>ERZ772874.2143-NODE-2143-length-9895-cov-37.487907_pt1 | contig 9895 bp, 6 predicted proteins | sample MGYA00580586_ERZ772874 | MGnify/ENA primary metagenome ERZ772874 (study PRJEB29015, sample SAMEA2737952) | human oral metagenome | biome: human oral; feature: human-associated habitat; material: dental | place: China | collected 2154 ... | reverse complement strand
CGCCGTGCCGCGATCCCAAACAACAACAGCGGCACGGCGGTGACCAGGCCTGCCGTCATGAGCAGCAGGCTATGCCCTACGCTGATGTGCCCGAACGTGCCGGTGCCGCGCGCCTCCAACACCAGCAGGTAGCCGGCCGCAACCGGGGCCAATATCAGGGTTTCCGCCGTCAACGACGCCATGGCCGACATGTCCACCCGCTTTTTCACCAGGCCATAAAACCCAAACGAAAACGCCAACATGAGGGCCTGCACCGGCGGCTGACCCGCAATAATCGTCAACATCACCACGGCAGTCGCCGCCACCGTGATACTGGTCTTCTGTAAGGGGCGGAGCCGCTCCGACAAAAACACCAGCCCAAGCAGCACATTCACCAGGGGATTAATGTAATAGCCCAAGGCGGCATCCGCCACATGATTCGAATTCACAGCAATCACATACACCAACCAATTCGTGGCAACCAGCACCGACGCCAAACCCAACCACCCCCAGGTGCGCACCGACGCCCGCCGCAGCTCCGACCACCCGTTCTTGGTGCAGCTCATGATGATCGACATCACCACCGCGGTCCACACGATACGATGCCCAATAATCTCCAGGGGGGCGGCCGGGGTGAGCAGCGGGAAAAACGCTGGAAATATCCCCCACAGCACATAAGCAGCAATGGCGAAAGGCATGGGGGATATTCTATACCCTTTACCGCATGCGGCCAGCCGCCCGGGCGGGCGTCGAAAAGCATGCGCTAGGGAAATGGTCTTGCCCACCCCAGCCTCGTTATGATGGCAAGCATGGCCAAAAAATCTTCGTTCGTACACCTGCATAATCACACGGAATACTCCATGCTGGACGGCATGGCGAAGATCGACATGTTGGCAGAAGAAGCAACCCGGCTAGGCATGACCGCCGTAGGCATGACCGACCACGGCAATATGTTCGGATCCGACTCGTTCTACCGCGCCATGACCAAAGCCGGAATCAAACCCATCATCGGCATCGAAGCCTACCTGGCGCCCGGCTCCCGATTCGACATGAAACGGCAACGCTGGGGCGACGAATCGCAAAAATCCGACGACGTGTCCGCCTCCGGCGCCTACCTGCACCAAACCATGATCGCCGAAACCGCCGAAGGCCTCCACAACCTGTTCTACCTCTCCTCCATGGCCAGCTACGAAGGTCAACTCGGCAAATGGCCCCGCATGGACGCCGAACTCATCGCCGAACACGCCACCGGCATCATCGGCACCACCGGCTGCCCCTCCGGGGACATCCAAACCCGACTCCGACTCGGCCAATTCGACAAAGCCCTCGAAACCGCCGCCATGTGGCAAGACATTTACGGCCGGGACAATTTCTTTCTCGAACTCATGGACCACGGCCTCAACATCGAAAACCGGGTCCGCAGCGAACTGCTAGAAATCGGCCGGAAACTCGACCTGCCACCCCTGGTCACCAACGACTGCCACTACGTGCTGGAATCCCAAGCCCACGCCCACGAAGTGATGCTCTGCGTCCAAACCGGCAAAACCATGAGCGACCCCGACCGGTTCAAATTCGACGGCACCGGCTACTTCGTTAAAAGCGCCGAACAAATGCGCGAACTCTGGGACGACCTGGTCCCCGACGCCTGCGACAACACCCTCTGGATCGCCGAGCGCGTCCAAGACTACTCCAGCATTTGGGAAGCCCACCCCTACGACCGCATGCCCATCGCCGACGTGCCCGAAGGCCATACCCCCACCACCTGGCTCCGCCACCAAGTCCTCGACGGGCTGCGCGACCGCTTCGACGGGGCGGAAGTGCCCGCCAACTACATCGAACGCGCCGAATACGAAATCGGCGTCATCGACATGAAGGGCTACCCCTCCTACTTCCTCATCGTGGCCGAACTCATCAAGCATGCCCGCTCCATCGGCATTCGGGTAGGCCCAGGCCGTGGCTCGGCGGCCGGCTCCCTCGTCGCCTACGCCCTCACCATCACCAACATCGACCCCATCCACCACGGACTCCTCTTCGAACGGTTCCTCAACCCGGAACGACCCTCCGCCCCCGACATCGACATCGACTTCGACGACCGGCGCCGCGGCGAAATGATCCGCTACGCCTCGGAACGCTGGGGCGAAGACAAAATCGCCCAGGTGATTACCTTCGGCACGGTGAAAACCAAACAAGCAATCAAAGACTCCGCCCGGGCCCTCTACGGCCAACCCGGCTACCAAATCGCCGACCGCATCACCAAAGTGCTGCCGCCCCCCATCATGGCCAAAGACATCTCCCTGGCTGGCATCATGGACCCCGAACACGACCGCTACACCGAAGCCGGCGAAGTGCGGCAACTCATCGAAACCGACCCCGATGTGCGGCAAATCTACGACACCGCCCGCGGGCTGGAAGGCGTGGTCCGCCAAGCCGGCGTGCACGCCTGCGCCGTCATCATGGCTTCTGTGCCGCTCCTCGACTGCATCCCAATGTGGAAACGTGCCGCCGACGGGGCACTCATCACCGGCTGGCCCTACCCAGCCTGCGAAGCCATCGGCCTGCTCAAAATGGACTTCCTGGGCCTGCGCAACCTCACAGTCATCGGTGACGCCCTGGAAAACATCAAAATCAACCGGGACGAAACCATCGACCTGGAAAACCTCGCCATCACCGACCCCAACGTGTACAAACTCCTGGCCCGGGGCGACACCCTCGGCGTGTTCCAGCTGGACTCCGGCGGCATGCAGGAACTCCTCAAACGCATGCAACCCACCGGCTTCAACGACATCGTGGCCGCTCTCGCCCTCTACCGGCCCGGACCCATGGGCGTTAACGCCCACCTGGACTACGCGGACCGGAAAAACGGGCGCAAACCCATCACCCCCATTCACCCCGAGCTGGAGGAAGCGCTCAAAGACATCCTGGACGAAACCTACGGCCTCATCGTCTACCAAGAGCAGATCATGGAAATCTCCCGGCGCGTCGCCAACTACACGGCCGGCGAAGCCGACGGGTTCCGCAAGGCCATGGGCAAGAAAAAACCCGAAGTGCTGGCGGCTGAATACGAAAAATTCTCGGCCGGCATGTTCAGCAACGGGTACAGCAAAGACGCCGTGGACGCCCTGTGGGGCACGATCGAACCGTTCGCATCCTACGCGTTCAATAAGTCCCACGCGGCCGGCTATGGGCTGGTGTCGTACTGGACGGCCTACCTGAAGGCCAACTACACCGCCGAATACATGGCGGCCCTGCTCACGTCGGTGTCCGACAAGAAAGACAAGTCGGCAATCTACCTGGCGAACTGCCGGCACCTTGGCATCGCCGTGCTCTCCCCGGACGTGAACGAGTCGGCGTATAACTTCTTGCCGGTGGGCCAAGACATCCGGTTCGGGTTGGGTGCGGTGCGCAACGTGGGCGAAGACGTCGTCGCATCAATTGTGCGCGAGCGAAAAGCGAAGGGGTTGTATAAGGACTTCACCGACTACCTGGAAAAAATCGACCTGACGGCCTGCAATAAGCGGGTGACCGAATCCCTGATTAAGGCCGGCGCGTTCGACTCCATGGGGTATTCCCGCAAGGGGCTCATGATGGTTTTCGAAGACGCGGTGGATGCGGCGATCGGGCCGAAGAAAGCCATGGACAAGGGCCAGTTTGACCTGTTTTCGGCGCTGGGTGGCGAAAGCGAGGTGGCCGAAAACGTGTTCAGCATTTCGGTGCCGGATGACACGTGGGATCGGAAACACCAGCTGGCGCTGGAGCGGGACATGCTGGGGCTGTACGTGTCGGGCCACCCGCTGGACGGGTTCGAGGAGGCCCTGGATGCGCAGGTGGATACCTCCCTGTCGGTGGTGGCGTCGGAGGAGCTGAAAAACGGTGCGGAGGTGCAGATCGGCGGCATTATTTCGGCGGTGGATCGGCGTGTGTCCAAGAAGGACGGCTCGCCGTGGGCGATCGTCACGATCGAGGACCAGCATGGGGTGCAGGTGGAAATGTTGGTGTTCAATAAGGTGTATGCGCTGGTGGGTCCGCAGATTGTGGAGGACAACATTGTGGTGGCCAAGGCGCACGTGTCGATTCGGGACGACCGGTTTGGGGTGTTCTGCGACGACATGAAGGTGCCGGAGTTGGGGCCGGGCGGTGGCGCCGGGTTACCGTTGCGGTTGACGTTGCGGACGGATCAGTGCACCATGGGCAATATTTCCCGGTTGAAGCAGGTGCTGGTGGCGAATAAGGGGGATTCGGACGTGTACCTGAATGTGGTGTGCGGCACGGAGTCGAAGATGATGATTTTGGGGGAGCATCTGCGGGTGAATCGGTCGGCGAGCCTGATGGGGGATTTAAAGGCGACCATGGGGCCGGGAATCCTCGGCTAGTTTGCTTTTCGACGCCCAAATGTGGGAATAGCCACCCCGAATAGGGGTGGCTATTGGTTGCTCTATTGTTCTTTGGGGTTCGCCGTTTTAAATTATGAACGAGATTCATAATTAGGTTATCTCATCCTAAGGAGAACGTTTATGAGTGATTCGGTCACCACAGAAACCGCGGCCACCCAAGCGGCCCCCGACTATGTCAGCGAGCGGGAGGAAGGCAGGAAAGCGCTCAAGGAGCTGCTGAAACCCGTCCAGGGCAGCCTCATGATCGGCCGAATATTGGCCGGCCTGTCCGGGGTGCTGGCGATCGCCCCCTACATTGCCTTGGTCCAGTTGGGCGGCCTGTTCGCCGCGGCCTACGCCACCGGGCAACCCGTCGACGCCGACCGGGCCATGCTGATCGTGCAGATTCTGATTAGCACGTTCTGCCTGCGGATCTTCCTGCTTTTTATCGCACTGGGGGTAACCCACTTTGCCGACGCCCGATTCGTGTCGTATGTGCGGGCCCGCACCATCGAACGGGTGGGCAACGCGCCACTGGGGTGGTTTACCAGCACCAACTCCGGGCGGATCCGTAAGGCGCTGCACGATGATGTGGCCCAGATTCACACCATGGTGGCGCACCAGCCGGTGGAAATGACCCAGGCCATGATTATGCCGGTCGCCCTCCTCATCTATGCCTTTTACGTGGATTGGCGCCTGGGGCTGCTGTCCATTGCTACACTCCCGCTGTATGGCCTGTTTATGGCCTGGATGATGAGCAATATGGGGCCGAAAACCGTGGAAATGGATGCCAAACTTGCCCGCGTGTCCGCCACCATGGTGGAGCTGGTCACCGGCATCACGGTGGTGAAGGCCTTCGGCAAGGTGGGGCAGGCGCACGGAAACTACCAGCAGGCGGCCGACGAGTTCGCCGTCTTCTATAACGACTGGACCGGCTCGATGATTAAGGGCTCCGCCCTGGCCAATGTGGCCATTTCCGTGCCAGTGTTATTGCTGGTCAACGTGGGCGGCGGGTCGCTCATGGTGAACGCTGGTTGGGTGTCCGCCACCGACGTGCTCTCCACCACCCTGATTGCCCTGGCGTTGCCCTACGGCATTGAGTTGCTCGGCAACTCCACCTGGGCCTACCAGATTGCCGGGGCGGCGGCGCTGCGGGTGATAACCACCCTGAAAACCCCAGTCCTGGGGCAGGAAACCGAGGCGGAGCAGGACATTCACGGCTCCCAGGTGGTGTTCGACAAGGTGTCTTTCGCCTACGACGACACCCAGGCGCTGCGGAACGTGTCGCTCACCCTTTCGGAAGGCACCGTGACCGCCCTGGTGGGGCCCTCCGGGTCGGGGAAGTCTACCCTCGCCACCCTGCTGGCCCGCTTCAACGACCCCGATTCCGGGTCGATCACGCTCGGGGGCATTGATCTGCGGGACATTCCCACCAGTCAGCTGTACCGAAACATTGGGTTTGTGCTCCAGGATCCGCAGCTGCTGCGGATGTCGATCCGGGACAATATTGCCCTGGGGCGTCCTGACGCCACCGACGCGGAGGTGCGGGCCGCCGCGGTGGCTGCCTGCATCGCCGACCGGATCGACGCCCTTCCCGACGGCTTTGACACCATGTTCGGCAGCGGGATTAACCTGTCCGGTGGGGAACAGCAGCGCGTCGCTATCGCCCGCGCCCTGCTCGTGGACGCCCCCGTCCTCATTCTGGATGAGGCGACCGCCTTCACCGACCCCGAATCCGAGGCCGAAATCCAAAAGGCCCTCACCACCCTGGTTCGGGGCCGCACCGTTTTGGTGATCGCCCACCGGCCCGAATCCATTCTTGGGGTGGATCAAATCGCCGTCCTGGACCACGGAAACCTGGTTGCCTGCGGCGCCCCCAACGATGTGATCGACCACCCACTGTTTACCGGGCTCGCACGTATCAGCAGCGGGCACAACACGGAGGAACTCTCATGATAATGAACATGGCAGTAATGAACTTTATTCCCCGGTGTCGCCGGATGCTGGGGGACGGCACCGTTCTCAACCGAGTGATCGTGTTCAGCACCATCTATGGATTATTCGAAGGCGTCTCCATCTTCGCCCTGCTCCCGGCCATCACCTCCCTGGTGACCGGTCAGCCGGTGCTGGGATTAGGGGTGACCGGCTGGATCGTGGTGCTGGCCGGCCTGGCCGTCCTCGGTGGGGTGGCGAACTATTTTCAGCTCAGTCGGGGCTACTCCGTGGCCATGTTCTTCATTCGGGTTGCCCACGACATGATTGGCAATCGGGTGGCCACGCTCCCGCTCGGCTGGTTCAATAAGCCGTTGGCTGGGAAGCTATCCCGAATGGTGTCGACCGAACTCATGATGGCCGGAGAAATCATCGCCCACTTTGTGAGCCCCTTCATCAGTAACCTGGTGGTCAGCCTCGTCGTGCTTGTCCTCACCTACACGTGGGATGTGCGCCTCGGTATTACGCTGACCGTGGCTACCCCCTTCTTCCTGCTGTTTGTGGCGTTGTCGACGAAACTCAATAAGAAAGCGAAGGATATTTCCGAGCCCGCCGAGGTGGAATTAAGTAACCGCATCGTGGAATTCGCCCACTGCCAGGCGGCCCTGCGTTCCTGTGGTCGCAGTGCCAACTATTCGGAGCTCACCACCGCCAACCGGGAATGGTTGCGGGCAAAACGGAAAGAACTGTGGCTCAATCTCGCCGGCAATGTGGTGGGGAACTCCTTCTCCCAGGGCATCGTGATCACCCTCGTGTTCATGTCCGCCCAGTTCGCCGTGGGCGGCACCCTGCGGCCGGTGGAGGCCATTGCGTTTATCGGCCTGTGCCTCAGGTACACCCAGGTGCTGACCGGCATCACCGACACCACCGCCGCGCTGGAGGATCGCCGCCCGGTGCTCGACGCCATCGACGAGGTGGTCACCGCCACACCACTGCCAGAGCCGGACACGGCCACGCCCGAACCTACCCCGGGTACCATCAGCCTGGACCATGTGGCGTTCTCCTACGAGGACGGCACCCCGGTGCTGCGGGACATCACGTTTGCGGTGCCGGCGAAAACCATGGTGGCCCTGGTCGGCCCCTCCGGCTGCGGGAAAACCACCATCGCCCGACTGATTAGCCGGTTCTACGATGTGACCGCCGGTTCGGTCAAGGTTGGTGGTGTGGACGTGCGGGAGCAAACCACGAAACAGCTCATGGCCAACCTTTCCATGGTGTTCCAAGACGTGTACCTGTTCGACGACACCCTGGAGGCGAACATCCGCATCGGCCGGGAGGACGCCACCATGGCTGAGCTCCACGAGGCGGCGCGGCTCGCTGGGGTGACGGAAATCGTCGATCGGCTGCCGCGCGGCTGGGACACCCCGGTGGGGGAGGGGGGTCGGGCTCTCTCTGGCGGGGAGCGGCAGCGCGTGGCCATCGCCCGCGCCCTGCTGAAGCAGGCCCCGATCGTGCTCCTGGACGAGGCCACCTCCGCCCTGGACCCAGAGAACGAGGAGAACGTGGTGGTGGCCGTCGATAAGCTGCGGGAAACCGCAACCATTCTTGTCATTGCGCACAAGCTGGATACCATTCGTAAGGCGGACGCGATCGTGCAGCTGCGGGCCGATGGTACGGTGGAGGACATCGGCACCCATGAGGAATTATTCGCCCGCGGCGGCACGTATCGGTCGTTCTGGGACCATCGGGCGGCCGCTCAGGGCTGGCAATTATAATAAGCTCATGAGCAGCACTCGAATCCGCCGCGCCGGCCGGAAAACCGGGCCGAAACCCCGATTTACCAGTGAAGATGTCATTAACGCTGCCGTGGAATTGGGGATCGACCGGTTCACTTTAGGTGCTGTTGCGGCCAAACTTGGCATCGCCACATCCGCCGTGTACCGGCTCTTTGATAGCCGCGATGCATTAGTCGATGCGTGCCTTGCCCAGGCCGCCGCGGAGATCGGCACGATCATGCTTGACGACGAGCTCCCCTGGCCGGAACTCCTGCGCAATTGGGCGGAAACCACCTGGAATATTTGCGAAAAATACCCGGGCCTGGACATCACCATATTCCAGTACACGCAATCGTTCTCCCACGTGCAGGGGTTCACCCAACACGCCATGGGTATCCTCATGGTGCAGGGTTTCACCAGGCCGGAGGCGCTTTTCGCCCTGGATTTCATTGGTGACACCGTGCTTGCCACCCACATTGGCATGTCCGCCATGCGGTATTCCCCGGAGGGCATGGACATTGTCAGGCGAACCATCACCGAGCTCAGCGCCGAAACCCTCCTAGACAACAAGGATCATTGGAACGTCCAGCGGGGGTTCTTGGATGCCAAGGTCGAATTCATTATCGCCGGACTGCGGCAACAGCTCGGGCAACGAGCCACAGAAAAAACCTAAAAGGCGTAGCCAAACGTGCCACGCCTTTGAAACCCGCAGCCCCTAGGAGCTGTGCAGATGCACCGGATCCCCGGAGTTAATGAACCGGATAAGGCCCTGCAACTCCGGCGGGAACGTGGCCGGATCCAGCCGCAGTGTCTGCAAGCCCTTGACCACCAAGAGACCCACAACTCCGCTAATCAGCAGTAAATCTATGGGGCTGCTGCCGGTTGGCGAGGAACCCTTCTTGTTCTTCGACGATGTACCCTCGCTGGAATTCTTGCCATCCTGGCCGGCGCTGGACTTCATGCTGCCGTCCTGTTTATCCAGCAGATCCTGGGTGGATTTTTCCATCTTCTTAGAATCAATCACACCCGAAGACTTATCCTTCACATCGCCCGAAAGCTTATTGTCGGAAGGGGCCTGGGTCTCACTTGGTGAGTTTGGAACTCTTACATCCGCATATACCGGGGATAGGGAGCCGGCCCCGACTGCCAGAGCGGTAGCAAGCGCAATAAAGGTTCGTTTCATGATTCTCCAAAGCTGAAAGTTCTTGAATAACCAACAGATTACGTCTTAAGGATGGATTCTGCTACCTAGGGGTAAAACCGGGCCTAGAGATGCCCACCCCGAGCTATGTTGTGAATCATGTCTTTCACGGCCGGGAATGCCTTACCTAACAATACCATAAGACCGGCAACACCAGCTAAAACCTTGATGATTGCGCCGATGAATTTAATCGTATCAGTCGTGACCGATCCCACCGATTCAATGGCTCCCTTATCGTCGTAGTTGATCGACGAACCATCCTTGTCCTTATCCTTATTATTCGATAAGTCGTTGGACAAATCCTGGAGATCTTTGTTCGGGTCCGACTTGTTGTCCGAGTTCGGATCCTGCGTGTCCGGGGTCGAGGCGTTGGTGGTGGCCTCTGTAGATTTTTCCGGGGTTTCCGTGGCTGTTTGAACTGCGGAAACCTCGGTAGAAGCCTCGGTGGTGGTTTCCTGGGCGCCCGCGGTGGTGGGAATAAGCAGCGACGCCGATGTCATGACAATAGTCACTGCCACACCTAAAGCTGTGCGGAAGTTCATCAAGGGAGTTCTCCTTCTTCATAATCTGGTGAAAGCCCAGCCCAACAGGCTTTCAACTCACGGATTGTAGAGTATCAGTTACAGGCTTTTATTATG
>ERZ772874.2139-NODE-2139-length-9912-cov-6.048291_pt1 | contig 9912 bp, 10 predicted proteins | sample MGYA00580586_ERZ772874 | MGnify/ENA primary metagenome ERZ772874 (study PRJEB29015, sample SAMEA2737952) | human oral metagenome | biome: human oral; feature: human-associated habitat; material: dental | place: China | collected 2154 ... | reverse complement strand
ACAAGCGAGATCATGAAGATGAAAAACAGCCCCATGAGTGAACGCACCCCGAAACAGGCGGTGGCGACCACAGCGGCAACCACGACGGTCATGCCTTTTTCTTTGCCCGCATCTAACGTGGTGACGTAGCTGATCAGCTCACTGGCGTACTCGGCACCGGAGCCAATGGGCCGCCCCGAAATATCGGCATAGGAAAGAATCAGCACAGCCAGCGCCGCTAGAGTCCACAGCACGGCGGAGGCAGCGGCAAGGTTCAGCACATCGGCGAACGGCTTGTACTCTTTCTCAGCGGTATTGTGTGCGGAGCGTGTGCCGTGGCGTGTTCCGGCGGCATCGGCGGCGTAGCGGGGAATAATGCCCATCGCGAAGATTAGCGCGCCCATGGTCGTCGCCATTGCAAAGTTATGCACAACCTCGGTGATGGGCAGCCCCCAGCGCACGAGTGCACCCGCATCCGCTAAGTCCGTTGCGGCGTTGGCGGCGGTAATGCGCAGTGAAATAATCAGCACCAGCAGCCCCACGCCCGCGTAGGCGGCAATCCAGGGTGCGCTTAGCCCGGGGCGCACGGCGGCGCTCTTGGGGCTTGCCTCGGTTTTCTGCGGTTGTGAAGACATAGTAGCCATAGTTCTTTTTATCTGTGGTGTGTGCGATGGTGCGTGTTAGGTATGCGCGTACATTCTGGGCGGCTAGGTGAAGAGGCTTTCGCCGATATACCCGCCTTCCTCACGTACCCCCGCGGGGATAGCGAAAACCGCCGACCCGATAGGAATCGTCCATGTGTTGAGCATATCGAGTTTTTCGAGCCGTTTCTGAATGGGCACAAATTGTTGCACCGGGTCGGTCTGGTACGCCACGAAAATCAGGCCCGCGTTGGAGATACCGCCGGAGACCTCCCCGTGCCGGGACAGCCCGCCCGCGTTCGCCACGGGTTCGTCGTAGTTATAGGCGCGGCGCAGGATGCGCTCCCACGGTTTTTTATCGAGTTCTTCCCCGCGGGCCCGGCGAATATGCGCGTAGGGGGCGATCATTTCAAACCCCAGGTTGTCGGTTTTGGCGAAGTCGGGGTCGTCGAATTCTTTTGTCCCGGTCAGCGGTGCCCCGTTGGAAAGTTTACGGCCAATCGCGTCCTCACGGGCGGGGGTGTCTACCTCATCCCAGGTGTCCAGGTTCATGTGGATGCGCCGAATCACCACGGAGGTGCCGCCGGGTTCCCACGCCTGCGGGTAACCAGCGCTGGCGCTGCCTTTGCCCCACACGATGTCGTCGAGGCTGGCGCCGCCGCGTCCTGGGTTTGCGGCGGGGTCGGCGGTGGGGTTCACGGTGCCGTCTACCTGCCCGAACAGGTTACGCGGCGTGCCGGTACCCGACCCGAAAGCACGCAGGAACCCGTTCTGCACCCACCTAATACGCCCGAAGGAGCGGGTGTCTTTGGTGAGCATCCGCTGGGCGTGGGAGAGTACCGTGAGGTCGTCACAGCACAGCTGCAGCAGCAGGTCGCCGCCGGTGTAGGCGTCCTGAAGCTTGTCGATGGCGGGGAACGCCGGCAGGGGTGCGAGCCAGCCAGGTTTTTTCTCGGGTGCGGCGATATCGAAGATGCGGGAACCGAACCCAATAGTGACGGTCAGGTTCGCGCTGACCTGGGCAAGTTCAGGTTCTTGGTCGGTGAGCGGGGCGGTTCCTCTCGTCAATGCCGCAGCATCGTTGGTGAGGATACGCAGGAGCCGCTGGATTGCCTCGGCGTGGAGGTTTTCGTTCAGATCAATGGCGATGAACCGGGCGTGCGCTTGGGATTCTGTGGCGATCCCCTGCTGATGTTCACCGTAGAATCCTGCCGTGGCGTCGGTGAGGGCAATGTCGGCGGGTTTCCGCCCGGGGACCGACATGTCCGAGCGGGGCGGTGACAGCAGCGCGTGGGCGCTGGCCCCGGCAACAGCGCCGACCCCTACCCCGGCGGCGCCGGTAATGACGGTGCGGCGGCGCATCGCGCCTAGGGGTGTCTGCCCCGCAGTATCTGTGGTTTTATGTGGGTTTTCGGGTGGCATGTTTTATCCTGCGCTACTCGTGGTGGTTGTAAGGTGGTGTGCGCATTCTGGATGCTACGGCGGTAGCATCCTGCTGCACCGGTTACGGGCTTTCCTACAGTAGGTACGATAGGGCCGGTTACCGCCCGATCCGGTGCGGCTTAAGTCCATTTATTTTACCAAACAGTTTTTCGGTTCTGAGTGGTTTGCCGTTGTTTTTTCTGGGTTTCGCGGCGGGGCCGGTGCCTTGCGGGGCAGGGCTCAAAAGTCCTGCACCGCAAGGCACCGTGTGATGACCTGACGCCATCTGCTTGCCCGCCTCCCATAGAGCGATTTACGGTATTAGCGCGGTGCTGCGGCTACTTGCACTCGGGCAGCGGCGATTCGGAGGCCCCTGCCGCACCGTGCGAATGCTCGTGGGATCCTTCGCCGTGGTCATGGTCAGCGTGCTCATCGGCTGAGGCCGACCCGGAGGCTGAGGACCCGCCGTGCTCATGGTCATGTCCCTCATGCGAGTGGTCATGCCCGCCGTGGCTGTGTGAGTGGTCATGCCCGCCGTGTTCATGGTCATGTCCCTCATGCGAGTGGTCATGCCCGCTTGCCGAGGCATCGGCGGTGGCTGACGCTGAACCTTCACCCTTGTACTCTTCCTTCGCGCCCTGGTAGTCGCGGGCCACCGGCTTAAATTCAAGGGAAGCGCCGTCTTCGGTCTTGACCGTCACAGTGGTCGCCCCGCCTGCGGCAAGCGAGCAGCCCATATCCATGAGCATAATGTGGTCACCACCGGGCTTGAGTTCCAGGGTGGCACCGGGCTCAATGGTGAACTCGTGCACCTGCTCCATCTTGGTGCCGCCGTCTGAGCCTTTGGTGGTGGTGTGCAGCTGCACGGTGTCGGTGGCGGTCGAGGAGGCGCTGGTGATCTTCACGGGCTTGTCCCCGCTATTGGTGATTTTGCCGAACACGCCGGTCATGCCGCCCTTGCTGGCTTTCACCCAGGCCCCCTCAATTTTTAGGGTGCCTGACGAGGCGCTGGCTCCCTGTCCGCCTGCAGCGCTGGCCCCCGCTGAGGCTGATGAGCTTGCCGAGGAGGAGGCTGATGCGGAACCGGATGCGCCGGTGCTGGTGGAGCCCCCGCAGGCGGAGAGCAGCAGCATCCCGGCTGCGGCGGTGCAGGTAAAGGTTACGAGCTTCTGATGATTCTTGAACATGGTTGATTTTCTCTTTCTGGGCGGTACCGCCCGGTGTGTGCTGTGCGCAGCTGAGGTCAGGGGACGACCCCAGCTATTGCGCTTACTGAGGTAGTGCGGCTACTCACTGGTTCCCGGCCCGTCGTTGCGTTTGCGGATGAGCATCACCGCAATCGCCCCGACCAGCAGGATCAGCAGCCCGCCGCCGCCCCACAGCCAGGGGGCGAGTCCTTCTTTATGTTCCGTGTCCGACCCGTTCTGCGCCTCACTGCTCTGTTCGGCGGAGGCGCTGCTTACAGGTGCCGCGGCGGTTTTACCGGCCCCCACAGTAAACCTGTAGGTACCCTGAATGGGGTGCCCGTCGGATGAGACCACGCGCCAGGTGACGGTGTACGTTTCATCCGCTGCGGGGTCTTTGAGGTTGAGGGTCTGGGTGACGGTGTTGCCGCTGACTTTAGCGTCGCCTTTCCCTTCAACAAGGGAATTGCCGGCCGAGTCGGTCACGCGCACCCGGTTGCCGCCCTCAACGTTCATGAGGTTAGCGCTGTAGGTGAGCGTGATTTCGGTGGGTGCCTTGCTGAGGGTCGCATCGGCGACGGGGGTACTGCTGACGAGCTCGTCGTGCGCATAAGCCGGCGCGGCGGTGAGCGTCAGCAGCGTTGCCGTGAGCGCGGCAAGTAGGGTACGCAAAATAGTGCGCATAGTGTTTCCTTGTCTGAGTCACGGGTTGCGGTAACCCGGGTGCGGGTGCGTGCACCATCTGGCACGCTGGCTTTCTCAGACGAAGGCGGGCGGGCCGCGCTCAATACGGCAGTATTTGAGGGTGGCAACCCGCCCGGTGGCGGGTGCGTTCGGAATATACAGTAGGATGCGCCGCCCCAGCAGCGGCAGCACGGCTGGCGGGGTGAAAAGAGCCACCCCCAGGGCACGCACTTTCATGGCGAGCAAGCGTATTAAGCGAGCGAGGGTGCGCTCAGCGCTGTAGAGCACCCCCAGGCTGGCGATAGCTGCCACTAGGTGCACCCCGAACATGGGCATATGCGCGTGTTCGGCCGCTGCGTGGGTGAGGGGGTGGGTGCCGCCTACCCCGCCGCCCGATGGGGCATAGTCATAGGCCGTGTTTCCTGGTAAAACATGGTTGCCCAGCGTATGGGTATGTGCCCCGTGCGCGGCGGTGCCAGCGTGGGCTGCTGCGATGTGCTCCCCCGCTAGGGAGGGCGCGTGGGAGAGGTTAAAGAGCGTGTGCAGTAGTGCTTGTACGGCAACGGCGCCTAGGGCGGTTCCTGCGGTGAGGGCTTGGGGGATGCGGTTACGCATCCGGCTCATAACCAGCAGCAGCCCCAGGCTCATGAGCGCCCCAAGCGCGGTGCACAGGATGAGGAGCATAAGGTGCGGCGCGCTGGCCCCGGCAAGGGTGTGTCCGGCTGCGCCGAGGAGCACAGCGGTACCTGAGATAGCCCAGGCACGCACCATTAGGGCGGTACGGGTGGGGATGCACAGCGTATGCGCATCCGTTTCAGTGCATGCGCAGGGGGTGTTGCAAGGGGTGAAGGCGCGCCGAGCGTAAGCGTTAGCTGCGTCGCGCATATATGCCTCCTCGCTGCTGGTACACCGTGTGTGCGGTTTTCGTGTACAGCACCCATTCTACCGGTAATACCGTAGGGCGCCGCACCCTCCGTTGGATGCGGCGCCTGTTGGGCTACCGGCCGGGGCACGGAGCGTTACTTGTGGCCCTTGAACGGCAGCTTCCTGTGCCGAGGTGGTTGAGCCGTACGGCGCGCCTTATTTCCGCACTGACGCGCCGCTGCTCTTTCCGCACAGGTTTATGAGCTGGCAGCCTTATCGGGTCAGTTGTTCGCATGCCGCATACGGTGGTGTAGGCGGCTTCTTTCCCGAAGGGATTGTGTGAAGGCGTGGCCGTCAGCTCAGCAGCGTGGAGGGGGTTCTAGTGGAGGTGGTCATGAGGGTTTTCCTCTGTGGTGGTTGGTATACGGTTTGGGGTGTACTGCCGCAGTTCGTGCACCCGCATTGTTGCGGGCTTGCGGTAGTGATAGGTTCCACTATATAAGGGGTGGCTATGTTTGACCTGTGTTTATACTGTGATACCTACCTGTGAACAGCGAGAGCACCGAAGCAGTGGGGGTGGCGAGGTGACTCCCACCTCAGCTATAGCGGGATACTGCAGTAGCGGGGATACCGTAGTACACCCTGCCGCAGGTAGTGTGTCTCTGTCTGCTATTAGGGTCGGGGCTGCCACAGGTCACACGCTGCTCCCCCGCTTGTTTTTGAGGCCAACGTTCGGGGAGCAGCTGTTATCCGCTCAATGGAGGGAACTATTTGGAGGTCTGTGTGGGTTCTGCTGGCGCTTTGGGGGTGACGTTCTGCCCGCTGGGCACAGCAGGAACATGCGGTGTTGCGGGTTTTTCAGTGGTGGGAGACCCGTTTTTAACAACGGTGTATTCCCCGTCTACGCTCACTTCTGCGGTGTCACCGTTGGCGTAACGGGTTTCCCATGAGCCGTCTGCTTTGACCGTGGTGGTGTCACCGTTGGGGTTGGTGCGGGTCCAAGACCCTGCTGTACCCACTGTGACGGTTGCCCCGCCGTTTTCGGTGTTCTTCCAGGCTGGGCTGCTTGCGGAGGTTGCGGGTTTCTGCCCGCTGCCAGCCGTCTGGGCGCCGCCGTCTGCACTGGTTTCGGCGGCACTGGGGCTGGTGCTGGTCTTAGGTTTTTCGTGGGGGTTCGCCTGGGTGGAGGACCCTGCCGTGCCCGGGTTTGTTTCTGCGCCTGCACTGCCGGTGGTTTTGCCTGCTGCGGTCCCTTTGCTGCCGCTGGCGGTGGGCTTCGGTGTGGTGTTTGCGCTGCTGGTTTGGCCGGGGGTTGCGGATGCACTGTCTTCGGAGATGGTGTTGGTGGTGCCGCAGGCGCTAAGAGTGAGCAGCCCCGCGATGCTAAGAGCGGTCAGTACAGATATTTTTGAATTTTTGAAGACGGTATTCATCTTGTCCTTTTCATGCAACGGGGCTCATATATCGGTGTGGTGCTATTAGCTTAGCAGGGTGACCTCAGTAAACGCCGGAAAATTACAGCTTATTTTTGAGAATGCGCGGCTGTTTTCCTCATGCATGGCGCTCATCCCGGGGCGCATGAGTACATTTAGTTTCCGCCGCATTGCACATTGCGAATTCTGAGGTTCACCGGGAAAGAGGTAACGATGGCAGCCTGTTGTCTTACAGAAGGTGCGGTGCCGCTATTTTTCTACAGGTATGGCTGGGTTAATAGGGGTTTTGGGCGTTGCCGCCCCGGGCGCACTGGCAGGCGTGGGCGTACCTGGTTTTGCGGGGAGCACGGGGGTGCCGCCGCCTCCGGGGTTGTCGTAGGTTCCGTCGGTTTTAACACGCATACTGCCTTTATTAAGGCCGCCGATCCAGGTCCATGATCTGTCACGGCTGACATCAATAACTCCACCTTCGGGGGATCCGGTCCACCGCCATGAGCCGTCGGCGTTTACGGTGATGGTGCCTATGTCGCTACCGGTTGCGGCCCATGACCCGTCGGGGTTAACGTGCAGCTGAGTTCCGTCAGGGTTGGTGACAAACCAAGAACCGTCTGTTTGCACAACTGCGGTGTCGGTATTGAAGGTCAGGGCGTGCACACCACCGGGGTTTTCGGCGGGCTCGGTGTCAGCTGCCACAGATGAGGCAGTACCGGTGGGTGCGCCCGCACCGCTGGTGGTGCACCCGGTTAGAGCGAGGGCCAGCACACCGGTGAGAACCGTAACGAGAAGAACCGGTACGTTTTGAGCAACCGTCATTGGCAAACCTTTCCGCATATCAGTCACGCACCCCTTATAGCTTGTGGTGGATAAAGGTAGCCCCGGGCCGGTGCAATTTCAGCACTGGCCCGGGGAAGCATATATTATGTATGCTCTGCTCTAGTTTTTATTTGGGCTGCACCGGAGCCTTCGGGGTCACAGCCTTGCCACCAGGGCTCGAAATAGCGGGGATCTTCGGGAATCCAAGACTTGACGCGCTAATTCCGTCGTCAGAAGAACGCGTACCGCCGTTGCTAGCTTTTACAGTCCAGCTACCATCTGCATTCACAGTCATATTACCGATGGGCATAACCATAGTCCATGAACCATCAGCATTGACCGTAAGCTCCTGAGAACTTGATTTCATGTTCCATGAGCCATCTTTGTTCACCACAATGTTCTCTTTGCCAGACTTAGCAGTCCATGAACCGTCAGGATTCACCTTCATGCCAGCTTCGGAGCTCGAGTCTGAGCCGTTCTCTGCTGAATCTGAAGAGTCAGCTGCACCGCTGCTGGAGTCTGAGCCGCTGGAGCTATCGGCGGTTGATTCGGTGCTGTCACTGTCTGCAGACGCGCTGGAATCAGCTGCCTTGGAGGAGCTTGCGCTGCTGCTTGAGCTGGCGCTGCTTGACGCGGAGGACGATGCGGAAGCACTGGAGCTTGCACTTGAAGATGCGGAGGAGCTTGCGCTGCTGCTCGAGTTGTTGGAGGCAGACCCTCCACCGCAGGCGCTCAGTGCGAGCACACCAGCGAAGGCGAGGGAAAGTAGGGCTGGTGCTTTTTTGTATTTCATCGAGGGACCTTTCGGTAGTGTATATCGGTGTGTGTCCCCACCCCAGACACTTATCCCAACATATGTTGAGCCAGCATAAAGGCAGGGCGTGTGGCTAGCGGCTACTTTCACTGGTTCGGAACAGGCTTCACCCCTAGCAGGCCGTTAAAGCACTGATATTTAGTCTACCTGAAAAGAACCGCTGACAACGTGGCGACACGTGATACTACCTCCAGGGCTCAAGCAGAGCTCAATAACAAAGTGTCCGTCTACACGATTCCTCCGCTGCGAGGTTTTTACCACGCTCAGTATCACCCACACCAGCATTATCTTTATGCCATTGCTGCCCTCTCGGCTTCTTCAGGCACACCTTGCTGTCCATTGTCTGGAGCGTTCTGCCCACCCGAAACACCTTGCCCACTAGAAGCGCTTTAATTTTGAGCTGGGGCAGTCTCCGCACTGTCATAATTGTGCTCCTGACCAGACTGGTTTTCACCAATAATCACGGTAACCCTACCTTGATCAGTTACACCAAAGCTATTGGTCTCATTAGCTGCTGCTGTTACACCTCAAGCACTCATGACAAGAGAAATAACAGCTACTACCACTGTATTCCTACGAAATCTTAACATCAGCAAACCTCTTCCCTGCCACCAGCCAACCATCCTGAGAATGAAAAATCACACTTACCTCAATCATTTTCCGATTATCATCAGAATGGTCTTTATGACTTATCTTATGGTTATAGGTATCATAAATGATGGTATTCCGAGTCTCTATATGAGTTAATATTTTATACTCTTTTTCTTTATCGCTTTTATGAAATGTCTCTTCGTGAATAGTGATATTACGTAGCCCACCAGCAATCCACCCCTCATTATGAAAATATAAATCGTGAACCCACTGTATAGCCTTTGCTTCATATTCATCTGCTTTTGAGGTTGTATTAGCCCACGGCACCGCATCACCGGTCTGAATGGAATAATTGTGTGCCTCCACCCAATAATTAAGGAACTTCACCACACCCTCCACCGTCTCCACATTCATCCCCGCCGGCTCCTTAGGCTTCGGAACATTCTGCGCAGGACCATGCTCATCCGCAGGACGGTACTCACCCTCAGGGGCCTTCGACCCACCCGAATACCCCTTCACAATAGTCTCCCCACCAGACGACGGCGCCGCAGAAGGACTCTCCGACACCGACGATGACGATGAGGATGAGCCACTAGCACCAGCGCTGACCTCACTACCCGAAACACCACTATCAGAAGAAGCCAACGATGAAGAACCCGACTGCCCCTCAGCATTACCAGCACCACCACACGCCACAAGACCCAACGACCCTAACCCCACACCAGCGAGCAACAGCGCACGACGACGCGGAACAATACGGTCAGCGTTCGGCTCTACCATCACGAGAGTTCTCTCCTTCATTAGCATCAGAAGGCCCCGTGCACAACAGGCGGCAGAAAATACACCCACATGGTCAGGCCCGGAAGCGCCTCAATCTTATTGGTTCAATGTGAATACGTACCCTTAGACTACGGGCTGAGACTCAACAAATCAAGATAAAACAGTATATAAATACCTAAAACTATATTTTCTATGTTTAATATGGAATATAAAAGCTCACCCAATGTTTACTTTATTCAAGTAAATATTTTAGCCTCGGCTGGTACCGTCTCTGCGAGAGAGGCACCAGCCGAGGCTTTCTATTCATGTGCAGTTAGCAGCAGGTTACTTACTTGGAGAGATGGGGGTTCGTGGGTCTTTGACGTCGGTGTTCGGCTTAGCAGGTACCTGGGGAGCAACTACTGTACCGTCCTTTGGTGAAGGGGTGCCGTCATACTCGACAGCGGTGACTTTACCGCTGGAGTCTTTCATGGTCCACGACCCGTCATATTTAACCACAATATGGGTACCGTCTGGCTTATCCATTGTCCAGCTGCCGTCATAATCTACGGCGATTTTAGTGCCATCTTCTTTCACCTGTGTCCATGACCCGTCATACGAAATATCCAGCTTTGCTTTGGACGAGCCGCCATTGGCATCAGCAGCGGCAGAAGACTCTCCAGCTTTACCATTGGCACTCGAAGAACTGGACGAAGAATCAGCTTTGA
>ERZ772874.2132-NODE-2132-length-9934-cov-15.195161_pt1 | contig 9934 bp, 8 predicted proteins | sample MGYA00580586_ERZ772874 | MGnify/ENA primary metagenome ERZ772874 (study PRJEB29015, sample SAMEA2737952) | human oral metagenome | biome: human oral; feature: human-associated habitat; material: dental | place: China | collected 2154 ... | reverse complement strand
TCCGCTACGAAGGCCCGAAAGGCGGCCCGGGCATGCAGGAAATGCTGTATCCGACTTCCTACCTGAAATCCAAAGGCCTCGGCAAAGCCTGCGCCTTGCTGACTGACGGACGCTTCTCCGGCGGCACATCAGGCCTCTCCATTGGCCACGCTTCGCCTGAAGCGGCGGAAGGCGGCGCCATCGGCTTGGTGCACGAAGGCGACACGATTGAAATCGACATTCCCAACCGCAGCATCAATCTGAAAGTGTCCGACGAAGAACTCGCAAAACGCCGCGCTGAAATGGAAGCACGCGGCAGCAAAGCGTGGAAACCGGAAACCCGCGACCGCTACGTCTCCGCCGCCCTGCGCGCCTACGGCGCAATGGCGACTTCCGCCGACAAAGGCGCGGTGCGCGACGTATCGCAAATCGAGCGTTGATTCGGTATATTACGGGCAGGAGGCCATCGGAAACGCTCCTGCCCTTTTTCTGTTTGAATCAATGTTTACGGCGAAACCGTATCCATGACTTATCTCTCAGCAATTTATTTTATTGCTTGTATCGGTTGAAAAAGTTTCAAGCGGGTATCTGATGGAAAATTAGGCAAAAGGCTGCGAAACTTTGATACCCATATGTCAGGTCGTCTGAAACCCGTTTTTCAGACGACCTGACATTGAAAAAAGGACAAAACATGAATATCCGCATCGGACAAGGCTACGATGTCCACCAACTCGTCGAAGGCCGCGATTTGATTCTCGGCGGCGTAAAGATCCCGTTTGAAAAAGGCCTGCTCGGTCATTCCGATGCCGACGCGCTGTTGCACGCGATTACTGATGCTTTACTTGGCGCGGCGGGCTTGGGCGACATCGGCAGCCATTTCCCTGATACCGCCGCCGAGTTTAAAGATGCCGACAGCCGCGTATTGTTGCGCGAAGCGTATCAAAGCGTGCAGGCATTGGGCTGGTGCATTGTGAACGTGGACACAACCATCATCGCACAAAAGCCCAAACTCGCGCCGCACATTCCAGCCATGCGCGCCAACATTGCCGCCGATTTGGGCATTCAGACGGCCTGTGTCAATATCAAAGGCAAAACCAACGAAAAACTCGGCTATCTGGGGCGCATGGAAGCCATCGAGGCGCAGGCGGCGGTGTTGCTGGAAAAAGCGTAAGCAGGCAAGCACAAATGGCATGAAAATGTTAACATATGTCCATCAACCGACATCCCATTAAGGAGAACTCATGGCTACTCAAGACGAATTGAAGCGCATTGCCGCCGAGAAAGCGGTGGAATTCGTACCCGAAAACGAATACATCGGCATCGGCTCCGGCTCGACTGTGAATATGTTTATTGAAGCGTTGGGCAAAAGCGGCAAAAAAATCAAAGGCGCGGTTTCGACTTCTAAAAAGTCCAGCGAATTGATGGCGCAATACGACATCCCAGAAGTATCACTGAATGATGTGATGGGGCTGGCTGTCTATGTTGACGGTGCGGACGAAGTGAACCATATGCTGCAAATGATTAAAGGCGGCGGCGGCGCGCATTTAAACGAAAAAGTTGTCGCCAGCGCGTCCGACAAATTCATCTGTATCGCCGACGAGAGCAAATATGTTTCGCGTTTGGGAAAATTCCCGCTGCCCGTAGAAGTGTTGCCCGGCGCACGTTCGCTGGTGTCCCGCAAACTTTTGGCAATGGGCGGACAGCCAGAATTGCGCCTGAACTACACCACCTTCCACGGTAACCAAATCATTGATGTCTATGACTTGCATATTGACCGTCCGCTGACTATGGAAGATGAAATCAACCGCATCACCGGCGTTCTCGAAAACGGCATCTTCGCCCGCAACGCTGCGGATGTGTTGATATTGGGTACAGAGCAGGGCGCCAAAGTCATCAAACCCGGACAAAATTAAAGGCAATAAACAGCGAAGGTCGTCTGAAAACCAATTTCGGTTTTCAGACGACCTTATCATTCTCAAATTATGAAGACCACTACCATGCTCAAATGGCTGCCCGTTTTCCTGTCTGTATTGGGCGCATTGGGTTACAGCTCACGCGATACCGAACTTGTTCAATCAGGCGTTCAGATTGTTTCCGATATTACAGACAGCCGTCATTTCGGCTTAGAGGCCGTCGGTGCGCTACTGACCGATACAATCAGGCCAAAGTCGTCTGAAAACGAAGTGGACAAGACTGGCATACATAAAAAAGCCCCCTATACTTATCACGGAAAAATCATCAAAATCCACGACGGTGATACCCTTCATGTCATCGACGGAGACGGTGCAAAACACAAAATCCGCATGGCGTATATCGACGCGCCCGAAATCAATCAGGCATACGGTACGCGTTCGCGTGACAACCTGATTGCCGAAGCCGTCGGCAAAAAAGTGAAAGTACGCGTATTCGAGAAAGACCGCTACCAACGCGAAGTTGCGCAGGTATCCGTTGGGACAACCGATTTGAACCTTATGCAGCTGCGCGACGGCGCGGCATGGCATTACGACAGCTATGCCAAAAAACAGCAAAGCAAAACCGCCTATGCCGATTACGCCGCCGGCCAAAAGCAGGCAAAACAAAAACGTAAAGGTTTGTGGAGCGGTAAAAATCCGCAAGCTCCGTGGGATTTCCGAAGGGGTGAACGCGAAGCGCAAGAAGGACGCGGAAACTCAAAATTGGAAGAAAACTGGTTGGGGATTTGGTAAGAAGGAAATATAGTGGATTAAATTTAAACCAGTACGGCGTTGCCTCGCCTTGCCGTACTATTTGTACTGTCTGCGGCTTCGTCGCTTTGTCCTGATTTAAATTTAATCCACTATATAAGCAAGAGGTCGTCTGAAAACTTTTCAGACGACCTCTTGCTTTATTCATCCCATCGTTTAATGCAGATGCTCGTAAATGGTCTCCGCCAATGCTTTGCTGATGCCTTCGACTTGTTCCAAATCTTCTTTGCTGGCGGCAACGACGCCGCGCAGGCCGCCGAAGCGGGTGAGCAGGGCTTGGCGGCGTTTGCTGCCTACGCCGGGGATGTCGCTGAGGGATGAGGTAACGCGGGCTTTGTCGCGTTTTTTGCGGTGCCCCGTGATGGCGAAGCGGTGTGATTCGTCGCGCACGGTTTGCAGGAGGTGCAGGGCGGGGCTGTTGGGCGGTAGGCGGAAGGTTTCGCCGGTGAACGGGAGGATGAGTTCTTCCATGCCGGCTTTGCGTTCGGGGCCTTTGGCGATGCCGACCAAGGGGATGTGCAGCCCGAGTTCTTCCCATACGGATACGGCGACGCCGATTTGTCCTTTGCCGCCGTCAATCAATACGACATCGGGCCATTTGACGGCCTCGCCGTTGGCTTCGGCTTCCTGCATTTTGCCGTAGCGGCGGGTGAGGACTTCGCGCATGGCGGCGTAGTCGTCGCCGGGTTTGGCGGTGGTGATGTTGTAGCGGCGGTATTGCGAGGGTTGGATGTTTTGTTCGTCGTACACGACGCAGGAGGCGATGGTGGCTTCGCCTTGGGTGTGGCTGATGTCGAAGCATTCGAGGCGGTTGAGGTCGTCTGAATTCATGTTCAGGATTTTTGCCAACTCGTCGATGCGGTGTTGCTGGCTGCTTTGTTGCAGGCGGCGTTGGGCAATCGCCATTTGTGCGTTTTGTTCCGCCATTTTCAACCAGACTTTGCGTTCGCCTATGGTTTTGGTCACGAACTGCATTTGTTTGCCGTGTTCGCCCTCCAAGGCTTCTTTCAATGCGTCGGGGACGGGGAAGTTGCTGATGATGATGTCGGGTTTGCTTTTGCTCAGATAGTGTTGGGCGACGAAGGCTTCGGCGTAATCTTGTCCGTTTGGTTCGGGGTCGTTTTTGGTGTCGGGGAAAAAGCTTTTGTCGCCGACGTGCCGCCCGCCGCGTATGCTGACCCAGTGTACGCAGACGAGGCCGTCTGAAACGGCGAGCGCGAGCAGGTCGATGTCGTTGGGGTTGTTGGGGTTTTTGCTGTCGATGAACTGGTTGCTCTGCATGATGCCGAGCGCTTGGATTTGGTCGCGGTAGCGGGCGGCTTCTTCAAATTGCAGGTTGGCGGCGGCGGTCTGCATTTTGTGTTGCAGGGTGCGGGTCAGTTCGTCGGTTTTGCCGTTGAGGAAAGTGGCGGCTTGGCGCACGCTGTCGCGGTAGTCTTCTTCGCTGATGTGTCCGACGCAGGGCGCGGTGCAGCGTTTGATTTGATACAGCAGGCAAGGACGGTCGCGGTGTTCGAACACGCTGTCTTCGCAGGTACGCAGCATGAAGACTTTTTGCAGCACCTGAATACTGTCGCGCACGGCGTTGCTGTTGGGATAGGGGCCGAAGTATTGATTCGGCTTTTTCAGCGTGCCGCGGTAATACGCCATCTGCGGATATTGATGTCCGCTGAGCATGAGGTAGGGATAGCTTTTGTCGTCGCGGAAAAGGATATTGTATTTGGGCGACAGGGCTTTGATGAAGTTGTTTTCGAGAATCAGGGCTTCGGCTTCGGAGCGGGTGATGGTGGTTTCGATGTGGTGAACCTGTTTCACCATCAACGCGATGCGCGGGGAATGGTCGTTTTTCTGGAAATAACCGGACACGCGCCGCTTGAGGTTGACGGCTTTGCCGACGTATAAAACGTTGCCGCCTTCGTCGAAAAAACGGTATACGCCGGGCAGGTTGGGCAGGTTTTTGAGGAATAGGGGGATGTCGAAGTCCGTGGTCATGGGGCGGGTGGTAGTATAGGGGCTGGAAAGTCGGAATTATAGGGGAAACTATATTTCAGGAATATAACAAAAGGTCGTCTGAAAACGGGTTTTCTCAAATAGAAACCCGTTTTCAGACGACCTTTACCGATATGATTGTTAACGGCGGAATTTGCCTTGATCGAAATCATCAAATGCTTCGTAAGCGGCGCGGCATTGGATGCGTTGTTCTTTATAGGGTAGCTGACGGAAAGCTTTGCGGGCTTTTCGGTTTTTTTCAATTCGGCACGGTTGCCTTTGTATTTGTACCATGCAGCGCGGCGGTCGAGGTAATTTTTGCAAGCGGGATGCAGTTTGCCATGTTCGGCTTGAGTTCGCGGATGGTGGCGTTTATGGGTGTCTGCATCGGCAGTTTGGGCGGAAAAACCCAGTATCAGTGCAATGGACAAAGTAGAAAGCAAGCCTTTTTTGAGTAACATGACGAACTCCTGTTTGTAGGATTGAATGAAAGAACTTGACTGAAAGAATTGAAATCAAAGATAAAAAAAACCATCTATACTAAGGGGAAAAGTATAGATGGCCAAACACATTACGGGGAAAACGTCTTACTCACTTACTCACTTCTCTCGAAGCAAGTGTTACTCAGACACGCGAATTATATAATAGTTCATGAATGATGACGTTAAGTTTAGTTAATGACATCTTAACAATCATATCATCATGTTTTTAAACAAATAAAAAAATCATAATGGTTAAAATTTTTTTGAAAAAACTTCAAAATTTTCAAACTGTGATGAATTTCCACTCCCCTGAGGCTAAATTTTCTACCGTTCGTCCGTTAAATTCGTCTCGATGGAGGTGTTCGACGCGGTTGCCGGCGGCGGCGACCATGCGTTTGACTTGATGATATTTGCCTTCGGTAATGGTCATCAGCAGGGTGGTCGGATTTTCCAAAACGGCTTCGGCTGCGCGGACGGTTTCGTTGTCGTCGTGCAGCAGGACGCCGTTTTTCAGCGTTTCACACAAGCTGTCATCGGCAGGATGCTTCAGGGTAACGCGGTAGATTTTGGGTACTTTGTGTTTCGGCGAGGTAACGCGGTGGTTGAACTGCCCGTCGTTGGTAATCAGCAAAACGCCCGTCGTATCCGCATCCAGCCTGCCGACCGCCTGCATGTCGATATTGCGCATATGGTCGGGGAAAAGGCTGAAAACGCTGGGGTATTGCTGCGGTTTGTGCGAGGTTTCGTAATCGGCGGGCTTGTTGAGCAGGATATAAAAATAAGGCATGGGCACGACGACGATGTCTTCGCCGTCTATGCGCAGCGTTTGGACTTCGGCGGGATCGATGTCGGCTTTGGCGTCGTTGTAGACCGTATCGTTGATTTCGACACAGTCGTTTTGAATCAGCCACTGGCATTGTTTGCGGCTGCCTATGCCTTGGGATTGGAGGTATTTGATCAGTTGCATGGGAATGGCGGGAACGGGTTTCAGACGACCTAATTGTATATCAGGACTTCGCTTTCAAACGATAGAGATAAGTGGTTTCCCGATTGCGGGCGAAGGCGAGCGGGTCGGATTCGTCGGCGGCTTTGCGGTGGCGCGGTTTGGTTTTCAGAATATCGGCCACTTCTAAAGAGGTCGTCTGAAAACATTGTTCCAGAAAATCGCGGTCGCGCAGGTGCAGATGTTCCGCCAAGTCGGAAATGATTAACCACGCTTCACCTTGCGGGTTTAAATGTTGCCGCACGCCGTTTAAAAAGGCGGTCAGCATGGCGTTGTCGGGGTCGTAGAGGGCGGTTTCGACGGCGGAAGTCGGTTTGGCGGGCAGCCACGGCGGGTTGCAGACGATCAGGTCGGCGCGTCCTTCGGGAAATAAATCGACAGCTTTGACGGCAACTTGTTTGTCCAGCCCCAAGCGGGCGAGGTTGGCGATTGCGCAGGCGATGGCTTTAGGGTTGGTGTCGGTGGCGGTGATGTCGGGAATGCCGCGTTTGGCAAGGATGGCGGCGATAACGCCGGAACCTGTGCCGATGTCGAACGCCGTCTGAATATTCGGATTTAACGGCGCTTGGGCGATTAAGTCCAAATATTCGCCGCGCAGGGGCGAGAACACGCCGAAGGGAACGTGGATTTTGCCGTCAAGCTGCGGAATGTCTATGCCTTTTTTGTGCCATTCGTGTGCGCCGATAAAACCCAAAAGCTGATTGAGCGGCAGCAAAAACGGCGCGTCGTTCGGCTCGGCGTACACATCGGCAAGGGCGGCGCGGACGTCGGGCGCGCGCGGGTTGCTTAACTGAAAACCCGCGCCGATTTCGACGGCAAGCATGTTCAACACGCGGCTTTGCTGCGCCTGTTTCATACGGTGGGTGTGGAAGGCCGTCTGGATATCGGTAGGCGCGTTTTTTGTTTTTTCAGACGACCTGTGGACGCGCTTTTTCATCGCCGCCAATACTTGCTTGGCGTTGTGGAAATCGCCCGTCCAAACGGTCGCCGTGTGGGCGTGGGCGTTTTTCAGAATATCGGCGGCATTGCTTTCATGCACATAAACCGCCTGCTTGGGCGGCTTCTGCGTGCTTTCGTTGCGCCATTCGGCAGCGGCGCGGTCGGTCGGGATAATGGGGAACATGGAGGGAAGGGGGAAGGGAAACCGGCGGCAAGTTTACTATATTTCGGGAAGTATGTATTGAAAGCGGAATAGGGTTGTAATAAAGGCCGTCTGAAATTTGAAATGTGGTTTCAGACGACCTATTCTCAATTGCATAAAATACTTTCTTTCCGTCTGCAAACGGAGTACATTTACCCCCATTGTTAACAATTTTACGGAACACACATCATGGAGAAATTTCCCAAATCGTCCAAGCTGGACCATGTTTGCTACGACATCCGCGGCCCGGTACACAAAAAAGCCCTGCAACTCGAAGAAGAAGGCCATAAAATCCTCAAGCTCAATATCGGCAACCCTGCGCCGTTCGGCTTTGAAGCGCCCGATGAAATTTTGGTGGACGTCATCCGCAACCTGCCGACCGCGCAGGGCTATTGCGATTCCAAAGGGCTGTATTCCGCCCGCAAGGCCATCGTTCATTACTATCAAACCAAAGGTCTGCGCGACATTTCGGTCAACGACGTTTACATCGGTAATGGCGTGTCCGAGCTGATTACCATGTCCATGCAGGCGCTTTTGAACGACGGCGACGAAATCCTGATTCCCGCGCCAGATTATCCGCTGTGGACGGCAGCCGCCACTTTGGCGGGCGGTACGGTGCGCCATTATCTTTGCGACGAAGAAAACGACTGGTTTCCCAACCTTGCCGATATGGAAGCCAAAATCACGCCCAAAACCAAAGCCATCGTCGTCATCAACCCCAACAACCCCACCGGCGCGGTGTACAGCAAAGAAATCCTGCTCGAAATCGCCGAGTTGGCGCGCAAACACGGTTTGATCATCTTCGCCGACGAAATCTACGACAAAATCCTCTACGACGGCGCGGTACACCACCACATCGCCGCACTCGCGCCCGATCTGCTGACCATCACCTTCAACGGTCTCTCCAAAGCCTACCGCGTTGCCGGATTCCGCCAAGGCTGGATGGTACTCAACGGCCCGAAAGAACATGCCAAAGGCTATATCGAGGGTCTCGATATGCTCGCCTCCATGCGCCTGTGCGCCAATACGCCCATGCAACATGCCATCCAAACCGCTTTGGGCGGCTATCAAAGCATCAACGAATTTATCCTGCCCGGCGGCCGCCTGTTGGAGCAACGCAATAAAGCGTGGGAAATGATTAACCAAATCCCCGGACTTTCCTGCGTCAAACCGATGGGCGCGATGTATATGTTCCCGAAAATCGACACCGAAATGTACGGCATCCATGACGACATGAAATTCATCTACGACCTGCTCGTACGCGAAAAAGTCTTGTTCGTTCAAGGAACGGGGTTCAACTGGATACGCCCCGACCACTTCCGTATCGTTACCCTGCCGTACACCCACCAAATCGAAGAGGCAATGGGTAAACTCGAGCGCTTCTTGCAGACTTACCGGCAATAATCGAATAAGGCGAAAGGTCGTCTGAAAGCATGATTTGCGTGTTCAGACGACCTTTGTTATGCCCGTTCTGCTTGGCAAAACAGCCTGATATGCGTATAATCGACGTTTCCCATCTGGGGGCGATCTTGGTTTCGACGGGGGTTGCAAAGCAGATGCGGGCATACCGGGGTCTCAGATTCCCCGTAAAACACTGAATTTAAATAGTCGCAAACGACGAAACTTACGCACTGGCCGCTTAAGGCCTGCCGTTGCAGCAGTTGGTCAATGGGCTGTGTAGCGCAAGCTACCGCAACGTCATTTTACATTGACTGGTTTCCTATCGGGTTACTTGGTAGGGAATAAGATTTAAGGTAACTGGTTCCTAGAAGGCCTGTCGGTCGGCATGATAGGAACGAGATTTTAAATAGACACGACTAAGTATGTAGAACGCTCTGTAGAGGACTTTCGGACGGGGGTTCGATTCCCCCCGCCTCCACCAAGATATCCGATAAGTATCCTATACTTATCTTCATTTCTGTGTTTTTTGGCACACTATTGGCACATTTCCCATCAAAAAGCTGCTCGATTTTAGACTTTTCACGCTGCTTGTCGGCCAAGTCAATCCAGCGGGAATAGTTTTCAAGTAGCATCTTCATGGTGCTGTGTCCCATTTGCCGGGCTACCCACATGGGGTTGGCTCCGGCCATGAGGTTGAGTGTGGCAAATGTATGGCGGGTGTTGTAGGGTTTCCTGTACCTTACCCCCGCTATTTTTATGGCGTGCTGCCACGGTCTCCAAGGTACTTTGTCGTTCTCAAACGGGCTGCCGGTTTTTGGATTGATGAAAACGTATCCGCTTGCTAGTCCTCCTGTTATTTGCCATTGCCTGCGTAAGGCTTCCAAGGCGCGGCTATTGAGTTCGATGTCTCGGTAGCTGTGGGTTTTAGTACTTTTCAGCTTGCCAGCCATGGATGCTTTGTTTACGCGCACGCACTGCCTCTGGAAGTCGATGTCCTGCCAAGTGAGGGCGATGAGCTCGCTGGTACGCATACCGCTGAAAAAGGCCAGTTTGAAGTAATTGTGAAACACAGGTTTGTTTTTTAGGCAGTCTAGGATGGATTCGGCCTCTTCGAGTGTGAACGGGTCGGGCGGCTCTTTCTGCACTTTGGCGTTGGCTAGATGCTGGGCGGGGTTGTCTTTTATCCTACCGTCGCGGAGCGCAAGAACAAACGGCT
>ERZ772874.2125-NODE-2125-length-9949-cov-9.797251_pt1 | contig 9949 bp, 6 predicted proteins | sample MGYA00580586_ERZ772874 | MGnify/ENA primary metagenome ERZ772874 (study PRJEB29015, sample SAMEA2737952) | human oral metagenome | biome: human oral; feature: human-associated habitat; material: dental | place: China | collected 2154 ... | reverse complement strand
CGTGATCACGCTCGACGGGCGCGCCATCAACTCAGACTTGGATAACGAGCTCGTTGTCATTGATGAGTTCGATGGGCGCGTCGATCCCGACCTCTCCGACGACGTCGTGGCGATCGTACGCGAAGGCCTATCCAATATCGCCCGTCATGCACACGCGACCGCGGCGACCGTGTGCGTCGATGTCTCGGGACAAGGAAAGACCGGACGCGTGCGAATCACGATCAACGACGACGGCCGAGGCATCGACCCGTCGCGCACCCGAAACTCCGGCTTGGCGAACATGGCGGAACGTGCACGACGCCACCACGGCAGCTTCGACACGGACACGGGCGACGGGGGTGTCGGCACGCAGATCCGCTGGATCGCACCGCTCGAGGGGTGAGCTGTCGCGACCGCGAAGATGACGGTGGGGGTGGATGTTCCAATTGGAACTCCACCCCCACCGCGTTGTGACGAGAGCTATCTATCTCCCGGTTCTCAGCTGAGTATCACCCCAGCCACCGGCCGTCGCTCCCGAAGGTGTACCAGCGCCAGCCAATCCAGTGGCCACCCGTGTACATGTCGCCTCCGGTCCCGAAGTAGTACCAGGCGCCGCCGATCTGCTGCCAGCCGGTGGCCATCTGGCCCGAGGCATCGAAGTAGTACCAGGTGCTTCCCATCGGCTTCCATCCGATGGTCATGGCGCCACTGTCGCTCATCAGGTACCAGTACGAGCCCATCTGGAGCCATCCCGTGTGCATCGAACCGGAGGGATCCAGGTAGTACCACGCGCCGTTCGTGTAGAGCCAGCCGGTCTTCATGACGCCGTTGGAGGCGAAGAAGAACCACTTGTCTGCCACCATCTGCCAGCCCGTGGCCATCGCACCGGTCTCGGGGGTCAGGTAGAACCAGGATCCTCCGAGGTTGACCCAACCGGTCACCTGAGCGCCAGCACCGTTGTGGTAGCGCCACGCACCATCCCAGTACACCCAACCCGTCAGCATGTAGCCGTTCTGATCGAAGCGGTACACGCGGCCATCAAGGGTGAGGGTCTCGTTCTTGGCGTAGCCGCCCGAGGTGATCTTCCACCACCAGCCGGCGCCGTCGTTCATCCAGGTGCCCACCGTGTGATCAGGCGCGGGTGCGGGGTCCGGAGTCGGATCCGGGGTGGGTGCCGGGTCCGGGGTTGGGGAGGGCCCGGGCGACGGAGCGGGTACGGGATCGTCGCCCGGAGTGGGAGCGGGCTGGGCATCGTGGCGGCCGGAGCGGACCACGACGGTGAAGGACTGCGCCTGGGCCAGAACACGCTCGCCGCTGCGGGCGCCAACCTCGATGCGGTAGGTGCCGGGTGCGCTGAACACCCAGTTGCCGTGCATGTGAGTCGACTCGGTCGTGTGGACGAGCCCGTCGCCGGCGGCAGAGTCGAAGTGGACCCTCGCGCCGGCGCCGAAGGTACCGCCCTGGAAGAACGCGACGCGCGCGCCAGAAGGGGCCTCGGCCAGGTGGAGGGTCAGGTCCGCCCCCTCTGGAAGCGAAGCGTAGTCGATTCCCTCGGTCGACAGGCCGGGCCAGACGATGTCGCTGTTCTGGGTCTCGGGCAGCAGGTAGGTGGCGGCGCCAACCGGGCCGAGCACGTCGTAGCTCGCGTCGGACAGGGACGCTGGGCGCACGAAGCGCGCGTTGGGGCCCACCGCCAGGGTCGTCGAACCCAGGGTGCGCAGCACGGAGGTGCGCGCGGACGTCAGGGAGTCATCCTTGACGGCCAGCCCGTAGGTCAGCTTGCCGTCGCCGCTGGCCTGGGTGAGGCGAACGTCCAGGTGGCCGCGCGCGATCTGGACGGGCTCGTCGAGCAGAGCCGGGGCTGGGTTCGTGGAGTCGCCGCCGGGCGTCGGCTCGGGCGTGGGCGTGGGTTCCGGTTCCGCGGGCGCGGGCGAACCATTGCGCATCGAAAGCGTGGCGGTGAGTCCGACGTGATCGCCGACGGTGACGTCGGAGGCCTCGGCGACGGTCATCACCGCGTCGGAGAGGGGGTGGGGTCGCAGGGTGACGCGCACGTACATCGGGTCGGACTGGCACACGCCGAGGTCCTGGGTCTTGGAATCCATACCGCCCGCACCCAGCGTGCCCTCCGTGGAGCACCAGGGGCTGAAGTCGTACTTAGACTCGAGGAACTCGATCTTGTACGTGGCACGCAGGTTCGGGTCGGCGGCCCTCACGGTGGCCGTGTACTGGTCGGTCGTGCCGGGCTTGAGGTCGTAGGAGACGTCGACGCGGCGCGAGGAGACGGGCAGGGAGTCGGGGTTCCACACGGGAGCAGGGTCGGGATTGGAGGGACCGAGGATCGTGTCCGCTCCGCCGACGGTGACAGGTTCGGTGTCCTTCTGGGAGTACTGAGCGGCCTGGGAGATCCATCGCGCCGACGCTGAGTCATCGGGGATGTAGATCGCCTGGACGGCGCCCGCCTCGGCTCCGAGAAGCTCGGAGACGGTCGCTCGACCGGCCTCGACCGCGACCTCGGTGAGGAAGTAGCCGTTAACGGTGATCCACGCGCGCCCCCTGTCGGTGGGCACGCCCGTGTCGACCGTGATGTCGGTCAGGTGGTTGTCGCCGGGGTGGGCGCGATCGGCGTGGTGGGACAGGGTCAGCGTGGGCGTCGCGGAGTTGGAGTCGGTACGCTCGGCGCGCGCCGCACTGTAGGCGACGTCGATGTCCTTGATGCTTCCCTCGGCCGGGTTGGCACCGCCGACCTGCCAGACCAGCGGGGTGATCGGCGAGGAGTAGATCGCGGTCCCGTCGGCGCTGCGCGCGGTCATCTTGTAGTGAGCGACGTAGCGGCCGGGCTGCGTGAAGGTCGTGTACAGGTGCGTGTGGCGCGGGTTGTAAACGCTGCGGTAGGCCAAGTCGTGGCTGGAGAGGAATCGGTTGACGCTGTCTCCGTTGTCGATGAACATCTCCATGCGGCCGGGTCCGTCGACGCTGACCAGGTCGAGGGTATAGGTCTCGCCCTCAAACTTGTCGGTGTCGCCGATCTCGCCAGCTCCCAGCCCCGCCCAGATGGGAGCGTTCCCGGGCCCGGGGTTCTGGGGCGCGGCGTTCAGAACGGTTCCCTCGCCTCCGAGGAAGGCCAGGTCAGGTCGGCCGGAGGGGATCACGAGCTGCGACTTGGCCTCGTCCTTGTCTCCTGTACCGGTCCACGCCTTGGGGATCCACAGGACGGTCTTTTCCATCGGCATGTTGATGGTGTTGAGCGAAAAGCTGTTGGTGTCGTCGTGCCACACGGGTATGGGCGCGTCGACGTGCTGTCCGGTGACGATCCAGTCCTTGTCCTGGTCTGGCCCCGCCCAAGCCGCCGCTGGGGTGAGGGCCAGGAAGAGGGCGAGCGCCGCTGTGCTTACGCGTCGCAGGTATGACATTCGGGTGCCTTTGCTAGCTATACTGTTGATGAGAATCATTATCACTCTAACTTAGGGATCAGACAAACGCACGCGACTCACACCCGCTTCGCGCGCCCCTCACCCTCACCACCGCTAGGCTCGACCCATGAGATTCGCGACCTGGAACGTCAACTCCATCCGCACCCGCATCGACCGCGTCATCGCATTCCTCGAGCGCTCCGACACCGACGTCCTGGCCATGCAGGAAATCAAGTGCCGCGCCGACCAGTTCCCCACCGCCCCCTTCGAGGAGGCCGGATACCACCTGGCCATCAACGGGCAGAACCAGTGGAATGGCGTCGCCGTGGCCTCACGAGCGCCGATCCGGGACATACAGGACCACTTCCCCACCCAGCCCGCATTCGGCGAGCCCCCCGTCGTCGAGGCCCGCGCGCTCGGCGTCACCATCGACACGAGCGGCGCCCTCACCGCCGAGGACGGGAAGGCCTCGTCCATGACGATCTGGAGCCTGTACGTACCCAACGGCCGCGACCTCACCCACGCCCACTACGACTACAAGCTCGAGTGGCTCGCAAACCTGGCCGAGCAGGGACGCGGATGGCTGGCCGACACGAGCGCGCGCATCGCGCTGGTCGGCGACTGGAACGTCGCCCCCCTTGACGAGGACGTCTGGGACATGGAAGCCTTCGAAGGAGCGACGCACGTCTCGGCCCCGGAGCGCGAGGCCTTCGCCGCCTTCGCCGCCGACGGCTGGGTCGAGGTCACGCGCGAGCGCATCACCAACTTCACGTACTGGGACTATCAGAAGCTCCGCTTCCCCAAGAATCAGGGCATGCGCATCGACTACGCCTACTGCTCGCCGGCGCTCGCCGCGCGGGTCACCGGCGCGCAGATCGACCGCGACGAGCGCAAGGGAAAGGGCGCCTCGGACCACGTGCCCGTCATCTTCGACGCCGACTGAGCCAGGGGCGAAACGGTCGGCCAGGCACGTCGGCGCCGACCGTTTCGCCCGTCAGGCGCGCTCGCGCGCGAGGGACAAGAGCGAGGCGTTAAGGCAAGCCCAATTGTCGCGATGCCACGCCCCGAAGGGCTGCGCGCCCACGAAGGCCGCGCTCGCCCCCAGGTCCCTGTCGGCCCACACGAACGAGCCCGACTGGCCAAAGTGGCCGATCGTGCGCGGGGAGGCGCCGGGCGCGGTCCAATGCGGCGCCTTGTCGCCCCGAATCTCCAGGCCGAGGCCCCACGGGCAGGGAGCAAAGCGGCCATAGCCGGGAACGATGCCCGCAAGATCCGGGAACTGAGAGACCGCGGCGAGAGCGGCGAGGGGGGCGCTGACGAGCGTGGGACGGGCAAGCTCCGCACCGAAGAGGCTGACGTCCGCGGCGCTTGCGACGCCTGAGTACGCGGGACTGCCCGCTATGTCCGCGGTGGTCATGCCGAGGGGCTCGAAGACCTCGCGGCGCACCCACTGGGCGACCCCCACGCCCGTCGCGCTCTCGAGGACCTCGCCCAAAACGTCGAAGCCCTCGTTGGAGTAGATGCGCCGCTTGCCGGGTGCCGCGACCGGGCGACGCCCCTCGAAGGGCAGGCCCGAGGCGTGGGCGAGGAGGTGGCGCACCGTGGCCCCCTCGGGACCGGCGGGAGCATCAAGATCAACCAGACCCCGCTCGACCGCGACGAGGACGGACCAGGCGACGATCGGCTTGGTCACCGACGCCAGCGAAAAGACACGATCGACGTCCCCGTAGGAATAGACGACGTCGCCCCCGACACGAAGGACGAGAGCGACGTCGAATGACGGCATGGGGCCTATCACGCGGTGGCCTCCGGGGCGGGCGCTGCCTCCGCAGCCGCCGTGGTCTTTTCGCTGATCTTGCGCAGCGTGCGCGCGTAGACCTCTGCGACCTCCTCGGGGACCGCAGCTCCCAGCTGCAGGACGTAGCGCGCGGGCAGGTGCAGCAGCTGCACGCATACGGCAAGGAAGTCCGCGACGAACTCGCGGGCGTCAATGGGCTCGTCGTTGTAACGAGCCGACACGACGGAGCCGTACCAGTAGCGGATCAGTATCCTCGCGAGCGTGCGAGGGGTGGTACCGATGTCGGTGCCTTCCTCTTCGACGAAGCTCTGAATCATCGCGGTCAGCGCTTCCTCCATCCGCTGCGTGCGGTACTTGTAGTGCGCATGCGCGGGGTGAGCTCCCGACGAGGACTCCGCCCACAGGACACAGTCCAACGCGATGGCCGCGTCCGCACCGGGCTTCATGGCGAAGCGCATCTCGCCGACCGCCCAGTCGACAAATGAACCGACGGTGATACCCCCCTCGTCGAAGCCACCCTCTGTCTCATCGTTAATCGTGACATCGAAGAGGGCGTTCATCTCCTCGTGTCGCTGGATCGCGCTGCGCAGGATCGCTTCCTTGGATGGGAAGTGATAGACCACAGCGGGGTGCGAAATACCGACTCGACGTCCGAGGTCGCGCAGAGAGAAGCCGTTATAGCCCCTCTCTGCGATCAGAACCATCGCAGCCGAGAGGATGGATTCACGCGTCGCCTGTCCTACTGAATAGGCTCCACGGGCCTTCCTCTGGGTTGTCATATCATCTCCTGCTGTCGCGGACATCACAAACCGCGAGTCCGAAATACACACTGGTATGCAGTGTAGCGCGCAATCTCAGGGTTTATCAACATTCATGACAAGCCCGTCGAAAGTTGCGTTGATGTCAACTATCACGTTCTGCCCATCCTGAATGTCCCCACCAAGCAGAAGGACGGCCAGACGATCGCCAATCTCGCGCTGAATCAAGCGGCGAAGCGGGCGCGCCCCGAAGGCCGGATCGTAGCCGACGCGTGCTAGCCAACCGCGAGCAGGCTCACTAACTGTCAAGTTTATCCTTCGGTCACTCAGTCGCGATTGAAGCGAGGCGACCAGCAGGTCAACGATCTCTCCAATATTTTCGCGGGTCAGAGCGTCAAACATGACAGTCTCGTCCAACCTATTGAGGAACTCAGGCCGGAAACTCGAGCGCAGGACCGACATTACGGCCTCCCGCTTACCCTCAGCTGTCAAATCGGGGTCCACCAAAAAATGCGAGCCCAGGTTTGACGTGAGGATTAGGATCGTGTTTCGGAAGTTGACCACGCGCCCCTGTCCATCAGTTAGACGCCCATCATCCAAAACCTGCAGAAGAATGTCGAAGATCTCAGGATCAGCCTTCTCCACCTCGTCTAGGAGGACGACGCAGTATGGCCGACGGCGCACCGCCTCGGTCAGCTGTCCCCCCTGCTCGTACCCGACGTATCCGGGAGGGGCACCCACCAGGCGCGCGACCGAGTGCTTCTCGGAGTACTCCGACATGTCGATGCGCACCATGGCGCGCTCGTCGTCGAATAGGAACTCCGCGAGCGACTTAGCCAGCTCGGTCTTTCCAACTCCCGTGGGTCCCAGGAACAGGAAGGATCCGGTTGGACGATTCGGGTCCGACAGGCCCGCCCGCGAACGTCGCACCGCGTCGGACACGGCGCGCACGGCGCCTTTCTGTCCGATGAGACGCTTGCCGATCTCGTCCTCCATGCGCAAGAGCTTGTCGGTTTCGGTTTGCAGGAGCTTACCCGTGGGAATTCCCGTCCACGCCTCGATCACCTCGGCAATCTCGGCAGGACCGACCTTCTCCGCGATCATCGGCTCCGTAGGATCGAGCGCCTCCTGCTCCTCAACTCGCGCCTCTTCCGATGCGATCTGGCGCTCGACGGCCGGAATCTCGCCGTTCTGCAAGCGTCCGGCCTCCTCCCAGCGCCCCTCGCGCACGGCGAGCTCGAGCTGGGTTCGCAGGGTGTCCAGCTGGACGCGCAGGTCGCCCACGCGGTTGTGGCCCGCCTTCTCGGCTTCCCATCGCGCGGTGAGCGCGCGCAGAGCCTCCTCCCGATCAGCCAGGTCGGCGCGCAGCTTGCTCAGGCGATCCTGGCTCGCCTCGTCGAGGCCGTCCGGATCGGACTCGGCCAGGTAGGACTCCTCCATGCGCAGCCGGTCCACGCCGCGGCGCAGTTCGTCGATCTCGACCGGCGATGAATCGAGCTCCATGCGCAGGCGCGAGGCGGCCTCGTCGATCAAGTCGATCGCCTTGTCCGGCAGCTGGCGCCCCGTAATGTAGCGATTCGAAAGGGTTGCGGCTGCCACGAGGGCACCGTCCGAGATGGTCACCTTATGGTGGGCCTCATACTTGGGAGCGATGCCGCGCAGGATCGCGATAGTATCCTCGACCGAGGGCTCGCCGACGAAGACCTGCTGGAAACGACGCTCCAGCGCCGGATCCTTCTCGATGTTCTCCCGATACTCGTCGAGCGTCGTCGCGCCGACCATGCGCAGCTCGCCGCGCGCGAGCATAGGCTTGAGCATGTTACCCGCGTCCATAGCCCCCTCGGAGCCGCCGCCCGCACCGACGACCGTGTGCAGCTCGTCGATGAAGGTGATGATCTGCCCGTCGGAGCGCGCGATCTCGGCGAGAACCGCCTTGAGGCGCTCCTCAAACTCGCCGCGGTACTTCGCGCCCGCGACCATTGAGGAGACGTCCAGGGAGACCAGGCGCTTGTCGCGCAGGGACTCGGGAACGTCGCCCGCGACGATGCGCTGAGCTAGACCCTCGACGACGGCCGTCTTGCCGACGCCGGGTTCGCCGATGAGGACGGGGTTGTTCTTCGTCCGACGGGACAGGACCTGCACGACGCGGCGAATCTCGTTGTCGCGCCCGACGACGGGATCGAGCTTTCCTTCTCGCGCGACCTCGGTCAGGTCGCGGCCGTACTTGGCCAGAGCCTCGAACGAACTCTCCGGATCGGAGGAGGTAATCGGATCGGGGCGCAGCTGGGCCAGGGCTTCGGTCAGCGCGTCGGCGCTGGCCCCTCCGGCGACGAGGATTCGGCCCGCCTCCGTGTCCGAGTTCGCCAGGGCGATGAGTAGATGCTCGGTCGAAACGTACTGATCGCCCGCATTCTCGGCGCGCCCACTGGCGTCCTGAACGACTCCCAGGAGCGCGCGCGACGCCTGGGCGCTCCCCGCCGAGGCTCCCTGGGTGCTGGGCAGCGCCACGAGGGCGCTGCGGGTGCGCGCGCCGATGGCGCGAACGTCTGCGCCCACAGCGCCGAGCAGCGACAGCGCGATGCCGTCGCGCTGCTCGATCAGGGATTGGAGCAGGTGCACAGGTTCAACCTGCGGATTTGCGGCCGCCGACGCGGCCTGGAGCGCGGAAGCGATGGCCTCCTGCGCCTTCGTTGTCATCTCACGTGCCATGAGACTGTTCCTCCAGATGATTCGTGTATCGCGCGCCGATCGTTTTCGACGCACCTGATAGAAACAACGAACCTAAAGTTGAGTCTATTCCACTCAACCCAGAAACTGGCGGGCCCTCAGTCCTCCGGAAGCCAGGCCGGCCCGTCGAAGCCGCGCTGATGCCCATCGGGCGATCCGGACCCCGCCTCCTCCTCGATCCCGTAGCGCTCCTCGAGCGCGCGGAAGAGCTGGAGCGTCGTGGCCAGCGCGCACATGACCTGCTGGACCAACTGCGCATCCGTCGCCCCGTACTCGTAATCGCCGTTCACCTCGGCGACGACACGATCGCCCTCGAGATGTTCGGCGGCGTAAGCCTTGGGCCACAGGAACTCCCCGTGCCACGCTTGGAGGAAGTCGCGCAGGTCCTCACCGTACTCAAGCGGAACGAGCCGCTTCATGAACGCGACGATCGACAACACCTCGCGCGAGTCGCCGAGGAAGCGGAAGCAGAACAGGTGCCCCTCCCACAGGCCGCACAGGTCGCCGTCGCCATCAATGCGCCACGCCCATCCTTCGGAGTCGAAAAGCAGCCCCAGCCGCTCCTGCGTGATGGGACGAACCATGTCGAAACGATTGGCTTCGAACTCCGAGTTACCCGTGGCGATTCCTTCTGCCGACGCTGCGCTATTGTCCTCCCATTGTTCCATATCGGACGCATTAGCGTCGGCAGGTTCGGCGCGGCGAGGCACCTCCTCGCCGTCGGCTCCACCGTCGGCGCCCGCCCGCCACAGCCAACTCATGATGACTCACCTACTCGTGCCTTACGTTGGCGACGCGCCACCACATCAAATCCTCGGGGGCGCGAGCGCGCCAACCACCCCCGTGCGCCAACCACGTTCGCGCTTCCATCGGCCGCCTCTCCCGCTCACCTCATCGTGTCATCGGACCGTTTATCACTACACCTTCACAGTAGCGCAGAATCCGCGCAATACCAATGGATACGAGAACACGCACCCCACGATGCTACCGCGCCAACGACGCGCGAAGCTCCATCACTGCAGCTCACCCGCGAGGGGCGACGAACAAGACGGCTCGATGTCTACTTGCTCACATTCGCAACTAGCTATTGCAAGACGTTTGACTTTCGACTAATTAGATCCGGGCGTCGGCCCTTCCTTGGGCCAGTGCGGGCCGGTCACGCCCCGCCGGGCGAGGCCTGTCCCTCGTTCGACCGCCCCTCGGGACCGGGCGGATTCCAGGTTCGCTCGATCGCCGAAGCGGCCGCGCGAGCGTCGGTGACGGACGAGGTGTCC
>ERZ772874.2124-NODE-2124-length-9950-cov-12.374027_pt1 | contig 9950 bp, 14 predicted proteins | sample MGYA00580586_ERZ772874 | MGnify/ENA primary metagenome ERZ772874 (study PRJEB29015, sample SAMEA2737952) | human oral metagenome | biome: human oral; feature: human-associated habitat; material: dental | place: China | collected 2154 ... | reverse complement strand
TCGATTTAATCTTCGTTTTACTTGCTTTAGCTAATTTATCTGTATAAAATTCTTGGTTGACGACCTGCATATAGCCCAGACGAGCGATTAGCACCAAAAATAAGACTCCGACTATCCCAAATAGAAGGTAGAGTCGGCCTGTGATAGAATGACTATCAAATTTTCGTCCCCTCTTTCTTCTTGAACTAATATTTTTTCATTGTATTCAACAATTACTGCAACCCTAAAATTGAATTTACCTTCTTCAAATTTAACTGTTATATCACTCATTTTAAACCTCCTTAAAATATATATTCTTAAGTATAATATATAATCTAAAAATAGTTTTTGCAACATATTATATATATAGCAAATAGAGATGTAATAATACATCTCTACCTACCCTGTTAATTCATATCTTAGGCAAACAATAAGCCGGGTTCTGTCATGCATGGTCATTTATCTCGAACTAGTATTACTACTAGCCTCTAGCCGCACAGTACAAGGGACATTTAAAGAGCATAAATCCCTCGAATTACAAGGCGTTGCTCCAGATAGGGTTTACACAAGAAATATATCACTATATCTCTTAGTGAGCTTTTACCTCACTTTTTCACCATTGCTATATAATAGCTGTTTTTTTCTGTTGCACTTTCCCTAAGATTACTCTCGCTGGACGTTATCCAGTATCATTGCTCTTATGGAGCCCGGACTTTCCTCATATATTAGTTTTCACTAAATATACGCTATACCATGTAGTTTACCTATAACTATATTAGCATATTTTAACATTAATTCCAATCTTTTAGTATATTTTTATCTATACACATATTGCCATATCCTATTCCTATTTTCCTATCTTTTTTCTTTTCTCCGATGGCAATCTGTTCCTCCAGATATTAATAAATTATTTTCATTACAATATTCTAATAATTTTTCACTTTGTTTTTCTGTAAAACTTGAATGATATACTTCTACACCATCAATTATTTTATCGTTTTTAAGCATATCTAAAAATGCTATTTCATCTTCTAGATTATACCTATATACATGTGCTACAAATGTTTTACCACCTGCTTTTCTAACTGCTTCTGCTACAAGTTTAGCATTTGGATAATGTATTTCAAAATTTACAGCAACAGGAAAATTCTTATTTGTTACACATGAATTAAAAAATACATCAATATCATTCCATTCTTCATCTTTAAAATATTTCCTATTTTCCTCATATTTAGTAACTACAGGATATATAATGTCTATAGGCCATCCTTTTTTCTCATCATATATTATCTCATCTATTTTAAGATTACTTTTTTTAATGCTTTTCATCATTTCTTCAAACTCTAATCTTAAATCAGGCTTTCTTAAATTATAGTAATTATGAACAAATGGTTTTAACTTATGGATATCAAAGTCATATGCAAGCATATGAAAATGAACACCATCATATACAGTGTTAAATTCTATACCTGTTTTAATCTTTCCTGTAAATGTATTTCTTAAATTATCATCTTTTTCAAGCTCAAAATGTGCATCTAATGTATCATGGTCTGTTATAGCCAAAACTTCTAATTTAGTTTTTTCTGCTTCTTCTAATAATCTTTTTGTGTCCCATGTTCCATCTGAATAATTTGTATGTGTGTGTAAGTCTATCATAATTTTCACTATCCTTCTCTAATTTTATTAATCTTCCATTGGCTTTTCTAAAAACCTTATCTCTTTTTTATCTAAATCAACTTCTACTTTTAGCCCTAAAGGTACTATTGCCATTGGTGATGTATGTCCAAAGTTTACATTATATAGTATTGGTAGGTCTTTCTTTCCTGCCTCAAATGCAATCTTCTTATACACTTCCTTATACTCTTCATAATATGTCTCATTTTTAGGTTTTCCGTACTATTATTCCGAGATATTTCTTCAAATATTCCCTGTGCTACTAAGTTTCTTAAAATATATTGTAGGTATAGTGGTTTTATCTCGTCTTCACTTGTTTCTAAAAATAATATCTTATTCTTCCACTCTTCTTTTTTAGGCCAAATCTTTGTTCCTACCATCATAGGAAATACATCAACACATCCACCTAAAAGCTCTCCAGTAAATATTCCGTTTTCCTTGAAGTACCTCATATCCATATTTTTCTTCATTCATTTTTCTAGGTATATTATCATTTTCTTCAATAGCCCAATCAAGATATTCACTAGTCCACTTATCACTTGATTTAATTACTATATCTTCCCTATTTTCTAATAATACTTCATTAATATATTTTAATGTATATGTATGCATATTATTATTTTCTGCAAAATCTGTCATTACAGCAGGTCCATAATATGATACAACTCCTGCTTTTTGCATCATAAAATGATTTATTGTTGTATCTGAATATCCCATAAATACTTTAGGATTATTTGCTATAGCTTTAAAATCAATATATGGTAATAATCTTATAGTATCATCTCCACCAATATTACATATTATTCCTTTAATATCTTTATCTAATATAGCATCCATAAAATCTTCTGCTCTTTTTTCTGGATGATTATACAAATATTCTATTCCCTTTAATGCATTTTTCATTGTAACTACATTAAATCCTAACTGTTCTAACCTCTTTTTTCCTAGTTCATATCTATGTCTAAACATTTCTTCTCCTGCAAGTCCACTAGATAGACTTACAATTGCAACTTTATCACCTTTTTTAAGTTTCTTTGGTTTTATCATATTTACCTACTTTCATAACAATATATATATTATTATTCTTTAATCTTTCCTTACAACTTTCTTTGTAGTTTTTATCTTTTCATCTGCATAAATTACTACCTCTTTTATTACTAGCTTTTGTACTGCTGATATTAAAGAATTCATAAAATCATAATCTATTCCTTTTTCATTAATTGGTAATAATATATTTAAAGTATCTGCATCTTTTGCATAAAAATTTCTACCATAATTAAATTGACCATTATATGAAGTTTTATGAATAGCAGAAGTTATAAATATTGATTCTTCCATTTTTAAGTTCTCTGTGTGTACAACTGCTATATGGTCATCACAACCATAATTATAATTTCTGTATTTAGCTGACCCGAACATATCAATTGTAATTGTATTTTTGTCAAAAACTTTAACATCATTTCCTATAAAATCAGATATTCCTGTATTTGCTTCCCCTGCAGTAACAAATGGTAACACTCCTTTTATTCTATCTTGACTTTTTAGTCTTCTACCTCTTGTTGCCTTTCCAAATAATTTTTCTAAATTATATTCTTTCCATTTTATATTAGGTAATCTTTCTAATGCTTGTTTTTCTTCATCAGATAACTCATAGCTCTCTAGTCTGCTTACCTTTAGGTAAGCAGACAGTTCGCTTATTCGCTCCTCTTCGAGTTCGCTTATAAGCGATTTCATAAAAATGAAATCAATTTTTCCATCTTTTGTTGGAAGTTTTATTACATCATCTTTTAAAGTTTCTTTTCTGGGATATCCACTATATCCACCATACGGTAAAGAATTAATTAATGCTCCAATAAATAACTTTTGTTTCAAAGTAAGTTCTGGCATATTCATAACTAAAATATTATTTGCTAGAAGAAATTCTCCTTTATGATATGTTACTGTTCCGCTATATTCTCCTCTAGTAGATATAGTTAAACTGTCTTTAAAAACTTCTGTCTTATTAGGAATATCTGTTGTATAATAATTTACTCCATTATTTACAGTTATACCACTTATAACTGGTAAGGAGTTTGTCACATTAGTTTCAAATCTTGTTTTCCAATTCTTATTTTTACCATATACCCACTCATTATCTACATCAAACAAATCCCCTATCCTATACTCGCCCCACTCAACATTTTGGAGTTTCTTGTTAAGTGAGGCATCTATTTTTTTAAGGATTCATTCTCCTTATCTGTATTCTTTAATAGGTTTGATACCTCCCAAGCTAGATATTCAGATACTGTCTTTTTAAAGTCATCAAGAGTTGGTCTTGTATCTATAGGTGCTGATTGATTCCAATCAGAACCATTTTGTGGGTCAATATATCCTTCAAAATATTCTTTTTCTGTAAAAATATTTAGCTTGTTTTTACCAAATCTAACTAAATCTACTATTTCTTGATATCTTTCTTTTGCTTTATCTGTATCTTTTAAATTATTATTTGATTTTTTTCTATTTGTTCTTGTATATCCATCATTAGAGAAATCAATAAACTTTACTACATCATCTTTTTGATGTGGTTCTCCTACTCTAAAAACATATATACTTGTTTGAACACTAGATTTTCCTACAAATAGGTCTATTGGCATTTTAATACTAGCAAGTAATGTATTATTTTCTAATATCTTTTTATTGTTTTCTTTTGCTTTTCCGAGAACCTGCAGAATTTTGAATGATTATAGAAGCATAACCCTTATTCATCATAGAAAGTGCTTTTTCTACAAATATCATCCCGTTTCCTTCTGCTGAATATGGCGGATTAAGAACAAATGCTGTTGCTGGGAACTTTTCATCTATTTTTCCAAATCCATATTTTCCGGTCAAAATCATTTAATGAATCCTTATTTAAAATATTAGAACTTCCATCTCCCATAAGTATCATATTTAAAATTGCAAGCATATAAATACTTGAAAGAACTTCTAATCCTAAAAGTTGTTCCGCCTTTATCTTTAACTGTTTTTGTTCTAATTCTTGTGATGATTTAATTTTCTCTTTAGCATCTATAATCATTTCATTCATGGCTGCAACTAAAAGGCCTGCACTCCCTGTCGCAAAATCCCAAACATAACTATCTTTATCTACTCTTGCAAGTTTTACTAATAATGTTGCTACATAAGATGGTGTAAGAACAACATCATTTAATTTATCTTGTGTAAATCCAAGCCATGAATACATTTCATTAAATAATTTTCCTGTAAAGTCTGTAGTTAATCCTATCTTATAGTATATTCCTAAATCATCAACTATCTTAGAAAATATTCTCTTAAGCTGACTTTCTCCATTTATTGACTTATTAATATTATCAGATAATAATGTATTTTTAAGTGTTCTTACAATTAATTCTTGTTTTGTCTTTGGAAGATTCTTTTCTTTTAAAAATGCTTCTATCTTTCTAACAATAATTTCTCCATCTCTATTTCCCTCTTCTATACTTGATTTTAAATCTGATTTTTCTAAAGGACTAACCTTTCCTGGTATACCAAGTGTTGCCATAATAGATGCTGATACAAGATATACTCTATCATTTTCACTTAATCCTTTTTCACTCCCATAAATATCATTATTAAGTTTTACTAAACTAGCATTTATTTCTTGTTCTCTTTTATCTTTAAGTATTTCTAACTCTTCATTTGATAAAGATAATTCTTTAACCTTTTGTATAAACTGATTGAAATTTTCTTTTTTTAAAAATGATAAATCTGTATATTTCCCTATTTCTTGTCCAATACCTAAATTATCTTTAGAAACATAATATACACCTATAGAATGTTCAATTTTTCTATCTTCTTTTCTATAACCTGTAACACCAATAGCTATTACATCTGTATAGCTTGTATAATGAAGTATTGCATTTGCATAATGAACTGCACCATTTACTGCATAATTATTGATATTTTTGTAATTTGGTTCATTTTTACTTGTCTTATTATCTACTCTATTATCAGAATCAAGTTTAATAAGCTTATCCTTATACCCCTTATATTCAATAAGAATTGGATATAATTTAAGTGTTTCATCTTCTAATAATAGCTTAGCATCTGGTCTATTACCACCTGTTCCTCCATTTTTTGATTTATACTCATCAAGTGCTTTATCTATTTCGTCATTTAATCTTTCTTGCTCTAACTTATAATCTAGTCCATAACTTTTTAGCCACCCGTTTACAAGGTCTGCTATATTAGGTTCTATTGATTGCATTTTTGCCATATTTTTCTCCTTATTTTACTTTTTTTACATCATATCAAATATACTTGACTGTGCTGTTTCTTGTATACCATCTAAAAGGCCAAATTGGTCTAATAATGTAATTGTAGATGTACCAATCTTGCATTTTAACTTAACCTCTTCTTTAGTAAAGAATGTTTGGTTTTCTTTCTTTATCTCTTGAGCTGCTTTAAATATATTTTCTGCAGCAATTTCACCGAAGTCCTGGTATTGAACTTATAGGTGGTAATATATGATTTTCATCTATTAGCTTAAACTTTTTAGCATCTGACTCATAAAGGTCAATTGGTAGAAATTCTATTCCCCTTTTGTTCATTTCATATACTATTTCACAAAGTGAATATATACCTTTTTCTTTTACACCTTGTTTAGGAAGTTCTTTTATCTCATCCATCTTTCTTTTTAGTTTATCTAGTCCATAAATCATATATGTTGCATCAAAATCTCCACCACTTCTTACACTAAAAAATGCTGTATAATATGCTGCTGGTTTATGTACTTTAAACCATGCAATTCTAAAAGCATTTGTAACATATGCTGCTGCATGGGCTTTAGGGAACATATATTTTATCTTCTTACATGATAAAATATACCATTCAGGAACATTATTTTCTCTCATTGCTTCTTCCCATTCTGGTTTTAATCCTTTCCCTTTTCTTACACTTTCCATTATTGTAAATGCAAGTTCTGCTTCAACTCCCTTGTTCATTAGATATATCATGATATCATCACGTGTACAAATTGCTTCACTAAGTGTTGCTGTCTTGTTATTTACAAGATCTTGTGCATTATTTAACCACACATCTGTACCATGTGAAAGTCCAGAAATACGTATAAGTTCTTCAAATGTCTTAGGTTTTGTATCTACAAGCATATCACGAACAAACTTAGTACCAAATTCTGGAACACCAAATGTACCAACCTTTGAACCAATATCTTCTGGTTTTACTCCAAGTGCTTCTGTAGAACTAAATATACTCATTGTTTCCTTATCATCAAGCCTTATCTTTGTAGGATTTATCCCTGTAATGTCTTGAAGATGTCTAATCATTGTTGGATCTAAATGTCCTAATATATCTAGTTTTAATAGGTTATGGTCAATTTTGTGATAATCAAAATGTGTTGTGATTATATCAATGTCTGAATTATCTGCTGGTTTTTGTACTGGACAAAATTCATATATTTCTCTTCCTTCTGGTACAACTATAATTCCTCCAGGGTGTTGCCCTGTTGTTCTTTTAACTCCTGTACACCCTTTAGCTATTCTTGCTATTTCTGAGTTTGATACTTTTTCCCCCTTATCATCAAAATATCCTTTAACATATCCGGAATGCTGTTTTTTCTGCAATTGTACCTATTGTACCTGCTTTAAATGTTGTTCCTCCACCTATTATTTCTTCTGTATATTTATGTGCTGTTGATTGATATTCATCTGAGAAATTAAGATCTATATCTGGCTCCTTATTTCCAGTAAATCCTAAAAATGTTTCAAAAGGAATATCTAATCCATCTTTTACAAGTTCTTCACCACAATTTGGACATTTTCTATCTGGAAGATCATATCCGGTTTAGTACTCCAAAATCACTAAAATCACTAAATTTACACTTTTTACACCTGTAATGTGGTCTAAGTGAATTTACTTCTGTAATCCCTGTCATATATGCAACAAGGCTTGAACCTACAGACCCTCTTGAACCTACAATATATCCATCTTCATTTGACTTATGTACCAATTTTTGTGCAATTATATACATAACAGAAAAACCATTATTGATTATTGAGTCTAGTTCTTTTTTAAGTCTTTTTTCTACAATATCTGGAAGTGGATTTCCGGTATAGTTCTTCTGCCTTACTATATGTTATATTCCTAATTGTATCTTCACATCCTACAATATATGGTGTTGCCTTATCTTTAGATATAGGTCTTATACCTTTTTCTATCATTTCATATATATAGTTTGTATTATATACAACTATTTCTTTTGCTTTTTCTTCCCCTAAGAATTTAAACTCTTTAAGCATTTCATCTGTTGTTCTAAAATATGCCTTAGGTTGTATATTTGCATGTTTCTTCTTTTGCCCTACATGTAATATTTCCCTATATATCATGTCTTTTTCATCAAGTACAAAAACATCTCCTGTTGCTACAACTTTTTTATTTAACTTTTTACCTATTTCTACTATTTTTTCTATAATCTTTTCTATATCTTCTCTTGATTTAAATATTCCGAAGTTCTATCTTGTATTCATCATTTTCAGGTGGTTGTACTTCTAAAAAGTCATATGATTCTGCTATTTCTTCTAACTCTTCATCTGTCTTTCCGGTTTTCAATCGCCCTATATAGTTCACCGTGAACTATTTCCGAGAACCGATTATAAGACCTTCAGAATTTTCTTCATATATACTTTTTAATATTCTAGGCTTCATATAGTAATGATTTACATGTGAGTAAGATATAAGCTTATATAGGTTTTTAATACCTATTTGTTTTGTTACAAGTATTGTTGCATTATACATTGGATACTTCTTATATGCATCTTCATCTATCTTCCATTTTTCTTCAAACTCTTTCCATGTAGATATATTTTCTTTTTCAATTCTTTTAAGCATTTCATTAAATACATGTATAAGTGTTTTAACATCATCTAATGCTCTATGTGCTACAATTACTTCTATTCCTAAATATTCTGCAATTTTTCCAAGTTTAAATCTATTAAGCTCTGGGAATATTTGTTTTGCAAGTCTTAATGTATCTATATACATATTTGAAAACTCATATCCGCAGAAGTTCTGCATTGTATCTTATAAACCCGATATCAAAGTCTGCATTATGTGCAACTAAAATAGAATCACCTATAAACTCCATAACTTTTGGCATTATCTTATCTATTGTTTCTGCATCTTTTACCATTTCATTAGTTATATTTGTTATTTTTACAACTTCTTCTGGTATATCCATTTCTGGATTTACAAAACATTCGAACTCGTCTATAATCTCTCCATTTTTCACTTTTATAATACCAAATTCTGTTATTTTATCTGTTCTAAATGAAAGACCTGTTGTTTCTATATCAAGTACACAATATTCATCTTGTATATTTCTTTTTTCATCTAAAAAACTTATAGCAGATGTACTGTCTATTGCAAGATATGCATCAACACCATATATTGCTTCTACTTCTGTTTTTCCGTGATACATTCATTGCATCTGGGAATGACTGTACAACTCCTAAATCTGTTACTGCAACTGCTTTCATTCCATAATTTTTAGCTCTTTCAAATAAGTCTTTAACAGGTATTACTCCGATCTAATTGACTCATCATTGTATGTGCTCTAAGTTCTACCCTTTTTACAGGTGCATTATCTTTTTTAAGATTTTTTTCTTTTGTCCCATCTTCTATCATTCCGAAGTGCTGTTATTGTTATCTCTTTTGCAAATGTATCAAATCCGTGGTTTTCCATATATCTTAAAAAGTCCATTTTGTGACATATGTTCTTTTATTCTTTTTTCTACATCTTCTATTTCTGCTTTTTTTAAGAACTTTTTAACCATAATACTTGAAGTTCCATCATATACTGCATAACTTGCAAGACTTAAATCTTCTCTTATTTCCCTTATTTCCTTATCAATGATTTCTCCAATTATTATTATATCCCCAAGATTTTCATGTATACCTTTTACTTTAACTACTGGTACTTCTTTACCATATGGCATTCTTCCAAAAATATGTTTTTTATCTTTGTCTGTTCCTGTCTTTTTTTCTATTGTATTAGGAGATATATTCCCATTGCTACTTCCATTACTTTTTCCTACACTTTGTTTTTGATTTTTTTCAACATTAGTACTCATATTATTAGTATTATTTGTTTTTTCTTGTGATTTATCTTCTTCTTGTTCCTTTTCTTTTTCTCTATTTTCCCTATTTAAAGCACTTTGTAATATATAATTTCTACTTATTTCCTTTTTATCATTTTCATATTGTTCTTCTTCTTTTAGTTTTTTTTCTCTTAATATTTCTATATC
>ERZ772874.2123-NODE-2123-length-9952-cov-7.271496_pt1 | contig 9952 bp, 13 predicted proteins | sample MGYA00580586_ERZ772874 | MGnify/ENA primary metagenome ERZ772874 (study PRJEB29015, sample SAMEA2737952) | human oral metagenome | biome: human oral; feature: human-associated habitat; material: dental | place: China | collected 2154 ... | reverse complement strand
TGGCGAGTACGGCACCGAATGGTACGAGCAGGGCCGGCTGGGCAGAAAGCAGAACGTCTTCGACGACCTGGTGGCGGTCGCCGAGCACCTGGTCGAGACCGGGGTCACCACGCCCTCCCGGCTGGCGGTCCACGGCCGCAGCAACGGCGGGCTGCTGGTCGGCGCGGTGATGACCCAGCGCCCCGACCTGTTCGCGGCGGCACTGCCGGCGGTCGGGGTGCTGGACCTGCTGCGGTTCCACAAGTTCACCATCGGCTCGGCCTGGATCAGTGACTACGGCGACCCCGACCAGGCCGACGACTTCGAGGTCGCCTACCGGTACTCGCCGCTGCACAACGTCCGGGAGGGCACCAGCTACCCGCCGACCCTGGTCGCCACCGGCGACCACGACGACCGGGTGGTGCCGCTGCACAGCCACAAGTTCACCGCGGCCCTGCAGCACGCCCAGGCTGGTGAGAACCCAGTGCTGACCCGGATCGAGGTGTCGACCGGGCACGGGGCCGGCAAGCCGTCCCAGATGCTGGCCGCCGAGTGGGCCGACCTGCTGGCCTTTGCCGCGTACCACACCGGCCTGCATCCGGCGCAGACCTGAGGCAAAACGCTTCGTTCTGGGTCGGTACGGCCTATGCTCGTGGTGTGGCCCGTCACCCCGTCACCACAGCGTCGATCATGGAGCACGTGCGCAAGCTCCAGGACACGCACCCGCCGATCAGCCTTGACTCGGTCGACCGGACCATCCACAACCCCCGCCTGGTGCGGGAGCGGTTCGCCCCGCTGATCGACTACCTGGCCCGGGTCGAGCTGGAGGTCGACCGCAACGTCTTGGAGCTGCTGACCATCCTGCCGGGGGTCTCGGAGGTCGACCGCTACTTCTACCAGGACGTCTGGCAGCCGCAGGAGGTGGCGCACGGGGTGATCCTGGACCGGCTCCAGGTCGACCTGGGGCTGCCGCCGGCCGAGGTCTTTCTGCAGATCCTGGCCCGGGTCAAGCTGCTCGGGGCCCTCTCCCACCTGCCGGCGGTGCAGGAGATCAGCCGGCTGCTGTACTACCTCACCGGGGCGGCCACCGAGCGGCAGGCAGTGCTGGCGTACAACCGCTTCACCACTGAGCTCGACCTGCTCGGCGAGGACGCGATCTCGAAGACGATCATCGGCCAGATCAAGCGCCAGGAGCCCGGCCACTACGCCTTCTACCAGATGTCGGCGACCCAGATGATCCAGGACCAGGTGCTGGCGCCCTGGCAGCTGTACGTGGCCCGGGTGCTGCGCGAGAAGTCCTTTGCCCTGGTCGGGACGAATAACGTCCCCCGCTACCAGACCCAGATGGGAGCGGTGATGGTGAGCCTCGGGCTGGACGACGAGCTGGCCCGGTACGCCAAGGACATCGGTCGGCTGGAGGCCAGGCTGCTGTGGGCCAACCGCAACGGGATGGAGTTCCCGCCGTACTTCCTGGAAGCGCTGCGCCAGTCGGTCGAGATGTACCGGGAGCACGGCTTCTCACGGGTTGAGCGCTGACCATCCGTCGTCACGGTCTCCTACACTCGTCGCCATGACTGACCCCTCCGGCAAGCGTGTCCTGCTGGCGGCGCCCCGCGGCTACTGCGCCGGGGTCGACCGGGCCGTGGTGACCGTGGAGCGAGCCCTGGAGACGTACGGGGCGCCGGTGTACGTCCGCAAGCAGATCGTCCACAACCGGCACGTGGTCGCAGAGCTCGAGCGCCGCGGCGCGGTCTTCGTCGAGGAGCTGTCGCAGGTGCCTGAGGGGGCTACCGTGGTCTTCTCGGCCCACGGGGTCTCCCCGGCAGTTCATGCCGAGGCCGCTGAGCGAGGGCTTCGGACGGTCGACGCCACCTGCCCGCTGGTTACCAAGGTCCACAAGGAGGCGCGGCGGTTCGCCGCCGAGGGGCGCGAGATCGTGCTGATCGGGCACGCCGGGCACGAGGAGGTCGAGGGGACCACCGGCGAGGCCCCAGACCACATCACCCTGGTCCAGCACCCCGACGACGTCGACCGGCTGGAGATCGGCGACCCGGACCGGGTCGCCTGGCTGTCGCAGACCACCCTCAGCGTGGACGAGACCTTCCAGACCGTGAACCGGATCCGGGGCCGCTACCCGCTGCTGGTGGACCCGCCCTCGAACGACATCTGCTACGCCACCACGAACCGGCAGGCGGCGGTGAAGCAGATCGCCCGGGAGGCGGACCTGGTGATCGTGGTCGGCTCGGCGAACTCGTCCAACTCGGTCCGGCTGGTCGAGGTGGCCCTCGAGGCCGGCGCCAAGGCCGCTCACCGGGTCGATGACGCCGGGGAGGTTGACCTGGCCTGGCTTGACCAGGTCCGTACGGTCGGCGTCACCAGCGGCGCCTCCGTCCCTGAGGCTCTCGTCCAGGAGGTGCTCGCACTGCTGGAGCGGGAAGGGTTCCCGCCGGCCGTTGAGGAGCGGCTGACCGAGGAGAGCCTGACCTTCGCGCTGCCCCCCGCGCTCCGCAGGCGCGGTGCCGGGCCGCGGCCTGACCCGTCCTGAGACGGCTCGCCTGGGGCCCGGCCGGGCTCTGCCCTGAGTACTGAAACGGCTGCCCGGGTGCTCTCGAGCGCGTCGTCGAGCGCTGCCCGGCAGACGAGGCTCAGCTGCTCGTCGAGCTGGTCGGTGTCGGTCTCGGGGAAGACCTGGACATCGACCTCGCTCAGCCGCAGGTCACCGCGGGCGGTGGCGCGGACCGTCTCGTCCTCGCTGGCGTAGGTGAAGGTGCGCTCGAGCATCTGCCGCAGCTCGGCGGGCAGTGCTGGCAGGTCAGGGATCTGGGGGTTCTCTAAGGACATGGCCGCATCCTGCCGACTCCAGCGACACCGTGTCGAGTTAGTGTTCTGGAGGGAGGAGAGTGCATGTCTGGAGGAGAGGAGAGTGCATGACCGACTTCACGATCGATGTGGGCCAGCTCGACCGGGCTGCCGCCGCGTACGAGCAGCCCAAGACGGACCTGACCAGTGCCCATACCAAGAGCCAGGAGCTGCGGATCCCCGACGGCGCCTTCGGCCGGGTGCCGTGGCTGTCGGACCAGCTGCAGCAGCCGTACACCGACCAGGTGACGGCCTGCTCTGAGGCCCTGGGCGATGTAGTCAAGGCGATGGAGGACCTGATCTTCGCGGTGAAGGCGACAGCGGCTGCCTACCGCGACACCGACCGGGCCAACGAGGAGGCCGCCAACCTCATCAACGACTACGTGGACCTGTCATGACCTACCAGAACACTCTGGAGCAGTGGTACTCCAGCGCTCCGGGCCCGGTCCAGCAGGTGGTCAGCTGGAGCGGCCTGTACGACAAGGCCAACGACTGCGTGAAGTGGATCGCCGGGGACCCGGACCAGATCATGAGCTACGCCCCGCGGTACACCGAGCTCGGCACTCAGGTCTCCCAGACCAGCCAGGAGATCGAGACCATCGCCCAGGGAATCGAGGGCTGGACCGGTGAGTCCCACGACACGTTCCTGAAGAAGGCCTGCGAGTTCGCCGAGAAGATCGACAAGATCGCCGAGGCCGTCAAGGGAACTCCGGAGGTCCTGGAGGCCTGCGCCCAGGGCGCGGTGGAGGTGGCGAACTGCATCATCGACATCGTCAAGATGGTGATCGAGTTCCTGATCACCTCGCTGGCGGTCTCGGCCGCCCTGTCGGTCTTCACCTTCGGGGCCAGCGTGGCGGCCTGGGTTGCGGCCAACCTCGCCAAGGGAGCCCAGGCCCTGGCCAAGGTGGTGCAGGTGGCCGAGAAGTTCGCCCGCTTCCTGGAGAAGATGGCTCGTCTGTTCCAGAAGATCGCCGAGGTCTTCCAGGAGATCGCCGAGATCATCAGGACCATCAAGGAGGTCTTCCAGGCAGCGAAGGCGATGAAGGGTGGCGGTCTGGCCGGTTTCGCGGTGAAGAAGGCCGTGACGGTCCCGATCAGCATGGCGACCAGCAAGGCAGCCAACGCGGTGCTTCCGGGGTCGCCGATGCCGAGTGGAGTGGGTGAGGCGATGAAGGCCGGTCAGGACGGGTACGACGCCTGGCATCAGATCCAGCAGGCCCGGGACGCGGCGAGCCAGAACATGCCTCCGCAGTAGGCGCGGCCGGTGCCCGGTCGTCCCGGTCGGGCCTACGAGAGCTCGCGGGTCAGGGCGTCGAGCCGGTTCGACAGTGGGCCGACCGCGGCATCCAGCCGTTCCAGGGCGGCGTCCAGGTCGGCCATCCGGCCCGCGATCCGCACATCGAGGTCGCTGCCGTCATCGGCCCTGAGCGCCTGGTCCAGGGCGGCGTTGACGCAGGTCAGCGTGGCCTGCGCGACCTGCTCGGGCTCGGTGACCCGGTCCACCCGCACGCTGGTCAGGCTGCCGTCGCCGGCCACGACCGCCGATACCGGTGCGCTGCTGGCCTCGTACGGGCCACCCGGCCCGCTCTGGTCACTGGTCTGCCCCCGCAGGTAGCCGGCGATGCTCTGGCCCAGCGGTGAGCTGTCGATGGCGGCGACTGTGGTCTCCCGCGCCTGGAGCAGGGCGGCAGCACAGGCCTCGGTGAGCTTCTTCCCGAGCCGGACCGGGTCCCGGTCGTCGAAGAGGTCCACCTCCACCGCGTGCAGGTGCAGGTCGGCTCCTGCCGTGGCCCGGACGGTGCCGTCGGTGCAGGACGCTGTGAATGTACGGTTCAGGATCTCGGCCATCTGGGGCGGCAGGTTGCTCATGGGGCCATTGTCCCGCGCGGGCAACCATGGGCAAGACTGGGGACATGGTCGACCGGATGACGATCTTTGCTGACCACATCGCCCGGGTCCTGCCGGCGGGGGAGCAGCCGCTCGTGGCGGTGGGAGTGGGCTACTTCGCCGGCCGTGAGGATGACGGCACCGAGAAGGCCCGGCTGGGCCTGGGCGACCGGCTGGTGGCGAGCCTCCTGTCGGAACCGATCTACGTTGAGCAGGTGGATGGGGTCCTGGTGGGGCACAGCCTGCGGGCTCGGCCCGGCACCCTGGCTGCCCAGATGCGTACGGCCCTGCAGGGCGTGACTCAGGCCGACTGCCTGCTGACCCAGCACCGGCTGCTGCTGGTGGCCGACCTGGCCGCCGAGCAGCCCGTCGTCACCTGGCAGTGCCCGCTGGTGCAGGTGAAGACCATGGTCACCGCACCCCGGCTGGGCCAGCTCGGGCGGGTGGTGGTCGCCTTCTGCGACGGGTCCTGGATCGCGCTGATGCTGGGGATCCTGCTGCGCGGTCAGGCGCGGCGCCTGGTCGCGGCGTGGGAGTCGGTCCGTCCCCGCTGACCCGATTTGGGGCTCAGGACCCGCAGGCGTACAGTACTGACTCGGTCACCCCTGTCCAGGGGGACGGCCGTGCCCAGGATGCTGGCCACAGCCGAAGCACCAACCGATTGAGAGTGTATGGCGAAGAAAGACGGTGCCCTCGAGCTGGAGGGGACGGTGGTGGAGGCTCTGCCGAACGCGATGTTCCGGGTGGAGCTGACCAACGGCCACCGGGTCCTTGCCACGATCAGCGGCAAGATGCGGCAGCACTACATCCGCATCCTGCCGAGTGACCGTGTCGTCGTCGAGCTGTCCCCGTACGACCTCACTCGCGGCCGAATCGTCTACCGGCACCGGTAGCCGACCGACCCACTACCTAGTAAGGAAGCTCGCCATGAAGGTTCAGCCGAGCGTCAAGAGGATCTGTGACAAGTGCAAGGTGATCCGCCGGCACGGTCGCGTCATGGTGATCTGCGACAACCCTCGCCACAAGCAGCGGCAGGGCTGAGCTCGACTTGCGCCCCTGGGTGACCAGGCGCGCGCCGGAGACGTCGGGTCGCGTCAGCCGGCACACCGGCCCAGCCGGTGACCAACCAAACAGCGTGAACGCACTCAGGGCCGACAGGCACTGTGAACCCTCGGACGAAGGCCGAGGCCTCGCAAGCGGGCGGGGAACGCGTCACGTCCAGCACCTTCGCGGTCCACGACCGGGCGCTCGCGCCAGGACCGAGCAGCAGGAAGGCATACCGCACAGATGGCACGTCTGATCGGAGTCGACCTCCCGCGCGACAAGCGCCTCGAGGTTGCACTCACCTACATCTTCGGCATCGGCAAGACCCGTGCCAAGCAGACTCTGGAGGCGACCGGGGTCTCCGGCGACATCCGGGTCCACCAGCTCAGCGACGACCAGCTGGTGAAGCTGCGCGACCACATCGAGGCCAGCTACGAGACCGAGGGCGACCTGCGCCGCGAGATCGCGGCCGACATCCGGCGCAAGGTCGAGATCGGCAACTACCAGGGCCGCCGGCACCGCAGCGGCCTTCCCGTCCGGGGGCAGCGCACCCGGACCAACGCCCGCACCCGCAAGGGGAAGAAGAAGGCGGTCGCCGGCAAGAAGAAGGCCCGCTGATCCTCGTTGATCGCGTGAACTCCAGGAGAGACAAGAACTGATGGCTACCGCAGGCCGCAAGCAGAGCACCTCGAAGACGAAGGTGCGCCGCAAGGAGAAGAAGAACATCGTCGCCGGTCAGGCGCACATCAAGAGCACGTTCAACAACACGATCATCGCGATCACCGACCCGACAGGTGCGGTGATCTCGTGGGCCTCGGCCGGCACCGTCGGCTTCAAGGGCTCGCGCAAGTCGACCCCGTACGCGGCGCAGATGGCCGCCGAGGCCGCCGGTCGCCGGGCCATGGAGCACGGGCTGAAGAAGATCGATGTTTTCGTCAAGGGGCCGGGCTCGGGCCGTGAGACCGCGATCCGCTCGCTTGGTGCGATCGGCCTCGAGGTGGGCACGATCTCCGATGTGACTCCCGTCCCGCACAACGGCTGCCGCCCCCCGAAGCGGCGCCGCGTCTGACCTCGTCTTCTTCAAGCAAAGGACTAGTAGAACTCATGGCCCGTTACACCGGCCCGATGACGCGCAAGTCGCGTCGTCTTGGCACCGACCTGGTCGGCAACGACAAGGCGTACGAGCGCCGCTCGTACCCGCCCGGCATGCACGGCCGAGGCCGTACCAAGGACTCCGAGTACTCTCAGCAGCTCAAGGAGAAGCAGAAGGCGCGGTTCGCGTACGGAGTGCTGGAGAAGCAGTTCCGTACGTACTACGAGGAGGCGACCCGCAGCCCCGGCAAGACCGGCGACCTGCTGCTGCAGATCCTCGAGTCCCGTCTCGACAACGTGGTCTACCGGGCCGGCTTCGCCGCCACCCGGCGCCAGGCCCGGCAGATGGTGGTGCACGGTCACTTCACCGTCAACGGGCAGAAGGTCAACGTGCCCTCCTACCGGGTGAGTGCGTACGACATCGTCGAGGTCCGCCCGAAGGCAGTGAACCTGCATCCGTTCGTGGTGGCCCGCGAGACCCACAGCAGCCGCACCGTCCCGGGCTGGCTGACGGTCCGCCCGAACCAGATGCGGATCCTCGTCCACCAGCTGCCCAGCCGCGACCAGATCGTGATTGACGTGCAGGAGCAGCTGATCGTCGAGCTCTACTCCAAGTGACCTGACTGCCTGGCCGGTGCCCCGCGGCGTCGGCCAGGCGTCCCAGCACCACCACCGGTGGTGCTCCTGCCACCAGACGCCGTCATATAGCGGGCGGCCGAAAGGAAGAACTACCACATGCTGATTGCACAGCGCCCCACTCTGACCGAGGAGTCGGTCGCGCAGTACCGGTCCCGGTTCGCCATTGAGCCGCTGGAGCCGGGATTTGGCTACACCCTGGGCAACTCGTTGCGCCGGACCCTGCTGTCGTCGATTCCCGGCGCGGCAGTGACCAGCATCAAGATCGAGGGCACCTCCCACGAGTTCTCAACCATTGAGGGCGTGGTCGAGGACGTCACCGAGATCATCCTCAACCTCAAGAACCTGGTCCTGTCCAGCGAGGAGGACGAGCCGGTCACCATGTACCTGCGCAAGGCGGGTGCCGGCGCTGTGACGGCGGCCGACATCGCCCCGCCGGCCGGGGTGGAGATCCACAACCCCGAGCTCCACATCGCCACCCTGAACGACAAGGGCAAGCTGGAGATGGAGCTGGTCGTGGAGCGGGGCCGGGGCTACGTCTCCGCTGCCCAGAACCACAACTACGACGCGGAGATCGGCCGGATCCCGGTCGACTCGATCTACTCGCCGGTGCTCAAGGTCACCTACAAGGTCGAGGCCACCCGAGTCGAGCAGCGGACCGACTTCGACCGGCTGATCGTCGACGTCGAGACCAAGCCGGCTATCAGCCCGCGTGACGCCGTGGCCTCGGCCGGGCGGACCCTGGTGGAGCTGTTCGGCCTGGCCCGAGAGCTCAACTTCGACGCTGAGGGCATCGAGATCGGCCCGTCGCCGGTCGACGAGCAGCTCGCCGCCGACCTGGCGCTTCCGGTGGAGCACCTCCAGCTCACCGTCCGCTCGTACAACTGCCTCAAGCGCGAAGGCATCCACACCGTCTCGGAGCTCGTCTCCCGCAGCGAGCAGGACCTGCTCGACATCCGCAACTTCGGCTCCAAGTCGATTGACGAGGTGAAGGTGAGGCTGCACGAGATGGGTCTCTCACTCAAGGACTCCTCGCCGGGCTTCGACCCGCTGGCCGCTCTGGACCGGTTCCCGGTCGAGGACGAGGACGACGAAGGCGACTTCGCCGAGACCGAGCAGTACTGACCTAGCCGAAAGAACCAACGATGCCGAATCCCACGAAAGGCCCCCGTCTCGGCGGCAGCCCCGCGCACGAGCGGATTATCCTCGCGAACCTGGCCAGTCAGCTGTTCGAGCATGGTCGCATCACCACCACCGAGACCAAGGCCAAGCGCGTCCGGCCGCTGGCCGAGAAGCTCATCACCAAGGCCAAGCGGGGCGACCTGCACGCCCGGCGGCTGGTGCTGCAGACCATCAGCAACCGGGACGTGGTCCACATCCTGTTCACCGAGATCGCGCCGGCGCTGCAGGAGCGCGAGGGTGGGTACACCCGGATCACCCGCGTCGGCAACCGCAAGGGTGACAATGCCCCCATGGCGGTGATCGAGATCGTCACCGAGTCGGTCGAGGAGGGCCGCAAGAACCGCGGCAAGGCGCAGGCGAGGGCCAAGAGCCCGGCGAAGGCCAAGACCAGCCAGCCCCAGGAGAAGGTCGAGGACACCAGCGCTGAGCAGGAGAAGTTCGGCCCGGATGCGTACGTCGGCAGTGAGCCGCCGCAGGGGTACGACATCAAGGGCAACGCCGACTCGATGAAGTACCACACCCCCGACTCGCCCTGGTACGAGCGCACGGTCGCCGAGGTCTGGTTCGCCAGCGCCGAGGCGGCCGAGAAGGCTGGCTTCGTCGCTGCTGCGGCCAAGGCCGACGAGGACGACTCGGACCAGTAGCTCCGCTCTGAGCTGTAGCCACACCGCTGCGGGCCTGGCCCGCAGCGGTGTGTGCTTTCCTCGGGTGCTTCGACCCTGCGAAGATAGGCGCCATGCGGATCGCCCAGCTGGCCAACTTCGTCGGCCCTACCTCCGGCGGGATGCGGCGGGCGGTTGACCAGCTCGGCGAGGGGTACGTCGCCCGCGGGCACGACCGGATCCTGATCATCCCCGGTCCGAAGACCCTGGTGCGCGACACCCCAGCCGGCACCGTCGCCCAGGTCCGGGCACCACGGGTGACCGGCGGCTACCGGCTGATCGTCGACCTGCCGCGGGTTCTTGGCCTGCTGCGCCGCTTCGCCCCCACCTCGATTGAGGTATCCGACAAGTGGACCCTGACGGCGGCTGCCCGCTGGGCCCGGTTCCGCGGGGTGGGCTCGGTGCTGCTCAGCCACGAGCGGCTCGACGACATGGCCTCGGACTTCACCCGGATGCCGGCCCGGGGCCCGGTGCACTGGCGCAACAGCCGCCTGGCCAAGGCCTTCGACCGGGTAGTGGTCACCACCGCGTACTCGGGCGGGGAGTGGGCGCACACCACGGCCCGGCTGACCACGGTGCCCCTGGGGGTGGACCTGGGCACCTTCGTCCCG
>ERZ772874.2122-NODE-2122-length-9956-cov-13.141703_pt1 | contig 9956 bp, 7 predicted proteins | sample MGYA00580586_ERZ772874 | MGnify/ENA primary metagenome ERZ772874 (study PRJEB29015, sample SAMEA2737952) | human oral metagenome | biome: human oral; feature: human-associated habitat; material: dental | place: China | collected 2154 ... | reverse complement strand
CGATGATGCGGTCGACTTCGTCGGCCCGGGCGGTGAGCATGATGACCGGGACGTTCGAGCGCGAACGCAGTTCGCGGCAGACGGTGAGGCCATCCTCGCCCGGCATCATGACATCGAGGATGATGATGTCGGGGCGCGATTCGTCGAAGAGCTGGCGCATTTCGGTGGCGTCGCGGGCGACGCTGACCTTGATGCCGTTCTGGCTGAGGTACTCGGCCAGCAGGGTACGGATTTCCGCGTCATCGTCGACGACGAGGACGTGATCGGGCGTTTCCTGGTTTGTCTGTTGGTTATCCATGTATTCCATGAACTCCAGCGGATCGAAAGGGAGAGGCTCCGGCGGGGCCGGATGCGACCGGGCCATGGGAGCGCAGGGCTGCAGGACCATCGGTCCATGGAACCTCGGGGTCACATGACCACAGGGTTACATGGCTGTGACACCGCGGAGCCACATGATCGCGAGACCACGGGACTCGAGACTCGGGACCACGGCACTAAGGCACCATGAGGCCACGGGAGCACAGGTCCGGCCATCTACCCCAGTTGGGGCTGCTTTCCCAATATTAAACCCCCGACTGGCGCGATTGGCGGCCAGATGTGTAAAGCTGGGGTAAAGGAGGGGGCAAGGCGGGGTGCAAAGGCGAGGACTCGACGGGGATTCGGCGGGATAAAGAGGAGCGGCAGCGCGGGCAGGGATGGGGGCAGTGGCGCACACAGGGGGGCTTCCCACCGGACGATGGATGACTGGAGGCAGCAATCATGCCGGGGCTGGCTGGCCGAAGCCCTGCTTGTCCGGGACACGAACACAGTGACAGGGCATCGATAGTGACAGGGCATTGGAACAGATGGGGGCCGCGACGCGCACTAAGCATCCACTAAGTTACCAAATGCAAAATATGCTTCCTGCCTGAGCCTGATCAAAAAACCGGCCCGATGTGAGGCCGGGCCTTTTTGAGTCGGGGGCGTGCGATCCTGTACCATCGTGGCAGTGTTCTGGCCAGTACCTGTGGTGAGTTTTGCCACACGGGTACGTTGCGGGTCGGAGGGGGCGGCGGTTTCGTCGGCCCGGAATGTCGCGTGCCGGCCGGATGGGGCAAGCTGCCCGTAGTTGGGCAAGCTGCCTGCCATCCCGGTTCCGGCGCCTGGAGGCTGCTCCCGCCGGGGGTGTGTCCTGAATCGATGCAGATGGAACGCCTGTTCCATCGGGTATTTTCATGAGCTATCTGAAGCGGTTTTCTGTCACGGGCAGTGTCTGCCCATCTTCGCCTGTCTTTGGCCAGCGTGCTGCACACGAAGTGCGGCGTCTGTCGGCCGGTTTCGATCAGGTGGTGCTGGCCGGTATCGGGAGCGGGGTGGTGGCATCCCGCGTGCTGCAGCTTCTTCCGGATACCCTGTTCTTCGAGATCGAATCCGGGTTCGCCCACCACTTTCAGGCCCAGCATCCGTCGGCCCGGGTGATCGCCGATGGTGTCGAGAAACTGTACGATCATTTTCCCGAACTGCGGGAGAAGCGGGTGCTGCTGGCCTCGTTCATCCCCACGGCCGGTCTGTTCTACTCCGACGATATTGCCGACTTCTTCACCCATCTCTGTCAGAACGGCGGGTATGTGATGCAGATGCGTTACCTGCCGCACCGCATGAGCGCCCGCTTTTTCGATGGCATGCGCGACCGGGGCGTGGAGAACGAGCGGCTCTTCACGGTGGCGCGCAATCTGCCGCCGGTTTCCATGTTCGGCATGCATGCCAGGGTAGTGCGGCGCGCCAGTGTGCCAGCTGGCGCCCGTGGCAAGGCAGCGGCCAGGTCACACGCCAGTGCTCCGGCCGAAGAAGAGGTGCTGGCGGCCCGCACGCTCACGTCTTCGGTCTGACTCACGCGCCCGAGACCGGCGCACCATTTTTGAGCAGCAGCACACGCAACTGGGCGCTGCCTGCTGGCGTGTTGCCCGCTGTGGCGCTGCCGGGCTGTGCCGTGTTCGCTGACGCGGTATCGGGCAGTGGGGCACCGGGTTGCGCGGCTCCGGTCCGCTGCGCCTTGCGCACGTCCACCTGAATCTGCCGGGCTGGCAGCCCTTGCTGTTGCAGCCACTGACGGGTTGCCATCAGCCGGGCCTGGCCCAGAATGTCATTGTCCGCCGGGACCAGCAGATCGATCTGGGCTGCATCGGCACGGCCGGCCTGCTGTCCGAGCTGCATCATCAGCGGGTGATGCGCGTCGAGCTGGGCGCTGTGCTGGCCAAACGGCAGCGGCGTCCATGCGCTGCTGATGTGGGCTGCGCGGCTATGCACCGCGACGTGCCTTGGTGTGCGCCCGTCTGTGGTGGTAACAGGCGTGCCGGTGCCGGGCGTGGTCGTGCCAGGCAGGGCTGTGCCGAAAGTGGCTTTCCCGGAGGTGGTCGTGCCGGACGTGGCCGTGCTGGGCGTGGCTGTGCTGGTTGTGGTTGCGCTGGATGAGATTTTGCCGGATGAGGTTCTGCTGGATGGGATCGTGCTTGATGTGACCGTGCCAGATGCCGTTGCGCCGGGGGCCGTGCGCCCGTCCGTGCCCCGTTCCCGGAGCAGGGCGCGGCGGACGTTTCTGTGGGTACGTGACGGACTGTCGTTGCCGGACAGCAGGGGGACAGGCATGGCGCTGGTGGGCGCCGGGGCCGCAGCGGGTTGACCCATGGATGTGCGCAGGCCAGCCGCCTGGTTGAGTGCAGGATCGGCGACCACCCCGGCGCTGCGTTCCAGGGCCTGGCGCAGGGGCGCCTTCAGGATGACCCGGTTGCGTGCCTGCACGTGGGCTGCCCATGCCGGCGTGTTGCCGAGCTGTCGGGGCGGCGCGGCCTGTGCCTTTGGATTGGGTGCGATGAACAGGGCATTCTCGCCATGGCGCAGCAGGATGCCCTTGTGCACGCCTTCCACGGCCAGCACGTTGCCAACGGCCTCGCAGCCGAGCAGGGCGCCGGCATCGTCGAAGCAGGCCAGATCGCTGGGGACGGGCTGTTCGAATTCGGCATAGGTGTGGCTGCCGTCGTCGAAGGCTGCCGTCAGACCAATGGTGCCGACCTGATAGTTGAGATAGTAGGGCTCGCCGGCTGGGTCGGTCCGGCTGGTCTCCTGCACGGCTTCGGGTGTCAGCATGGCCTCGGGGATCTGCTGGGAGGGCAGTGTGGTGCAGGCAGGCAGCAGCACGGCCGCCATCAGGGCTGCAGCCAGAGGGCGGACGCCCCGGAGCGACGCGAAGGTGGACTGCATGCGGGGCATGGCGCGTGGTCCGGGGGTATGGGTGTTGTCGAGGGCGTCACTGGCGTGAGTGTCTGGCGCGTCGGCGCTGTGAAGGGCCTGGCTGTGGAGAATCTGGCTGTCGAAGACCTGGCTTTGGGGAACCTGGCCGAGGGAGGAGAAGCGGGTGGAGACCATGGGAACTCCTGCGGAGTGGGGCGGGGCAGTTGATGAATGACGATGGCACGCAGGCCAGCGGATGTCGGACAGCTTAGGGGGCGCTGCACCGCCTGCCGAGGGGATTTGTTGGCAGATGTCCGGATGGCCTAGGCCATATGGATGAATCGCCCGCTCTGCTAGACTGGCTGCCGGTTTTCAGGGAACGGGGCCTGCGCCATGTCTGTCCTTACTGTGCTGATGCTGCTGCTGATGGGATGTGGCGGCGGCTTTCTGGCTGGCCTGCTGGGCGTGGGCGGCGGGATGGTGCTGGTGCCCTTTCTGGTGATGATCTTCGACGCCGAAGGCATGGTGGCACCGGAGCGGCTGGTGCAGACGGCACTGGCCACGGCGCTGGCCACCATCATGTTCACGTCGCTGTCCAGCATGCGGGCGCATCATCGCAAGGGGGCGGTGCAGTGGCCGCTGGTGCTGATGCTGGCACCGGGCATCCTGCTGGGCGGGCAGCTGGGCTCGCGGGTCGTGGCCTGGCTGCCGGGGCAGGCGCTGTCGCTGGTGTTTGCGCTGTTCGTGGGCTGGTCGGCCAGCCGGATGCTGCGCGGGGCCAGACAGGTGGTCTCCACGGGGCGCCCTCTGCCCGGACGGCTGGGGCTGATGGCCGTGGGGACGGGTATTGGCATACTGTCGGCGCTGTTCGGCGCCGGTGGCGGTTTCATCACCGTGCCTTTTCTGGCGGGACACGGGGTGCCCATGCCGAAGGCGGTGGCCACCAGTGCGGCCTGCGGCTTTCCGATTGCCGTGTCGGGCACGCTGGGCTACATGGTGCTGGGCTGGTGGCAGGGCCTGCCCGGTGGGGTGCTGGCGTTTCTGGAGGTGCCGGCGCTGCTGACCATCGTGCCGATGAGCATGCTGTTTGCGCCGCTGGGGGCGCACATGGCGCACCGTCTGCCGGTGCCCACGCTGAAGCGGCTGTTTGCCTGCCTGCTGATCGTGCTGGCCGTCTACATGCTGGTGCGGGGGCTGCGGGGATAAAAGCTCATCGAACCCCGGTCTGTGCGCTGCCAGCCTTGCCTGTGGTGTGTCCTGTCAGCATATGGCTGCGGCCAGTGTGGGGGCGAATGAGTCCAAAACACGCTCCAGGAAAGAAAAACCACCGCGTCGGGCTGCCTGGGCGGGCAGTCGATCACGGTGGGTGATCAGACGGTGCATGGTGGCACCGTACAAGGAGGCCGCACGATCACGAATGCGGAAAGGCGGCATATCTTGCGCCGCCTTTCCCGGGGCTACCCGCCGGTTAGCCGTGCGCCGTGGGGCCGGTGTGTGAGGGGGGCTCAGGCCGGCAGGAAACCGTCGATGGACAGGTAGCGTTCGCCCGTGTCGTAGGCAAAGCCCAGCACGCGGGTGCCCTTGGGCAGCTCGGGCAGCTTGCTGGCAATGGCGGCCAGCGTGGCACCCGACGAGATGCCCACCAGCATGCCTTCCTTCGCGGCGGCTTCGCGGGCGAAGCGCTTGGCATCCTCACCGTCGACGGTGATCACACCATCCAGCAGGGAGGTGTCGAGGTTCTTCGGAATGAAGCCGGCGCCCAGCCCCTGGATGGGGTGCGGGCCGGGCTTGCCACCGGAGATGACGGCCGAGGCCACCGGCTCCACGGCATAGGCTTTCAGGTTGGGCCATTTCTGTTTCAGTACCTTGGCTACGCCGCTCAGGTGGCCGCCGGTGCCCACGCCGCTGACCAGCACGTCCAGCCCTTCGGGGAAGTCCTTCAGGATTTCCTCGGCCGTGGTGCGGATGTGCACGTCGGGGTTGGCCGGATTCTCGAACTGCTGCGGCATCCAGGAATTGGGAGTTTCGGTGAGCAGTTCGCGGGCGCGTTCGATGGCGCCGGGCATGCCACGCTCACGCGGGGTGAGTTCGAAGCGGGCACCGTAGGCCAGCATCAGGCGGCGGCGCTCCAGCGACATGGATTCGGGCATGACCAGGATCAGCTGATAGCCCTTGACGGCCGCCACCATGGCCAGACCCACGCCGGTGTTGCCGGAGGTGGGCTCGATGATGGTGCCACCAGGCTTCAGTTTGCCGCTTTTTTCGGCATCTTCGATCATCGACAGGGCGATGCGGTCTTTCAGCGAGCCGCCCGGATTGAACTGTTCGGACTTGATCCAGACTTCATGATCGGGGCCGAACAGCCGGTTGATGCGGATTTCCGGGGTGTTGCCGATGGTAGCGAGAATGTTGTTTGCTTTCATGGTGTGAATGGATTCGTTGGAAGTCCTGTCCAGCAAGGGAGCGGGCCATGCGGGCGGCGGCCACGCTGCGCAGCCTGCAGGCATGCGGCACCTGCACGGCCAGACCGGACCACAGGGCCATGTGACCGCATGGTACGGCAGCCAAACCACCCAGACCGCATGGCCGTGCGACCCCATGGTGCAATTTTGGCGCATCATTGCCGTTTCGATGACAGAAGGATATGCATAAAACGCATGAACGGAGCCACGATGGCACCGGCAGGTGCATGGGATGGGGGGGCTGGGGGCCTGGTGCTGGACGCAGCCGAAGAGCAGCGCTGGAATGAGGCCCAGCTGGCCGAACCGGTAACGCAGCCGCAGATGCGGGTCTGGACGTACCGTCAGGGGGCCATCGTGCTGGGGCGTTCGCAGCACGCCATGGCGGAGCAGGTGGCTGCTGCGGCGGCCGCGGGCCGTGCTGAAGGCGCGTCGGCCTGTGTCACCGCGGCTGGATCGGCTGGCGGCGCAGCCGGTGCGACTGCCGATGGCGGCGCTGCCGGTGGTGGGGCAGGAGATGGCGCCTGTGAGCCGGATGGGGCATTCGACCGTCTGCCCCTGGTCAAGCGGGGCGCGGGGGGCGGTGCGGTACTGGTGGGGCCGTGGCTGCTGAGTGCGTCGCTGCTGCTGCCACTGGATGATCCGCGCATGGCGGCCGTGTCGGTGGCCGACAGTTATCGCTGGCTGGGTGAGGCGATGGTGGCGGCATTGGCCTCCTTCGGGGTGCAGGCACGTGCGGTTTCCCCTGCGCAGCGCATTGCCGCACCGGACGATCTGAAGTGGGCCTGCTTTGCCGGCGTGGCGCCCTGGGAGATCGTGGTGGATGATCCCGCCACGGGCGTGGCGCGCAAGCTGGTCGGCTTTGCGCAGCGCCGCAGTCGCCATGGCATGCTGCTGGCGCTGGGGGCACTGATGCAGCCGGCGCCCTGGCGGGCCATGGCGCGGACGCTGGGCTATTCGGATGCGCAGGCCGATGCGCTCGCGGGTACGGTGATCGACCTGGCCTCCGTGAGTCCGCAGCCGGTATCGAACGGGGCTTTTCTGGCGGCGCTCTGGCCCCATCTTCAGCCCATGGCCTGGCTGCCGGGGGCCCTGCCGGCACCGGCCGGTGCGGTCTGATCCTGGCTGGTGCCGTCTGACGGTGGGGCTGCGACATTGTTGGCAGTACCCCCCAGATTGCTACAGGGTGTGGCCGAAGCAGGAAAACCGCACTGCTAAAATCAGCACTTTGACTTTTTGCCGTTTTGGGGTTGTGGCGGGCCTGCCGGCGGCAGGTGCGCAACCTTCGGAGCCAAACGCATGAAACTTGCTCGCCGATGTAAAACTGCGCCGCTGGCTGCGGCGTTGATGCTGGTGTTTGCCGGTGCCGCCGTGGCGGAACCGGCTGCGGAGGGCGCCGCCCAGGCGCCGGCTGCTGGCACCTCTTCCGCACAGGCGGGCAGTGCAAAGGCGCCTGCACACACGGAAGGGGCGGCCACGGGCAGCAACCATGAGGCTGCGGCACCGTCGGGTTCCTCTTCCTCCGGTGCGGCTTCGTCTGCGTCCCGTTCGGCATCGCCAGCGGCCGGTACAAAAGCATCTTCTTCCGGCACGGCAGCGTCTTCTTCCGGTGCGGCCGGGGCCGCTCCGGCTGGCAAGGCCGCGGCCGGCACTGCGTCTTCGGGCACCGCTCCGTCATCGTCCGCCGGTGCCGATGCTCGGCCCGCCCACAAGGTCGAGGCCGAACTCAAGGTTGGTTTCGTGCTGCCCACCACGCCCGATGGCAGTGGCTGGTCGCGCTCGCACCAGAACGGCATCGACCTGCTGCGCGAGAAGCTGGGCGACCGGGTGCAGATCACCGTGCTCGACAATGTCCGGGATGTGGATGCCGAAAAGGCTTTCCGCCAGCTGGCGGACGAGGGCAACCGTCTCATCATCGGTACGGGGCCGAGTTATGACGGCCTGATGCGCCGTCTGGCGCTGGAATACCCGGATGTGCGCTGGGAAGTGGCCGGGCTGGACACGTCGGCCGGCAACATCCGTGCCTACGGCGCCCGCTCGTACGAGGGCGTGTATCTGGCGGGTGTGGCCGCCGGCAAGATGACGAAAACCGACGTGATCGGCTTCGTGGCGCCGGTGCCCATTCCGGAGGTGGTGCGCAACATCGATGCCTTTGCGCTGGGCGCCCAGTCGGTCAATCCGACGGCCCGGGTGAAGGTGGCCTGGATCAACGGCTGGAACGACCCGGTCCGTGAAACCGAGGCCACGCAGACGCTGATCACCACCGGGGCCGATGTGATCATCTCCAACACCGGTACCGACGACGCCCTGAAGCAGGCCGAGCGGGTGGGCAAGTACGGGTTTGGCTGGGCCTCCGACCGCAGTGCGGCGGCGCCGAAGGCCCATCTGGGCTCGGTGGCCTTCGACTGGGGCGAGTATTACGTCCAGAGTGCCAATCAGGTGCTGTCGGGCCGCTGGAAGCCCACGCCCATCTGGCAGGGCGTGAAGGACGGCCGGGTCGATCTGGTCGCCCTGTCCGAAAAGAACCTTTCCCCCGAGGCACGTGCCGCCGTGCAGGAAAAGCGCGAGGCCCTGAAGAAGGGCACGCTGCAGATCTGGAAGGGCCCGCTGGTCACGGTGGATGACCGTGAGCTGCTGCCCGCCGGCAAGGTGGCGGACGACCGCTTCCTCGAAAGCCTGATGACGCTGGTCAAGGGCGTCGAGGGCCAGGTGCCCGTTGGCCGCTGAACACCACGCCGCACGCTGAAAAGGACCATACAAGATGTCGAATACTGATCGTCGTCGCCTGCTGCTGGCTGCTGGCGGTGGGGTGCTGCTGTCGCAGTTGGGCAAACCGCTGCAGGCGCTGGCTGCCGGAACCCAGGAGGCCACTCCGGGTGGTTCGCAGGGCGCAGCATCGGGCTCTGCACAGGCCGCACGGGCAGCAGCCACCGGCAAGGCTGCCGGGGGAGGCGCCTCCACGGTGGCCGCTGCCGGCAAGGCGCAGGCTGCCTCCCGGGGCGTGCCCGCTGGGGGTGCAGCCGCAAAGGCGCCGGCCAAACCGCTGCGGGTGGGCTTTCTGTACGACGGCCCCATCGACCCGTATGCCTCCAGCCACCTGCATGCGCTGAGCGCTGAGTACGTGAAGAAGCAGCTGGGCTCGCGCATCGAACTGGTGCCGGCCGAACGCGTGACCGAGGGCAAGGAGGCCGAGCGCGTGCTGCGCAAGATGTGCGCCGACGGCTGCCAGCTGGTGTTCGGCACCTCCTATGGCTTCATGGACGCCATCGTCCGGGTGGCGCGCGAGTATCCGGCGGTGCGCTTCGAGAGCAATGCCGGCTTCAAGACGGCCGACAACGTGGGCGTCTACAACGTCCGCTACTACCAGGCGCGCTATCTGGCCGGCATGCTGGCGGCCTATGCCAGCAAGGCCGGGGTGCTGGCCTATGTGGCGCCCATCCCGGTGCCCGAGGTGGTGCAGGGCATCAATGCCTACACGCTGGGGGCCCGGGCCGTGAATCCGAAGGCCGTGGTGCGTGTGTACTGGACCAACAGCTGGCGTGATCCGGGGCTGGAGCGCGAGGCCACCTACAGCCTGCTGTCGCAGGGGGCGGATGTTTTCACCCACCACACCGACACCGTGGCCGTGGCCGAGGTGGCGCGCGACCGCAAGCTCAAGTTCATCGGCTTCCAGGGCGACTATCGCAAGATGTTGCCCCGCAACCTGCTGCTGGGCTCGGTGCTGCCCAGCTGGAACGCCTATTACCTGCAGCGCACCCGCAGTCTGCTGGACGGTACCTGGGAACCCGACCGTACCTGGGGTGGTCTGGCCGACGGCATGGTGCGGCTGGATGTCGGCCCGGCGCCGCTGTCCCTGAAGGCGCGCCGGCAGCTGAGCCGGGTGCGGCAGCAGCTGGTGAGCGGGCGCCGCCATGTGTTCGAGGGGCCGCTGCGCGGCAACGACGGCACCATGCGCCACCTGGGGGGCATCATGCCCGACAACGTGCTGCAGAAGATGGACTGGCTGGTGGAAGGCGTGATCGGCCGGGTGGGGTGATCGCAGATTTTCCCGGCGTGACGCTGGCGTGCCGATGTGAAAAGCATGCGTTGACGTGAAAACCCCCGCTTCCCCGGCATGTCCGGGGAGCGGGGGTTTTCTTCAGGGCTGGCAGCGATTACTCAGACCTTGCGTGCACGCGTGGCCTTGGCAGCCGGTTTGGCGGCAGCTGCCGGTTTGGCTGCGGCAGCGGCGCCTACGCTGTTGTGGCGTTGCGCGCCTCGCGGCCTGCCGTTGCGGCGGGTTTTGGCGTT
>ERZ772874.2120-NODE-2120-length-9962-cov-15.887756_pt1 | contig 9962 bp, 4 predicted proteins | sample MGYA00580586_ERZ772874 | MGnify/ENA primary metagenome ERZ772874 (study PRJEB29015, sample SAMEA2737952) | human oral metagenome | biome: human oral; feature: human-associated habitat; material: dental | place: China | collected 2154 ... | reverse complement strand
GCCGAGCCCGCCGCAGAAGCAACCGAGCCGGCCGCCGGGGCCGCGGACTGCGCCGAGGTCATCGCCTCGGCCGAGCCGACCTCGGGCCACTGAGACGCGGAGGCGAAGACCGCCGGGGCCTCAGCCTCTGGGATGTCCTCGGTCTGACCCTCATCAGCCGCGGGGATGGGCTCGGTCTGACTGTCCTCAACCTCTGGGATGTCCTCGGTCCGGCCCTCATCAGCCGCGACCGACTCATCCTCGGAGTCGTCAGCCGGCTCGCCGGCTGCGGGGTCCTCGACGGCCTCGACGGCCTGGTCACCCGGACCCGACTCGTCCTCGAAGGACTCGTCCGCCTCCGCTTCCTCATCGGCCGTTCCCGCACCATCATCGTCGGAGTCCGCAGCCTCGTCAGCGACATCCTCAACACCGTCCGCAGCCTCGTCGCCCTCGGTCGACTCCGCCGTCAGATCGGTGGCCTGCTCATCGGAGCCTTCATCATCCGGCTCATCGGAGCTCGGGCCCTCAGCCGCTTCGGCGCCCTCCTCGATCTCCTCGGCCTCCCCGGTCCCCTGTTCGTCATCGGCCTCGCCAGGATCGTCATCAGCGGTGCTCACGGCCTCGTCGGTGGCATCCGAGGTGACAGCCTCGGTGACGTCTGCATCCTCTTCGGTCTCAGTGGCAGTCTCACCGTTCTCAGCCGCTTCGGCCTCGTCCTCGTCCACCGGCGTGGGATCGTCCTCAGCCGGCTCGGTCTCCTCGGAGGCCTGCGGCACCTCGGTCTGCTCCTGACTCTGCTCCGCGTCCGTCTGCTTCTCTTCAGCCGGCTCCGCCTCCGCCGGGGCCTCCTGAGCGGCAGCCGGCTCCGCGACGGGCTCACCGCCCGCGGCACCGGCAGCAGCACCCTCCGCGTCGTCGGTCAGGAAACCACGTGCCCGGAGGTTGGCGAGCACCTCGACGTTCCCGGTGCTGGCCAGCCAGCCGAGCAGGTCGGGGTAGGCCGCCGGGTTGGTCGACAACGGCGCCCACAGGTCGGGCCGGCTCTGCGCGATCGCGGCCTGCAGGGCCTGATCCGGAGTCTGTGCGGCAACCGCCGCGTCGGCCTGGTGAGCCGCCATCATGAGCTGAACCGGATCCATGCAGAACCCTTCCGGGAGAACGTATGGGTAACCTCGACTGATCAGGCCCGTCACAACCCGTCCTGGGGCCTTCAAAGGCGCCGATCAGCCTTGATGGTAGTCACGAATCGGCCACGAGGGTCAAGAAACGATGTCGACCGAGGAAATCCACCGCTCAGTCACGGGCTCGCATCCTCGTCTCAGGGGAGTCCCCTACCGCAGGTCAGGGTCGATCGGCCGTACGGCCAGGGGCTTGTCCTCCGTCAGGAGGATTCGACCGATCCATGCCACTGTCAGACTGAATCTATGAGTAGTTCCGTTCCTGTACCAGCAGCCCCTTCCGTCCTCGCTCCTCACCGCCCCGTCGACAACCCGGTGGTCTCCGCCCGCAGCCTCACCAAGGTCTACGGCCGCGGCTCGGGAGCCGTCAAAGCGCTCGACGCCGTCAACGTCGACATCGCCCGAGCCCGCTTCACCGCGATCATGGGCCCCTCCGGCTCCGGCAAGTCCACCCTCATGCACTGCCTGGCGGGCCTGGACTCGGTGACCTCCGGGGAGATCATGCTCGACGGCGACATGGTCTCCTCCATGAGTCAGCGCCGCCTGACCCGCCTGCGCCGCGAGCGCATCGGCTTCATCTTCCAGTCCTTCAACCTGGTCCCCACGCTCTCGGCCGCGGAGAACATCACCCTGCCCCTGGACATCGCCCGCAAGAAGGTCAACCGGCAGCGCTTCGACCAGGTGGTCGACGCCGTCGGCCTCAAGGACCGCCTGTCCCACCGGCCCGCCGAGCTCTCCGGCGGCCAGGTCCAGCGCGTGGCCTGCGCCCGAGCCCTCGTGGGTGAGCCGGCGGTCGTCTTCGCCGACGAGCCCACCGGGAACCTGGACTCCCACTCCACCGAGCAGGTCCTGGAGATCCTGCGTCGCAGCGTCGATAGCCTCAAGCAGTCGGTGGTCATGGTGACCCACGAGCCGGAGGCGGCCGCCTGGGCCGACACCGTCATCTTCCTGCGCGACGGGCACGTCGTGGCCGAGCTGGCCGATCCCAACCGCGACCGGGTCCTGGACGCCCTGCGCGAGCTGAGCGACGCGGAGTCCGCGCCCGCCGCCGGAGCCCGCGCCACCGACGGCAGCACCGCCGCTCCCAAGGGGGCCTGAGCCGTGAAACGAGTCGCCTGGCGCTCCGTACGCGCCCATGCCAAGCAGTTCTTCCTCACCACCTTCGCGGTCGTCCTGGGGGTGGCATTCCTGTCGGGCACGCTGGCCCTGCGCGCCTCCATGTCGGAGACCTTCTCCAAGCTGACCTCCTCCACCATCACCTCGGACCTGTACGTCCAGGGCCCCAAGATCGCCTCCGACAACAACAGTGGCGGTAGTAGCTCGGCCACCTCCACGCAGACCGAGCCCATTGACGGCTCCCTGGCCGACCAGATCAAGCAGATCGACGGTGTCGAGGCAGCCAAGCCCGATGCCCAGATGACCGGGGTCCTCGTGGGCGCCAATGACACGCCGGTCTCGAGCATGGGAGCACCCACGCTCTTCCTGCCGCTGTATGACAAGGAGCCGGGCCGGACCTGGGCCCAGGGTCACATGCCCCAGGGTGGAGGCGAGATCGCCCTGGAGTCGGGGGCCTTGAAGAACTCCGGCCTCAAGGTCGGGGACACGACGCATATCGTCATCCAGGGTGAGCCCACTGAGGTCAAGGTGGTGGGTGAGTTCCACTTCGGGTCCTCCATGGCCAGTGCGACGGTCGTGGGGATGGACCCGGAATGGTTCATGCCCATCGCCGCCCCGGACGGGAGCGTCTCGAACATCTCAATCGACCTGGCTGATGGAGCCTCGGTGGACACGGTCAAGTCCGAGGTCACCAAGGTCGTTCCCGACGGAGCCCAGGTGAAGACCCGCGCCGAGCTCATCAAGGAGCAGAACAAGACCATCGAGGAACAGCTGGGCTTCATCCAGGTCTTCCTGCTGGTCTTCGTCGTCATCGCCATGTTCGTGGGGTCCTTCATCATCATGAACTCCTTCGCGATGAGCGTGCGCCAGCGCGTCAAGGAGTTCGCGCTGCTGCGGGCGGTAGGGGCCTCGCCCGGATCGGTGTTCGGCATCGTGCTCCTCCAGGCGATCGTCATCGGGGTGGTCGGCTCCGCCCTGGGCGTGGCCGCAGGAGCCGGGCTCCTGGCCGGGCTGGCCAAGCTGCTGGAGGCCATGGGCATGCCGCTGCTGGAGGGAACCGGCCTGACCGCGCCAATCATCGTGATCTCCCTGGCGGTGGGGCTGGCTGTCACCATCGTCGGCGCCCTGCTGCCGGCGCGCGAGGCCGCTCTGACCCACCCGGTCGAGGCGATGCGCGGGGTCTCGGGCTCCCGGGAGAAGTCGCTCATCTGGCGCACGATCATCGGCGGGCTGCTGCTGGCAGTTGGGGTGGCCGCGGTCGCCGCCGCCTGGGTGAACAAAGACCTGGAGCTGCGTAGTCCCATCATGGGGGTGGGTGCGGGCGCGGTGGTCCTGGGACTGCTCGTCGTCTCCCCCACCCTGGCACGCCCGGTAGTGGCCGTCCTGGGACTGCCGTTCCGGCTGCTACGGCCCTCCGGGCGCCTGGCGGTACGTAACATCATCCACAACCCGCGCCGCACGGCCAACACGTCGGGCGCCCTCATGGTGGGCATGGCGCTGGTGTGCGCCGGCGCCACACTGGCGGCCTCCTTCAACGCCTCGACCGCCGACGAGGTCGACAAGTCCCTCAAGGCCGACCTCGTGGTCCAGCCCGCGTCGATGAACGGCCTGGGCACACGGCTCTCCACAGAGAAGGCCAAGGAGATCACGGCGATCGACGGCGTCAAGGAGACGTCCTCCTACACCGCCTACACCGATGCGGTCACCAAGCCCGATGGCTCCCAGAACCCGATGGCCACCAACGTCGTCATCGACCCCGCCACCTACTCCAGGGCCTACGACGCCAACGTGAGCGCCGGGACGCTGGAGGACCTGGACGCCACCCACGTGGCCGCCCAGAAGGACGAGGGGCTCAAGGTGGGAGACAAGGTCTCCTTCACCGGACCCAACGGTTCGGTCGAGGCCACGGTGGGCGCCCTCATCGACCCGAAGGGAACCGGTGGCAACTTCTACATCGCCCCCGAGCTGGCGGCGTCGGTGGGGTCCTGGAGCTCGCCGGGTAACACCACCGACCCGGCCCGCGTCCTGGACTCGCCCCTGGGCATCCTCCTGACCCTCGACGAGGGCGCCAACATCGATACCGTGCGCCACAAGGCGGAGGACATCGTGGCCGACACCTACCAGTACTCGGTGCGCGACGCCGATCAGATCTCGGACCAGGTCGGCCAGCAGGTCAACCAGATGCTCGCCGTCCTCTACGGGCTGCTGGGGCTGAGCATCGTCATCGCCATCCTGGGCATCGTCAACACCCTGGTGCTCTCGGTCTCGGAGCGCACCCGGGAGATCGGGCTCATGCGCGCCGTCGGACTGGGCAAGGCCCAGCTGGCCGGGGAGATCATCACCGAGTCGGTCATCACCGCCCTGTACGGCACCGTCCTGGGCGGAGCGACCGGGATCGTCCTGGCTGCGGCCCTCAAGAGGCTCCTGGAGGAGCGGGGACTGAATGTCCTGAGCATCCCGTGGGGCCAGATGGTGGGCATGCTCATGCTCTCCGTGGTGGTCGGCGTCATCGCGGCCCTGTGGCCGGCGCTGCGCGCCTCCCGGATCCCCGTCCTGGACGCCATCGCCACTGAGTGAGCAGACGGCGGGTCCCGTCATCCAGCCGGCACTGGATGCGGACCCGCTGACCCCGGTGCCCCGGCCCGATCCCCGCGATGGGGGTGGGCCGGGGCGCCGCTGTGCGCCTGGTTGAAACCCACCCTGAGCCGTACTCGCCGGATATTCCCGCGCCCGATATCTTCCTTGTCACCGGCTCTCCCCCTGCCGCGCCCGTTTCAGCTCCGATAGCCTCGGTCGATCATGCCCGAACCGTCTTCCCGGTCGTTCCCGACCACCCCGGCCGCACCGGTCGCGCTCTCCATGTCCCCCGACGCCCCACTGCCCCAGCCCCCGTCCCTCGGGGCCGGGGCTCTTCTGCGCTGGCTGCTGCGCCGCGCCGCCGTCCCGGTCACCCTGGCGACCCTGGCGGCCTGCACCTCCAACACCATCCAGGCGATCGTGCCGGCCTTCCTGGGCCAGGCGCTCGACGCCGGGATCGAGAACGGTCTCAACGCCCGTGTGTGGGGGATCGGCGCGCTGCTGCTGGTGCTGTTCGTCGTCTACGCCATCGGGGACACGATGCTGTCCTACTTCGGGGTGACGGCTTGGATGCGCACGGCCTTCGACGTCGACCGGCTCGTGGGCCGTCAGGTCTCCGCCACGGGGGCGGACCTGTCCCGGCAGGTCTCCACCGGCGAGGTCGCCACCATCATCGCCTCCGACGCCGACTACCTGGGCAAGTTCTTCGAGCACCTGCCGGCCCTGCTGGGCGCGGCGGCCAGCTTCGTCGTCGTGGCGGTCCTCATGCTCCGCACCTCGGTGAGCCTGGGACTCATCGTCATTCTGGGGATGCCACTGGTCGCGGCGATCGTCACCCTGGTCATCCGGCCGCTGCAGAAGCGCCAGGCCGTCCAGCGCGAGGCCCAGTCCGCGGTCACCACGATCACCACCGACACGGTGGCGGGCCTGCGGATCCTGCGGGGCATCGGTGGGGAGGACGTCTTCGCCCGCCGCTACCGGGACGCCTCCCAGGAGCTGCGGCGCCGCGGCGTCGAGGTGGCCTCCTCCCAGGCCACCCTCATGACCCTCCAGGTGCTGCTGCCCGGGCTCTTCGCCGCGATCGTCGTGTGGGTGGCGGCGCGCATGGCGGTGGCCGGCAGCCTCACCCCCGGCGGGCTCATCACCTTCTACGGCTACACCGCCTACCTGTCCTGGCCGCTGTGGGTCTTCACCAACTCCGTGCAGGACTACACCCGAGCCGTCGTGGGCGCCCGGCGCCTGAGCCGTCTGCTTGAGGTGACGCCCGCCGCCGGCAGCCTCGTGGAGCGCCTCGACCTGGACCCCGCCTCCGCCCAGCCCGTCAGCGGTGACCTGGTGGACTCCAGCAGCGGCCTACGCCTGGAGGAGGGCCGCATGACGGCCCTCGTGTGCCCCGACCCGGAGGTCTCCGCCGAGCTGGCCACACGCCTGGGCCGTTTCACCGACTCCGGGCCCACCGTGACCCTGGCAGGCAGGCCGCTGACCACCATGCCCCTGGACCAGGTGCGGGCCAGCGTCGTCGTCGCCGGGGCGACCGCCCAGCTCTTCACCGGGACCCTGCGCGAGGCCCTCGACGGCACCGGCTCATCCTGGAGCCGATCCCCCGGCATGGCCGCAATGCGACCGCGCTACCGCCGGGCCAACTCGCTGGGCGCGATCCTCGCGCGCACCATCAGCGCACGCGCCTGGGATACCCCCACGAAGATGGGTTCCGTCATGGCGAAGTGGCGAGACATCGTGGGTCCCACCAACGCCGATCACACGCGCATCGAAACCTTCGAGGGGCACAGGCTCGTCGTGCGAGCCGAATCGACCGCCTGGGCCAAACAGCTCCAGCTCATGCTACCCACCATCGAGCGGCGCATCGCCGAGGAAGTCGGTACCGGCGTGGTCGAGCAGGTCATCATCCTGGGACCTGTCGCCCCGTCGTGGAAGAAGGGGCCCTACGTCGTGCGGGGGCGCGGTCCGCGCGCCGACTACGGATAATCCCGAAGGACCGCTCGCGCGACAGCGACGACTAGCGCTGAGTCGGTAGAACATAGTGAGCCTTATTCGTGGGTCTCGCGTGCGGGCGAGCTACCGACAGGGAGTGATGATGACGAACCCCTTCGGTCCTTTTGGCCGGGAGATCCCGTAAAACGGCGCCCCGCAATCGCGTCCAGGCGTCGGCGCGGCGCCGATGGTGGTCGGTGAAACATATCAGGGACGCGCGGGCGTCGCGCCCGGTGGGGCGCAGATGCCGGGTCAGGCTGGTCCCATGCAGAGGAACGTTCCCTCTCCTGGTTCTGGCGGCAAGAGGCCGTCCACCGGGGTGATCGTTGCCTGCCGTATTGGGTTGACCGTTCTCGGTTTCGTTGGTGGCCTGACCTTCGGGATGTTTGGCGTGAGTGGTTCCGAGACCGGGGGCGCGGATCCCGCCGCTACGAGCGCGACCTCATCAAGTCCCTCCCCGACGGCCAAGGCGACCGGCAATGGCGAGCAGCATTCCGCTGACTTCCTCGACGGTAGGATCCACATCGAAAGCACGTCGATAGTGCAGGGTCCCGTCGACGAGGGACAAGGGATGAGGAGTGAAACGCACGCACCAGCAGATCCTCAGAGACCGGTTTGCAGGCACCGGTATGTGAGAGGCGATGTCGGTGTGCGTAGATGCCTCGGGCCGTGGAACAGCGTTGCTATCGTGCCGCCTACACCCCTCGTTACCACCACGCGCAAGCCAGCTCACCAGCTGTGAGGGCGTCTGGGCGGGGCACTGGTGGCGTGTGACAGCTACAGACTGGGTAGGATCCACTCCCCATGTCCGCCAGATTTTGCTACGCTTCCTCGTATCGTCTCGCACGGCAGTGCGATGTCTATGAGGAGTCACCATGAGTAACCCGTTTGCACCCGAGGGCCAGGATCCTTGGAACCGGGGAGATAACCAAGGCGCCAACCCAGGATCGGCGCCATCCTACGGTCAGCCCGACCCCAACGGCGCCTACTATGCCCCTGGGCAACAGGGTGGTTATGTGGATCAGACGCAGCAGTTTGATCAGTCTCAGTTCCAGCCCGGCTACGGGGCGCAGGGTGGTTATGTGGATCAGACGCAGCAGTTTGGCCAGTCTCAGTTCCAGCCCGGCTACGGGGCGCAGGGTGGTTATGTGGATCAGACGCAGCAGTTTGCTCAGCCTCAGTTCCAGCCCGCCTACGGGGCGCAGAATCAGCAGTTCGGCGCGGATGGATACCCGGGTCAGTACGGGCAGTACGGCGTTGGTCAGCCCGAGCAGAAGAAGTCGAAGCTCCCGTTTATCGTTGCCGGCGTGGCCGGCGTGCTCGTGGTGGTGCTCATCGCCGTCGGAGCCATCATCTACATGAAGGGCGGCGACAACCCGACGCCCGATCCGACCGCGAGCGGCTCCACGGCCTCTCCCACGGCTGGCCCAACGAACTCTCCCACGGCTGGCCCAACGAACTCCCCCGCGCCCTCGCCCACAAACACGACCGGCCCGAGCAGCGGCAAGCTCAGTGTCGACTTCAAGGACGGCGTGCACCTGGAGGTGACCAAGGTCGAGAAGGGCCCGGTTGACGCCGATGGATCCAACACGCTCCTGGTCACCTACTCCATGACCAATAACTCCAAGGAACAACAGAGCAATATCCTGAAGATGCCTAGTCTCAAGCAGAAGGGCATCATGATGAATTCGACCATCTTCGAAAGCGGCAAGGAACCCGCGGGCTACAACTTGTGGGATGCCTTGTCAGTAACGCTCAAGCCGGGTGAGTCCAAGACATTCATGGATGCCTACAAGCTTCCCTACGACAACGAGCCCGTTACCTTCAGCGTGGTCGACTTTGACGACTTCGATAGGCAGATCCCGGATTGGGTCTGGACTCCGTGATCGAGCGCCGCGAGAGAACAGAGACGGTACGCCCAGCGCTCGTTGCGCTGTGAACCCGTAGCGTCAGTGTTGCACGGGCCCGCACTCCCCCGGGAGTGCGGGCCCGCATCATTCCTCGGCCGAAGCGCTCGCAATGTGACTGATCACAGTCGCTTTTTCGTTGAAATCTCGCAGTTTGTAGAGTAATCTTCAGGGTCCGTCGATCCCGGCTATGAGCCCCACTTTTGGTAGAATCTACAAGGTTAAACATCTATTTTCGCGCAACGCGAGGGGAGCCACGTGGCTGACAACGAGAAGACCGCCGACGGCGAACAGTCCTACGGCGCATCGGACATCACCGTCCTCGAAGGCCTGGAAGCCGTGCGCAAACGACCGGGCATGTACATCGGATCCACCGGCGAACGCGGTCTGCACCACCTCGTCTACGAGGTTGTCGACAACTCCGTGGACGAGGCGCTGGCCGGCTACGCGGACCACATCGAGGTCACGATCCAGAAGGACGGTGGCATCAAGGTCGTCGACAACGGTCGAGGCATCCCCGTCGACGAACACCCCACGGAGCACAAGCCCACCGTCGAGGTCGTCATGACGATCCTGCACGCAGGCGGAAAGTTCGGTGGCGGCGGCTACGCCGTGTCCGGCGGCCTGCACGGCGTTGGAATCTCCGTCGTCAACGCCCTGTCCACCCGCGTCAACACCGAGATCCGCCGCCAGGGCTACGTGTGGCGCATGTCCTTCGCCAACGGCGGAACCCCCATCTCCGCCCTCGAGCGCGGCGAAGAGACCGACCAGACCGGTACCACGCAGGTGTTCTACCCGGACCCCGACATCTTCGAGACCGTCGAGTTCGACTTCGAGACGCTGCGTCAGCGCTTCCAGCAGATGGCGTTCCTCAACAAGGGCCTGCGCATCACCCTCAGCGACGAGCGCGAGTTCGCCACCGACGAAGGAGACGAGATCGCGGGCGACGAGAAGGCCTCGGACAAGGAGACCACCGGCCACCGCACCGTCTCCTACCGCTACGAGCACGGCCTGCGTGACTACGTGGAATACATCGACTCTGCCAAGAAATCCGACACGATCAACAACGAAATCATCGACTTCGAAGCCGAGAACGACGAAGGAACCATGAGCGTGGAGATCGCCATGCAGTGGACGACCGCCTACTCCTCCTCCGTCCACACCTTCGCCAACACGATCAACACGACCGAGGGCGGCATGCACGAGGAGGGCT
>ERZ772874.2119-NODE-2119-length-9963-cov-7.978300_pt1 | contig 9963 bp, 10 predicted proteins | sample MGYA00580586_ERZ772874 | MGnify/ENA primary metagenome ERZ772874 (study PRJEB29015, sample SAMEA2737952) | human oral metagenome | biome: human oral; feature: human-associated habitat; material: dental | place: China | collected 2154 ... | reverse complement strand
ATGCCGCGCCTCCTCTTGTTTATCTTACCTCACTCCCCCGAGTGATTCTATTATGACAATATTTACCCGCTCGGGCAAGCTTTTCGTAAATTTTACATCATGCTAGACTGGGGGGTATGGAGAAAGCCATCATCGTTGCCTATGATACCAACCGCGCCATCGGTCAGGGTGGTGATTTGCCGTGGGGACGGAGCTTGCCAGCAGATCTGGCGCAGTTCAAGCTGCTGACCAAAGGTAGTGACGTTATCATGGGCCGAAAAACCTTTGAATCAATCGGCTGTCGTCCGCTGCCAGATCGTGAAAACATCGTCATTTCCTCGCGGCCGACGGGTGTTAAGGGCGTGCTGACTGCGGTAAACCTGGAAAGTGCCCTGGCGCTAGCTCGTTACAAAACCTTTATCATCGGTGGCGCGCAGGTGTATGGCGAGGCGCTGAAGACGCCGGAGATCGACACTATTTATGCCACCGAGGTGGACGCGTCATTCCCAGACGCCGACACCTTTTTCCCAGAAATTGACATGACCACCTGGCAGGAAGTGAGCCGCGCCCATCATCCCGCGGACACCGAGAACAAGTATGACTTTGATTTTGTGACGTATCGTAGAATAATTTAGCTGGGATCAACTCCGAACACCTTTAGATAATTTAGTACACTAACAAATTACTAAACAGTTGCCGAAGACTGGCACGAACACATTACACCGCAATCGGCGCCTTGATCGGTGGATGGTGTTCATACCCCTCTAGGCGAATATCATCAACGGTAAAATCGTCGATATTCTTGATATCCGGATTCAGCCACAGTTTTGGCAGCGGCAGCGGACGGCGCGACAACTGCTCATCGACCTGCGCGTGGTGATTGGTATAAATATGCGCGCTATTCAGGGTGTGAATAAATTCGCCCGGTTGCTTATCTGTCACTTGGGCAATCATCGACAGCAGTAGGGCATAACTGGCGATATTAAACGGCACGCCGAGAAACATGTCCGCCGAACGCTGGGTCAGTGCTAAATCCAGCTTATCTTTCTCGCCATTTTCACCCGGGCGAACATTGAACTGGAACATAGTGTGGCATGGCGGCAGTCCACCAGCTCGAGCGATATCATCAATTTCCGCCACATTCCAAGCACTAACAATATTACGTCGCGACGTCGGATTATGTTTTATCATGTCGATGGCGTTTTGGATTTGATCAATCGCCCCACCTTTACCATCAGGCCATTTCCGCCACTGCACACCGTAGACTGGCCCCAAATCACCCCATTCCTCGGCAAAGGCGTGATCGGTCGCGATTTTACCGATAAACTCTTTCATGCCAGCACGCCACTCCTCGCCATTAATTTCTGGAATATCCTGGCCAGTTTTTTCCAGATAATTCTTATACGGCCACTCGTCCCAGATATGCACGCCATTTTGTGCCAAGTATTCAATGTTACCAGTGCCTTTAAGAAACCACAGCAGTTCATGTGCCACACTATTGAAATATAACTTCTTGGTAGTCATGGCTGGAAAGCCGTCCGCCAAATCATACCGAGTTTGCACGCCAAATACTTCCGTCGTGCCAGTACCGGTGCGGTCGCCTTTTCTCACGCCGCTGTCGCGAACCTGCCGCAGCGTATCTAGATATTGTCTCATAATCCCTCCTTACCTCTCCTTAATTATGGCAAGATTCCACCGTAACCACAAGCAAAACCAGCGGTAGTTTTAACAACGTTACGGCCGTGTTCGATATATGTATGGCTCGCGGGCACGAGACTTCTTGCGGCCTATGCTAACTTGCTCAATACCTTATCCACCAGTCCATACTGTACTGCCTCCTGAGGGCTCATCCAGTAATCGCGCTCCATGTCAGCTTTAACCTTAGAGAGCTTCTGGCCGGTGTTTTTGGCCATGATTTTGGCCAACATCTCCTTTACCTCCAGCGTTTCCTTCAGGTCAATTTCCATGTCGGTCACCTTGCCGCGTGTGCCAGAAGACGGCTGGTGAATCATCACCTTGGCGTGCGGCAGACAGAACCGCTTGCCTTTGACACCTGAACTAAGCAAAAACGCACCCATGCTGGCCTGCAGGCCAATGCCATACGTCGCCACATCTGGCTTGATAAAATTCATGGTGTCATAAATCGCCATGCCGTCATAGACGCTGCCGCCCGGGCTATTGATGTAGAGTGAGATATCCGCCCCTGGATCAACATACGCCAGATGTAGTAGCTGCGCTACCACGCTGTTGGCAGTATGCTCGTTAACCTCCTCGCCGAGGAAAATAATCCGCTCATTGAGCAGCCGCGAATAAATATCAAACGCCCGCTCGCCGTCGGCCGACTTTTCGATGACGGTGGGGATGAGATACGATGTTGTCTTCTTCATACACAGTTATTATATAAGCTTAGCTCGCCGCTGTAAAGAATAGCCTGTCAATCCATTATATATTGAGACTTTTTAGCAGCCGCTCTTGCCCCGCACGTATTAGCTCCTGAGCCTCCTCTGTATGGAGCGGCACTAAGCGGACGTAGACCTGGCCCGATTGCTGTCCAGCGGCGACCAATATACCGAGCTGTTCATCAATATACGCAACGTGTTCAAAGCTATTCTCGCCATATTTAATACTCTCATCCCATATACTTGGATTTAATATGGCGCTATCACGCCCTCCTGACCATGTCGCAAAGACACCCATCCGGTCAATGGGGTTACTCCACTGCTTTGAGCGGACTATTGGGCCAATGAAAAGTGTATCTGCCTCCGGAGCTATTTGGCGTAGTATATGATCCTCTGGGATGTCTATAGTAATACCGGCTCGGTCAGGCCCGCCATAGCTAATGGGTATCCGGCCTGTGCCCGTCGACGGCATTGTGATATGGCGAATTGACCGCGTTGGATCGAGAAAGGCAAGCTCAGGGGAAGAGAACATTGGTATCGTTGGATCTGCCATGGAATCAAATGATGCACTATTTCCCATGACGCTATATCGTGAAGCATAGGGATTTGGTTTTCCGCTGTCATCTTTCTCCAGACCATACCCCGCAGCGATAATGTCCTGAATAGGAGCAACATGGAGACTATGGCGCCAATCTTTTACCTCCTTATCACCATCTTGCTTCACCCATGACTCCATCGCCCAGGCATGACCAAGACCGCGCTCAACGCCCTCTGGAGCAAGCATATGCCCTAATTCGTGTGCAATCGTACCAATGGACACGCCACCCACGTCGCGCACAAGCGCAACTGGAGGCTGTTTATCGTCGTACACGGTTAGACCAGCGTAGTGGTCCTTTTCTGTATCAGAAGAATCGACGATAACCAGCGCCATATCACTTTCCGTTTCACGAGCATGAGCCTGTCCAATCAGTTGAAGCAGACGCTGACCATAAGCAGGCTGTTTACCATGCTCAGTTGTTCGGGTCGTATCAGGCGAGTGACCATCCCGCGTGAACCGCACATTAAGGTATAGATGGCTAGTCGTTAGCGCGATACGCCCAAGAGCATCTCGTACCCCAGAGCTAATTTTTTCAATGCCTTGATGCGGCTCGGCGTTTTCTGGCAATAATTGCACGACGACAACACTTAGCGAGCCCGGCGGCGGAGCTTTTCGCTCGTTATTGTGCTGTATCGGTATATTTTGACCTTGTTCTGATCCTAGGTTTTTTATAGCCTCACCGATAATAGTTCCAGCGCCCAAGCATCCAGCACCAAGCGCCATACCTCCCAAAAAACTGCGACGGCTAACCTTCTTGCCGCTCCCGTCTGTCTCTTGGAAATGCCCAGACTCCAACTCTGGACGCTCAGACTTTGAGGATTCACACATATTTTGCCATTATACCAGCTAATTGTAGGTTTGTCAATAAAACAGGGGCGGCCCTTTTGCCATCCCCTGCTTCAGATTATTTTATTGCTATGTCGTCGCTATTTACTATTCAGCTCAACCAGCTTGTCGATCGTCTTGTCGGTGATCATCCGATTGGCGATGTCACGGTGGACGTTTGGATCATCAAATCGCGCGGCTAGTTTAGCGTCCTTGCCGTATTGCTGCTTGAAGGTGGAAATTTGCCTATCAAGCTCCTCGCGGCTAACCTCTACGCCCAGCTCCTTCGATAGCTCAGCTAGCACCAGGCCAGCCTTGACCCGCTTTTCGGCCGCCGGACGAGCTTCTTTTTTCTGCCAATCGGCTTTATCCTTGAAACCTTGCGTCTTTAGATACGAGTCCATTGTCAGGCCGCGATATGACAAATTCTGCATCAGATCTTGTTCAATTGACCGCAGCTGATCGTCGATCAACAGCTCTGGCAGCGCCACCTTGGAGTTATCCGCCAATTCCGCCACCAGCTCGTCCTTGAGCTTTTCCTTGGCCTCACGCTCTTTTTGCGCGGTAATCTCGCGCTTGATGTCGGCCTTGAGCTCTTTGATGTCAGTGAACGGGCCGTATTTGGCGGCAAATTCATCATTGAGTTCCGGTAACCTCAGCTCATTTACTTTGTGCAGCGTTACGCTAAACACCACCTTGGCGCCGGCTAGATTTTTAGCGTGGTAATCCTTTGGAAATTCGAGTTCGAGATCAAATGTCTCGCCGGCCTTGTGACCAACCACGCCCTCTTCAAAGCCGGGGATGAACTGACCACCGCCCAGTTTCAGGGCGAAATCCTTGGCCGAGCCGCCGTCAAACGCCACACCGTCTTTCTTGCCAACAAAATCGATAATCGCCTCGTCGCCTTCTTGAGCTGCGCGCGTGACCTCGGCTTTATCAACAAAATTCTGCTGCATCCGCTCGATGATCTCATCGACGTCTTTGGCCTCAACCTTGACCGTCTGGGCCTTGGCCTTGAGCTTTTTGTAGTCGCCTAATTTGACCGGCGGCACAACGGTCGCCTCGGCGGTAAACTCAACTTCTTGATTTGGGACAAATTTTTTGACCTCAACACTCGGCCGTTCCAGCGCCTGGAGCTTCTCATTCATAAAGGCCTCAGCAACCGCCTTGGACAGGGCGTTGTCGAGCACCTGTTCCTGGAGCGCCATTGGATTGACGTGCTTGGCAGCCACGCTGACCGGTACTTTACCCTTACGAAATCCCGGCACCTTGAGGTCGCGCGCCATCTTGGTCAGCGCCACCTGCTCAGCCGCATTCAGCTCGTCCGCCCCCAGCGTAATCGTCAAACAAACCTTGGTATCTGATAGTTTCTTTACAGTCGTCTTCATGACTACCTATTATAACAGGGGTAACGCTAAATCTCAAACGCCGCGTCGTCATCACCGTCGTAGCGTCGATCTTTGACCACGCTGATCATGCGCTCGAGACTGACTTTTTGCTCGGTTGACTCGATGAGGTTTTTGATCGTGTAAACGCCCGAAGCGATCTCTTCCTCACCGACAAACGCCACGAATGGAATATTCTTTTTCAGTGCGGTTTTGAGCTGCTTGTCTAATTTACGCCCGCTGAAATCTAGCTCCACCCGCACTCCCTCACTGCGCAGTGATCGCGCCAACGCATCAGCCCCCTCCAGCAGCGCCGGATCCACCGCAATGATATACACATCCGTATGCGTCGTTAATTTTGGCAGCAACTCGTGCACCTCGAGGAACTGCTGCATGGTCGTCGCACCGAGCCCTACGCCAACTGTAGCGACTGGCTCGACACCGAACAGCCCGACCAGCCCATCATAGCGCCCGCCGCCGAATAGCGCTCGATTATTCTCCGGCGAATTATCAAAAAACTCAAACACCGTACCGGTATAATAATCCAGCCCGCGCATCAGCGTCACGTCAAACATAGCGTTACCGATGCCTTTCTGGCGCAGCAGGGTCATCACCTGGCGAAGCTGCTGGACACTCGGACTACCCGTCAGCTCCTCCGGCAGATCGTCGACACTGCGCATGCTGATCAGCTGCGCCAACTTTGGTAGGCCCGCCTTGGCTTCTTCTGAGCCGAAAATCTCGATCGCTTGCTCACGGAAAGCTTCTGGCGAAATCTTATTCTTTCGATCAAGCAGCCGCGTCATCATCTGGGCGCCGATCACATCAAGGCCCAGAAACCCGCTCATCAACTGATTGATCAGCTGGCGATTATTCACCCGCACCGTAAACATGTCTTTGCGCGCACCAAAGTTCATGATGCTACGGTAGCCAAACTCGATAATCTCCGCGTCCGCCCACGGCCCTTCCGCACCAAACAGGTCGGCGTTTAATTGCCAAAACTCGCGCTCCCGTCCGCGCTGCGGCCGTTCGTAGCGCATGAAATTAGCGATAGAATAGAGCCGGGCCGGCATGGCCAGTTCCTGGCGCCGACTGGCCACCATGCGAGAAATCGACGGCGTCATCTCTGGACGAATCGCCACTTGACGACCACCGCGATCAGTGAACAAGTACGTCTGCTCGCCTGCTAACTCCTGGCCTGACTTGGCGGTGTAAATATCCAGCGACTCAAGCAAGGGTGCGCCGTACTCCTCGTACCCAAAACTCTGCGCCGTGGCGTGCCACACCTTGAAAATATAGTTTTGCAGGCGCTTGTCCTCCGGAAAATAATCGCGCGCGCCCTTATAACTCTGAGTTGATAAATTGCTCATGGTTGCTTTTATTGTGGCATAGTGGGGCGAATTTTTCAACAACACCCGGCATGTGGGGGGTCAACCGAGTACATGCTGCTGCAGCCAGCAATACATCGCCACGGTCGCTGCCGCGCCGACATTGATGGAGCGAGTTGAGCCAAATTGTTCGATGGCGACGATTTTGTCTGCTGACTGTATCATCTCCTCAGAGATCCCCGGCCCTTCCTGCCCGAACACCAGCACCGCGCGACGCGGCAAGGACGTCTCCGCCATATTGACACTGCCCGGGATATTATCAATCGCGATGATTATCCTGCCTTCAGATCGCATTAACTCAACAAACTCCGCCGTCGAGCCAATATAATGCACGTGCAAATATTTATCCGTCATCATGGCGCCGCGCTTGTTCCATTGCCGCCTGCCGATGACGTAAATCTGCCGCACACCAAACGCATTGGCACTCCTGACAATCGTCCCCATATTAAAATCCCGCTCGGTGTTCTCCAGAGCAATCACCAAGCCGTGATCCTTGGCGTCCAGCTCCTTCACGATCTCCGCCTCGCTCCGGCCTTTGAATTTATCAATCACATTTCGTGTGTCTTGCATCTCTGTTATTGTAGCAAACGTCAGGAAAAAGAGACAAAAATCTTATCATCATGAGGAATGCGGTTCACACTCAAGCTTCCACATTATCTCACAACAAACGACACCTCGATCACATCGCCGATGGTGATCTGCTCTTTCTGGCGGACTTTCGCGGATAGCGCCAGAAACTGCGAGCCGTCACCCATTGGCAGTAGCGAGGTATGCCATGATGAGCTGCCAACCGTGGCTTCTACTGCCACCAAACCTCTCTCTGCAAGCGGCTTGAGCTCGTCAGTGTATTCCTGAGGCGCGGCAACGTAATGCCAGCCGCCAGCTTGTGGAAATAAGCATACCTCGGCCTTAAATGCGTATGGTTTTGCCACGACTATTTTACCCCCCTCTGCTGCGTTAACTACTGCGAACGTTTCATGGTCCTATCTTTTGTCTTTCCAATTCCACCATTTTTATCCATATCAACCTACTCCGACCAAACAGCAAGCTCATTGCCCGCCGGGTCTTGAAAATGAAAGCGTTTACCGCCAGGAAAATTAAATATCTCTTTGGTAATCGAAGCACCGGCTGTCTTCACCTTGTCGTAGACCGCCTGAATGTCAGTAACATAGATCACTGGAAGCGGAGCCGTTGCTGGATCCTCGGCATTGATACCACTACCCACGCCGCTGTCGTTTGTGTCCGCATAGTCATCACCCCATTGTTGATATGACCAACCAAATACCTCGGTAAAGAAGTCTTTTACTGCGTTCAACTCCTCCACGCTCTTTGCTGGAAACTCTATGTAGTCGATATGGCTGTTCGCCTTACTCATACGGTTATTATATCACAAGAAAAACCGCCCAAATGAGCGGTGATTTTCTTGTAATGCAGTCGTCAATTCTTGGTGCGGATGAAAGGACTTGAACCTTCACGTACTTGCGTACACTAGCACCTGAAGCTAGCGCGTCTACCAATTCCGCCACATCCGCGTGACTACCGAGTATTATACACGACCGGCTGCTCCTCCGCAAGGAGTTTGCCTAGCCGTTTCAGCCCGCCAGCCGGCACCAAGCATTTAATTCTTCTGCCAACTGCTTCATCGGCACGGCAGTCTTGATACCCGGCGCGAGGATGCCTTTTGGATCAAAGATGTGCTTGATTTTTGCGTACAGGTCACGCTCCTCGGACGTGAGTGTTGGCTGGACAAACGCCGCCTTGAGCCGACCCTCGCCGCCAAAGCCCGCGAACGACCCTTCGTGGCTGGTCACGATCCGCACCATGTCCGAGCAGAGTTTGAGGATACGCTGGCGGTCACTGACCTTTTTGCTCGAGAATACCGGATAGCTATTAATCATACCAGTCGTCGCGTCGATAAACAGCGGCATGGCCACGCCATATTCTTTCTCGAGTGCACGCATCGACTTGATAAAGCCATCCAGCTGCACACCCGGCAGCCACATCCCAGAGAATACCTGCGGCACGACACCGTGCTCGTCAGCCGGATGCTCCGCCAAGGTCAGCACTGAGTGCAGCGTAAACACCTCTTTCATTTCCATGTCGCGTAGCTCAACCTGCAGGGCCGTGCCACCGCGAAGCGCACGTAGTAACTTCTTGGCAGCCTTGCTACGCGCGCGGTCCGAAAACGCGTGAAAGAGCGCTACCACCACGCCGCCGCGATAGCATTCTTTTGGCGCCCACGCTAGTTTTTTGCCCTGGGCTGCCGCTCGCGAAAAGAGCCGCCCATCGATCAGCTCGACTGTCGAGGCACCTGCTTGGAGCACTACTGTATCAACCGCCGCCTGCGCTGCATTCATCGAACTATACGCGGCGCTCACCACGGTCAGTTCTGGATGGATAAAGTCAGCCTTCATGATCAGCTCGCCGATGATACCGAGACTGCCTTGAGCACCAACAAACAGCGGTGTGAGGTCAAACGAGCCGTCGCGCTGCCGCACCTGAGCGATACTCGAAAAGCCGGCCATCTCTGGCACGCTAGCATCAATCCGAGTGATCAGCGCTTCATTATCGGTTATCAAATTATCCAGCTGCCGGTACAATTCGCCCTCAAACGTCGCCAAGCCTTTCTTCTTGCTCAGTTCACGCTTCGACAGCCGACCGGTCTGTACAATATCGCCGCTTGACAGGACGACCTCCATCTGGTGAATCGACTGGCTCAATAGACCATACGCTGAGGACAGCATACCGGTCGCCTCAGTACTAATCGCACCGCCAATCGTCCCGTCCTCACCCGTCAATGAAATTTCCGGCAGACCCAAACCCTTATGTGTTGACAGAACCGCTTGCGCCGCTCTATGAGAAATACCCGACTGGAGGTGGATCAGCTGCTGCTTAGCATCAATCCCGACGACGTTATGCATGTGTGCCGCCATGTCGATGGCGATACCGCGCCCGATCGCCGCGCCCGTACTATCCGTGCCATGTCCGCGCGCATATACCGGCAAGACGTGGCCCTTCTCCGCCAGCTGCGAACAAAACCGCAAAATCTTGCGCACATCACTCGTATCCGCCACTCGTGCGATCAACTCCGGCCGACGCGCCAGCACGCTCCCGTCCCGCTGCGCATCCGCCAAAGCACCGTCATGCGTCACCACTTCACCCGTCAGATGTTCATTCAAATACGTCGCAACCTTATTCATAGTCCCCCTTTTTTCTGTTAGTTTCATGATAGCACGGTCGAGGTGGAGCGTAAAGTGTATTGCTCGAGGGCGACGGGTTGTGTATAATTGAGGGGTGGATGCGCCTGAAAGTACCGTGCGCGTCTTTGACAGTTAGCTATGCGGATGTGGTGGAATTGGTAGACACGCATGCCTTAGGAGCATGTGCCTCAC
>ERZ772874.2114-NODE-2114-length-9967-cov-20.221751_pt1 | contig 9967 bp, 9 predicted proteins | sample MGYA00580586_ERZ772874 | MGnify/ENA primary metagenome ERZ772874 (study PRJEB29015, sample SAMEA2737952) | human oral metagenome | biome: human oral; feature: human-associated habitat; material: dental | place: China | collected 2154 ... | reverse complement strand
GTGCAGCGGCTGTATGAATTGACGATAATGATTGATGATAAACACCGGGAAGGTAGAGTATAATGCAAGGTGAATTTGTCATCATTGAATCCCCTTTCAAAGGAAGGACGCCCGCGGAAGAAGCCGAAAATATAGCGTACGCTAAAGAAGCGATGCGCGATTCGCTATATCGCGGGGAGGCGCCGTTTGCTAGCCACTTACTCTACCCGCAAATGCTTGATGATGCTGATGAAGACGAACGCAGCATGGGAATTGAAGCTGGATTGAGGATAGGTAAATTGGCTGATAGAACGGTTGTCTATACAGATAGGGGCATCTCGCCAGGCATGAAACAAGGCATTAAGCGGGCTGAGGACGAGGGGCGTCCGGTTGAGTATCGCTCGCTGTACGGCAGTGATTGTCGCCAAAATGATAAGAATTAGGTTCAGCGGACTATGGATATCAGCGAGTTGAGGTGTTTATTTCAATGCTCACCGGGCAGTGGTCGCTGCCCATTTGTTCGGCGTGAATCTGTGGGTTGGTGACGCGTCCGGCGATTTCGCGCGATGCCAACCAATAGTCGATCCGCCAGCCGACGTTGCGCGCCCGGGCGTTGGCCCAGTGCGTCCACCAGGTGTAGGCGTCGGTTTTTTTAGGAAACGCCGCCCGGAAGGTATCGACAAAACCGGCGTCCAGGTAATTTTGAAAGCCCTCGCGCTCCTCGTCAGTGAAACCGTGCTTGCCGACATTAGGCTTAGGGTTCGCCAGGTCAATTTCTTGATGCGCCACGTTCATATCGCCGCAGTATAGTACCGGCTTGGCTAGCTCCAACTCCTCCAGATATGCCAGCACCGCCGGATCCCATTGTTCATGACGCAAGTTCAGCCGGCTTAAATCCCCTTTCGAATTTGGCGTGTAGCAGGTCACCACCCAGAAATCGTCGAACTCGGCAGTGATGATACGCCCCTCGTCCGCCGGGTTGCCATACTGATCGCCGGTCAGATTGAACCGCTCAATGATAGCCGGCGGCAGCCCGTCGCGCCAATGCAGCGGCCGGATTTTCGAGAAAATCGCCGTGCCGGAATAGCCCCTTTTGGCGGCTGAATAGAAATGCTCGTGGTACTCCGGCAGGTCAATTTCTACCTGGTCGCGGGCAGCCTTGGTTTCTTGCAGGCATAGAATGTCTGGGTCATAAGCCGCGATAAACTTCGCAAACTCGCCCTTGTTGATGACGGCGCGGATGCCATTGACGTTCCAGGAAAAGAGTCTCATATTTTTAGGCCTTTCGCTTGCTAATGGCGTCTCGGTATAACTGCAAATATTTTTCAGCCATTCGGTCGGGTGTGAGTTCTGGTGCAAGTTTAAGCGACGCCTGCCCCATTGTTCGTCGTTTTTTCGGGTCGGTTGCCAGCTGCTGCATTGCAGCGGCAAAGTGCTCAACTTCTGGCCCGTCGGTCAAAATGCTATTGCCCTCGTTCACTCCAACCGTCAGCCGCGGATCGCAATAAATAATCGGCAGTCCAGCCGTTGCCGCCTCACCGATGGTCATGGCTTGCGTGTCAAAACCATAAGACGCTAAAACGAAAACATCTGCGTTAACTAACGCCTCGGCTACTTGATCAATACCAGACATATGTCCGCAGAAGATAATATTGTCATGTCCTTTTGCTAACTGGCGGAGTTTATTCAACTGATTTCCACTGCCGGCGATGTGCAACTCTGAATTAGGAATGTCAGCTTTTATAAAAGCGCGGATAATCGTATCGATTCGTTTTTCTGGCGCCAAGCGGCAAATACTTAAAAAGCGGATAGCGCGGTCAGAACGATGGCGCTTAACTCGGCTAATGGCGCGGCTTAGCTCAGGATTAATGCCAGTCGGTATAGCGCGGGACGGAATGCTAATCCGCCCAGTACATTCGGTTATTCGCCGTATCATGAAATCGGCTGGCGCAGTAAAACCGTCAACCTGCGAGGCGATAATTGCCATGGAACGCCAATCAAATCGCGCTAGCAGTCCAGTGGTGTCGGGGCTTTTCGGCGCTAGGCGGATCGGCTGATCGTGCCGTTTTTTGGCAATCAGAGAAATCACCGGGCTGATGAGGAGCATGTAAGCCAGAGAACCCCAGATTGCCATGAATGGTTGCGAAGCATGCGCTCCGGCTAAATTGGCATGAAAAGTATGGACGTGCGGGATATTTTGCAGCTTGGCGATGCGCGCTGCTAGCGCCAGCCCGCCTCGATCCGTATGGCTATGAATGATATCAAACTGATGATGGTGGCAGACGCGCCGGGCTATGCGCCAACTTTGTTTGATGGTGCATGTCTGCACTGGCATGCCTGATATGTATGTCGATGGCATAACGATTGTCTCGCAGTTATCTGGCTTTTCTAAGTAATGCCGCGGCGCTAATAGCGTCACCTTGTGGCCTAGCCGGACCAGTTCGTTAACTTGTACCTGAACTGAACGCCCAATGCCGCCTGACGCCGGATAAATATCGTCTAATATTAAGGCAATACGCAGCGAATCGCTTGGCTTAACCGGCTTGTCTTTGGATTTCATGTGTCAAATTATAATATAATGAGGCTAGCAAGTAAAACTTGGCCAGGCGATAGCCGCGGGTAGGGTTTAGGGTTGAATGTTTGTGGTGAAATACTATTGGTGTTTTAGGCAAGCAGTTTTATCCCTTAAGATTTCTGTCTGCCAATAACATCTTTATACAATTGTAAATATTTTTCAGCCATAATTCGCGATGATAATTCCGGGCATTTTTTGGTTGAACCGCGTGATAATTTTTCTTGCAATTCTTTATCGTTCGCTAGTTTTTTCATTCCTTCGCTGATAGCGTCTGTCGAAGGTGGTGTCATGAGACTGTTCGTTTCGTCTACACCAACGTCCAATTGATCGTCGCAATATAAAATTGGCAAGCCTGCTGCCAGCGCTTCCAGAATGACCATCGGCTGATTGTCAAAATGATAAGAACTAAGCACGAAGACGTCGGAGTATTTTAGCTGCCTAGCGATTTCTTCCAGGCTGTGAATTTGTCCAAGCAGTTTAATATTTGAGATGCCGGCAGCTTTTTTTCTAATTAGAGGCGTTTGCTTGCCATCGCCGATTATTACCAGTTCGCTATTTGGAATATTTGCTTTAATAAATGCATCAACCATAACGTCAACGCGTTTTTCGTCAGAGATTCTGCCGATGCTAATAAAGCGCGTAATTTCAGGATTTTTTTTGGCTTTAGTTTGACGGATCAAGTTGTACAAATTTTCGTTATAACCGTTAGGAATATTGCGCTTATAGAATTCCTTATTTGGCGCGGCGGACTGGATGTATTTCAGCATATATTTTGAGGGAGTAACGACTGCGTCGATAGCGTTTGCCATCAATGCTTGCGATTTCCAGTATGACTTTGACATCTTGGGTAATTTTTTTAGTAGAGAATGCCGGGTTTTTATTGGCGTTGCTTTTCTTTTTCGAATTTTGTTGATTATTAAGGCAATATAGCGGTATGATGAGGTAGCAATTAGTAATGTCGGCAGAGAATAGTAGTCAATAGATCCTGCCATGTTCGTGTGAAAAGTATGGACGTGCGGGATGTTTTGCAGCTTGGCAATGCGCGCTGCTAAAACTAACGCGCCAGTATCGGTTTGGCTGTGAATTATGTCAAAATGGTGATGTTTACTAATGTTTTCAGCGGTTTTTTGGCTGTGCGATAATATGGTTGTATGTTTTAATGACCCTGGCGGCTGGATTGATTTTAAGGCGATATATTCGGCGTTATCAGGAGCGGAAAAGTCTTTTTCGGGAGCAATTAACGTAACAGTCTGCCCCATTTTTGCAAGTTCGTTAATTTGCGATTGAATTGATCGGCTAACGCCGCTGGACGAAGGATAAATATCGTCCAAAACTAGCGCTATATCTAGGTTTTTATATTCGCCTGCTCCCTCTGATTTAATAACTGCCATGGATTTAGTATAATAGGTGAATGAGTAAAATTCCATCTTTGAAGCAGATATACACTAACCTAGGCTGCCAGGAAAAGATAGTTGATGGGGTTTGCTGGTTTGAGTGCAATACTAATGCGGATAAGGTAATGGTTATTTCTCATGGAGTAACTGGCGGTAAAATTGACATGGTTCCGCTTTGTAAGAAGTATGTCGAATTGGGGTTTGCAGTTTATGCAGTGGACTTGCCGGGACATGGCGGTTCGGTGATGCCGGAAGCTAATGATTATGACGATTTAGCAAGGTGGCTAACGAAAGTTTTGCGGGTAATTGACCGGAAGCCGGACGCGATAATTGGCAATTCGTTCTCTTCATCGATAGTATATCATGCGCTGCGCACCGGAAAAATTTCTAAAAGTACGAAAATTGTTATGGCTTGTCCAACTCCAGATCAATCTCGTTTGGCTGATTTTTTACAAGGATTGTCCAGTCATTTGCCTAGTAAATTTGCTTGGGAAGTCTATAATACTAAACCTATTCAAAGAATTCGAATAGCGTCTGCGTTAAAAACTCGACCTCGGCGTGAAGATGCTTGGGGGTGGCTTATTGAGTCTGAAAGCGGTAAGAAATCTAGCCTGGCGCTTAAAGATTCCAATACTCTGACGACGATGCTATATGAGAAGAATCCTTATATCAAGGGTGTGTCTGACGATTATGAAATCACTGTGATAATTGGTAGCAAAGATAACATTATTACCTCGAAAACGCGAGAGGTTATGAAAGGTTTGCTGCCGACAGCAACGTTCATAACCGCCCCAGGGGCTGGACATATCTTACATTTTGAGGCTGTTGATAGCTACCCTGAACTTTAGCTTGGGGTGTTTATGGTAAAATGTCTATATGAGGATAGCATTCTTTATTGACGACTATTTGCCGTCAGTTCATGGCGTGTCAACATCAACCTTGAATTGCAAGCGGGCTTTGGAATCGCTTGGGCATGAAGTTTTTGTGATAGCGCCAAGGTGCGAAGGCTACGAAGATCACGACGATCATATTATTCGTCTACCATCAGCGAAGAATTATGTTTTCGATAAGCGCGAGATGGCGGTTATTTATCCTGGTCTAGCGAAGAAACTGGATAAATATAAATTTGACATAGTACATAGCCAGATGCAGCTTTATATGGGCGTGTTGGCGCACAGCGTGGCTAGGCGGCAGAATATACCGCACGTGACAACAGTTCATACGATGTATTCTGAATTGATTGACGACTATCCTTTTACAGTGATTGCCGGCTTGATTGCGGCGACAGTAGCGTTTCCGGTTGTCTTGCGTGTTAAGCCGATCCTGCCGACGGCGTCGCGCGAGCAACTGCGCTCAATGAGTAAAAGTACGATACGAGATGTCATGTCGCGGCAAGGCTGGCGGCTGATGGCAGCATTTGCCAATAAATGCGACGCCTGCATCTCGCCGTCGAAGCATTTGAAAAGGATTTTAATCGACGAAGGCGGCTTGACGGCTCCATGCCATGTTTTTCCGAACGGTATTGATATCAAGCGTTATGAAAAAGCGTCGGCAGCCGATTCGCCGATCGAGAAACGTCCTGGTGAGAAATTCATCATTTCAGTGGCGCGGCTGAGCCCAGAGAAGCGCCAGAGGACGTTGATTGAGGCTATGTCGCATATCCGCGATAAAAAAGTCAAGCTGGTCTTGGTTGGCGGCGGTCCGTACGAAAAAGAGCTTAGGCAGCGCGTTGAAGAACTGGATGTCAGTGATCGAGTAATTTTCACTGGTATGCGTTCGAGCGACGAGGTGGCGGCGATACTCAAGCAGGCTGATATATTCTCTTTAGCGTCGTATCATTTTGATAATCAGCCGATGACTTTCCTAGAGGCGTCAGCTAGCGGTTTGCCGATTGTTTACTGTGACGAACGGATGACCGAGGCTTTGACTGAGCGCAACGCTGTCTTGACTGGCGGTATTGAGGGTGAAGATTTCGCAAAAGTATTTAATGATTTGTTCGCGCGCCCAGAGAAAATCGAGGAGTTGTCGCGCGGCGCGCTGAAGGTGGCAAAGTCGCTTGATTCGGCAACGATGGCAAAGAAACTCGAAAAGCTTTACCAAAGCCTGATTGAGACGCGGAAAAATTTGGAATAAGTCGAGGATAGTTCTAGTGATTGAAAAATCAAGTGGTATTTTTGCCAAACTGTCGAGGGCGGCTGGTCGATCTCTGTCGATCTTTGATATAGATGGTATAATAAAACTATGAGGATAGGACTTTTTACGGATAGCTATAGACCGTCTATCAATGGTATCGTTTATGTAGTCGAGTCGCTAAAGCGCGAGCTGGAAGCTTTAGGTCATGAAGTTTATGTCTTTTGTCCGGCGAAGTCTATTAGTCCTGCTAAGCAAGCTGAACTGCTTCACGAAGACGACAACAGCCGGATTATTCGCTTTCGTTCAATTAAAGGGGCGTTTTTTGATGATTATGATACGTCGGTATTCTTTCCTCCGGTAGTGCAGCGTCAAATTGCCAATATGAATCTGGACGTTGTTCATATTTTTACTCCATCGCAAATTGGACTATTGGGTGTGAGAGCAGCGAATAAAAATAATATTCCGCTCGTTGTTCAGCATTGCACTGACTTGTATGAATTTGTGGACCACTATCCAGCAGTTTTACCGGGAGCTTTGGCTTTGGCGGGAATTATTTTTCCGCTATCTGTCAAATTGAATGGCCAGGATTTGTTAGAGGTGGCCAAGCTGTACCGTCCGCGCAACGGCGTGACGAAGTGGAACAAGGATATTATCGAACGCGTCGTTACTATTTTATACAGCAAGGCGGATGCCGTTATCGCGCTGTCGCGTAAAAGCCGCGACCAATTGCAATCTTGGCAAACAGAAGATTACAGCTATAAGATTACTTTAATGCCAAACGGCGTTAACGCTTTGCCGAAACCGAAGACGGAGCGGATAAAAGAGTTTAGAGAGCAATGGGGCTTGCGTAAAACTGATGAAGTATTTGGTTTTGTGGGGCGCTTAGGCGAGGAGAAGAATTTGCCGATTCTCATTGAGGCGTTTGACAAGTTTATCGCGTCAGCCCGGCCGAAGTCTAAGTTGCTATTTGTCGGCGACTTTGAATATCGTCAGACTTTGGAAAAAATGGCTGCGGAAACGAATTTCGCGGATAGGATTATATTCACCGGTGCTATGCCGCGCGAAGATTTAGGCGTGGCATATGAAGTAATGAAGGTGTTTACTTTTCCGTCGTTAAAAGACACGCAGGGCTGGGTTCTGCATGAAGCTGCGCACGCCGGCAAGCCGATAGTTATTATCGACACGGAAGTTTCCGAGGTCGTGAAGGATGGAGTTAATGGCTATTTCGCAGAAAATACTCCAGAAAGCGTGGCTGAAAAAGTAATCTCAATTCTAAAGAGCCCGAAAAAACAGGCGGAATTTAGCGCTGAAAGTAAAAAACTTGCCCGTAAATTTACCGAGCGCAGCCAGGTGAAGAAGCTTGAAAAACTCTATCAAAGCCTGATTGAGACGCGGAAAAATTTGGAATAAGTCGAGGACAGCGCCTTCAGAAAATGCCGGGATTTTCTGGTAAATTTATCGGTTGGCGATGAGCCGCCTGGTTTCTCTGTCTTGGTCGCGGCGTTTGATGGTCTCGCGCTTGTCGTAGGTTTTTTTGCCTTTACCAAGGGCGATAACGATCTTGATAAATTTGCCGCTGGTCAATAATTTCGTCGGCACGATGGTCATGCCCTGCTTTTTCGCCTCGGTAAAGTGCGCCAATTGCCGTTTGCTGACTAATAATTTCCGCGCTGAGGTGTCGACGCTGCGAGTATTTGCTTGGCCGCGCTCGTTCAACCGCAGCGAAAAACTGGCATTATTCAGCCATAACTCGCCATTTCTCAAACTGACGAAAGCACCCTTCAATTGGACGTGGCCTTCCCTGGCGGCGCGTACTTCCATTCCCGTCAAAACCAGCCCGGCGATTATTTCCTCGCCCAGCTCATAGTCAAACCTGGCCCGGCGATTAACGACGGCAGGCGTATTGGTTTTTTTCGCTTTGGCGCTAGGTTTTTTAGCCATATGGTGATTATAACAGGTTTTAATAGAGCTTGCTGCTGCGTTCGCGGTTTGGTTTAGGAGGGGTCGTGTTAGCTAGGTATGAGCGTCCGCAGAAATCCCGATGGTATAGGTTGGCGGTCTGGCGATAAGCGGGCTACAGTAATTCCTGATGGCGTCTGCTCGGTTGATGCTGAATTAGACTTGTGGGTTTTTGACGTTACCCCAGGAGACCTGCGGCGGTGCGTACGATCTTCTTTATTTTTGGTTCTGGCGCGCATGTCTGGCGACACTGCCAATCCTCCAAGCACTACATACAAATCCTTGCCTTCTAATCTTTCTGCCGCATATTCATTTAAGCTGTTTTCGGGCAGACCGATACCAGCGGTAGCGATCGGGATGTAGGGTTAGGCGCCGGATGATATAATCTGCCAGTACGTATGTCTATCTTTTTTGTTGTAACAATCTTGAAGCAGTTTGGCTATTTTTCGTTTTTCTTCGGATAAAATTTCGTTAGGGTCTTCAAATGTCAAACAGATAAGTTGTTCTGTAGCTTTTGCTATTGTATGCAAACCAGTCACTCGAAAACGGAGTGTTTGTTGCGCTGATTCTATTGATTCTGGTTTTGGGAATATAGAATAATGAAGCGATGGACATTCTTGTCTCTGTTTAATTATAGCGCGCAGTCCGTCCTTGGAGGCTTTTGTTGATAGGATCTCTGGTAATGCTTCCCTGATACCTTCCGTTAGGTGTCCGCAAATTTCCTTCGGATTTTTGATAGGACGGTAAAAGGCTGGTTGACGTGCTAGTTTCATATAAATAAAGATGATAATAGTAAATTTATGAATTGTCAATGGTAGCGTTCAGGTAATTTTTAGGCAATACTAGGCGGTTCCGGGTCAGTGTTGTTTTCTGTGCTAGATTCCGGCTTGTTTTCTTCCAAATATCGTAGGGCGCATTTCGCTATGAGCCTAGAGCTTCGAAGAACTGGATGTCTAGAAAGCCCAATATTTCTTTCAAGTTCTTTGCGGACGCTCGGGGTGTTCAAAGCTTCGGCCACCTCGGAGTCAAGTGCTACTAGTGCCATTACCAATCTTCCTAACTCTATTGTGCAATTATTTCTGGGACTGTCATCTAATTTCTCGTGCGCTTTAGTTAATAATTCGGCAATGGTTTTGGCAGCTTCTTTTTTATCAATCTTTTCGTGTTGCGGATCACTGCTGTGCTCCTTTTCTTCTCCTGCGAGAACTTCACTAATTAGTTCGCTAGCTTGCTGGCGGAGGCTGGTTGGTGTACTCGGAAACTCGATAATTTCTGCGCCTTGAGGTTGTTCTTCTAACGAGGCGTCCGAATCTTCATCGCCGCTTTGTTTGTGGTGTGTGTCTGGGAATTCAACTATACGTGCGCTTGGGGGTTTTGGAGATTGTTCTGGAGATTTCGGTTCATATTGTCTGAACAATGGAACTATCTCTGCATTTTTATGCTCTGGCGGCTTATCCATCTTTTTATTATACTATATTTATCGCTAAATTACAATAGCGTTTGGAATTTTCCTCTGTTATAATAAAGCGGATGATAGCCGATATTCACATCACCGAGAAGAGTTTTGGCGACAAGACGTTGATGCGCGACGTCAAGTTTAGCGTGGATGATGGTGAGAAGGTTGGCGTGGTCGGCCGTAATGGCGTCGGCAAGTCGACGCTGTTTGACATCTTGGCGGGCACGGACACCGACTACACTGGCGAAGTAATTTTTCGCCGCGGCATCACCGTGGCCAGTACGGCGCAGGAGCATCATGGTTTGGGCGATCAGACGGTGCTGAGCTATATCTTGGCGGGGCTGCCGGAATATTCGAGCTTAAAGAAAATTATTGATGAGTACCCTGAGACCATGGGCGATAATATGCACAAGATTGAGGAGTACACCCAGGCGCTGGAGCGATTTGACCAGAAAGGGTTTTATCAGATTG
>ERZ772874.2110-NODE-2110-length-9975-cov-4.437399_pt1 | contig 9975 bp, 10 predicted proteins | sample MGYA00580586_ERZ772874 | MGnify/ENA primary metagenome ERZ772874 (study PRJEB29015, sample SAMEA2737952) | human oral metagenome | biome: human oral; feature: human-associated habitat; material: dental | place: China | collected 2154 ... | reverse complement strand
AACGACCCCTGTCGCTCCTACAATTGCAATATTTACCATAAAAAAATCTCCTTTTGCTAAAACGCTATGTTGAAAATTATAACGAACCTCTTTTAGAAAGTAAAGAATTGTCTTTCTTCGCAACACATTTGTAGCTATAATAAATACACTCTTTGATGAGTGCTTCATCTGTGCATACATTCAGCGCAATTGAAATCCAATGCTTTTTATTCATATGATACACCTCAAAGAAACCTTCATTCATTAATAGCTTTTCCTTCGTGTCTGGATCAATTTTCACATTCAAGATTAACACTCTCTCTTCACTTGCAACCCCTAATTTATGGAAAGGGATTTCCGTCATCAAGGCATAGCACTTTCCTTGCTCTTCCACTCTAAACAATGTAGCTGACGACCTTTTGAACGGTTGCGAACTAAAAGGAACAATATTGCTATGAATCCAATTCGTCCATTTTTCCTTCGTGGCGCTCAGTTCTCCCTGAAGAGGATGAATCCACTTGGTCGCTATTTCACCGGCTTCTTCTCGAAGAGCTTGGGCAATACTACTTCCTGTTGTTTCTACATCAAATAAGGTATATCGCTCATTAAACTCATCTAAAACAATGATTTCTAATCCCTTTTCTTTTGTGGCACTGACAATATAGAAGGAGAAACCTTCTATACGGCTTAGAATTGTTTCTCCTTCATGTTCTATCAGGTCTTCTTTTAACTTCCATTTCATCGAATAACCCTCTTATAATTTATACTCAGCTCTTAGCTCTAAAATCACATCACGCAGATCGGCTGCTTTTTCGAAATCCAATGCTTTGGCAGCTGCACGCATATCCAATTCCAGCAACTCGATAGCTTCTCGTCTTTGTTCTTGCGACATTTTCTTGAAGTCTTTTGCAGTGCTTGGAGCATCTTCTTTTTCCACTTCATGTGTAATTGCAATTAAATCACGAATATTCTTCACGATGGTCTTCGGAACGATGCCGTGTTCCTTATTATAAGCCTCTTGCACACTGCGACGACGGTTTGTTTCATCAATCGCTCTTTGCATAGAGTCTGTAATCTTATCGGCATACATAATCACTCGGCCATTCGCATTCCGTGCGGCACGTCCAATCGTCTGCACTAAAGCTCGCTCACTACGTAGGAAGCCTTCCTTGTCGGCATCTAGAATCGCCACTAAAGAAACTTCTGGTACGTCTAGGCCTTCACGAAGTAAGTTGATTCCGACCAATACGTCAAATTCTCCTAATCGCAAGTTTCGGATGATTTCAGTACGTTCCAATGTCTTAATATCACTATGAAGATACTTCACTTTAATGCCTACTTCTTCTAGGTAATCGGTTAAGTCTTCAGACATTTTCTTCGTAAGCGTCGTAATAAAGACACGTTCATTCCGTTCAACACGTAAATTAATTTCGCTAATTAAGTCATCAATTTGGCCTTTAATTGGACGAACTTCCACAGGCGGATCGAGCAAGCCTGTCGGACGAATGATTTGCTCGGTGACTTTTGGCGTATGAGCTAATTCATATGGCCCCGGAGTCGCAGAAATATAAATAATTTGCGGAACTTTCGCTTCAAACTCTTCAAAGCGTAACGGACGATTATCTAGCGCACTTGGCAATCTAAATCCGTACTTAATTAACTGCTCCTTACGCGCGCGGTCCCCATTATACATTCCTCGAATTTGTGACATCGTAATATGAGACTCATCCACCACAAACAAGGCATCTTCTGGGAAGAAATCAAGCAATGTATACGGTGGTTGTCCTGGCTTTCTCCCATCCATATGGCGAGAATAGTTTTCAATCCCATTACAATATCCCATCTCTAAGAGCATTTCAATATCATAATTGGTTCTTTGCTCTAAGCGCTGTGCTTCGAGCAACTCATTATTATCTCTTAATTCCTTTAAGCGGAGTGCGAGTTCTTCTTTAATCGTTGCAACCGCCTTAGAAATTTGATCCTCATTCGCGACAAAGTGCGTTGCCGGGAAGATTGGAACATGCTCTACAGTTGCCTTAATTTCTCCCGTTAACACATCTACTTCTTTAATCGCTTCAATTTCGTCTCCAAAAAACTCGATTCGAAACGCCGTTGCATCATGTCCAGCAAGAAAGATTTCGACTACATCGCCTCGCACTCGAAATGTTCCCCTTCTGAAATCATAGTCATTGCGTTCAAACTGCATTTCGACTAAACGACGAAGTAATTCATCTCTTTCTATTTCCATTCCTTCACGAAGAGACAATACATGGTCACGGTAGTCTTCTGGATTTACTAACCCGTACATAGAAGATACGGAAGCAACTACAATGACATCTCTTCTTTCCAAAAGCGCGCTTGTAGCAGAGTGACGCAACTTATCGATTTCATCATTGACACTGGATTCTTTTTCAATATAAGTATCACTAGAAGGCACATAAGCTTCTGGTTGGTAGTAATCATAATAAGAAACAAAATATTCTACAGCATTGTCCGGAAAGAACTCTTTTAACTCTCCATATAATTGCCCTGCTAATGTTTTATTATGGGCTAGCACTAATGTCGGTTTATTCACTTCTTTTATCACATTAGCAATTGTAAATGTCTTCCCAGTACCTGTCGCACCAAGAAGTGTCTGTTCTTTAACGCCCTTATTAAGCCCCTCCACTAATTCCTGGATGGCCTGAGGTTGATCTCCTTGTGGCGTATACGGAGCCACTAATTTAAATTCATTCATACCTTCACCTCTTTTTCGATTCTTTTCCATTATACCATCAATAAACAATATTTACCGCCAGCTTGCACACCCCCAACCCTATACCTTACTTGCATTTCATACTGGACTTTTGTATAATAGTCCGTGTTGGAAACAACTGATCAGTGATTATACATGTAAAATGAAAGAGGGGTGAACCCATTGCCAAATATCGCATCACAAATCAAACGTGTTCGTACTAACAAAAAGTCAACACTAGCAAACAACTCACAAACTTCTGCTATGCGTACTGCTATCAAAAAATTCGAAGCTGCAGTAGCTGAAGGTGCTGAAAATGCTGAAGAATTATTACGTGCTGCTCACAAAGCAATCGACGGAGCTGCTTCTAAAGGATTAATCCACAAAAACAAAGCTTCTCGTGACAAATCACGTCTTGCTGCAAAATTAAGCAAATAATAATTAGCCTGAGAATTGATCTCGGGCTCTTTTTTTATGCTCTGAAATAAGAACGCCTTACGGGTAATAATTGAAAAGATTAGAACACGGCCTTCGAACTCCTCTGGATTTTTTCATCGTTACGTAAATTCCTTACGGATTTCTTCAAGGTTGAGTTCTATATCGGATAAACTGAAAAGAATCAGTTTTGTTATTGAAAGAGTTATAGCGGGGCAACGGCTCGAGCCTAGGTCTCTCACCTTTAAAGCCTCAAAGCAGGAGTACGGAAGGACTTCCTACTCCTGCTAATTCGCATTTAATGCACTTCCCCGCTATTCTTTCAATAAACTGATTCTTTTTTTGTTTATCCTCTATATAGATTTTCCCGTAGAATCCGTAAGATTTTACCCATTCCTAATTGCTTAATTTCAGAGATAAAAAAAGAAGCCCGATCAATGCGACTGCTCCGGAGAAGGAACAGGTGGCCGGGGGAGGTATTGGTGCCGAAACAGGACCCAACTAAGGAGAAGGTGCTGGGGGAAAAAAGAGAGTGCCCACGGGAAGTGTTTGGTCTCCTGCTTGGGCACTCTGTTTGTTAAATGATAATGTCGTCGACAAATTGTTTGGCTTCTGACAAGCTCATTCCTGTTACGTTACGTAATTTTTGAATGGCTTTAATCGGTTGGCCATTGCGTTTCAATTCGCGTAAGTATTCTTCTAATTCTTCAGGGATGTACGCTTCTTCCACTGGTGTATTCTCTTGTGTTGTTGGTGTTTGTTCCACCGCTCCACCTGCATTTGGTTTTATGCGGAACATCAGAGCGATTACCGCTACTAAAACAACAGCGATGATAACGATTAGTAATTCCATGGGTTTCTCCTATCTTTCTACTTCTTTCCAAAAGTCCTCATGACTCATTAGCACTAAGTCTTCATCTTTTGTTTTTTCATAATGTTGAATGCTGTCTTGAAATGACTCGTTATGAATCTTCTCGAGTAATGAACTTTTCAATAAATACGATAACTCCTCGCCTTTATAGACAGCAAACTCATTAAATAGACGTTCTTCTTCATTATTTAAATGTAATGTAATTGTACTCATATCTACTCCTTTAATAACGAACGCTATAACGTTCTTTGGCCGCAAAATTGGAGGATGAACCATTCCAATTGCATTTCTTTGATGCCGACGCTGGTTTTCAATGCGTACTCTGTTTCGACTAATTGCTGGAAGGCTGATTCGAGCAATGGTGTTCCGTAGCGGCGGCATTGGTTCAGCGCGAGTTTGACGCGATACGGGTGCACTCCGAGTGTCTTTTGGATTTCGGGTTCTTGGTAGCCGGCTTTTTGCAAATACGACACTTGAAGTAATAGGCGAAATTGGCCTAATAGAATCGCGTTCATCTTTATTGGGTCTTCTTTTTGTAATAGCATATCGTGATAAATTTGAAGAGCACGTTTGCTGTCTTTGTTCAAGATAGCTTCTCCAAAATCAAAGATGCTTTGCTCCAAGGTTTTAGCCACTAATGCCTCGACCGTTTCAAGTCGAATGGAATACGTTCCAATTTCGGCAACCATTAATTTATCCAGTTCTTTCATACAAGTGGTCAGCGAGTATTGTGTCTTGAGGAGTAAGGTGTTTAACGCCTCTTCTTGAATGCCATATTGTTGCGAACGTAAATAGTCCTTGATGTATTGTCTCACATCGCGTTCGGAGAGTTCGCTTGCATCAAGAAGAACGGCAACCTTCTTCAACTGCTTCACGATTTTCTTACGTTGGTCCAACTTTTCATACGGCGCAAAGAAAACCATCACCGAACTGTCCATCGGATTCTCTAAATACGCTTGTAGGCGGTCTAACTGATGGTCGATGGATTTCTTTTCCTTCTCCCCTGTTAAAAACGTTGGATTATCAATCATGACCAATCTGCGGTCTCCAAAAAATGGCACAGATTCCGCATCTTGAACCGCGGTTTGAACGGACACTTCATCCATATTGAATCGTCCCACGTTCAAGTCTTGATCTTCAGGAGCGACAATGGTGTCCAAAAATACTTTACGCGCAAGATCTTGTAAGTATGGTTCTTTCCCTTGAACGAGATAAACCAGACTGACTTGCCCTTTTTTAATTCGATTGAGCTGTTTCTCAAATTCCATTTTTTCGCCTCCTGTTGTTTTAGTTTATCTTGAAAACGAGTCTTTGTCTATTGTTTCAATTCTTTTTTCCGTTTCGTAAGCCTTGTTGTAACTTCTAATTTTTCCCAGGTCAATCGAAGCCGGATTTGCCCGTCTTGGTCCGTCCGGAAAATGATAGCGCCAGTAGCTCTCAAGCGCGCCAAAGTCTCTGGACTAGGATGCCCATAGTGATTGTGCTTCCCACACGATATGAACGCGAGCCTTGGCTGAACGAGTGTAAGAAGTGCCTCGCCACTCGATGTCCTGCTTCCGTGATGCCCCGCTTTAAGGATAGAGAACTGCAAGTTTGGATTTGCGTGAGCGACAGCCTCTTCCACCTTCTCGGAAGCATCTCCCGTCAGAAGAATGGTCTGCTTCATCACTGTGACAAGTGCCAGTATCGAGTCTTCGTTTTCTGCATGAGATAACCCTTTTGGCCATAGCACCTTCCAAGTCGTCTCATTCCATTTCCACTCGTCACCTGCCAGTACTAACCGCCACTGAATTTTTGGATATCTCTTCTTCATTTCCTGCATCAGCGGAATTTTCTCCATGCCTTTTCCGATAATAAGTTGCCGGATAGTAAGATGCTTGGCGATAGTTTTTAAGTTTCCGACATGGTCCTCGTCCCCATGAGACAACATAACTTGCGAGAGCTCCGCTAGCCCCTCTGCTTGAAGCGCAGGCACAACTGTCGTCATCCCTTGGTCTTTTTTCTTCCGATGCCGCCACGCCTCTTTCTGCTTAAAATCAGAGAGCCCACCCGTATCAATGAGCGTTGCCTGATTCCACCCTGGCGCTAAAAGAAGGATGGAGTCCCCTTGTCCAACGTCCACCATCACGAGTTCCGTCCCCCAGTGATACGGTACTTCCATCAATAGCGCTAAAATGGCTAGTACCCCTAGGACGCCTTTTTTCATCGTCATCTTTCGTTGTTCAAATAAAATCCCTATAACAATAAGAATCGTTAGAAAGAGAACGACTTCCCACTTGTCCCAAATCCCCAATGTGAATTTTGTAAAGGACAACTGCTGGCAAAATGTAAGAACTTTTGAGACCACAGAGAGAACCACTTCTCCAACGCTTGTGAGAAGCCCTATTAGCAGAACAAAACCAAATAGTACCGAGAACAAGTAGGCTGTAAGCAATGGAAATAGCAGCATCTCAAACAGCAGCGAAAAGAGCGCAGTCAAAAGAATACTCAGTGCGTTCCAATAAAAGAAATACTGACACAGAAGCGGTAATGCGATAAGGCTCATCCCAATCGGCACCCACACATTAGCACGAATGCGTGGCAAAACCGCACTTTGCCATTTCGAGAGAAAAATAATAATAGCCGTTAGTCCATAACTGAGTTGAAAGGCTACATTTAGGAGAAAACCTGGCCAAATAAGAATAGATGCTATCGCCATCCACAAAAGGCAGTCCATCTGTGTGCTCCTCCGTTTTTTAATGAACGGTTTGGATAAGGCAGAAAACACCACCATTCCAATCGCACGGGTACCGCTCATATTCCAGCCAATCACAAAGCCGTAGAGCACTACAAACAGCACCAGTAATCCACGCGTTTTCTCTCTAGTAATGCCGCTTCGCCAAGAGAGCCGTTCGATGCAAGCGACCATTAAGGAGATATGTAATCCCGAAATCGCTAAGAGATGTAAGAGGCCTAGTTGCTTGTATTGCTCCCACTCTTCTTCGCTAAATCCGGTCCGGTCCGCTAAAAGTAAGGCAAGCGTATATTGTTTTATGCGACTGTCTTTTTGAGTACGTACCACTTGCAACAACTGAAACCGAAGATGTTCTACAAAGCTCCAAAAACCTGGAACACTCTTCCTGCCACCATTCAAGCGCTTCACCTTCAAAGCGTGCATCACGCCAAGACTAAGATAATAATTCTTCGCATCAAAATTCCCTTTATTGCGTGCATGCTCGATTTCTTCAATGGTCCCTTCAACGGAAATTCGTACCACTTCACTTAACTGCAAGAAGGCTTGTTGCTCGGATTCTGATTCGAGTACGTAATAAAAGAACACTTTCTCTCGCTTCATTCCTGCTTCCAGTGTGGCCGTCCCCGTTACTAAATCTCCATTCACTTTCAATTGATTTGGTTTTAGCACGAGTTGCCCAGAAATCGCATCATCGGATGTAAATGGCGGATGCGTCACTTCTCGTACATACAAAAACAACCGCACACCTACCGCTACACATAGCACAACACCAACCACTCTTTTCCAATTCTCTTGCCCTCGTTTCCACGCCACAACCAATATGAATAAAGGGACAATCCCCCAAGCGACTGTCCCTTCGAATACAACAATCCCAGACGCTACGAGAAGCATTACTATCCAGTAACTCATTGCGTCACAATCCTTTCTTGAAAGGACTCGAAGAGCTTCTTACCAATACCGCGGACTTTCATCAAGTCTTCCTTCGTTTTGAACGAACCGTTCTTCTTACGATACTCGATAATCGCTTCGGCTTTTTTATCGCCGACTCCCTTCAATGTCTTCAGCTCTTCCACCGTTGCCGTATTAATATTCACTTTCCCTTCTTTGGGTGCTTCTTTACTCGTTCCTCCTACTGGCATTTCCGTAGCTTCTTCTCCAACTTTCGGCACAACAATCACCATTTGATCTTCGACTCTTTGCGCTAAGTTTACTTTCTGGCTATCCGCCTCGTCCGTCAATCCTCCTGCAGCATCGAGAGCGTCTTTTACACGGTCTCCAGACTTCATTTGATAGACTCCCGGATTTTTCACCGCTCCTTTAATATCCACGAAAATGACCGCTTCCTGCGTCGTACTGACTTCTGTTTTTTCCGCCAGCACTGTCGTCTCTACCACTGCCAGTTCTTCCACAGCCTCTTCTTTTTTAGAAAATAAACCTCCGACTCCCACTAATAAAAGAAGCACTCCACCAATGACAGCACCTTTGACCGTCAAACTCCACGACTCCCATTTTTCTTTCCACTCATCAAAAAAAGCCATTTTTCTCACTCCTTAAAAAGATTGCTCCAATTAAAGATATGAGAAAAATGACTCATTGGTTATAGATTTTGTAGAATTTCAATGGCGTCTTCTAAAGTTTTCACAGGGTAAATTTTAATATCTGTCCCTAACTTTGCGGCCGCTTCTTTAACTTCTTCATAGTTCGATTTCAAATCTGGATAACGTGCACGCATTTCATCTGTGATTTCATCATCTGGCGCTAAGAAAATCGTTGCGCCTGCTTCGATGGCAGCCACCAATTTCTTATCAATCCCACCGATACGTCCAACCGTTCCATCTAATTCAATCGTACCGGTTCCAGCAATATTATGTCCGTTTTTCAAGTGACTATTCGTAATTTGGTTATAAATTTCAAGCGTGAACATCAAGCCACCTGAAGGACCGCTCACGCCATGTGGGTCAAATTCAACGGATGGGTCAGAAGTGACATCTTCATCCACTTCCCCAGCAAACCCTAGACGGATACCACCCGTACGACTATTCATTTTCAACTGCGCGCTGATGGTTTTTGTTGCATTGTCACGTTTCACCTGAAGAACTAGCGTATGTCCTGGTTCAAGGCCCGCTAAATAGTATCTTAACGCTTCAAAGCTCTCATCTGTATTCCCTGGGCTCTTACCGTCAATCGTTTCGATAATATCCCCGACTTGTAACTTATCTCTGAAATTAGAGTTTTTATCCACACGAGTGACGAAAATCCCATTGACATGTCGCTCTACCGTTTTCCCTGCCGCTTCAAAAGCAACTCGAACCGCTTTTGAACGTGCATTGCGCATACTAAATTCTTGTAAGGCATTGAATTCTTCTGGCATATAATCTCCAAAAACTTCTTCAGCCGGAACCATTTCGTGGTGCTTCAAGAACTTCTTAAAGTACGTTAAAACAGTCGCCTGCTCGACATACACCGTCAGCACCCTGAGAGAACCTGGGTCCTCATCTTTTGCTCCATTAATTGTTAAAAACTGGGATACCTCTTCTGCAGTCCCTGGTGATTCAATCACATACGGGATTGGAATCATCGCGACAATCGCTAATACAACGAAAATTAAGGCTGCAATAATAATTTTCTTAACCTTTGACATCTGTTATCTCCTCATCCATTTTTATAGTGCGTTCAGGCGCATCTTTATATTTCTCTTGTAAGGCATCGGCTACTACATTTGGAACAAATGGCGTCACATCTCCTCCAAAGCGAGCCAATTCTTTCATCATCGAAGAACTTACAAATCGGTACTCTTCCTTGCTGAGTAATAGTACTGTTTCGACATCGCCATTTTGAACACGGTTATGGGATGCAAGAGTCGCTTCATATTCGAAGTCGGTTGCGTTTCGAACACCGCGTACAAGAACGCTGGCTCCTAACTGGGCCGCCGCCTCTACGGTTAACCCTCCGCTCACTGCCACCACTCTAGCATTAGGTACATGCGCAATTACCTTCTCAACTAGTGACTTTCGCTCATCTAAAGAAAATAAATAATTTTTCTGAACATTATGCGATAAAACCACAATCACTTCATCGAAAAGCTCACTGCTTCGCTCGATAATATCTAAATGCCCATTCGTAATCGGATCGAAGCTTCCTGCTACTACCGCTTTTCTCATATTAAGCCTCCTCTTCGCTGGTTGAACGGTCGAAAAACACTAGGGCTGTAATCCCGTACTC
>ERZ772874.2108-NODE-2108-length-9984-cov-5.351496_pt1 | contig 9984 bp, 11 predicted proteins | sample MGYA00580586_ERZ772874 | MGnify/ENA primary metagenome ERZ772874 (study PRJEB29015, sample SAMEA2737952) | human oral metagenome | biome: human oral; feature: human-associated habitat; material: dental | place: China | collected 2154 ... | reverse complement strand
TTTATTAAAAACAGTAATGGCACTTATTAATCGTTAGGAGGAGTTAAAATGGGCAAAAGAATGCTGAATTGTGTTGCGAGTGACTTTAAAAAAATGAGAGGGAACGCACTAAAAAAAGCGATTGAAGCAGCAGAAGGTAGAACGGTTTGTTGTGAAACGGTTTGTGTGAGACCGACGTTTTTAAATGAATTATCCAATGCTGAAATTGCAAAAGCATTTGGAGCGGATATGGTCTTATTAAATGGATTTGATTGTTTCGATCCACTGATTTTCGGAGCAGAAGAAAGTGAGAATCCAGTGCAACGGGTTAAAGAGCTCAGTGGATTGCCGATAGGAGCCAATTTGGAACCAGTGGATGAACATGCCAAAATGTTAGAGTCCAGAATTGAAATTGCCCCCGGAAGAAAATGTACAGCTGAAACAGTATCTAGAGCTGAAAAACTCGGTTTAGATTTTATTTGTTTAACTGGAAATCCTGGGACAGGGGTGACGAATGAAGCTATTGAAAAATGTATTTCGATGGCAAAATCCCATTTTACAGGAATCGTGATTGCTGGGAAGATGCATGGAGCAGGCTCAAAGGAACCTGTTATAAATTGCGAAGAGATTTATTCAAGCTGGAGCGGATATTCTATTAGTGCCAGCGGTCGGTACTGTACCCGGATTCACGGATGAAGAACTAGTGGCTATCGTTAAAGTCGCTCATGCGAATGATGCACTTGTATTATCTGCAATTGGAACAAGCCAAGAAGGGTCTAGTAAGGAAGTAATCGAACAAATCGCTATCCGCAATAAGGTAGCTGGCGTAGATATTCAACATATTGGCGATGCCGGATTCGGTGGGTTAGCAACCGTAGAAAATATTTACGCAATGTCGGTTGCACTTCGAGGAGTTCGTCATACGGTAGCTCGTATGGCACGATCAGTAATTCGATAATAAAAAAGAAGAGCACACTAGCTTTGAGGGCTGGTGTGCTGGTTTTTTGTGTAGAGTTTTATAGGTACAAAGTGCAGTGGAGTACATTAGAGTTGATATTGCAATGTCTTATATTACATATACTACAATACAAATGGCAATGCCCACATCCAAATCCTTCGCACTGTGAAGGATTTTGCACGACTTTACAAGTCGCTTACGTCCTTAGGCATCACCATATTTATACGCATCCACGTATACGCAGTGGTTTATTGACTTTCTTTTCATCACTCGTGATTCAAGAAAGTCTAATAAACTGTGCGGGCGAAAGACGACGAAGCGAAAAAGACTCGCACTGCGAGTCTTTTTCTAGCTTCTGTCTTTCTGCCTCGTATCCTAGTAGTTGAGTTCGGGCTCACATCCTAATTATTTTGCAAATCCTCCACCTCAGCGACTGAGTAGTCTTTTTTCTCGAGGCCATCGACGATTTGTTGAAGGCTGTCTTTTGAAACACCAGCAGGTAATGTAATCAACAGGCGACGTAAGCTTTTATCTTTTTGTGTATCAATCGTCATTACGTTGGCAATGGAAGCGTACTTGTTAATCACTTTAGAGATGTTTGCAAGGGCTCCTTTTTCACCGCCTGAAATAATAGTCAATACATATGAACCATTTTTCACGTTCCAAGACTCTTGAAGCATGCCAAGGAGACTACTGTGCGTTAAGATTCCATAGAATCGTTGTTCTCTATCTAAAACAGCAATATAAGGTAATTCTTTGATGGTAAAGAATACTTTGAAAAAAGAACTATCTACACTAATAAATTTAGTAGAATTCTTAATGAGATGTGTAACAGGAAGGCTCATATCACCGCCGTTTGCTTTATGACGATAAATGTGCATTTTATAAATATTTCCTCTAAAGAAAGTTTCTGTTTCGTCTAATACAGGCACACAACGATATCCTGATTCTTCTAAAATCGTAATCGCTTCTTCTAACGTGCAAGATTCTTTAACAACCGTTAGACTCTTTTTTGGAACTACAAGAGATTTTAATAACATATTCATTCCTCCTATATATGTCTTTCTTAATAATAGTACCATTTTTTGAGAGAAATGTAACTAGAAAAGTGAAGAAATGATGAGAAAATGAGAATGGATAGAGGAGAAAAACGATAAAATGAAGCTTCTAACATTAAAGAACCATTACAAAATAATACTAAATCTTGATTTTTCATCAAAAACTGATATGATATCTCTATACCATTTTCAATAATGGGTAAAATCTATAGTTAAAAGGGGTTAACAAAATTATGACAGCTGATTCAGATGGGAGTTCGTTGGGAGTCCAGATCTTAATCATTGTATTATTAACTGCATTAAATGCATTTTTTGCTGCAGCGGAGATTGCGTTTGTGTCCATTAATCAAGGAAAAATGGCACAAAAAGCGCAAGAAGGAGATAAAAAAGCGATTAAAGTAATGCGCTTATTAGAGAATTCAGATGAATTTCTCGCAACGATTCAAGTAGCGATTACATTTGCAGGATTCTTCTCGAGTGCGTCTGCCGCAACAAGTTTCTCTTCACGAATCCAACCATTATTAGGAAACATTCCTGGAGCAGAAGCATTAGCATTAGTGATTGTGACGGTTGTTCTATCCTATCTCACTTTAGTATTTGGGGAATTGTATCCAAAACAAGTGGCATTACAAGTGGCAGAACCAATTGCGTTACATACTGCAGGGATTATTTTGTTTGTCAAAAAGATTTCAAAACCATTCGTTTGGATTTTGACGTTCTCAACAGGATTATTAAAACGAATGACACCAATTGAATTTACACAGGTGGAAGAAAAATTAACACGTAGCGAGATGAAGGCGCTACTTGCCAATAGCCGTAATGACGGAGCGATTGATATCTCCGAGTTTGCGATGATGCAAGGGGTTCTTTCTCTAGATACAAAACTTGCACGTGAAGTGATGGTTCCTCGTACGGATACGTTGATGCTTGATGTCGACGATGAGTTAGCGGAGAACCTAGAGATTATCTTGAATTGCTCCTATTCACGTCTTCCTCTTTACGAAGAAGATAAAGATACGGTTATCGGGGTCGTTCACGTGAAAGATGTCTTCCGTGCTGCAAGAGAGCAAGGATTTGACAATATTGATTTACGTGCCTTGGCGCATGAGCCAGTATTCGTTCCATCAACGATTTTCGTAGATGATTTATTAGTAGAATTTAGAAAAACCCGTCAACATTTGGCAGTATTGAAAGATGAATACGGCGGTGTTGAAGGGATTGTTACATTAGAAGACTTGATTGAAGAAATCGTCGGAGATATCGAAGACGAGTACGACGAAGAAGAAAAAGAAGTCGTAGAAATTGACGAAAACAATTCGGTGATTGATGCCGGAATATCGCTCGATAGATTCAATCAAATTTATCAAACGTCATTAGAGTCTGATGAAGTGGACACAATGGCGGGTGCGATTATTGAGAAGCTTGGCTACTTCCCAGATGATGATGAGGTAGTGAAGGTGAGATTCGAAGGGTACATGTTACAACCGACAGAAATCGAGAATGATCGTATTCGTAAAATTCATGTTACCAAACTTTCTGAAGAAGAACTCGAGCAGATTCTTGCTGAAGATGCCCAGAATGATGACAGCGTTGAAGATGATGAATAATACAAAAGGAGGGGGAAACCCCTCCTTTTTTTGTGCTGTAAGTGCTAAAAATAATAAAAGTAGACTTGCGTCTATCTGTTAGATTCCTCGGATATCTTCATAATAGTCATAATAGGGCACCGGATTGAGCCTACGTCTCAATTCCTACCAAGCTTCAAAGGGACTTGGCGGGTATATTTAAACAAAAGAGAATAAATGATATACTTTTGATACGGGGGTGATTCGGTTGAAAATTATCTTAAAAGAAGACATTGAATTGTATCGTTATTTAATTGCTAAATTAACTTTTCTTCAGACACATGCACACTATAAGGTAGAAGAGTCTTATCCAGATAGTAATTGTTTTTTATTGTTGAATACCTTAACTAATAAACGTGAGCTGGTCTCTCTTTTGAAACAGCCACAGTTCTCTAAAAAGAATCCACCCGATATTCCATTAGAGGATCAAAAAAGAATCTTTATTCAAAATCCAAACGCAAAAATTCCGGATGACTTTACTGTAGAAAAGGCGGATAAAGTGTTTAATGACGCATTGAATAACAATATTCGATTGGGATTTTTAGCTCCAGAGCAATTGATTGAACAATGTGCAGTTGAGTTTAAAGAAGACATAGGGTTTTACTTCAAAAAAGCGGAACAGAAGATTTTAGAAGAGCAAACCTATTTTGTAAAATATTACGGAAAAGAAACTGTGGAGAAAAATGCCTATCAGGTGGCAGAGGGAAATGTGTCCTTTAGCCATCCTAAGTGGTTTAATGATCCTTTTGATTGTAATTGTTACTATGCGGATGGGAATACGATGATGGATGTTTTTAGAGTTTTTTGCTTCACGCATGCATACGATAATATATTAATGTGGTCCTATTATGCTAATAGTCATGAAGGTTATGCTTTACAATATTCCTACTCTAGTTTACTCGATAAAATTCAAGGAGTTGCTCTTGATGGATTATGTGTGTATGGGGAAGTCGAATATATCGATCAAAGGCCCAAAACAAGAAGTCACAGTAATCGCTTTTCTTTTTCAAACTTGAATTTCTACATCCAAGCAACTTTCGCCAAATTCAAGGAATGGAGTCACGAGCGAGAGTATCGATTTGTATTTATTCTAGATAACCAGGAAGCGGAGGCTACTAAGAGAGAAGCCAAAGAAAAATTGTCTGATTGGGTCGTTCTTCCTAAAGTAGATATTCTTCAAGGATATGCGGGGTGTCAGGCAAAGAAAATCATGAAAGATACTCCTTATCCAATCTGTCAATTGAAAAAAGATATTGTCAATTATCAACTCAAAGGGTAGAAAAAAGGAACAGAGGTCACTCTGTTCCTTTTATTGTTTTAGTTTTTCAAATGGATTCAATCGTTCAAAGATAGGAATCAGTAATATCCAAAAGGCAATGTTTCCAAGAGCATGATAAGTATCAAATAGAATTCCGTTGGCATAATAAATCCAAAAATTCAGACCGGGCATTGACAACACCCAAATGCCCGAAATGATAAACCCGTATAAATATCCCATCAAACCTGCAAAAATCGGGAAGATAAGAAAGCTTACTTTCGGATAGCGAGCCCTTTTTTTCCATAAAGGGGAGAGTAGGGTCGCACATAGACAAACAATTGAAAAACTGATCATCTGATAAAGAGTCCACGGTCCCATTGAAATGAGCAGATTCGAGATTAAAATGGAAAGGACGCTAATGGAAACACCGTATCCCCATCCTAATTCTAAAGTCATCCAAATGACGACGACTGTAATCGGCTGAACGTTCGGAAGGGCAAGCATTCCCAGTCTACCAATCACGCAAAATGCCGACATCATTGCGATAAATGCGATTTTTTGAGTCGAGATTTTCATAGATTATTGAAGTTTGTTTAATTTCCAGTCGATGACATCTCCAGCTTTGAGGAGAACTTCTTTTGCACCTACAGGACTCATTTGTCCATTTACATCAAATAACCAGTATTTTTGTTCAGATGGAACTTGTTCAACTCCGTTAATAGAAGAAATGAATCCGTCTTTTTCGACGATTTTTAATTGTGCCTTCATGACATCTAGAAGATTATCTCCCTCTTTAAAAGTGAGCGTAAACGGACTGCCTTCAATCGCTTGACCATCTTTTGTAATGTTGAGAGTAACGCTAGTGGTTTGGACAGCAGTAGTTGTTTCAACACTTGTCGTTGTTGAAGTCGTATTTGCAGGGACTTGTCCACATGCAGTTAATAATAAAGTCGCTGTTAAAATTCCAATAATCTTTTTCATAAGAATCTCCTTTTTGCTGTTTTAATCAGCCCTCATTCTAACAATCTTCATAAAACTTGTAAAGGATTTTTTGCCAAAAACAATAAAAAAGACTTTGCATTTGTGAAAAAAATGGTATACTGAAGTGTAATTAATTTTTAGGAGGAATGTTATGGAACACACGAGTGAGTTCAATACAAAACTTGAAAAAGCATGTCAAAAAAAAGAAGCGCTTTTTGATGAAAGTAAAATGCGTTATGCACTGCGTTCAATGTTTGCAGGTGCATTTTTAACGATGAGTACAGCGGCAGGAGCCCATGCGGCACAAATTATAGCTGGATTAAATCCTGCGTTAAGTAGATTTACTTTTGCATTTATCTTCACTTGGGGATTGGTCTATGTTGTATTTTTAAACGGAGAGTTAGCGACTTCAAACATGATGTTTTTAACAGCTGGAGCGTACCAAAAACATATTAAATGGTCTAAAGCAATTGCTATTTTATTCTATTGTACTTTATTTAATTTAATTGGAGCCATGTTTATAGGAGCGTTATTCGCGAATAGTTCAGCATTTAACGGAATCAATGCAAATGAGTTCATCGCTAAAGTTGCGGAATTGAAATTGTCTCGTTCAAATGAACTGATTTTATTAGAAGGTATTTTAGCAAATGTCTTCGTTAACGTAGCGATTCTTTCATTTATCTTAATCAAGAGTGAAGAAGCTAAATTATGGATTGTCATCTCAGCAATCTTCATGTTTGTTTACTTAGTAAATGAACACGTTGTTGCCAATTTTGCATCGTTCTCTATCGTGAAATTCTCACCAGTTGGAAACTCAATTGATGCTTTAAATTGGCTCAATATTATCCGTCATTGGGCAGTATCATTTGTTGGGAACTGGATTGGCGGAGGAATCTTAATTGGTTTAGCTTATGCATTCTTAAACCGTACAAAAACACCTTATGTAGATTAATTGAAATCATACAAAAAGACTCGCAATTTTTGCGAGTCTTTTTTTGAACCGGTAGGCCTTTTATTTAGAAAGGTCTCTTTTTGTTTTCATATCCTAATAGAACCTCTGGGAATTCTTGGCTTACTGCAAAGAAGAATGGTTGTAGTAAGTCATCGGTGTCTTCACCCACATTCTTAATGAGAAGAGTAGTTTTCTTTCTGCGATAAGATGTGTCTGAGGTTAAAATGATTAGTTGTGAAGTACGACTTACCGTCATTCCATATGATTTTTGTGTGTAGATATAATGGTAAATGCGGTCAGCTTTTGTTAAATCATATACTTGAAAATTTTTGAATGTAGAAATAAGGTGATTTTTGTATAATATAATACCTAATTGATTATCTACATAAGTGGCATTTTCTAATACCGTATTCATTGAATAATTTAATTCTGGATAAGCTACATAAAGTTCAGCATAGGCTTTATCTTCTCTTTTACGAGTTGCATAGGCTGAGCAGAAAAATACAATGCCGAATAACACAGCTATACCTGCTCCAACCGAAGCATAGAGACGATCAGTATTAGCTTCATGAGCAGAAACATAGTATTCCGTTTCAGCTAACTGAGAAATAGCTTTATTCTCTCTAATCGTGTCTTTGAATTCTATACTATAGTTCTTAACAGCACCATCTGCTCCAGATTTACGAACTTTTGCGAGAACATAGACTGGGTTATCGAGTAAGTCATCCTGTTTAGCTTTGAGTTCATCAATCAGTTTATCCCCTTCTTTTATCTCAAGGCTTGTATAACCGTAATCTTCGTTATCTGTACGAGCAAACTCGATTAAATATAATTGGGTTCCTCCATCTACATTCGCAATTGGATCTGATAAAAAGCCAGTAATTTTAACAGAAGTTGTTGATTTGTCTTTCATAGGGCTTACACCAAAGATATTTCCTTGTTTATACAAATTATCTCCAGTTTGTAAGAAATAGAAGAAGCCCACAAGTCCAATGGCAATAATAAATGAGATAACTCCCATAACAATTAGTGAAATAATCCCGCGAGTATTACGTTTTTCAATCATGATAATTCTCCTTTTAGAGGTGTATATAATAGACATAATATATCATAAGATAGTTTGAAGTGCAAAGGTTTGTTTAAGGATGCACTCACTAAAATTGAAGATACTAGGACTATTTTTTTCATAACCGACTTCTAAGTGAGGAAATTCGTGATTAGCTGAAAAGAAGAAAGGTTGTAAGAAGTTATCGGCTTCCTCACCGATATTTACAATTTGAAATTTTGCTTTTTTTTCATAAGAAAATGCACTGCTTAAATCATAGATTTATAATACAAATATTACAAACTGGATTTTTATGAAATGCAAGAACGAATATAGGTTCATAAAGGGAGGGATTTTGTTCTACGAATGAAAGTTAGAGTTATTTTTTGATATGAGCAGAAAATTTTTTGCTTTCTATTTTCCATGCTATCATGTAGCTATCGTGAAATGCGATGTATTTTACCAATAAAGGAGAATTGTTATGAAAAAATCAACCAAATTATTAATGACAACACTGTTAATTTCGTTAGGTTTGGCTGCATGTGGTGGCAATTCAACTTCGACGACAGCAAATAATCAACAAAGTTTAACGATTACAACATTTGGGGAATTAGCAACATTGGATAGTGCTGACTATGATGATGTGCCAAGTTCTGATATGTTAGGACAAATTTTTGAAGGGTTATATCGTGTCGCAAAAGACAATAAAGTTGAATTAGGAATGGCTGCAGAAGAACCAACTGTGAGCGCGGATGGTCTTGTTTATACATTTAAACTACGTGACGCTAAATGGTCAGACGGTACTCCAGTAACAGCGGGAGATTTTGTATATACGTATCGTAAATTAGTGAATCCAAAAGAAGGACATGTAGCTCAATCAGCGGATGTTTTCAAAAATGCTAAAAAGATTCGTACGGGAGAATTAGGCGTTGAAGAACTAGGTGTTAAAGCAATCGATGATAAAACACTAGAAATCACCCTTGAAAATCCTGCACCATATTTACCAAAATTATTAACAGGTTCTCGTTTCTTACCACAATCTGAAAAAGTGGCAACTGAAAAAGGAGAAGGGTATGGATCTACTGCGGACTCCATTGTAACGAATGGACCTTTTAAATTAGAAGGCTGGACAGGTTCTGAACTTTCTTGGAAACTTGTTAAAAATGAAGGGTACTGGGATGCTTCAAACGTTGCATTACAAAATGTCACAGTGAATGTGTCAAAAGAAGTCGCAACTTCTGTTCAATTATTTGAAGGAAAACAAGTACAATACACAACCATCAGCGAACAATTCGTGGATCAATATAAAGGGCAACCAACCTACCATGCAATTCCAAAAGCAACAATGGGATATATGAGTTTCAACGTAGAACGTAAAGTGACAGGAAATAAACATTTCCGTCGAGCAGTTGCGATGGCATATGATAAAGCCTCTTTAGTGAATAATGTCATGAAAGATGGTTCCATTGTTTCAAATGGATTAGTTCCAAAAGGATTTGGTGAAAATCCAGAAAGTGGAAAAGACTATGTAGAAGATCGTGGCGACTTACTCAGCTATAATGTAGAAGAAGCTCAAAAAGAACTAGCGTTAGCAAAACAAGAGATAGGCACGGACACTATTGAAGTAACTCTACTAACTTCTGATGCCGGTAGTGCAAAAGTAGTCGGTGAATACTTACAAGCACAAATTCAAAAGAATTTACCAGGTGTGAAATTCAACATCAAATCTGTACCATTGAAAAACCGTTTAGAATTACAAAGAGCGGATGATTTTGATATTTTCTTTGGAACTTGGGCACCAGATTACCAAGATCCAGTGAACTTCTTAGAGCAATACGTTACAGGCGGAGGTATTAACTTCGCAAACTATTCAAGCTCTACTTATGACGAAGCTGTGAATGCAGTGAAAACAAAATATGCAACACAACCAGCTGAACGTTATAAACAAATGATTGCTGCAGAAAAAATCATCATGGATGATGCGATTGTGGCGCCAATCTATCAAGCAAGCCAAAGTTATTTACTCGCTGAAAACGTAGATGGATTTGAAGTTCTTCCATTTGGACGTACAATCAACCTACGACAAGCTTCTGTAAAATAATCAAAAAAATAAGAGACTCGAATTTTC
>ERZ772874.2102-NODE-2102-length-10001-cov-11.993867_pt1 | contig 10001 bp, 15 predicted proteins | sample MGYA00580586_ERZ772874 | MGnify/ENA primary metagenome ERZ772874 (study PRJEB29015, sample SAMEA2737952) | human oral metagenome | biome: human oral; feature: human-associated habitat; material: dental | place: China | collected 2154 ... | reverse complement strand
CCACGTTGCGCTCCGAGACATGATGCTCCTCAAGCAGCTGCATGAAACGTTCGAATGGGGCCCTCAAAACGAAGTGTCCAAAGGGGAATGTGGGAAAAGGCTGAGAGATAGGGAGATACAGAAAAGGGGGTGCAAAACGAATTGTCCAAGAGCTTGACGTTTGCTTTACATCTGCTTTACGTTTTGGGCCTGCGGAGGGCCTTTTTTTGTGCTCAAACGCGACATCTGCTTGCAAACGCTTTACTGAAGCGGGTTTGAAAGGCGTTTGGGCGCCGTTTGAAGGGCGTTTGAACGGGTGAGGGGGGAAGGGACGATGAAAGGGCCAAAAGCCGCTTGTGAGGCGGAATTGAGGGCGTTTTGAGGGTGTTTGAAGTGCTTACCGGCCGGGGTGCCGGAGGCGATGGTGCACGCATGGGGCTTCAAAAAGGCTTCAGGCGCGCCTCTGCGTGTGCTTATATGGTTGATAAATAGGCGGGAAGATAAGCCATGAAGGACACTCAGAAAGGCTGAAAAAGCCCCTTAAAAGGCCGAATGTTCAAAACGACCGTGAACCCGTTCGAAAAGGCGCATGTTTTTCAAACTACGGCCAAACTGCGTCCAAACTGCGTCATAAATCGCGTTGCGAGTTTGGTTAAACACCCGTCGCAAAAGGTTAAAAACGACTTTACGCGTGTTAAAACGGTGTTAAACAGGGGTGCCAAAACATAGCCTTCTACACTGTGAATTAACGATTTACGGCCGAAAACAGCCGTTTTTTTGAGGTTCGGGCGGGTGTATGTGCGGGCATAGGCCGATTCGTGGACAAAAGGGCACGCAAAAGCGGGGCGCGCATAGGTGTGCGTGCCTCTATCCAGTCGTTTGGGCGAACGTGCGCCCTATACCTTAATATATTATGCCTTGCTTTTGCCCAGCAACTCGTTAACCAGCGACCGGTTGTGGGCAGCCTCCTCGTCACACTTCTGCTTCAGCCATTCGATCGTAGAATCTTTCGATCTCATCTGTGACTTCAGCTCCTCTATCATCATTGCTTGTGCTTGATTCTCTTTCGTCAGTAATTCTATCTTGGTTTCATGTGTGTTACAAGTCTCTTTTGACGTACCTGCTTTTTCCGTTTTTGAAGCACCCGTAACGACACCACTAACATTGACATCGCCCACTCCATTGTTGTGAATATCACCGTTTACTCCTTGTCCGACAAGGATTCTTCGCTGTGGACTCTTTATCTCATTCTCGCGCCTCATAGGGCCTTTACCTGTTAGCAGCCATTCCGGAGAAATGTCGAATGATGTTACGATTCTGTTTAGTATATCGAACTTCGGCATAACGCTGGACGTATAGTTGCGAATGTTAGCCTCGCTGGTGTTTAATGCTCTGGCCATCTCTGTATTCTTGCCATTAGCAAAGACTTCCACAATCATTTTTATGCGCTCGTTTATGGTATCCATATAATACGTAGGAATTATGCTTGTCGAATTTTTATTCGACGAATACTTGCGTGGTTCGAAACTTGTTTCGTTATTTGCGGTGCTTTTCGGAACGAAAAGCGCGCTAAAAATAAGGATTAAGTAAACGAACGAAGAAATGGGAAAGATTCTAAGAGAACCCGGAGCGGTAACGGAATTGGCTAAGGCCTTCCAAGTAACCCCCCAAACGGTGAGATTAGCCTTGAACGGCGTAACGCAGAGCGACCTGGCCAAGCGGATCCGGAAACGGGCGCTGGATATGGGCCTGAAAGAGAAAGGAACCGAACAAGCAATCGTATTGAACTAAGTAACCAACAAACCCAAACAGAAAGAAAGATGGAAAGGTATTTCAAACTAACAGAAGAGACGATCGTAAACGAAGCCGGCCGGAAGCTGCGCCAGATCGAGTGCATACGCGACTTCAAGTTTGCCCACGCCGGTGAGCTGGGCGGCTTCATCGAGAAGGAAGAGAACCTCGGCGGCGAGGCATGGGTGGACGAAGGAGCCCAAGTGTGGGGCGAGGCAAAAGTGATCAACGGCTCGGTGCTGAGAGACAACGCACGGGTGTATGGCCGCTCCAAAGTGAGAAACGGCTCGGTGATCTACGGCGAGGCCCGGGTGTACGACTACGCAATGGTCGACGGGTGCTTCGTAGGCGGGCAAGCCAAGGTGTACGGTAAAAGCCGGCTGGCTCTCGGCGTAACGATGGCCGATCAAGCAGAGGTTTTCGGGTTAGCGAGCATAGAAAGCTCCTCCTGCCTGCTGCATAACGCCAGCGTGTCGGGCCGAGCCTGCCTGAATTACGCCACGGTGCTGAGCACGGACGCTTACGTGACGCGCAACTTCGACTGCTGTCAGTTTCACAACCTCTGCCCGGAAGCCGGTATAACGTCAGTCTACCGGACGAAAAGTGGCGCTCTCAGGGTCTACCACGCAGACGAGGTCTACACCTTGGAGGCCTTCACCGAGCTGATCGAACGGGCCGACAGCGAGTCAATTTTCAAACAGGTTTACCCTGCGGTACTGGCAGTGATTAAGGCACGATTTGAACTCTAATTAAACCACACGGGCGCCCCAGCCGGGGCGCCCATAACCTACAAACCCAAACAGAAAGAAAGATGGAAAAGCATTTCAAACTAACAGAAGAGACGAAAGTAAACGAGGCCGGCGTCACGCTGCACCGGATCATGGCCACACGTGACTCGTGGCATGCCAAGGCAGGACAGCTGGGCGGCTTCGTAGAGGGCACGTATAACGTGATCGACGAGGCGTGGGTGGCTGACGAAGCGGAGGTCTGGGGCGCAGCGCGTCTGAGAGACTTCGCTTTGGCCTTCGGACGCGCACAGGTCTTTGGTAATGGTTGTCTGATCGGCCAAGCACAAGTAGGCGAATGTGCTAAGGTCTTCGGGCTGGCAAACATTTGTGACACGGCTAAGGTCGGAGGGAACGCACTGGTGCACGGACTTGGCACATACGTATACGGTGCGGCGCGGTTCCGGAACGGGGCAGACATCAAAAACACAGATGACTACATCGTCTACCAAGGTTTTGACGAGCTGGGCACGCTGACGGCTTACTTAGCAACCAACGGAAGGCCTATGATCCTACTTGACTGGATAGACTTCACTATTGATGAGTTCATCAGCCGAGCGAAAAAATGCTACAGAAACAACCCGGCGCAGCTGCAAGCGGCCCACCTGATGGCTCACTTGATCCGCCTCCGGTTTAGACCTAACGTATAACACCCCACCTCTCGGGCGCCCCTTCCGGGGTGCCCATAACCAACAAACAGAAAGAAAGATGGATAAGCACTTCAAACTGACAGAAGAGACGAAAGTAAACAAGGCCGGCGTCACGCTGCACCGGATCGTGGCCACACGCGACTCACGGCACGCCAAGGCAGGGCAGCTGGGCGGCTTTATCGAGAAGGAAGAGAACCTCGGTGGTGAGGCTTGGGTGGACGGCTACGCGGAGGTATGGGGCGAGGCCTTAGTGTTCTGCCATGCCTACGTGGGTGGCCTCGCCCGTGTATATGGCCTCGCCCGTGTGTTGGACAACGCCCGTGTGTATGGCAAGGCCCATATCCGTGATTATGCGTGTGTCGGAGAAGACGCACGAGTGTACGACAACGCCCATGTCCGTGAGGGGGCTTATGTCGGCGGACAAGCTGAGGTGCACGAAGAGGCCGATGTGTATGGCATAGCGAAAGTAAAAGGCGAAGCAGAGGTCACAGGGCATGCTCTGGTGTTCGGCTGGGCGAATATCGGCCGACAGGCACTTGTTGAGCACATCGGAGACTACTGCGTGTTTCAGGGCTTCGGCCAGTGGAAACATGATCCGCTCACGGCCTTCCGCGAAAAGAATGGAGAGATCGGCGTGCTCTTCGAGCACTATTCGGAGACTCTCGAAGCCTTTACGGCCCTGATCGGCGATATGCCGCACGGACGGACGTTCCGGGCAATTGTAGAAGTGATCAAGCTGAATTTCAACCTGAACGAACCCCACCTCTCGGGCGCCCCGGCCGGGGTGCCCATAACCTACAAACCCAAACAGAAAGAAAGATGGATGAGATAAAGACGTACGAATCGGTCGTCGGCGAACTGGGCTGCCGGTTGGAGGCAGCACGAGAAGACGCAGAGCGATTGGAAGAAGAACTGATGGACGAGGCGATCGTCCGAGCGGCGCACCCGCTGTATGTAGAGCTGCTGCGCGCACAGGCGCGTATCGACGCGATGAGCGAAGCGATCGAACTGATTATGAATTATGAATAACTACTCACCAATAACAAATGAATAAGATGGAAACAAAACTGAACAACGAGAACGAGATGATGAACGTGAAGTGTAACGACGAAGAGGTGCTGGCCGGGCTGCCGTTTTTGGCGCGTGCCACGGAGCATGCAGCTGAACTGAAGGCGATGGCCAGCGAGCAGCCGGGTAGTCGCACGATGCTGGTCTGTGCGGGTGAAGACTGCGAGGATGGCCAAGTGCGGTTCTCCTTCAGCTACACCGGGCCGCGGGGACTGCTGAGAGAGATGGTGGACGGGCTGTTAGACGATGACGACCTCCGCGAGGTGTTCAAGGTTGTCATGAAGCAGCGAGAAGAAGAGAATGACAACGAATAACCGACGGAGCAATGGAAACGAAAAAGGAAGACATCGAGAAGAATTCTGAGGAAACGAAGAGCGACTTTATTCGGCGTGCTGACGAAATGTCAGACGTGCTGATTGACATGGTCGAACAAAAGGGAACCTCTCGTGCGGTCTTATTGGTTACGATAGAAGACAATGACAAAGGAGACACCGATAGTGCCGGTGTCATAGGAGGACACGAAAGGCAGTTGCTGAGGATGTTCAAGGCCATGTGGCGCCATGAAAAGATCGGCCCATTTATGAAAATGGTCGCATTCCTTGAGCAGGCAAAAGTAGCATTGAGCGATGGACGCAAGTGAATTGGTGCCCGGCGAGGAGTATATCTACCTCGGCAATGACGGGCGAACCGGCCCGCTCCGCTTTGAGGGAGCACGGGAGGGAGGACGGGTCTTCGTCTTTAGCCTCTGTGCTCCCCGGGTGGGGAAAATGACGCTGGGCCGGCCACATGTGGAACGAGCGATTCGGAGGATTGAGCAATGGACGCAAACCAACTGATCATCGGCGCACGGTATATCTACCAGATGCTGGACGGGAAGGAAGTGGAAGTGTCGCATACGGGAAACGACGGAGACGGGCGCTATGTGTTTCACACCCGAAGACGGATGTATCGGTTCGTGTTTGGGCCGGATAAGGTGAGGGACAGAGTGAGAGCATATGAATAACGGGAATACAACAATCGATCGGAATTATATATGAACACAAGACTGCTAAGACCCGGGGCGTGCTACTGGTACACGGGCCGAGGGCGCCGAGAGATGGTGCGCTACCGCTATAAGGAGTTGGACAGGTATCTCTTCGACTCGGACGAGGGACAGTCGGTCAGTCTGACGGCCGACCGGGTGGAACGATATATCCAAGGGAGGGCGTAGGGCTATGCTACACATGTTTTTGGGTGCGCTGCGTATGACGAGCGCGGGGATGTGGCTTCGGTTTGGGTGCCTCGGGGTGCTGCTCTCGTGCAGCCCCACGGCGGACTGCCAGCCGGCGGTGGAGCTGGCCCTATATGGCGCCATGATATTCACCGGATGGCTGATTTATCGATGCGACCGGGAGCGATTCAAACGAATCGCGGACTACTTAGAGAAATACTGATTGCTTTTTTGTTCGAGGCGTACACGGGCCGGCCTATATCGGTCTGCTCCCTACAAAACGCCGATAAAATGGGTTTCAAATGGCGTTTAAACGCCGCTTCCGCAGTTTTCTTTCATCTCTTCTTTCTGCTGCGGGGGCACCGGTTCAGGGCTTTGACGGCTGGCTCTCACACGGCCGCGGGGGTTCGACTCCCCCGAACCGGACAATGATTTTCAAGTTGATAAACGAATAACGAAACACGAAACGGCCGTCCGGCCGGACTATCCCACACACACTTAAAATGAAGTCAAGCATACATACACCACAATGCCTATCAGGCTTATGGAAAGCGATACAAGACAGCATCGTTCAGCCCATACGGTCAGCTTTTTCGCGTAGACCAACACAGACCGAGCTCGACGCCCTTCCCTTGTTGCAGATCTTCGTTCCTCGAGATATTTTTTTTGGACCCGAGCCGGCAGCATTGACAAACCATGCAGTACGATGGCTGATGTTAGGATTCCGATTGCAGGTGTTACCACTACAAGAAGATATACCAGACGGGTATATAGGCATTCAGCGCTTGATGCGTGAAGGCCGGTTAATAAGCCAAGACTACCTGCGGATAGACCCCTTCGGCCGGTTGACGTTTGAGCCGATAAGCCAAGCCGTAAAGAAGTAAAGCACCATGTATCAAATGATGGACGGCCACTTGTGCCTGAGCGTGGAGAGCTGGTTGAAAGCGGGGCTGACCCGTGACCAGTTCAAAAAGGACTCTCGGAGTGGCGATCTCACGATCTACCGCCGGAGCCTGCACGACCGCACGCTGATCGACGCGTGGTCGATCCGTCGGCCGGAGCGCATAGCCGCCATCGAGCGGGCGTTCGGGCGGCGGGAGGAGCAGGGCAAGGCGCCGCGCGCCACAGGGCCGGAGATAGACGCCGAGGCCGCCGCCTTCTTCCGCGACTACACCTACGGAGAGGCCCAGGCGCATCTGCCCGAAGACACCATCACGCGATACACGAACAACGCCACCATCGTGCGCCACCTGCTCGGCCGACTCGAGGTGATCCGCGCGCACCGTAACATCCCGATGGGTGAGTTCTGGCGCGACTCCGTGGCCTACGCCGCCGAGCAGCAGACGAAGGGTCTGCCGAACTCACTGCCTGCCAGCGAACGCGGCTTCCGCCGGCTCGTCATGCGCTTCAAGGAGGAGGGCTACGCCGCCTTCGTATCGAAGAACTACGGCAACGACACCGCCCTGCGCCTCGAGGAGGAGGCCAGAGAATGGCTCATCGCCCGCTACGCCACACCCGTCGACCGCCTGACGGTGAAACAGCTCTTCGAGGCGTATAACCGCGTGGCCCGGGAGCGCGGGTGGAAGCCCGTCCGCTCGGAGAACACCATCCGGCGCCTTTTGGATCGGCCCGAGGTGCGCCCCCTGTGGTACGGCCTCCGCCACGGCGAGCTGAAGGCCAAGGAGCTCTTCACCCGCCACCACAAGACGGCCCTGCCGGAGGTGCGCGACGCCATCTGGTACGGCGACGGTACGCGCCTGAACTATTACTACCGCGACTCGGAGGGACGAGTGGCCACCTGCTGCGTGTATGAGGTGATGGACGCCTACAGCGAAGTCTTGCTGGGCTACCACATCAGCCCGCGGGAGGACGTGGAGGCACAATTCTTCGCCTACAAGATGGCCCTCCAGACCGCAGGCCGCAAGCCGTACGAGATCCGCTTCGACAACCAAGGCGGACACGGCAAACTGAAGAACAGCGACTTCTTCCGCAGCATGGCCCAGCTGGCCATCCCCACGCAGCCCTACAACGGGAAGTCGAAAACGATCGAGAGCGTCTTCGGCCGCTTTCAACAGGACTACCTGCACCGCGACTGGTTCTTTACCGGTCAGAACGTGACGGCCCGGAAGGACGAGAGCCACGCCAACCGTGAGTTCATCCTTGCCAACCGGCGCGACCTGCCCTCGCTCGAGGAGATCCGGCAGCTCTACGCCCGGCGTCGCCAGGAGTGGAACGAGGCGCCGCACCCGGCCACAGGCCGCCGGCGGATCGACATGTACCGCGAGTCCCAGAACCCCGAATCGACGGCCGTCACGGCGCTCGACATGCTCCGGATCTTCGGCCAGCGGGACGAGGAGCACTCCTCAAAATACACCGCTTCGGGGCTGAAGAAGACGATCGACGGACAGCGCTACACGTGGGAGGTGCTGACCCCGGAAGGCCTGCCCGACGGGGAGTTCCTCCGGGGCAACGCCGGCCGCGACTTCTTCGTCGGCTACGACCCGGAGGACATGACGACGGTGGCGCTCTACACACGAGACTCGCAAGGGCAGCTGCGGTTCGTCACCTTCGCCCGGAAGTACATCGAGGTCAGCCGCGCCCGTCAGGAGCAGACGGCCGAGGAGCGCAGCTTCATCAGCCGGATGAACTTGGCCAACAAGGTGGCGCGGGCGAACATGCAGGAGGCCACCGAAGAGCTCCTCGAGCGGCAGGGTATGCACCCCGGCATGTATGGCCTTCGGATGCCCCAGCTGCGCGGCGTGGAGCGTGCCGCGAAGGAGGCGGCTTACAGGCAGCGACAAGAGCAGCCTGAAAAGAAGAAGCCGGCGAAGGCAAAGCAGAAAGAACAACCCGAGGACATCGGTACCGTACTGAAGAAGGAAACCATGCTGGTACCCGCCTTGGAGGACGATTACAACTACTTGAACGAACTATAAGATGATAACGAACGAAGAGAAAGAGATGATCCGGGTGCGACTCGGGGAGTATTGCGAGATGAAGGGCAGCCAAAAGCGGGCGGCCACCTCGTTAGTGGGGGTCAGCCCCGCCACGGTGACGCAGATCGTGACCGGCAAGTGGGAGCTGATCAATGAGAAGATGTGGCGCAGCATAGCGGCACAGATCGGAGTGAAACAAACCAGATGGAACATAGTGGAAACAAGGAACTACAAGGCGCTGTCGGACATCTTCTCTGACGCGCAGGAGAATGCCCTCGTGCTGGCCGTATGCGGCGAGGCGGGGACAGGCAAATCGCTGACGGCTGCGCATTACGGGGCGGAAAACCCGAACGTCTACGTGCTGGCCTGCTCGGAATACTGGAACCGCAAGACCTTCCTCCGTGAGCTGCTTCGGGTGATGGGTAAGAACCCCGCGGGCGATACGGTGGGCGACATGGTGGACGACGTGGTCATGGCGCTCAAGCGGCGCGAGAACCCGCTGATCATCCTCGACGAGGCCGACAAGCTGAGCGATCAGGTGATGTTCTTCTTCATCACCTTCTACAACAAGTTAGAGGACTATTGCGGCATCGTGCTGATGGCCACGGACTACTTGGAGAAGAAGGTGCGCCGCGGTCTGCGCCTGAACAAGAAGGGCTACAAGGAGATCTACTCCCGCATCGGCCGGCGCTTCGTGGCCATGCCGGGGCTGAGCGCGACGGACATCTCGGACGTCTGCCGGGCCAATGGCGTAGAAGGGTTGCGCGAGATTGAGACCGTGAAGAAGGACTGCGAAGGCGACCTGAGGCGCGTCAAGCGCAAGTGCCACGCCTTTAACCGCATGCGTCGGCAGGCCGAAGAACGGAAGGAGGAGACGGCCGAATGAAGCTGAAGCGGTCATACGGCGCGCGTGAGCTGGCACGCATGGCAGATCCGGAAGGAGTGAGCCTCGGTGCGGAACTGGATGAAGCCATTGGAAAGGCAGAGATCGCCGGCGGAGCGTGGTTCATCTACGGCCCCTCGAAGAACGGCAAGACCTCGATGGCCATGATTCTGGCCAAGGCGCTGGCCAAGCATTACCGCGTGGTGTACGACAGTGTAGAGGAAGGCATCCGCAAGACCGTCCGAATGGCGGTGGAGCGGCACGGAATGGACGAGGTGGGTCGCAACTTCTTCATGCTGGACAGAGAGCTCTACGATGAGCTCTTCTTTCGCCTCAAACACATGAAGCGGTTCGGTGTGGTCTTCATCGACTCGGTGCAGTTCATGGGGCTACAGATTAGCCAATACCGCCAGCTGAAGATGACGTTCCCAGACAAGCTCTTCGTCTTTATCAGCCACGTAAAGAACAATCGCGGTACCAGCCCCGAGGGGCGCACGGCGCTGCGCATCATGCAGGACTCAGACGTGATCTTCTCCGTACAAGGTTTTAAGGCCTTCGTCACAAGCCGATTCGGTGGAACGGGAAAGTTTACCATCTCAGAGAAAATGGCAGAAGAGTTTTATGTCAAATGATCAATCACAACTAATCAAAAACGAAGTATGGAAACAACATTCATGGAAAGAGAGAAGAAGCGCTTGG
>ERZ772874.2099-NODE-2099-length-10005-cov-3.221508_pt1 | contig 10005 bp, 6 predicted proteins | sample MGYA00580586_ERZ772874 | MGnify/ENA primary metagenome ERZ772874 (study PRJEB29015, sample SAMEA2737952) | human oral metagenome | biome: human oral; feature: human-associated habitat; material: dental | place: China | collected 2154 ... | reverse complement strand
CTTTTGGGCTGTGGGCTGTGTGGGAGTTGGGTGAGGTCTGTGGCTGCTGGCGGCGGCGATTCAGCCAGTGATGCTTTCTTCCCGTGCAGTCGGCAGTGCGACGCAAGACACTGTCCAAGCGCCGACAGCCGAAGTGATGTTTTGCTCCTGCTGACCAGCGGCGCGCCCAAAAGGTCAAAAGCTTTGGCCGTTGGGCTTGCTTGGCGGTATGGCGCCTGCAAGCTAACGATGCATATTTTTCATTCCGCGCAAAAGAAAGCGCGACACCTGCGTGTCGCGCTTTTCGTCGGCAGTTGGGCCAATCCACCGCCCGAGCAGAAATTACCGATAGATCAAAAACGGGGAGTGGAAGGGTCGTGTGGCGGCTGTAGGCTTAGTTTTCCCCCGTTTCACCCATTTGACTGTGTTCGGACGGGCGGGCGTTGGTTTCCACCATGACCAGTGGTTCGTCGGAGATTTCGACCTTGGGCCGACGACGGCGCGGCCGCAGTTTTGCCGGCGCGGTCGTAACTTCGGGCTGCCATGCCTGGTGTTTCTCATGTTGGGTTTCCACCATCACCAGCCCGGCTTCGGACAGTGATCGTGACAGGTCGGTTACGGCGCTTGCCGGCAGCGGGTCGGCAACAATCGGGCCGGCCGTCGCCGGCGCAGGTTGCGGGGTTTCGCCCAATGGCGCAGTGGCCGGCGCCGATGGTGGCGGGGCGTCGTCGGGTTTGGTGTCGGGCGCCGAAACGATGGGTGCGGACGCGCCGTCAACGGCGGCCGTGGCGTCCGCGTCAAGCGAAGCTGTCGGCAAGGTTTCCGGCGGCGGAGTTTGCAAGGTTTCCGGCGCGATGATCGCGGCCTCGGTGGCAAAGAACACGGAAGTTTCTTCATCGTCTGGCTCGGCCGGAGATTCGCTGTCTCCCGGTTTTGTTGCCTGCGCTGCGCTCGCTGCCTTGGTGTCCAGCGTGCTGATCGTGGCGGCTGATACGGCGACAATCGCTGTCGTCGTCGTCGTTGCGCTGATATTGGCTGCCGTCGTTTCTGACGCCATTTCCGGTGCCGCTGGCGCGGCTGCGGAGACGTTTTCCGATGCGTTTTCCGGCGAATTTTCCGGTGCTTCCGGTGCATTTCCCGCCGTATTTTCATGGCGGTCACGGCGTCCGCCGCGGCGGCCACGGCGGCGTGGCGTAGTGCTGTTTTCTTCGGCGGTGTATTCGCCGGCACGTTCGCTGTTTTCGGCCTGGGCAGGCGGCGCTACGACGGTATCCGGCACATTGTTGCCGGCTTCCGGTACGGCCTGGCGCGCCTCGCGTTCTGCGCGCGATGAACTGCTGCGCTGACGGCGCGGCTCTTTCGGTGTTTCCCTCTGTGTATCCTTTTCTCGGCCTGCCCGCGTCTTTTCGCTGCCGTTGTTGGCATTGTGGCCGTTTTCGCTATTTTCGTTGCGTGCTTTACCCTCGCGTGCTTCGCGGCTGGGCCGGGTGTCGCGTTCCTCGTCCCGCCGGGTGTTACGTCCGCTGCGGCGATTTTCCCGATTCTCGCGGCTTTCACGCGATGTTTCGCGGCGGCTTCCTGCACGCGGTTTCGGTTCGTGTTTTTCGGGCACTTCGGCTGGCGTGCCGCGGAGCCAAGAAATGATTTTGGCGAACAGACCACCGCCAGCGGCTGGGGGTTCGCTGGATTTTTTCGGCACGATGGGCGCGGGCTGCGCCGGAGTGATGCCTTTGATGGCCGCTTCCTGGCGGCGCGGCGCGCGCGTTTCTTTGCTCGCGGGCATTTGCTTGCCGTGTTCTTCCGCCGGTTCTTCCACCATTTTGTACGACGGCTGGCTGGTTTCTTCCTGGTTGAGATCGTCGTGACGCATGCGGGTGATCATGTGCTGCGGCGTCTCGAGGTGGATGTTGGGAATCAGCATGAGGCTGACTTTATGCCGCATTTCGATGGAGTAGATGTCGTGGCGCTTTTCGTTGAGTAGGAAAGTTGCAACATCGACCGGCACCTGCGTATATACGGCGGCGGTGTTGTCTTTCATCGCCTCTTCTTCAAGAATGCGCAGGATGTGCAGCGCTGCCGATTCCGTGCTCCGGGTGTGGCCGGTGCCGGAACAGCGCGGGCAGGGGATGTAGCTGGTTTCCGCCAAAGCCGGGCGCAGGCGCTGGCGTGACAGTTCCATGAGGCCGAAGCGGCTGATCTTGCCGATCTGTACGCGCGCCCGGTCGAAGTGCAGGGCGTCACGCAGGCGGTTTTCAACCTCGCGCTGGTTGCGCGAGCTTTCCATGTCGATGAAATCGACGACGATCAGGCCGCCCAAGTCGCGCAGGCGCAACTGGCGGGCGACTTCCTCAGCCGCTTCCAGGTTGGTTTTGAAGGCGGTTTCTTCGATGTCGGCGCCGCGTGTCGAGCGCCCGGAGTTGACGTCGACCGAGACCAGCGCCTCGGTGTGGTCGATGACGATGGCGCCGCCGGAAGGCAGATTGACCTGCCGCGAGTAGGCCGATTCGATCTGGTGCTCAATCTGAAAGCGCGAAAAGAGCGGTACGTCGTCGCTGTAGCGCTTGATCCGGTCGATATTGGCCGGCATCACGGTGGACATGAAGTGCTGCGCCTGCTCGAAGATGTCGTCCGTGTCGATGAGGATTTCGCCGATGTCGGGCTGGAAATAGTCGCGGAGGGCGCGGATTACGAGGTTGCCCTCAGGGTAGATGAGAAAGGCGCCGCTGTTGGCGTCGGCCGCGTTCTCGATGGCTTTCCAGAGTTGCAGCAGGTAATTGAGATCCCACTGCAATTCTTCCAGGCCGCGGCCAATTGCCGCCGTGCGGGCGATTAGGCTCATGCCCTGCGGTACTTCCAGCTGGTCCATGATTTCGCGCAGCTCAGCACGCTCTTCACCTTCGACACGGCGCGAAACGCCGCCGCCGCGCGGGTTGTTGGGCATCAGCACGAGATAGCGGCCAGCCAGGCTGATGAACGTCGTCATCGCCGCGCCCTTATTGCCGCGTTCGTCCTTATCGACCTGGACGATCAGTTCCTGCCCTTCGCGTAAGGCTTCTTTAATCGACGCCCGGCCGGCTTCGGCGCCCGGCTGAAAGTAACTCCGCGAAATTTCTTTGAAGGGGAGGAAACCGTGCCGCTCGCTGTCGTAATCGACGAAGGCGGCTTCCAGGCTCGGTTCGATGCGGGTGATGACCGCTTTGTAAATATTGCTTTTTTTCTGTTCCCGGGTGGACGATTCAATGTCGAGGTCAATCAGTTTTTGACCATCGACAATGGCGACACGGAGTTCCTCGGCCTGTGTCGCATTGAACAGCATGCGTTTCATTCTTGTGCTCCCGTGCGCGATGCATGCACGAAGGGAGCGCCTGTTGCAGGCGGTAACGAATCAGTGGAATGGCGGATGCTTCATATATGTTGATGCCGGTGCCGGGTGAGTGAATCGCTGAATCGAGTTTCCGTCGTTTTTCATTATTTCCCGGGATCTCCGGGATCTGTGAAATCTGCCTGAGGCGTTCCGAACGTGTCAAACGCGCATAAATCAAGTAGTATCGCTACTTTTGGTGAGCGTACTTAACCAGGTGACCTGCCTTGCACCGATCTTGCGCAAATTGGCGCAAGTGAAACCGCCGATGCCTGCCGGGAAGTGCGCCGCAACAGTCATTGCAGGAAATGCAAAAAACCAGCGTCGCGCAACGGTCTTACGGGTCGGCGCCTCTTTCGGTACGAGACGCAAATCGCGGGGGGCAGTATATTCAAAATGGTCGGAATTGGCAAAGAAAACCTCTCTCGCCCCGTTCCTTTGAACTCCTTGCCGGCTGCGCCGGTTTCACCGCTTTCTCCGGACTTTTTTCAGGTTTCCCAGACGCTGGTCGGTGAAGACGCGCATGGTCAGCGCCTCGATAATTTTCTGTTCAGGATCGCCCACGGTGTTCCCAAAAGCCATATTTACCGGATCGTGCGGAGTGGACAGGTGCGCGTTAATGGGCGGCGCGCCCATAACGCCTACCGCCTGCAAACCGGCGATGTGCTGAGAATTCCGCCTTTGCGCATTGCACGGCGCGAGGAAGCGTGTGCGGATGAAATCATGGCCGGCGCGCAGCTCAAGGCGGATCTGCCCATCCTTTACGAAGATGCCGCCTTGCTGGTGATCAACAAACCGGCGGGACTGGCTGTGCACGGCGGCAGTGGCGTTAGCTTCGGGGTGATTGAGGCGCTGCGCCGGCAGCGGCCGCAGGCAAAGTTTCTGGAACTTGCGCATCGGCTCGACCGCGAGACTTCGGGCATCCTGCTGGTCGGTAAAAAACGCTCGTCGCTGACCGTGTTGCACGATATGTTCCGGGAAGGCTCTTCCGGACATGGTGAACGTCGTGTCGACAAGCGTTATTTCGTGCTCGTTGCGGGGCGTTGGCAGGAGCCGCTGCACCATGTTCGCCTGCCGTTATTCAAATTCTTGCTCGAATCGGGCGAACGACGCGTGCGTGTCGATGCTTTGGGCAAGCCGGCGCACACGGTATTTCGCCTGCTGGCGCGCTGGGAAAATTTCAGCCTGCTGGAAGCGGAGTTGCGCTCGGGGCGAACGCATCAGATTCGTGTGCATTGCGCCGCGATGGGATACCCGATTGCCGGTGATGAAAAATATGGTGATTTTGCGCTGAATCGTGCGCTTGTCCAGAAGGGGCTGAAACGTATGTTCCTGCATGCCTGGAAGATGCGTTTGCTCCATCCGGTCAGCGGTGAGGCGCTGTCCTTGGAAGCGCCGCTTCCTGTAGCACTCACTGGCTTTTTAAGGGAAATTTCCTGTAGGGAGAAGCAGGATTATGGGCAAGCGCTTTGATTTGCTGGTGTTTGACTGGGATGGCACGCTGCACGATTCGATCGGCGCCATCATCTTTGCTATGCGCGCCGCCTGCCGCGACCTCGGTTTGCCTGAGCCTGCGGATGCGCAGGCCCGGCAGGTCATCGGACTGGGGCTTGCCGATGCCTTGCGCCATGCCGCGCCTACCCTCGACCCGCTGCGCTATCCGGAAATGGCCGATTGCTACCGCCGGCATTATCTTGCCGGCGATGGCGAGCTTTGTCTGTTCGACGGTGTGATGCCATTGCTCAGGGACTTATGCACGCGGGGTTTCACGCTCGCCGTAGCGACGGGGAAAAGCCGGCGCGGCCTCGATCGCGCCTTGGCCGCCAGCGGGGCGGAACACTTTTTTGCCGCTTCGCGCTGCGCCGACGAATGCTTTTCCAAACCCCATCCGCAAATGCTGTATGAGTTGATGGAGGCGTTCGATGTTCCGCCCGGACGTACTTTGATGATCGGCGATACCACACACGATCTGCACATGGCAGCCAATGCCGGTGTCGAGAGCCTGGCCGTGAGCTATGGTGCGCATTCCAGCGCACAACTGCGAGAAATACGGTCGCTGACGCAGGTATCCAGCGTTGCGGAATTGTCAGACTGGTTACTGGCGAACGCCTGATGCTTCAGGTTTTGCTTTATGGATGAAGCATGCGGGAGATATACTCCTTAACAACATAAAAACGGAAACAGTCATCGACAGCGGCGGCCGTGCAGTATTGCTTTATTCTGCGGTGTAACGGTGTAACGTTGAGTTTGTCGGTCGTTCGCCGATCCCTGCCATTCTCACCAGTACCCGATCGACGCATTCCCGTCGAATGCACTGATTTTTATTGACCCTTTCTTAAATCCAATCTGAGTTTTGCCGTGGATACACCGAACACCAATCAGCCACAATGGGAGCGAAAGCTGCTCGAACGGCTTGCCGTGGCCTCTCTCAAAGAGCAGCGGGCCAAGCGGCGCTGGGGCATTTTCTTCAAATTTGCCATGCTGGCTTATTTTGTTATTGCCATGATCGTTTGGATTGACTGGGGACGCAGCGATACATCGAGCGATGGCAAGCATACGGCGCTCATCAATCTGAACGGCGTCATTGAATCGACGGGCGACAACAGTGCAGATAAGGTCAATAATGCCTTGCAGGCAGCCTTTAAAGACAAAAATACTTCTGGCGTTATCCTGCGTATCAACAGCCCTGGCGGCAGTCCGGTACAGTCCGGCATCATTTACGACGAAATTCGTCGTCTGCGCACCAAATATCCGAAAATCCCGCTGTATGCGGTTGTCGAGGATGTCTGCGCTTCGGGCGGCTATTATGCCGCGTCGGCGGCCGATAAGATTTTCGTCGACAAGGCCAGCATCATCGGCTCGATTGGCGTGCGTATGGATGGCTTCGGATTTACCGGCGTGATGGAAAAGGTCGGTGTCGAACGCCGTTTGATGACCGCGGGCAACAACAAGGGTTTCCTCGACCCGTTTTCGCCGCAGGATGAAAAACAGAAGGCGCATGCCGAAGCTTTGCTCGGCGAAGTCCACAGGCAATTCATCGACGCCGTGCGCCAAGGGCGCGGCCAACGTTTGAAAGAAACGCCAGAAATCTTTAGCGGACTGATCTGGACGGGAGCACAAGGTATCCAGATGGGGCTGGCCGACGACTTTGGCACCGTAGATTCGGTCGCACGCGACATTATCAAGGCGGAAAACGTACTCGATTACTCGCTCAAAGAAAATATTGCCGAACGTTTTGCCAAGCGGTTGGGCGCAGAGGCCGGAAATGGCTTTGCCGCACGGCTGTTTGGCGGTGACGCCGCGGCGTTGCACTGAGAGGGTTTTGCCTCACAGCGGATAAGCAAAACAAAAATAGCGGTGCAGTGCGTCATTTGGGCATCGCCCTGCGGATTCTTGTCGTTACCCCATGCCCTCACATTTTTAGGTGTAATGGACAAAACGGATGTTTTTAAGACGTCCTCTTGGCAAAAAAAGAATTGAAAAACGCAGTCCGGAGATGCAGCAAATCCACGCGGGTTAGCGGGTAGCGGTTCAGCAACGCCCAAATCAGAAAAGCGTCCATAGGAAAGCAAGCACGGCATGTGCCGTTTCAAACAGGGCAGCGCTGGAACCCGCGCCAATCGGGCGTTTGCGGGCAGGCACCCCGGAAACCCTTATTCCACACGGGCTCTGGACCTGCTCCCCGTCGCGGCAGTCATCTGCCTGCATTGCGCGTTAAGCGCGTCGGCGTCTGCGCGCGGCGGGCTGAACGTCTATGGCGTCCGAACCTCTACAGTAGCTGTTCGTCCGCAACGGCTGCCCGGAAGCCCGCGTCTTTTGGGCGTTTCAGACAGGGCGTCGCTGAATCCCGCGTCAATTGGGCGTTTGCGGGCAGGCACCCCGGAAACCCTTATTCCGCGCGGGTTTCGAGCTTAGGCTTTTTCATTTATTCAACTATAGCGCTGCAAAAGGGTGTTGATGCTGGGATTTGGCTTTTGCCCGCCGCTGAGACACTGACCGCAACGGTTGTAGTTGTAGCGCTGAGCGCCGTTACGGCGTCCGTTTTTCTTGGCCGTTTGGGGTCGCAAAAAAGCATTTTTTGTGTTCAAAGGTTTTGACCTCTTGTAAAGCCTCACAGCGTAAGGGTTATAGCGATTTTTAACACTTATTTTTTGTCCATTACGCCGAAATTGAAGCGCTTTATATTTGAGTGCATCAATGACGCGCTAAACTGTTCTTGGCTGCTAAAACCAGCATGATATTTATGGCGAGAGGTTGCCGACCAGACCGGCCTTTATGGCAATGTTGTTGAAGAGCATTGGGCTGTCGAGAGCGCCTGTTATGTTGGAATCGTTGCCTGAATTCTTGATTCTCGGTTGTTTTGTACCGTGCGCGTAATTGTAATGGGCGGTCAGGGTGACTGACACTACATTCATGAAAAATCTGGAAGCTGTGCTGTTGTTACTAGTGAAGGCCACATAATCTGCGCCATGCTTAAAAAGCTTTTTATATCGAAGCCTATAGGGGCGTATAAAAACTAAAACGTCCTTGCTACAAAGCAGTTAGCATTTTCTGGGTTATGGTTTGACATAAAAGCGCATAAAAAAGCCGATGGCAGGTGCCATCGGCTTTTGCTTTTCCAAGGAATTGTGACGTCTGTTTTTCTGTGGCCTAGATTAGAAGCCCAGCAGGCCGAAGAAGACGTAGCAGACGATGGCGCCGACGATAGACATCGACAGCCCCCACATCAGCAGTCTCTTGAATAGTACGCCTTTGTCCTCGTGGTCTCCTGCGCAGGCGATGCAGAGGGCGCCCAGCGTGGAGAGCGGCGAGGTATCGACCAGGTGCGAACCGACGTTGATTGACGAGATCAGCGCGATCGGGTCGCCGCCGCCGATTTCCTTGATCAGGCCCGGCACCATCGGTAGGAACATCGGTACGACGACGCCGGACGAACTGGAGTAGGCCGAAATAACGCCGGTGATGAGCGCTAGCGTACCGTTGGCTGAAGTCGGGTTGGAGATGGAGCCGATGATCTTCACCAGTGCGTTGAGACCACCGGATTTGTCCATGACTTCGATCAGCACGGTCACGCCGCAGACCATCATGATCACGCCCCAAGGTACGACCTTAACGGCGGCCTTGCTGTCACCGGCACCGGTCAACATCAGGACGCAGGAGAGAATGAAAGCAATAGTGCCGACGTTGGCGACCATATTCTTCAGCCACAGATTGCTGGCGAAGAAGGGCTTCATGAACGGCAGACCGGGTAGAATGACCAGCACGATCAGCACGCCGACCATCGACAAGGTTTGGATCTGGGCACTATTGAACGGCTCGGGTTTCGGCGCCAGTTCGTCAATGTCGAGCCTGCCGCCTTTTTGCTTCGAAATCCAGGCCCAGCCGCCCAGGATGAAGAAACCGCCGATGTTGGCAAAGGCTTGCGCAATCTCGGAGTTGAAGTGCACCTTCCAGGCCAGGCCGCTCAGTGCGTCAGCGGTGATGCCCAGTTCCGGCGCCATTCTGGCGATGAGGCCGTTGGAGATGATCCCGGTCGGGGCGAACGGCGAGAAAGCCGCGCCGTTGGCCGCGCCGACGACGATCAGCGTCATCAGGAAAGCAGACAAGCCGATACGCGTGGCGATCGCCATGGCGACGGGCGCCATCAATGCCGTCCCGGCGATATTGCCCGGGCCGATGGTGGTGATGATCGTCGTCAGAATATAGACGATCAGCGGCATCAGCGCGACGTTGCCGCCGCTGGCGCGCACGGCGTAGGCAGTGAGCTTTTCCATCGTCCCGTTGGTCTGCGCCATGCCGAACATGAAGGTCACGCCGACAAGGATCATGAACAGACTGGTCGGGAAGTAGGTCAAGACTTTTGAACCGGCAGTATTGCCCCAGACACCGGCGACGATGATGGCGAAGCCGATGGCCAGGAAGCCGACGTTCAGGTCCTCGTTAACGCAGCTGATCGCAACGACGACGACCAGTGCGACGATGGACATGATGGCAACTAACGAAATATCCACATGCACCTCCTCATATTAAAAATTGAAAACCGCGCAAGGGCGCACCGCCGGATATTCAGTCTGGCGCTCTGGATGGCAGGGCCAGACAGGGCGTCGGTCAGTCCGTTCTGCTTAGCGCATTACGCGACGTTAAATGCAAGGCGGAATATACGCCCTTTCAGGTGCCAGGCAATTTCGGTATTCCACATACCCGCTAATCGCTTCCGGTGGTAAAAACAAGGCCACAAACACTGCGTGCATCGCATGGGGCGTGGCAGATGCGCGCTGCCTTTGCCCTGCATTGAGTACGTCTCTCCATGTTGCACCGGAATGCCTGGGGCGGGTAGACTGAATACTGCTGTTTGCAACGACGACTGTTTTCCATAGAGCATGCTCGAAAACGTAGGGGGGTATATGAAAAAGTTCCTGATTCCCGTCGATGGTTCGGAATGTGCGTTGAGAGCCGTGTCGCTGGCAGCGCAGACCCGCCTGGATTATGCCGATCCGGACAGCGCGGAGATTCATCTGCTCAACGTTCAGCCGCCGATCAGTCATAGCGTGAAACGTTTTTTCAACCATGACGAGATTGCCAACTTTCTGCGCGAGGAAAGTGAACACGCCCTGGCGCCTGCACGTGCATTGCTTGATGCTGCCGGCGCGCGCTATACCTGTCAT
>ERZ772874.2089-NODE-2089-length-10026-cov-25.468759_pt1 | contig 10026 bp, 8 predicted proteins | sample MGYA00580586_ERZ772874 | MGnify/ENA primary metagenome ERZ772874 (study PRJEB29015, sample SAMEA2737952) | human oral metagenome | biome: human oral; feature: human-associated habitat; material: dental | place: China | collected 2154 ... | reverse complement strand
GATGTGTGATACCTAGCTTAGAGCGGTGATAGTGATACGGCATCGGGGTATCCCCTGGTTTTTGCCCTGAGTTCCTGGCCTGGGGAGTCATCATGACGAAAAAGCATGAGGGTAGGAAAACTCACCCGTTCAGCTTATCCCCAATATCAACAGCACTCTGCGCGATTTCCGCAGCATGATCCCCATCAGGATGGGCCAAAAGTGCCGAGAGAAACTCAATGGCTTCCCGGTCTTCCGCGGCCCGTTTGCGATTCCAGAAATCAACAAACAGCTTGACAGAAATGTCTATCGCATGCGGCAAATACACCGAAGGTTATTCAGTCGCTAGGAAAACTCATCTACACTAACAGAGGGAAAATCAGAAAGAACATTCCATCTAGCTTGCAGAGACTAGTCATGTTAGGGACGCTGAATAAGCTTCAAAAATGGAGTTACCTGTTATGGGGTTACTTGCATTTCAAATTTCTTACGAGATATCCACGCTACCATCATGATAGACCAGCCAAATAACGCCACCTCCGACACCACCGTCAACGGCACCGAAACTTCGTCTGCATAGTATGTACCGACGACCTTTAGTAGTGCAGCACACACGCTCGCTAGTATGATCACCCGAGATTTTGTAATAATTGCTACCGCAATAACACATGCAGCCAATGCCAATGCCATCCAATGCAGTCCCGCAAACAGTTGACTCGCCGATAATACGCTTGTTTCTAAGGTAATCGGTAATCCATTTACTGGATAAACAAGTCGGCCGAGCGACATCATCGCGTAAAATGCGCCAATTGCCACAACAACACCTAGGGCAAGCACGACACTCATACCAATAGGGTGTTGCTCCCTGTACTTACCGTACAACACTACAATGATCGCTAACAACATTGACGCTCCACACGCCAGCATTTCATCTGCCATCTGCAAAGCAGTCTGATGCTGTTGTATCCACGCCAGCACGCCTGAAACGTCTCTTGAAGGCATCGGCAGTGACATTGCAATACTGACGCAGGCCATGGCAAGCAAACCAAAACCCATCAACCATACGATGCTACCAACATACGAAATACGCTGACTACTTTGCTTCACCGCCATCTCACTCCTTTGCCATATACTTCTTCAACGTCCATGGATGTATATTCTGATGGCAATATCGAAATAACGTATTGAACAAAATCAGAGAATTCCTGGGCATGGTGCTTTTCCACTCATTGCATTCAGGTGTTTCCCAATCATAAGAATCAAAACGTTAGAATAATTCCAGCAGCTTATCATCGTCACCTGCACGGTAGTAGTTGATAGCCTCGATCATGTCTGTTTCGGTCAACATGATTTCGTGTCCTTAGTTTTTATCAATATCTAGCCTGACGGCAAGACTACCGGCAGTTATTTGAATGGTTTCCCTCACATGCTCTCCTTTGGGATGAGCCAAAAGCGCCGAGAGAAGCTCAATGGCTTCCCGGTCTTCCACAGCCCGTTTACGATTCCAGAAATCAACAAGCAGCTTGACAGAAATGTCTATCGCATGCGGCAAATACGTTAACTCTAGTAAATAATTTTCACACAGAGCCAACACCACATCCATCGGCGTTGACGGTGGAAGCAACGGAACAATGCGTTGAACAAACGCGGAACATTCTTCGGCGTTTTCCTCACCCCATTCGTAAATACTGCTAAACCAATGTTTTAATGTAATGAGGTGTTGGAATGCTTCGAGGAACTTGGCATCGTCACCAGCACGAGAGCATTCCTTGAGTTCTGTGATGTCTGGAAGTTTTACTGGTTTTTTCCTGCCACAAAAGGCTTGCATGAGATAGTCTGTGTCGTTGAGCTTATCGACGACGGCAAGAACATCCGGCGCGATTTCTGTGACATGCTGATGTCCATCAGGAGTTTTTATCAGAAGCGTTAAATATCCCGCAATATCCTCTTCCGTTGCTTGTTTATGGTTCCAAAACTCAACAACGGCCTGCACCGCAAGAATGGAAGACATGGGAAGATCCGCCAGTGACTGAGCGTAATTCTCGCATAAGGTCAACACGTCTAATATTGATGTGGATTCTGGCGGCAATATCGAAATGACATGCTGGAGGAAATCGGAAAATTCCTGGGCATGATTTTCTTTCCATTCATTGCATTCTGATACCCAATCATGGGGATCGAAGCGTTGGAATAATTCCAGCAGTTTAGCGTCATCACCTGCACGGTAGTATTCCATGATCTCAACGAGGTCTGACTCGGTCAGCATTATTTCGCATCCTTAGCTTTATCAATGCCCAGCTGGTCGGCAAGCCCCACCGCATTGCGTGCGGTTTCGGCAACGTAATCCCCGTCGGGGTGGGTCAGCATAACCGAGAGGAAACTAACCACATCGTTATCTTCTTCCGCACGTTTACGATTCCAGAAATCGACAAATACTTTTGCGGCAATATCAATCGACTGCGGTACCTGCGCAAGGCCAAGCATATAGTTTCGGCATAACTCCCCCACCACATCCACAGGAGTGGAAACCGGCAGCAGTAGCACAATGTGTTGGATAAACGCGGAACATTCTTCGGCATTTTCCTTTCGCCTAGATGGGTAATCTTTACCAAGAACTAATGTACTTCAATTCAATGAGAAGCCACTCAGAGCTAATTTTGATCTACTGCCAACTATCCATCCCCCGCAGTGGAAAAGCTTTCAGAAGGTTGTTGAGATTGCTAGAGACCGGAAACCTACCTGCTATACGGTTTTGCCATTGAGCTTGTCAGCGATACTAACGGCACCCTGCACAATTTCCGCCACATGTTCACCATCAGGATGAGTCAAGAGCATTGAAAGGAATTCGATGACTTCCTGGTCTTCTACTGCTCGTTTTCGATTCCAGAAATCAACAAGCACCTTTACCGCAATATCAATTGCATGCGGCAAATATACTAATTCCAGCAAATAATCCTCACATAGCAATAACACCACATCCAACGATGTTGACGTAGGCAGCAGCGGGACGATGTGCTGAATAAACGCGGAATATTCCTCTGCGTTTTGTTCACCCCATTCATAACAACTACTATACCAATAATCCAAAGCAATAAATCGTTGAAACGCATCAAGAAGTTGAACATCATCACCTGCACGAAAACATTCTTTAACTTCCATAACATCTGGAAAATCCATTACAATCCTTCCATTGTGTCTACCAAAAATATGGTTTCGTTTCCCTAAACCTCATATGGTTAGTAAACATTATCTAATGGTGAGGCTTCAATAATCGCAAGCCTTCACAATGGTTTATGAAGCACTAAGAGAGAATTAGAATCAGCAATATTACAGCGTAACAGATCATTGACTATGATATTCTCTTCTTCATTCGAGTGAATATTACATTTAGCCATTTCAGCAGTAACTAAAACTGCTCCTAAAGATGATCCACCACGAGATGGTACCTGAACCCCAATATCACCGCCCTGCCGATTAGTGAAAAAATAATCATGTCCTGTTTCTTTCAACGGAAAAACACCTATGACTCCTGGATAACTTGCTGGATATGAATCACTTGACTCAATTCCGCTCAAAGTAGAAGCTACAATAATAACCCCCTGCGATTTGGCCTTAACAATAGCCTGTTCAAGTTCAAAAGACTTCTTCACCATCGCTAAACTAATATTGATGATAGTTGGTTTTTTGAGTAAAGATTGCTTTATTGCTGTAGCAATAAGCTCAGGAGACGCAAGCGAATTATCACCCACTACATCGTAAACCACATCATGGGTATTAATACCCACTTGTTTGCGATATTCTCTATAAAGAACATCAAAGTGCTTTCCAACTTGCCCATGAGGCTCCAAAACCACTGTTTCCGCCAACGATGAATCATAGGAACCATCATCAATAAATACTACAGTTATTGGGGCAATCAATCCCCTGATTGAAACAATAATAATGCCTAACACCAAAACAGCACCAGTACAGCCCCTAAGGGAAATCTTCCTTTTATAACTTTCACACACGTCTTAATAATGCTTCCTTTGAAGCCGATCAATAGCATCGATAATGTTCTGCTGCCTAAAAGCTTATTCAGCCCCTGGGAAAATCCATTCGCACCAACCAGATGATGAATCGGAAAGAACACATCATCTTAATTTGCTTTCCTTACTCCCAGAGAGCGGTCATGCACGTTGGATGCATTGAGAAGCTGAACCACATTTCCCCAGCAACTGAATAAGCTTCATAATCAAAGAATAATCCTTTTAAAATCCTCTGCATCTAGTCGTCCAGCAAGATCACCAGTGGCTTTTTGAATTGTCTCCGTTACATGTTCACCATCAGGATGGTTTCGAAAAGCAAAGAGAATGCGTAACATTGATTCATCTTCCGATGATCGTTTGCGATTCCAAAAATTAACCAACGCGTTGGCTGCAAGATCAATAGAATTAGGAATATGTACGATCGAAGAAAGATAACTCTCGCACAGTGAAAGCACTACTTTTAGTGGTGTAGAGGTTGGCAACAGTGGAATAAGATGTTGGAGAAAATTGGAATACTCTTGAGCATGCTGATACTCCCACTCGTAACAACTAGAAGACCACTCATCATCACTAAACCGATGGAATGCTTCCAACAATTTCTCGTCATCACCAGCATGGTAATACCTCATCAGCTCAATCATATCCGATTCAATCATCGTGGATTCACCCAACCATCAGAGATTTTTCCGTAATGTCCCTCTTTTGTTGAATAGGTAACTTGAATTTCTGCGGATTTATCAAAAAGTTTACCTTTATCATCTTTAATTTTATACCTGTAAATCCATGTCGCAATATTAGCATGGGGACCATAAACCTCATGCCTACCCATAGCCTTTGCAGTGGCTAAAAACTCTGCAATTTGCTCCCTCGTAGTTGCGCCTATTGAATCCCAGTTATGCTTCTTCTGCATAATATGATGCCAACCATTATCATTAAGTTCCTCAAGAAGATACTTCTTGGCATCTGCTTTAGTTTTTTGTTTTTCTTTTATTGCTTGTGTAAAGCCTTCAATGGCCAAGATTGTTAAGACGAAGGGGATGATCACTTGTGGTGTTGCAGAATCTGGCGATACTACAGTGGTCTCTCCCGTTGCTTTGCTCACTAATTCTGCATAAAAGTCAGCTGGCTTCGAACCTGTAAGACGGAATTTTGTCACCTCGAATACGTCGGTCGCACGTTCCCCCTCAATAACCGCACTAACATCTACCACCATCTTGCTATCTTCCGAGGTGGTTGTTCTAACAACACCTTGAAGATCCTTATCATTGACACTGTATTCAATAATTCTTCCATCAGAACCATCAACAACCTTGGTGGTCCCCTTAGAAGCTTTGTCTTTGAATATTTTTTCCGAATCATCTTGGCTAGACCCCCCGGAAGCACTAGAGCCGCCAGAGCTACCAGAACCAACTGATGATTTTGACCGATGAGATGATGACGAAGAGGGTGATCCCGATGAGGATGGCTCAGCAGAAACAACATGAACCTGCGAAAGCACCAATGATGTCACAAGGACAGCAGCAAGACTACGAAAAAATCTTGTACTCAAGATTTCGCTCCTTAGTTTCCTGAAAAATGCACAATGTTGAATGGATCAACACAGCACAACCCTAACTTCAGACATCTAACCTCGTAAACCCCCAAAATTAATAAGGGGGTATAAATCGAAAACCTGAGCGATCTATATCATGATCTATTTTTAAGAAAAGCATATAGCACTACCAGGTACTCTAACTTCACTATTATTTAAGCTTCAGTCGCACATAAAACTGATAGGTTTTACCCCCTATATTGCCCTATAGCGACCGTGCTAGTAATACACCTTGCACCTTATGTCGGATCTTTGACTGCCTCAAATGTAATATCCGAAGCCAACCCCATCATCCACCTTTTTTACCCTGCGGAATGCCGGGATTTTCGCGGCAGTTCTTTCATACCCGTTTTCGCGGCTTCGAGGGCCTGGTGTGCCTCCGCAAACAGGGAATCGTCACGGTATTCCTGCTCGGGAATGTTCATGACCGTGGCAAACAGGTCCCGAATACGCTGGGCATCCGCCAACCACGAACCGCTGGCGGCCCAGGTGTCAAAATAGAGACTGATATTGTCGTTCTCTGTGAAGATTTCCAACTTAGGACCCAGGCCATCCTGCTCTCGGAACCGCACGTAACGCACATCAGCGAGCGGGTACATTTTATCGATAATGCCTTCCCGACTCATCTTGTTTTTCCCGGAAATAAAGAACCGGGTCAGCGTGATACCCAGGTACACGTCACTGTCGAAAAATGAATCATAGCTTTTCGCCTCAGCGAGGGCCAAGAGCGGCTCATCTTCGGGCAGTAAATATTGCAGCAGCACCAAGACATCATCGGGAACACGACCATAAAATGCTGTCACTTTCGGTTCGGGTTTCTCCGGGATGGCGTGCACTTGGTTACGCATCTCCGACACCGTTTTTGCCAGGGTTGCCGCCATTCGCGCAACCTCGTCATCATTACGAGTATTATTGCTCCCAAAAAACGACATGCTACGTTTCCCCGGCAATATCGCAATGAGGCTACACATGCGCTCCAGCTCCAATGTGATACGGGAAACCTCATCCATGACCTGGGAGTATTCCTGCTGGGCCTGCTCCACCATGTGCGCAAGCTGTTTTTCTTTCAATGCCGGATCCATCGTTGTGTCGCAACTGATGTGTGCCGTGCGCAATAGGTGGAAGCACCGCCAGGTTTCCTCCGCCACCATCACCGCCTGCACATCGGCAAGAATCTGGTTGCTGTTCTCCCGAATGTAGTCGAGCTGCTGTTTCCGATCGGTGTTAAGGGCATCGACATGCTGCCGGAGATTATCCCGGAACGATCCCCGTTTACCCTCCAAATTCGAAAGGTCGGCAGCAACCAGGCTGAAAGTGTGCTGATTGACGACCCCCAATTCTTGCGCCTCCCGAAACGCCCGCACAGCGTTCTTATACAACCCCATGAGGTCATACCAGCGGTTACCGTAAATCGTATGGGCTATGCTCTGAGTTTCCTTCAGGTTTTTATCAAGCTTTTTTGAAACAGACGCCAACTGCGCCTGCAACGCCAGTGCTGCCGCCGCAGGCCCCAAAGCAGCAAGAACACTGGTGGCCGCGGCCCCGGTGGCGGGCACCCAGCGGATTTGGTGGGCGATTTTTCCGTTCTTGCCTACTAAAGCCCCCAGGTTTTTACCCCCGGACGTGAGCGGCTGCAGCCCAGACTTCATGGCCTTCATGGTCTCGGGGGCAAGCCGCACCAGTCCTCGGGCGGAAACCATCCCCTGCGCGCCCTGAGCCGCCAGGTTCAAACCACCAGTAGCCAAGGAAATTTTATCCGCCAGGTTCTGTATATCCCCAGGCGGCATGAGTTGGAATGGGGTGACCTCGCAGTCGAATTCCGCAGGTAGACCCAGGGATTCCAGTGGCCGATCCCCCATCACGACTGCCACGCCGGGCTCAATCTCCACCAGGCTCACGCCCGGGCCGTTCTCATTACCATAGTTAGAAGCGGAATATGGGGGGAACATAAGAAATACCTTTCCCTCAAAACAGGTGGATTGTGGTGTTTTCTTATCTTACCCCCAGTTACCGTTTAGAGTTTTGTTACTCCCCCCAAATCGGTGAACATGTTGTGGTTGAAGATGAAGGCCTCGCCAACCTCAGTGAGCAGCCGCGACCGTTGGGCGTCGTCAAGCTACAACAAGTCAACTTCGCCCAAGGACTTCAGCTTATCGACGCTTTAATAATCATCATGCTCGGAAATGACCTCACCCCAAAACACCTCATCCACCACCTTCCGGGCCCGGCGCGTCACCCGAAGATAATGTTCCAGAAACTCTTGGGAGTCCTCCGGGTTCCAACCAGCCGCACCCGCCACCTGCGCGAGTTGCGACCCGGGTTGCGGGAGTTGGTCAACTCGTTTGCCCCGCACCAGCACTATTGCGTTGCGGGCCAGGGTGGCCATGATCCAGGCGTCGATGAGCGTTTGGGCCTTTTCCGGGTCTACGAGTTTGTGCTCCGCAACCACCTGTAGTGCGGTGAGTGTGGCGGGGGTTCGGAGTTCGGGGATGGCGTCGGCGTGCATGAGGATGAGGAGCTGGGTGGTCCATTCGATGTCGGTAAGGGCACCCCGGCCGAGTTTGGTGTGGGTGTTGCGGTCGGCGCCGCGGGGCAGGCGTTCGTTGTCAACCCGGGCTTTCATTCGGCGGACTTCCCGGATGGTTTTCTCCCCCACCCCGCCGTCGGGGTAGCGGAAGTGGTCGATCATGGTGATGAATCGCTGCCCGAGCTGTTGGGAGCCGGCGATCCATACGGCCCGGAGGAGGGCTTGGATTTCCCAGGTTTCTCCCCATTGTTGGTAGTAGCGGCGGTAGGATTCCAGGGTGCGCACGACTGGGCCGGATCGGCCTTCGGGGCGGAGTCCCAGGTCGACGTCGAGGGGCGGGTCGCCGGAGGGTTTTGCTAGCCGTTTCCGCATTCGATCACATATTCCAATGGACCAGCGGACCGCGTCGGTGTCGGAGACGCCTTCGGCGGGTTCGCAGACGAACATGACGTCGGCGTCGGAGCCGTAGCCGAGTTCCGCGCCGCCGAGGCGGCCCATGCCGATGACGGCGATTTCGGCGGGGGCTGTGGTGAGGTTTTCGGCCTTGAGGGCGGCGCTGATTTCGGCCCGGAGGGCGGCTTCGAGTACAGCATCCCACACGAGGGAGAGGCTGCGGCAGACTTCCTGCACGGTCATGAGGTCGAGCAGGTCGGCGGCGGCGATGCGGGCGAGTTCGGTGCGGCGGAGGGACCGGGCGACGGCGATGGCTTTGTCGGGGTCGTCGTGGCGGGAGGCGGCCCGCACTAGGGAGGTGGATACGGTGTCGGGTTTGGTTTCGAGGAGTTTGGGGCCGGTGGCGCCGTCGCCAAGCTGTTTGACAATGTCGGGGGCGGCGATGATAAGGGAGGCTGCGAAGGGTGAGTTGCCGAGGATGCGCATGAGGCGTTTACCTACGATACCTTCGTCGCGGAGGAGTCGGAGGAACCAGATGCGGTCGAATGCGGCGTCGGAGAGTTTCCGGTAGTTGAGCAGGCCGGCGTCGGGGTCGGCGGTGGTGGAGAGCCATTCCATGAGGGTGGGCAGCAGCATTGCTTGGATTTTGGCTTTGCGGTTTGCCCCGGCGGCGAGGGCGGTGAGGTGTTCGAATGCGCGGTCGGGGTAGAGGTAGCCGAGGGCCCGGAGTTGTTCTTTTGCCGCGGTTGCGGAGAGTTTGATGGTGTCGACGCTGAGGTTGACCACCGAGTCCAGGAGGGGCCGGTAGAACAGTTTGTGGTGGAGCGAGGAAATGCTGAGGCGAACTTTCCGCAGTTCATCGAGCATTTTTTCGACGCTGGATTGGGTCATGTGTCCGCGGAAGCCGGCGGCGTGGGCGAGCCAGCGGAGGGTTTGGTAGTCGGATTCTGCGGGGAGGGTATGGGTGCGTTTGACTTTTTGTAGTTGGAGTCGGTGTTCGAGTGATCGGAGGAATTCGTAGCATTCGATGAGGTTTGCGCCGTCTTCGCGGCCCACATAGCCGGATTCGATGAGTGCGGCGAGGGCGTCGATGGTGGCTGGGGTGCGGAGGGTTTCGTCGTAGCGGCCGTGCACGAGTTGGAGGAGTTGCACGGCGAATTCGACGTCGCGGAGGCCGCCTTCGCCGAGTTTGAGTTCTCGGTGTTTCATGGCTTCGGGCACGTTTTCTAGGACGCGGCGGCGCATGGCTTGGACGTCGGCGACGAAGGAGTCGCGTTGGCTGGCTTGCCACACCAGGGGGGAGATGACGTCGCTGTAGGCGCGCCCTAACGGCAGGTAGCCGGTCATGGGTCGGTGTTTGAGGAGGGCCTGGAATTCCCAGGTTTCTGCCCACCGACGGTAGTAGGTGACGTGGGATTCGAGGGTGCGGACCAGGGCGCCGTGTTTTCCTTCGGGGCGGAGGGCAGCGTCGACTTCGAAGAAGCAGTGGGAGCCGAGGCGGATGAGTT
>ERZ772874.2088-NODE-2088-length-10027-cov-3.365223_pt1 | contig 10027 bp, 7 predicted proteins | sample MGYA00580586_ERZ772874 | MGnify/ENA primary metagenome ERZ772874 (study PRJEB29015, sample SAMEA2737952) | human oral metagenome | biome: human oral; feature: human-associated habitat; material: dental | place: China | collected 2154 ... | reverse complement strand
GGGATGGATTGGAGAAGGGAATAGAACATAAGAGGCGAGGAGAAAGGAGCGACCCTAGAGATGCGTCTCTGAGTATGGCTCGACTAGTGGATCCCATTAGTGAATATGGATAGACTAGTGGGTCCTATTAGTGAATATGGATAGACTAGTGGGTATCGCCCTATTAGTGAGTATAACTCAACTAGTGGGGGCCTATCCATGAGTATAGCTCGGCTAGTAGGTATCGCCCTATTAGTGAGAGTATCTCCCTATTAGGAGCTAAGGTTAGTAGCCCTACCAGACCGACCTTATAATAATGAATAAGCCCCAACTCTTGCGAGCTGGGGCTTTGTCGGTTTGTCACCCTTAGAAGGGTGATTCAGATACGTCTTCTTCGTCTGAGAAGGCTCGTACTTAGTTATTCTTGAATGGGTAGATGTTGAACCAGTACTTGTAATTAGCAGGAAGCTTAAAGCGGAGTCTGAGCTGTCCGAACTGGAACTGGATCGCAACTCGATGAGCTTGATCCCCCGTAGTGTAAGAATTCACCTCTACAGGCTTAGCCCAGAAGTCTCCGAGGCGCATGAGTCCTGAATTCCCATTGATTTCATAAGACTTCTTTTGCCCATCAGGCTGCATAGGGAAGCCCAACATTGGGACATAGCGGACAACGTCCCAGGCAGCTTGATCTCCTTCCCAGAATTCCTCCTTAGCAATGTCTTCAACAGTACATTCCTGTCCACCGAAGTCACGGAAACCAAAGCCGAGGTTTCTAGAGGAGATCTTGACGTAGGACTTATGGTAGCTAGGATTTGTCAGATCCATAACGAGCTCGTATCGCCATGCAGACAGACGATAGTCAGTCTTAACAAGATCATCCACTGGAGAGGGCGCCACGAGCGACTGCTGAGCTTCAGGAGCATATCGGAGTGCATAAGAGACTCTCCTACGTCTAGCACCCTGTACCTCCTGGTTTGTTTCACCTGGGCCTGTGGGTGCGATATCCTCCCAACCAGGCTTACCGCTCCAATTGTGCTTGTTTCGGATATCAGCATAGAAATACTGGCGAGGGCCAGCCTCAGACAGAGCGACTCTTTCCTTTGTACTAGCAGGGTGGGAAGGAGTTACGGCTTGGTCAAATACGATCCCCGTATTGTGATTAAGGGGATTCTCAGCACCCATACCGCACATGACACTAGCCCATTCATCCAGAGATGGGATGTGACATGTAGAGCTGAGTTTTCCAAGTGCATTACCGACTTCGTTCCATGCGAAGAACATACTTGGGTAGGAAGGATCACCCTCCACTGCAGAGACACGAGCATCAGGAATGTCTACATCATAAAGGACACCCGGTGCCTTCAGCATGCGAGGAGCCATTCGATCAAGAGGATTCTGGGGCTCTGCGATCTCACTCTTCACTCGGAAGAACTTATTCTGAAGCTGAGCTAGAGGCTTACTGATGTTAGTCTCCTTAGAGAGCCATACTTCTGAGTAGCGCTTAGTGACTAAGGTTTTCTGATTGTTTTTAGTCAAGAATGGAGTCACCTCACAGTAGACACGGGTATGAACCTTATTATGAGCATCCTTGACGGGCATCACCCAAGTATAGACCTTAGAGTCCAGTGTCTCCCCCTTGGCTAGGTAAGCCTTATCAGCTAGGTTATTAGAGAGATCAAGGACAGTTCTCTGTACACCATCTGCAGGCTTTCTATAGAAGTCTGCATTACCCATCTGTGTCCCCTTATTAGGCAGAGTGGTAGCACGACTTACCCAAGATGGGAAGAGCTGAGGGGTAGAAAGGTCAGAAGCGGGAGAAGCATCGAACTTGAACGCCCCTTCGCTGTGGAAGACAGAAGACTCGACAATGATCTTATTTAGTCGAGCACCTCGGTTCAGCTTGTTGGTCACCTGATGCTCGAGGAACGCCCCCTGCATGCGGAAGTTGACTGCATTCTCTCCTAGTGCATCCGCATGAGGACCAGATGCTCCATTCTTAACGATCTTCAGCTCCGTCCAAGGGAAGGCAAATGGTACTGGATGCTGGAACTTATCGTCATTAGGACCTACAACGATAGGCGATCCACCCTGGAAAGGAATACCTTCCCCATTCTGAAGCTTGGTCAGAATATTTGCATCATCAATCCCTGGGAGCCCGAAGATCCCAGCGACATACCACTTGCGGCTTGGATCTAGCAGGTCAGTTCCCTGAGCGACCTTGACATTGATTTTCTTCTTCTCCTTTGCATCAGCAGGCAGAGCCTTATTTGCAACGAACACTAGACTATTTGTCTCAGGTGCACCTTCCCATTCGGTGATGGCATAGGTGATGGGCTGAGCAGGGTCATTACTTCTGATGGCCAAGCATACGGAGACCTTGGCCCCCTGAGGGACAAATCGTGGAGTGATCTTATTGCCATCTAGGCCAAACTCTAGGGAGCGCATATCGCTATACACCCCTTCCAAATCCAGACTGATCATCTCCTCTACAGCAGACGCATTCTGCGCTGTAGATTGGTTTCGATCAGCCACATCATCGCTTGTCGACGAACAAGAGAAGAGGGATGACAGCATAAATAGCCCCACTATACAGCGGGTGTAAAAACCCAGTGAAATTCTATTCATATTCATATTCATACTTAATTAAATTTAGATCTATTCAAAAAAACTGCTAGTATCTGTATTCACTCTACAAAAACACAAGGTGCCTAGCACTATCGGTTGAGATCCGTGGACTTAACCTCTTAGCCTAGGGAGAAGTTCAACCAGAAGCACTTACCGCTCTACACTGTTAGGCGATTACATCAGCCTCAATGCTCCTTGATCCGATCCGACATGCTCCACACGCCACACATACCAAGGACGGAGCGGTTCTCGACAGCCAGCCTGTGCTACTTATCGGCTTGCCTAGCTTATGACAGGGAGCACCTGCGTTTGGCAACTTTATCGGCAAACTAAACCACCTACAAAGCTAATACTTTTTTATTACCATACTATACCGCCCCCGCCAAACGATACACAGCCCTACGCTAGGGCGACCATACAGAGTAGAAGAAAGACCTCGTTAGAATGATGCATACACCTCCACTCTCTGCACTTAGGAGATCACTGGGATATAGAGGATAAGGAGGTGCTTCACAACTAAAATAGACACCATCGACATGATGAAGAAGATCTTCACCACCCTACTCATGATCGGATCGATCAGTACGGTCACCCAAGCCCAAGGCATCGAGAGCCAAGCTCACCTGAGCACAGCCCCACCCCGTGTAGGATCTACACAGCTCCTCTCTGAGGTCTCTGCCCTTGGATCGAGCGACCACACCCGAAGCTTCAGCGAAGCGGCTCCACGCCGTCACCACTACTACCGAAGCACATCGGCATCTAGCTATTCAGGGACGCTCGAGCTTGGCTTCACCTCCTCTGATCGTGGGCGCATCGAGTTCCTTGGCAGCTTAGGCACACTGGTTAGCCCCACGATCTATCTGGGCGGAGGCTTAGGCTTCAACGGCTACTTCTCTCGCCCCCATCGGGATGCCTTCTGGATGCTCCCCATCTTTGCGAACCTGCGTGCAACCCTTCCCACAAGCTCAGTAGTCAAGCCTTTCTTTGACATCAAGCCTGGGTACTCCTTCGGGCTGACTCACTCGGGGCTACATGGTCTCTACCTCTCCATCGCTGGAGGAGTAGCCATCAACCGCTTCACGATGAGCCTCGGCTATGGCTACCAAGAGTTCAATTCAAGCAAATACTTTGATAAGTACTGGGGAAGTTCGGGGGGACTATCGCTCAAGTTCGGTGTACTCCTCTAGGCCTGTGGGGGAGCAAAGAGACGAGACCATTCCTTCGGGAATAGAGCTCGATAAGAAGACCCCCAAAACCGACCTACGGTAGATCGCCTTTGCGACCTACGGTAGGTCGTCTCGGCGACCCACAGTGGGTCGTTCCGACGACCTACCGTAGGTTTCTCTGGAGGGCTATCTGGGGGCTGTTACATTCGGTCGGAGCCAACCTATAATAATGTAGGGGTTCTCCCTAAGAAACCCCTTGCTACGAAGCGTGCTCTCCCCCCACCCGATCAGCCACCACAATTCTAGAAGAAACAGAGGCGAACGACGAGGCCTTCGAGCCAGGACAAACCGCCCAAGGGGAAGCAGGTCTACACACGCTGGCTCGTGAATATTTCGTATGTTTGCCCGACGATAAAAGAAAACATCCTATATGATACACTCAATGACAGGCTTCGGGAAGGCCTCGGCACGCTTCGGCAGCCGCACCATCACCGTCGCCATCAAGTCGCTCAATAGCAAGCAAGCCGACATCTCGGCACGTATTGCCTCCGCCTATCGTGAGGGGGAACTTGAGCTTCGCTCCCTCATCTCAGACCGCTTACAGCGAGGCAAGATCGACCTCACCGTGACGATGGAGGACGACATGCTCGAGGGAAACACAACCCCGATCAACAAGGAATCCCTGCTCGGATATATCCACCAGCTGCAGAGCATACGCACGGAGTCTGGGCTTGACTTCCCCATTGACCCGATGGCACTACTTCGCCTACCTGGAGTGATGGACAGCGAGTCCAGCCGTCCAGCCGAGGTCAGCAAGGAGGAATGGGAAGTCGTTCGCTCCACCACGCTTCAGGCCATCGAAGAGCTTCAAGCCTTCCGCCTACAGGAGGGGAAGATGCTTCGAGAAGTCTGCGCCCAGCGTATCCAGAAGATCTCCACGTTCCTACAGGACATCACCTATCCCGAGGCCGAACGTATCGCAGCCATCCGCCAGCGCCTCGAGGAAGGGCTAGCCAAGATCGCACCAGCTGGTGGCTACGACAGCTCACGCCTCGAGCAGGAGATGATCTACTATATCGAGAAGCTCGACATCAACGAAGAGAAGTCCCGCCTGGCCCATCACCTCAGCTACTTCCTCGAGGTACTTGATGCCGACGCTCCAGGTCAAGGCAAGACGCTGGGCTTCATAGCTCAGGAGATCGGACGTGAGATCAACACCATGGGATCGAAGAGCAACCAGGCCGAGATGCAGCAGATCGTCGTCAAGATGAAGGATGAACTGGAGCAGATCAAGGAGCAGGTGCTCAACATCCTCTAGTTACCGCCCCACTCCCTACAGCCTACCAATGAATAAGCCACGAGCTTCAGCCCTCTCATCGAGGTGCTGAAGCTCGTGGCTTATCAGGATATTCGAGGCTCCGCTCTATAGAGGCGAAGCGCTGTCTACTAGAAGTGACGCTCTACGGGCTCTACTTCGGGGAGCTGGAAATCAACGAAGCACAGACCAGCCAGAGCCGTACCATAGCGCTTCTCGATCGTGATCCCTTCGGTCACGAAGTTCAGTTCGCCTAGGTAGTACTGCGAGTAGGTCTTCTGATGCAGGTCATTGATCACACGGATCAGACGTGCTTCGAGCTCCTCGATACGATAGCGACCGCTGACTTCGCAGACGAGTCCGCCGACCTTATTGTCGAAGTTCTCATCAGCATACATCCAAGCGTAGACGATACCAGCCGAAACAAATTCGTCCTGCTGGCCATGTGAGACCGCCAGGATGGTCTTCATCTCTGAACCGAACGGGGGCAGGTCGATCTCATCCATCGAAGCGATATGTGCCGTAGCGGGCAGGACGGACGAATAGACCATGATGTTGAAGTCAGAGATCCCTGCATCATACAGAGCCATATGATATGACCCAGCGTGCAGCTCCAGATCCGACTCACCGCTACCCTTCGTCACGAAGAAGGTGTGGGGGATAAGATTCCCTACGTACTTACTCATTTAGTTCGAAATATGCTATATGATTAATGTTTATACTCACGCTTGTTCGCCGGTAGATACCGAAGACTTGGTCTGATATTCGGTAGGCCAAAGGCTTACAAAGGTACACTATTTTTAAGAACTTTAGCTCTCAGATAGGTACCTTTCTACGGTATATACCCCCTCTTTCGCCCAAAAGAAGCAGCTCTACAGCTCAAGTGACAGGGGGACACGATCACCTAGAGAGCGGAGAAGAAGACCTAATACACTAGCATCATCACCAGGGGTACATCCGTACTTTCTCTAGGGTACCTTGGAGCGAAAAGCCCCGAACGAATTGCACGAATCGGGCAGTTGTGCGCAATTTTTCGTAGCTTTGTATGAGTTTGGGGTGGGTTGTGCCTCCCCCTTAACCTATTAGCTCAACGAAAGGAAACAAGGTACACTACGCATGGCTACCATCGTCAAAACAAAGGATCTGATGATCGAGGTCGCACGACAGCTCTTCGCTCGGGTTGGGTTCACCAACACGACGATGAACGACATCGCTGATGCCTCGAAGAAGGGTCGCCGTACGCTCTACACATACTTCCGCAACAAAGATGAGATCTTCCAAGCCGTCATCGAGCGTGAGCTCGAGCGACTCTGGCATGACATGGAGCTCATCCGTCGCCTCCCTGCGACCCCCGAGGAGAAGATCCTCACGATGATGCTCACACATCTAGACAAGATCAAGGACCTAGTCCTACGCAATGGCTCACTGCGAGCAGAGTTCTTCAGAGATGCTTGGCTCGTCGAGCGGGCTCGCTCCTCCTTCGACGAGAAGGAGATCCAGCAGCTCCAGGATTTGCTCGAAGAGGGTAAGCAGCTCGGACACTTCTCCGTCCCCAGCCCTCGGCTCATGGCCTACCTCCTACAAAATATCGTCAAGGGCATGGAAGTCCCCTTCATCAGTGGATCCTACCGCTCCAAGGGAACTATCGAAGAGATCCGAGGCACCGTGCGCCATCTCATCCTACATGGAGTACAAAGTCTTAAGTGAGCCTGACATCCAAACCCGAATTCCAACTTAATACAATAAAATAATGAATCTACTTGCTAACAAGGTGGCCATCATCACAGGTGCTGGTCGTGGTATCGGTCGTGCTATCGCTCTGAAGTACGCTCAAGAAGGGGCTTCGGTAGCCATCACCGACCTCAAGATCGACGAAACCGTAGAAGCCTTCATCAAGGAGCTCGAAGCTCTCGGCGTCAAGGCAAAGGCCTATGCCTCCAATGCAGCAAACTTCGACGACGCTCACAAGCTCGTCGATGAAGTAGTCGCTGACTTCGGCCGTGTCGATGTGCTCGTCAACAACGCTGGGATCACCCGCGACGGCCTGATGATGCGCATGAGCGAAGAGCAGTGGGACCTCGTCATCAACGTCAACCTCAAGAGCGCCTTCAACCTCATCCATGCCGTCACTCCCGTCATGGTCAAGCAGCGTAGCGGTAGCATCATCAACATGGCTTCCGTCGTCGGTGTCTCTGGCAACGCAGGTCAGACGAACTACTCCGCTTCTAAGGCGGGTATGATCGGCCTAGCGAAGAGCATCGCTAAGGAACTTGGTGCTCGTGGTGTCCGTGCCAACTCGATCGCTCCAGGCTTCATCGTCACTGACATGACGGGCGCTCTTTCCGAAGAAGTACGTAAGCAGTGGGAAGCTCAGATCCCTCTCCGCCGTGGTGGTACGCCTGAAGATGTAGCTAACGTGGCTACCTTCCTCGCCAGCGATCTCTCCAGCTATGTATCTGGTCAGACCATCCACGTCTGCGGCGGGATGAACATGTAGTCCTCCCATCGACATCTCCCTTCCGAGAATAAAGCTCAGGGACGATAACTGCTCCGAAGCAGTTATCGTCCCTGAGCTTTTCTCTTCCTCGTGCTACTATAAGTGAAGCTATCCTCTCCAAGGTGTCAGATCGGCCCCCTTCGCATGCCATTCTCCCCCCAAGTAGGCGATCCTGAGCGCACGATCGTCCCCTTTTCTGGGGGAGAGCAAACCAATCTGACAAAAGGACTCAACAAGCTCTCCTTTTTTACCAAGAATTTGCACTTCTAGTTATTTCCTTATTTTTGCACCGTGTTAATCGAACTAAAAGCAGTAACTGGTTTCGGGAGTCATCGCAAGATTGCTCACCTTGGGAATAATATTCCCATCCCCCTCTCTCTTGGGATCAAATCCCTTTCTACAGCTAGGCTTTGCCCCCTCCTATAGCTCCGCATTATCTCAATAGAAGCATGATCTTCTAAAGAGCGTAACAGAATTGCATGGTCTTTTGCGTTATTTTAGTGTGTCATGTACTACTACAAACAATAAACTATTATGAAGAAAAAAATGCAGCAGTTTCTGCTAGCGCTACTTGCTCCAGCTCTTCTCCTGTCTTCTTGTGGTCAGGAGAGTCCCAAGAAGCCTGTAGAAAAGCCTAAAAAAGAAGTAAAGCTAAATCTCTCCGCTGAAGTGCAACCAGCGGAAGGGCGTGCCATGGACTACAAGTTGGTAGCAGATCAAGTAAAGGCTACACTTGAGAATAAGACCAGCATCGAAGTCCGCACGTACATCTTCGAAGGGAACAACCCCACTCCTATCTACAACGACAAGCTCGTCTGGAAGGTCGGAGCAGACAAGAAGACCCTAAAGTTTGATGGTAACGTCCACATCTCGACGACCCCCTCCAAGTCCTCCAAGCTACGTCTCGTAGCCGTCATCGGGGATGTATCAGGCGCAGCAGACCAGCTTACGGTCTACTCCTCATACACTCAAGGGCAGGTACTCCCCGTGCTATCTGGCAATGAAGTCACATCGATCAATGTCCCCTATATCCTAGAGTCTACCCTCGAGTTTGACGGTTCTGGGAACTGGGAGATGGGTACCAGCTCTTCCAAGGGCTTCAAGCCCTATGGTCACTTCCTGCGCGTGAAGATCAACAACAAGACGAACAAGAATGTCACGATCAAAGGTCTCTCTAGCGTAGGACTCCTTGCTGAGAGCGCTACACTAAGTGTACTCGCCTCTGGGAATAAGGTCACGGGACGAAAAGAGTATGATTCTCCTATGGAGCTCAAGCTCTCTAAGAAGATCGTCGTCCCAGCTGGAAAGACATCTACAGAAAGCGTCCTCCTTTGGGTCCCCAAGATCGGTAATAAGAACAGCTACAGCCTAGACTTGGTGACAGAAGAAAACCAGGTGTTTACCCCCTACTACTCCGTGATGAATGTCACTAAGGATCCCAATCAGCTCAAGAATGGAGCAATCTACACAACTGTAATCTCTCTCCACAAGACCGAGTTCCTCAATCCTCTGAGCCTCCTCTCCGAAGATGTCATGAATAGAGAAGGAACGGACTTCGTAGACCTACGCCATAAGTTCAAGCTCCACGATCTCTCGATCTACAATGGCCCTGGGAAGGTCGGATACTTCCTCCGAAAGGATGGTTACAATCGCTTCTTCAACGAAAAGACCTACCCCAGCACAGGCTCCATCAAGTGGCACATGCCTGACGAATACGAATGGAACTCCATCCGATACAATCCTGAGAAGGAATTCCTCAAGGGATATGTGGACTATGAAGGGACTATCCCAGTCAAGATTGGTCTAGGGGCGAAGTACTACTGGAAGACCGTAGCCTATCAGATTCACGTCCCAGAAGCAGCTAAGTCAACCTACTACTATGACCGAGAGTGGCCTAAGGCTCCTATCCTCAAGAATGGTCATTCCTTCTATGCCCTCTCTTATGGGAAGACCAACGCGTCTAACCCCAACTTCCCTGCAGAGACGACCAATGACAATCGCTTTGCTTTCCGCTATTCAGTCTACGAGGATAGACTGGTCATCACCTGCTCTCCAGTCGGTATCAAGGATATCAAGGTGAAGGATCTCCCCAATCACCCTGTCTTCTGCAGCCCTGGTACGGTACAACGTATTCTCCCCTTCTACGGCATCTCGAAGATCCCCCCTTACGTAGATAAGGACATCGTAGGTGGTAAGCCTGGTAATGTACGTATTGTAGACTACCTAACGAGCACTAAGCACACCGACGGTTTCCCAAAGATCGCATCCTTCAGTGCTTGCCGTTGCTACATCCTTCCTTACGAGCATGGAGAACATGCCTTCCCTGTCGCTCTCTTCAAGGAAGTCAAGTAAAAGGAGGTCTCAAGAACTTCTAATCGATCAGTAGGAGCGAGCTCCTACTGTTCACAATAAAAGATCCCGCCGGTGGCATCTCTCGGAGATGCC
>ERZ772874.2085-NODE-2085-length-10032-cov-6.497945_pt1 | contig 10032 bp, 4 predicted proteins | sample MGYA00580586_ERZ772874 | MGnify/ENA primary metagenome ERZ772874 (study PRJEB29015, sample SAMEA2737952) | human oral metagenome | biome: human oral; feature: human-associated habitat; material: dental | place: China | collected 2154 ... | reverse complement strand
GTGCCGTGCTTGCCGAGCTGGTCCGTGCCCAGGAACCCCCACACCCGCTGCCCCGGCTGAAAGCCCGAGACCTGCTGGCCGACCTCGGCCACCTCGCCGCTGAAGTCCAGCCCGGTCGGCTGGGGCAGGTGGCGGCCGGTCATGAGCTTGCTCTGCCCGGCTCGGGCACTGGTGTCGATCCGGTTGACGCTGGTCGCGGCGACCCTGATGACGAGCTCACCGGGTCCGGGCGACGGGGCAGGGGCCTCGACGGTGCTCAGCTCCTCGGCAGAGCCGAAGCGCCCGTACTGGGCGGCCACGATGGTGCCAGCGGTGTTCTGGCGAGCAGTCATGTCTTTCTCCTAGTCAGGTGTGGATGAAAGCTGCTGGACGAGCTCGCGGTGGGCCAGTCGCCGCAGGCCGACCAGAATCGGGTCATAGATCGCGGTCCCGAGCACTGCTGCCTGGGCGGCCTGGCTCGGAGTGTCCAGCGGAAGGTCGTGGAAGTCGGCCCGGGCGCACTGCCGGGCTGCGCTCACGTACGCGGCCAGGTGCTCGGTGTCCATGCCGACGCCGCACTCGATGGCCAGCGTGATGGCCGCGAGCAGCTGGTTCACGTACGGGGCGTCGGGCAGGTCCTCGAAGCCAGCCTCGGCGAGGGCGGCCCGCGCCGGGTCCAGGTTGGTTGTGCTCTTCTCTCGCCCCGGCCGGGTTCCTGCCAGCGGCAGAACGACGGTCGCATCGGTCATCATGTCGGCCAGGTTCAGCTCCTGGCTGTGCAGCAGCCCGAGGATCTGCTGCACCTGCCGGATCGACAGCCCGACGATGTGCACCAGCCCCCGGATCAGCCGGAGCTGCTCCAGCGTGTCGGTGCCGTCTGGGTCGAGGTCCTGGCTCGGCTGGATCAGTCCCTCGCGGATGTAGTACTTGATCGTCGCGACCGGCACCCCAGACCTCTGCGACAGGACCGACAGGGGGATGGGTTCTCGCACGTCCTGCATCGTTCTTGCCATCATGAGTGGATAGTAGCACTCTCTACATACGAACACCAGAGCCTGGAGCGACGCCCGAGGCTGGGCTGGCGGCGGTGGTCGTCGGGTGGTGCCGCCGACAAGTCCGACGGCTCTTCCGTGGATCGAAGGTATGGCCTTCTAGCAAGGGGATTTATCGATGATGTTGCTGGCGATGGGTGTGCTCCGCGGGGCTGGCCTGGGCGGGGGCGCGGCTTAGGGGGAGCGGAGAGTCGCTGACGGTGCGTGCAAACCTCGGGGTCGTGGTGTTAGGATAGTGATACTTCCAATAAATCCAATACAGTCGTCTGACGCAGCCCAGTGCTGCCGGGGCAGACCGCTGGACCTTCAGCGGGCTCCCTCAGGCACGAGCGGCGTCACCACGAACCTGGAGCCCCCCATGATCAACACCACCTATGCAAACCGCTTCCAGCAGGTCTCGACGGCGGTCCGCGAGGGGATGGCGAGTGACAGATACCCGTACGGGCACGCGCTCGCCAGCGCTCAGCGCAACACCGCGGACCTCCCTACCGGCGACTCCGTGATCATGCTGACGTCCAACAACTACCTTGGGCTCAGCGTCGACGCTGACGTGGTCGCCGCAGCGCAGCAGGCACTCCAGCAGTACGGACTGTCCACCTGCGGCGCCCGGCTCCACAACGGGACCACGGTCCTGCACCGTACGTTCGAGCAGGAGCTGGCCGAGTGGCTCGGCTTCGATGACGTCGTCCTGTTCAGCTCAGGCTTCCTCGCCAACGTGGCGCCACTGTCGGCGCTGGGCGGGCCGGGGGTCGTCTACATCGCTGACCAGCTCGACCACCAGAGCATCAGCGACGGTTGCGCCCAGTCCGGAGCGGACCTGCGGATCTTCCCTCACAACGACATGCTGAAGCTGGAGTACATCCTGCGCCGTACCCAGGACTACGACTGTCGGCTGGTTGTCGTCGACGGCGTCTACTCCATGGACGGAGACCTGGCGCCCCTGCTCGACATCCAGGAGCTGTGCCGTCGCTACGACGCGATGCTGATGGTCGACGATGCGCACGGTATCGGGGTCTTCGGAGAGACCGGCCGCGGCAGCTGCGAGCACTTCGGCCTCAAGCCCGACATCCTGATGGGGACGCTGAGCAAGTCGTTCGGCTCCTCGGGCGGCTTCATCGCTGCCAGCCGTGAGCTCTGCGACTACGTTCGGCACTCCGCCCACGGGTACATCTTCAACGCCAGTCCGCCACCGGTCCTGATCGGCGGTGCACTCGCTGCGCTTCGCGCCATCCGTACGCGGCCCGAGCTGCGCGAGCGTCTCTGGGCCAACACCATCACATTCCGCCAAGGACTCATGGACCAGGGGTTCGACATCACCTCGGGGGTCGCGCCGATCGTCCCGATCCCCGTGGGCGACGAGGACCTGGCCATGCAGATGACACGAGAGCTGCGCGACCAGGGCGTGTTCCTGTCGATTGCCGCCTTCCCGGCCGTGCCGAAGGGGAAGAGCCGCTTCCGAGTGACGGTGACGTCGATCTTGGAGGACCGGGACCTCGACCACGCCATCTCTGTCATCAGCACCACCGCCCGCACGAAGGGGATCATCTGACATGTCGACCGATCAGACCAGCTTCACCGGCCAGCGTCGAGCGCTGCGGCGAGAGGGGCTCTTCCTGGCGCAGATCCAGGCCTCGCCAGCCTACGGAGTCGTCTTCCCCGGCCATGGCAGCCAGTACCTTGATCAGCTGGCAGACCTGCGCTGGAGCGACCCCACCGTCGCCGCGGTCTTCGACGAGGCCGATGCCTTGTACGAGGCCCGGTACGGGAGCCCGCTGTCGGCCAGTATCTACACCGACCTCGGCGCGACAGCGGCGATGCTGTCGCAGCCCACCGCCATGCAGTGCGCGATCTTCACCGCGAGTGTGGCCCAGTACCGTCGGCTGCTGACCATCGCTGCTCCTCCGGCGATCGTCATCGGCCACAGTCTCGGCGAGTACGCGGCGTACGTGGCTAGCGGCGTGCTCAGCTTCGGTGACGGACTAGCCGGAGTGATGGCGCGCGCCGAGGCCGTCTCCGAGCTCCCCACCGACCGCCGCGGCACGATGCTCGCGGTCCGGGTCCGGACCGAGGAGGAGGAGCGGACGTACCGGCACCTTCTGCTGCTGGCCACGGCCTCGGGCGATATCTGCGAGGCCATCGCTAACTCCGCTACCCAGCGCGTGGTTTCCGGCTCGGAGGCGTCGGTCACCGCGTTCGCCCAGGCCGCGCAGGCTCGCCAGCTGCCGGTTACTCGGCTGCGGGTGACCCACGCCTACCACTCTCCGATGCTGCGCTCCTGCGTCGTCCCGCTGCGGGCCCGGCTGGCGGAGCTCACCTTCCGTACGCCGTCGATCACCGTTGTGTCCAGCATCACCGGTGAGGCGCTTGACGAGGCCACCGACCTGGCGGAGCTGCTCGCGGTCCAGCTGGTGCAGCCGTTCGACTTCGCAGCCCTGCTGGCCAAGGCGGCCGAGCGCGGCGTTCAGGACTTCGTCGAGGCTGGTCCGAGCGCGGTCCTGTCCGGGATCATCGAGGGCGGAACCAGCGACGCCTGCTGCGTCCCGATGGACTCGCGCCGACGCCCCGCCGACGAGGACGAGCAGCAGGTGCGGCTGTACCTGACCAGCCTCGGCATCCCCCAGGCAGACCTCCAGTCGTACGCGCCGGAGGTCACCTATGACGTCGCCGGCTTGGTGAGCGCGGTCACGGGCTACCCCCGCTTCGCTCTCCCGACCGGGCGGGCCCTGGACCGCATCGGACTCGTCCCGCAGGTGCGCCAGCGGTTGAGCAGCCGGCTGGAGTCAGAGTACGGCCCGGGCTTCGGCAACCTCTCCTGCAGCATCGACCAGCTGCAGGCGCGGCTCACCGGCACCGAGAACGAGCCGGCCGACGACACCGCATCCTCGCCCACAATCGCGAGCGTCTCCTCATCGCGCGAGCCCGTCACTAGTGAGGTGCTGGTGGCGGAGCTGGTGTCGGCGGTGGTGTCGGCGACGGGGTACCCGGTGGAGGTGGTGGAGCCGGATCTGGACCTGGAGGCTGATCTGGGGGTGGACTCGGTGAAGCGGGCTCAGGTGGTGGCTGCTGTGGGGTCTGCTCACGGGGTGGCTGAGGAGTCGGTGGACCTGGCGGGTGCTGGGACGGTTCGGCAGCTCGCCGAGCGCCTGGCTCAGGCGTGCAACCCCACCACAGCTGCTCCCGATCCGGAGCCCATCCGGCAGGCCAAGGACCCAGAGCCTGTCCGGCAGACCAGTGACCCGCAGCCCAGCGAGCCAGAGGTCGCGATGCGGTACCTGCCGCGGGCGCTGGTGCGGGACCTGACCCAGTCCCCGGGCACCCCCAGGGACCTGCGCGGGCTGCGGCTGCTCCTGCTCCCGGCTGCCAATCAGGACCTCACCGACCGCACCCGCACCCTCCTCGAGGCCGCCGGTGCCGAGGTCTGGACCAGTACGGTGCCGGCACCGGACTCCACCGACGACGTCGACCAGGCCTCCATGGCCGCCGAGCTGGCTGCCGAGCACCGGCGCTGCGGACCGCGTGACGGGATCGTCGACCTCGCCAGCTACGGGCCTTTTCGCGATGCCCTGGAGCTCGACACGGCTGACTTCTCGCTGACCTGGCACCGGCAGTACGCCCAGGTGTTCAGCGTCTGCCAGGAGTACTTCGCCGACCTGGCCGCGGCCGCAGACCGGGCCGTGGTCGCCGTTCTCACCAACTGCGGCGGCGGGTACGGCCTGAAGCTCGCCTCGACCGGCGACGCCCTGGGCGCCATGACCGTCGGCTTCGTCAAGAGCCTCGGCAAGGAGCTCCCCCTGCTCAGCCTGTGCCTGGTCGAAGTCGACAGCTCCTGCGGGCTCTCGGCGGCCGACAAGCTGGTCACCGAGCTCGCTGCCGGCTCCGACGACGACGAGGTCAGCTACCTGGGCGACCAGCGCCACGTCATCAAGGTGGTTCCGGTGCCGGTACCGCCGGCCCCCGACCACCGGGACGCGAGAGAGGGAGCGGTCGTCTTCACCGGCGGGTCCCGCGGGATCGCCCTGGAGTGCGCACTCGCGCTCGCCAGCAGCGACCTCACCCGTGGCCCGATCGTGATCCTCGGACGCTCCCGGATCGACGACTCCGAGTCCCGGCCGTACCTCGAGCTCAGTGACGAGGACTTCGCCGCTGCGCAGCCCGAGATCATGGCCGTACTGCACCGTGAGCACCCGGGCAGCCGCCCGATGGAGCTGCGCCAGCGGTTCCGCAGGATCGCCGACAACCGGCAGCTGTGGTCCACCATCCGCCGCCTCAAGGCCAGTTCTGCTCCCATCGAGTACCTCACCTGCGACGTGAACGACGCTGACCAGGTGGCCCACACGATGGCCGACATCCGCTCCCGACACGGGGGCGTGCGGGGCATCGTGCACGCGGCCGGCCTGGAGTCGCTGGGGCAGCTGCCGAAGAAGAGCTACTCGTTGGCGGTCAAGGTGGTCGAGACCAAGCTTCAGGGCTTCTGCCACCTGCTCCACGCGGTGGACCCGGCCAGCCTCGACTTCCTCGTAGCCTTCACGTCGATCTCGGGACGGTTCGGGATGGACGGGCAGACCGAGTACACGGCCGGCGCGGCCGCCGTCTCGGCCCTGTGCAGCCAGCTCTCTCGGCGCTGCCCCACCACACGGGTGGTAGCCATCGACTGGACCGCATGGGCCGGGGTTGGCATGGCCACGCACCACAGCGTCCAGGAGATCCAGGAGCAGCAGCGCGGACTGCGGTACATGCCGCTGGCCGAAGGCTGCCGGCACTTCCTGCGCGAGCTGGCAGGCGGCGGTTTCGACTCCCAGGTGATGATCTTCGGCCCGCTCGGCACCAACGAGCCGCGCTCCGCGCTCAGCTGCCTGACCGACGACCGTACGGCGATCGCCGAGCCGATCAGCTACGGCAGCATCGTGGACCCTGGAGCCTTCCCGATGATCGAGACCCGGTCTCAGCAGTCCGCGACCCAGCAGGTGTTCACCCGGCGCCTCGACCCCCGGCTCGACGGCATGCTCACCGACCACCTGGTGAAGGGCTCACCCACGCTTCCCGGCGTCTTCCACCTGGAGGCGATGGCCGAGGCTGCGCGGCTGGCCACCGGACGTACCGACCTGATGATCGAGCTGGCGGAGTTCCAGAACTTCGTCAAGTGCCCGGAGGGCCGGGTCTGTGACCTGGAGATCACCGTCTCCACGGCGCACCCTGACTGCGTCGAGACCTCGATCCGGGCCGACGTGGTGAGCCCCGGAGGAGTCGTCCTGATGCCTGGGCGTCAGCGCTCTCACGCCGTCTTCGTCCCTCGGCGTACGGTGCCGAGCTGCCCGTTCGACTGGGGCCAGCTGATGACCGACCGGGATACCCAGTTCGACCTCGGGGTCTACTACGTGGCCGCCGAGCCGATCATCACCTTCGGGCCCAGCTTCCGCATGCTGCAGGAGGCCTGGCGCACCAGCACCGGTGTCCTGGTGGGGCGGTTCGACCTCTCCGCTGACACTCGCGCGCTGCTGCCCGAGGGGGCTGCCCGCCTGCGTACTGAGCCGCTGCTGATCGACAACGTCGGGCGGCTGGGGCTGATCGACATCTTCCACCGCTTCGGTGACCACGTGGTCCCGGTCAACGTGTCGGGCGCGGTGATCCAGCAGCCTGCTGCCGGGCGGACGGAGGTGGTGGGATGCGTCGAGATCGAGCCGGAGGGGCCCGGCGAGTACGCGATGCGGCTTCGAGTCGCCGACCTCGACGGCACTCCCCTGATCGAGGTCGACCGGATCCTTCTGCAAAGGCTGAACAAGAATGCTGCGCGTCGTAGCCTCGCTCATGCTGCGGCATAGCGAGCAGTCTCTCGCCGACATGCTCGACGTCACGATCGGCGACGGGCTGCGGGGACGGGTACGGCCGGTGTCGCACGGGCAGGCCCTGGCGGCACTCGGCTCGGACCCCACCCGCGGCTGGCCGGTTCGCTGCGAGACCGACGGGCTGGGGCGGTTGCACCACCCGGCCCGTCGGGCGCAGTGGCTGACCGGGCGGCTCTGCCTGCAGGACCTCGTGCTGAGCGTCGACCGCCTTGCTGCCGTACGGCCGTGCCTGGTGCGGCAGGAGGGCGGCGACGCCGAGGAGGTCGGGCGGCCTGTCGTCGTCGACGACCACCGCAACCCGGTCGCTGAGGTATCGGTGTCGCACTGCCGGGACTACTCGGTCGCGGTCCTGTCCCGGTCACGCTGCTCGGTCGACATCGAGCGCCGGGCAGCGGTCCGGGCCACATCAGCCCCGTGCCTGTTCGGCACCGACGAGCACCGGCTGGCCAGCATGGTCCTCGCCGAGGCCGACCCCCAGGACCGACCCACGGTCTACTGGACTCTCCTTGAGTCCCTGGGCAAGCTCTATGGCCGTCCCAGCTACGGCCGTGGCCGGTTCCACCTCCTCGCACCACAGCCCCACGACGCCGCCGGAACCCTGCGGTTCGGGTCCCACCAGCCGGCGGCCAGGAGCCAGCGCCGAGCCCGCGTCAGCATCACGGTCTTTTCGGAGCACGTGATCTGCGCCGCCACGGCGGATCCCCGCGTTCAGCCGGACCCCTGGACGCACCCGAACGACCCGACACCATCTGGAGGAAGTCATGTCACCCCGCGTTGATCCTGATCACGCTCTGACCCCGATCGCTATCGTCGGTGCCGGCTGCGTCCTGCCGCCGACCTCGACCTCGCTGGCTGAGTACCGTCGCAACCTGCAAGAGGGTCGGCTGGGGATCTCCCCGATCCCGCCGGAGCGGTGGGACCGGGACCACTACTACAGCACGGACCGGCGCACCCCGGAGCGCACCTACTGCACCCTGGGCGGCTTCGTGGACGACTACCGCTTCGACCCGGCCCCGTACGTGCTGGACCCTGAGCAGCGCGAGACGATCGCCCAGGCGAACCGCACCCAGCTGTTCGCCATTGATGCCGCTCTGCAAGCGCTGACCGCGGCCGGATACGACCGGGAACGGCTCCGCGCCGCTCGCGCTGAGCTGTACCTGGGGAACATGCTGGGAGACGAGCAGCTTGCTGACTACTCCCTGCGGCACCGCGCTGACCGCCACTGCGCCTCCCTGCTGCACACCCTGGGGGCACCGGACGGGACGACCTCTGACACCTGGACGACCGCCTGGTCGAATGCCGCTGACCGGCGCTTCGGCTCCGCACGCCCGGAGCCGAAGCAGGTGCTGGCCAGCGCCCTAGCGCCGGTCGTCGCCTCGGCCGTCGGGATCCACGGAGGCTCGGCACTGGTCGACGGCGCCTGCGCCTCCGGCCTGCTGGTGGTTGATGTGGCGGTCGCCGCCCTGCTGCGTGGCGCCCTGGACCTGGTGGTTGCAGTCGGCGCCATGGCCAACATGGGTGTCGCCGGGAACGTCTCCTTCGCCAAGATCGGCGGACTCTCCGGCAACGGCAGCCACCCACTGTCCGACACCGCCGACGGCCTGATTCCGGGCGAGGGGTCGGGGGCAGTGGTGCTCCGGAGGCTGGACCGGGCCCTGGCCGACGGTGATTCCGTGATCGGGGTGATCCGGGGCGTCGCGACCCGCTCCGACGGCGCCGGAAAGGCTATCTACGCGCCTTCGTCCCGAGGCCAGGTGGCCGCGATGCGAGCGGCGCTGGACCAGGCGGGGCTCACCTCGTGCGACCTTGACTACCTGGAGGTGCACGCCACCGGGACGCCGACCGGCGATATCACTGAGATCGAGTCCATCGGCCAGCTGGTGGCGCAGGACAGCCGTCGCGAGCCACTCACGATCGGCTCCGGCAAGGCTCTCATCGGGCACGGCTTCCCCTCAGCCGGTATTGCCAACCTGGTGAAGATCCTGCTCAGCTTCGAGGACCAGCGGTTCTTCCCGACCTTTGGGGTCGCGGGACCGAATCATGGTCTGGTCGAACAGGGCGACGCGCTGCGCCTGCTGCCCGAGGGCGGTGACTGGCCGCAGCACCCCGACCACCCGCGGCGGGCGATGGCGAACGCCTTCGGCTTCGGCGGAGTGGACTCGTCGGTCCTGGTCGAGCAGTTCGACCCCCGCTACCACGGGGCACTCGTGGCTGAGTCGAAGCTGGCCGCTGCGGAGCCGGAGAAGGAGCAGTGGCTGGCCGTTGTCGGGGCCTCCGCTCTGCTGCCCGGACTGCCGGCCAGCGACGGGCTCCCCGAAGTGGCCGCCTTCGAGCGGGCCTGGGCTGCGCTGTCGGACCCGTCGGTCGGTGTGGCCGACGACTTCCGCTTCCCGTTCCGGGACGTCAAGATCCCGCCCAGCACCCTGCAGCAGACCGATCGAGCCCAGCAGTTCTTCCTCACGACGAGCCTGCATGCCCTGCGTCAGGCACAGCTGCTGTCGGGGCGTACGGTCGCTCAGCCCGACCGGATCGCGACTGTGGTCGCTACGGCATCCGGCTCGGAGGCATCGCTGCACCGCAACGAGCGCATCCGTGCCGACGAGTTCCAGCAGCTGCTGGCAGCCACGGGATCCGACTGTGGCCTGGCGAGCACCGCCCTGCAGGGGTGGCGGTCGGCTCTCGACGGTGCTTTCACGCCGGGCTCGGACGCGACCACCGAGGCCGCGCTGCCCGGCTACATGGACAACATCGTGGCCGGACGCGTGGGCAACAGCCTTGACCTGCGCGGGACCAGCTACGTCGTCGACACCGATCTGTCGTCGTTCGGCGCGGCGGTGCGCTGCGCCGAGCAGGTCCTGAGCACCGGTACTGTCGACCATGTTCTGATCGGCGGAGTGAACGCTGTGGTGGCACCCGAGATGGCCGAGCTGTGGTCGCGGCAGCTGGGGGCTCCGGTCCACCCGGTGGAGGCGTCGGTCTCCCTGGTCGTCACCCGCGCCGATGCCGCAGACCCTCGGCAGGTCCTCGGCTACCTTCAGGTCTCCGCCCAGCCGTCGTCGGACGCCCCCGAGGCCCGGGCCTTCACCGCGCTTGGCGCGGACGGCGCCCTGTGGACCGTACGGCAGCTTCTGGCGATGGCCGCTGACCCGGGTGCCGAT
>ERZ772874.2084-NODE-2084-length-10034-cov-4.842569_pt1 | contig 10034 bp, 8 predicted proteins | sample MGYA00580586_ERZ772874 | MGnify/ENA primary metagenome ERZ772874 (study PRJEB29015, sample SAMEA2737952) | human oral metagenome | biome: human oral; feature: human-associated habitat; material: dental | place: China | collected 2154 ... | reverse complement strand
GAAAAAAGAATTAATACTATGTAGCGAATGCGCTAGAAAACTAGGATTGGACAACATGGACATAGGATATGAATTTGGAGGAATGAGTGATATTTTAGGAGGACTATTCAATGGTTTCTTAGAAGATACTAGAATACCTCTAATTCAAACAAGTAATTTAGAGTGCAAAACATGTGGAACAAACTATAATAATTTCATAACAGATGGAATGTTAGAATGTGAAGATTGCTATAAAACATTTGATAAACAAATAGATAAGGTATTAAAAAATATACACAATAGTAATAGACACATTGGAAGAAAGCCATCAGAGAAGTTAGATAAAGTAGCAGAAGAATCTGTAGAATATCAACTTGAAAACAAGGAAGAAACAAAAATTTATAGAAATCTTGTAAAAGATATTGATATTCAAAATATAATTGAAGGTGAAATAATAATAAAATCTAACCAGATTATTTATAAAAATCAAGAAGATATGGAACTAAATATGGGGCTGGTTTCCTCAACTGTAAAAACATTAGCAGGATTCTTTTTGTATTTAAAATATCAGGCACAAAAAGGGGATATTATTTTCATTGATGAAATTGAATTAAATTTACATCCTGAAAATCAGAGAAAAGTGATGAGACTTATAAATTATTTATGGAGGATAAAATATGAACGAAAATAATTTGCAAAAAATTTTGGATTTTTTAAATAAGCATCATAGATTCTTTTTTGAATCTAAGAAATATGCTGATCAAACTGCACAACCAACGCCAGAGGATTCAAGAGCATGGTCACAAATATTAATCAGTTTACTCACAGGAGTCAATGGTTTGGGTAGACAAAAGGGTCCAGATTTGCTAGATGGTTCAGATGTTAAAGCTGCAAATACATGGGGTGCTATAGATACACCTAGGTTTAATGGGTGCATTAAGTCAGGAACATTAAGTTCAGTATCCGATAACATGGATTCATTGAATCAAATGCCTCATTTATATTTTGTTTTATGGGATAATGCTCCAGATAATGGGACTGAAAGAACAAGAATTTGGGCGGTGAATACTCAAACAGATCCATTATTTAGAGAGATGTGCGAGTTATGGTACCAAAAGCGTCAAAACGGCGAAATAAAAAGCACAAATTTTCAGTTACATCCCCCTAGAAATAAAAATAGTAATGTGTTTACTAATACTTGTGGAAATCTAAATTATCCACTCGTTTTAGATGCAAGATGGAATGGTGAAACATATAAAATAATTCATTTTGATGAAAAAGCGATAGAAAATGGTTTTTGTACTTGTGTTGAATAGTACAATGGGCTGTCACTCTAAAATGATATGACAGCCTACTGCATTTTATAAAGTATTTAAAGAATCAAAGAGAAAATTAATTGTGTCTTCGGCATTGTATATAGTTTTTGTTGCTTTTTCAATTTTGTTTCCTAACTCTTCAAACTGTGTTAATTCTTTTTCTTCAATAGGGAATGGAAGTAAAATACCTTCAAGCTGTTCTCTTTTTATTCGACTATGTGAAGAAGAGGTTCCAGAAGTCATTGATTCTATTTGTCCGCGTACTTTGTCTGTTTTTAAAAGATAACATAAAATATAGGGATTAATACCGTTTTTAGCTCTAAGTATTTCAAACTCATTTGAGCAGACTAATGAATATTCTGTTTCTGGTATTACAGCAATTCTAGGAATTCTCGGATTTAGTTTTGAAAAAATAATGTCGTTTTCCTTACATCTTCTGCCTTTGGATACAGGAACAAAATTTACTACTTCTTTAAAGTTGATTGTACAATCCTGATTAACATGTAAAACACTTACATGTTTAATTATATCTGAAACCATATATCCTTTCCTGTTTTTTGTAACAAAATCAGCCACATCAGATAACTTTTTAATTGTGTATCCTGTTTTTATATCAGAGGCAAGTGAATCAACAATTGCATAGCGAGAAGCAGCATAAAAATTAGGTTTAAGAATATTATCAATTAAATCTTCTTTTTGAAGATAAGTAATTGATGGATTTGTGCATAATACAGTTTCACTCTGAACGATTTTTTTGAGAGAGGATGCAATAATTGGCATTTGATTTATTCCAGTTTGTATTTTTACAGGAACTCCTATACGTTCTTTTACATTAAAACCTAAATCTTTACAATCCGCCATGAAAAACTTAGGGTTGGATGAGTTCTTCTTTTGTAAGTACAGTATACAGGTATTTGTCCTTGTTCCAGCTTGGGCAAATGTTACGGAAGGTAGTCCTATTACACCGCGAAGAGAATAATTATCGAGAATTCTACTTCGATATTCACTATATATTCCTTTTGATGCAAATACTGAATCAGGTAAGACTATCGCGAGATACCCATTTTCTTTTAGCAAAGCAATACATTTGTCGAGCATTAATAGTTCGGATGCAATGTTTGAAGGTTTTGAATTAAAAGAGTTAAGAACCGGGTATTCATTTAAGTTTAACTCGGAAGTATTATATTCTGCTCCAAACGGAGGATTTGTAAAAATCAAATCAATTGAATTAAAATATGAGCTTATAGAGCTAGTGCCAATAATACTGTTTCCACTATTAATGTTCGAGATGTTTGATCCAAGTAATAATGCGTTTATCTTCGAAAGGCGTACCATTCGATCAACTTTGTCTTGTCCAATAATCCCATTATTTCTAAATTCTGAAATAGTTTCTTGGCACTGTTTTGAATCGGATAACTTTGATTCTATATAGCGTGTATAATGATTTGAACTCTCTATTAGTAATGTTCCAACGCCACAAGTTGGATCCATTATTTTTATTTTTCCTAAGTTTGTTTGTTCAAAATATCCGTCATTTTCCATATCATTAAATATGATATCAAGCATAGGTTGAGAAATCTCATAAGGCGTCATATATTGGGCATCTTCTTTGTTATTTCTAAAGTTTTCTCTTACAAAGTGTCCAAAACATTCATTTATTAAATCGAAGTCAGAATATTGCTTTGTTTCGACTAAATGCAAAAAATCAATTTTTTCTATTTCACTTATTAGTTTCTCTGCTAATTCATCTTCAGTTAGTTGAAGATTTAATGATGGATTCATACCAAAAATGTTTGTGCCGTCTGAATTAAAGAATATTTCATTTTTAACTTCATTTTCGAAAACATAAATTAGTGTTTGAGCAATACTAGATTCATTATTCATGTTCTCTCGAATATATTTGAGAGAAAACTTTTCACCTTTTTTTGCGAGCGAAAAATTTAAAGCAATTAATTTTGTAATTTCATCTAGTTTGGCATTTGAATCGTCAATTCTTCCGTAAGAATGAAAATATTCTCTTAAGTTGAGTAATACTTCATAAAACATAGAATAACTAACACCTGTGTTCATATGTTACTCTCCTTTCGTGTAATTTAGGTGTAGTATATCATACTTTCAGAGAAAATGCAAGATACATATCTTACTTCAAGATTGCAATCTTGAAGTAAGAGTGATTTTGATAATTAGGATTTATGACTGGAGTGTACCCAAAATCTTGGACAAATAATTTGAAAACTAGTTTCCTATTTGTTAAAATATAGTTAAGGAGAGAAATTTGATTATGAACAAGAGAAGTAAAAGGTACACAGATGAATTTAAAATGTTAATTTTAGAATTGCTGGAAGATGGAAGAACAAAAAAATCATTAGAAAATGAATATGGGGTAGCAACGGCAACAATCAGAAAATGGGAAAAAGAATTTAAAGGAATCATAGATAAAAAATACAATGCTAACGAAGCTTTAAATGAAATCATGGCCTTAAAAAGGCAGCTGCAACAAGAAATGGATAAAAATAAAAAATTAGAAAAAGACCTGGAACAAAAGGAACTAGATATTGACATATTAAAAAAGGCATCAGCCATATTGATGAAAAAATAAGGACTGTTGACAAGTACGCATTAGTAAAGACTTTATTCAATGAGTTTAATGTTTCAAAATCAAGAATAATTAATTTAATAGGCATTAAAAAAAGCAGCTATTACTACTGGGTTAAAGAGGTCAAGACACAAAGGGATATAGAAAATAAAATTTTGTACGATATAATAAAATCAATATGGCAAGACAGCAGAAAAACTTACGGAGCAGTAAGAATTCATAAAAAACTAAGAAAGTTAGGATTAGAAGTAAACATAAAACGAGTCAGAAGATTGATGAAGGAAAATCAGATAAAGTCAATAATTCATAAAAAATTTAGAAATTATAACAAATCAGATGATATAAAAGAAATAACAAGAAATATTTTAAAAAGAAATTTTGATACAGAAAAATTAAATGAAAAATGGGTAAGTGATATAACATATATTTGGACAAGAAAGGACGGGTGGTGCTACTTATCAAGTATAATGGATTTGCACAGCAGAAGAATAATATCACATAAGGTTGGAAAATTTATGGATATAAAATTAGTTATCGATACCTTAAAAATGGCGATATATAAAAGAGGGGATATAACTGATCTGATAATACATACAGATAGAGGAAGCCAGTATATGAGTAAAGAATATCGTAAATTTTGTGCAAAAAAAGGCATAAGCATATCTTACAGCAGAAAAGGAAATCCTTATGATAATGCATGTATAGAATCATTCCATGCAACATTGAAAAAAGAATATGTACATAATGAAAACTTTGAAAATCTAGAAAGTTTAAGAAGTGGAATGTACGAGTATATAGAAATATGGTATAATAACAGCAGAATACACAGTAAAATAGGATTTACAAGTCCGAATGAATACGAAGAAAGCATAAAGAAAGGAAACAAAGAAATTGCTTAAAAATAGTCTAAATTTTGGGGGATACTCCAGTTTAGAAATAAAGAAAGTTAGAAGTAGGTGTACTACACAATGGTGTAATCTGTTATCTTTATCAGGTAGCATGCCATAAAATTCGTTTAGCAGCTTGATGAATATAAAAGGTAACATTTGATAAGAAAATGGAAGAATTATCCATTACAATGGAGCAAGTTCATACTGATAAGGCATTTTCCACCGAATATAAAGCTCAAATTGCCCTCTATGAAAATTTTCTTTCCGAGAATCCTATTCCAAACTTTCAAATTCAATGATTATTTTAGATAAATTTGATAAACTAAACGAAAAAAGAATACCCTCATGCAAGAGTATTCTTCCTCAAAAACTACCGATGGACGAGCTTTACAAGATACGAAAAAACTATGGAATTTATGTGGGTAAGGAGATGGAGGGAGCTTTATCTCTTCTTTTTATGGTCTTTCTATACTATATACTATGAAAATGTAAGTCACCTATAGTTTTTCTACTTGTCCAATAGTTTCCTCTAATGTCATTGGTATTGTCTATAACTAACTTACATGTACCTACTTGAATCGGATTTTCATCACTACATCTACTTAGAGGATTAGTGATATAAGTGTAGTATAGTACAAACTCTCCATTTTCTTCAACTAAGTCGCTGGTAATAGTTTTACTGCTTATTTCATTAGATTTAAGTTTTACATCCGTAGAAAGAAAACTTTGCTTAATCTCAATTTTGACATCCTTTTTTTCAAATTTCCCCTTATAATTGTAACTTAAAACTCCCGTATATTTTTTCCTTAATCTTGGAATTTTGACAAAAGGATTGTATTTCCATAGATACCTTTCATATATAACTATTGCAATAACAGAATATCCAGACGACTCTAAGATTAAGTCCCAATACTCCAAAACCGACGCTGGCATCTTAAACTTATATAGTATGATGAAAATAACGATTATAATTATTCCTGACAATTTTATCAGCGATTCCATTTTAGATTTCATAACTATAAAATCCTTTCAATTCATCTATGAATCCTTTATATATCTTCTCTCTGTCCGCTGAGTCATGGCACATTTTTTTGATACCATTCACTTCAATAAAATTGTTAATATTATACTTATTAACATAAAGAAACTCTACAATGTCGTCAAAAATATATTTGTAATGATCATATCTTGTAAAAATCTCATCAGGAACATTGTAGAGTAGACATTCTATACCAAAAGAGCTTGCTTTATGTGCAAACTCGCATCCTTCATCTTGCATTTGATACCTCATCTCTTTTGCTATTCTAACCATTTTCTTAAAATAAAAATTTGTTGCTTTATTCTTATCTATCCCATTCTTAATGTGTTGCTCTGGATAATTTATTACTTCGGTACCATCATCAGCTTTAATAAGTATTCCTCCTACATAATTTTCCGGATCTAACCTGTAATCATTAGAATAATCTCTATATCTTAATGCTGGAACTGAATCAGCATCTTTTCTATAAGAATTCCCATGTATTTTAATGGATTTATTTTTTCTTTCTACATCATCACCAAATTTATTTTTTAATGCTAATTGAACTATGTCTTTAAAAGTCTTATTTTTAGGACTTGCACTTATAAAACCATAATTATCTTTGGAAACACCAACTCTGTACTTTGGTCTAAATTGATCTACTTGAACAACTGCAATATCAACATCACTGTGTTGTCTAACATTGGTATTGTTTGCATAAGAACCCTGTAAAAAAATTTTAACCTCATAATCATCATCTTTCATTCTCGTCTCAAACGAAGGAGTTTCACTATACATTCTTTGAATAGAAGTCCTTTCGTTAAATCCGATAGTTTTTAAAGCATCAACTAACATTCTTATAGCATTTTTGCATTGATTTTCTTCTGTTTCACTCAAAGGCTTTGCATATTTTCTTAATTGTTCTTCTGTAAATATCATTTATTATTAATCCTCCTCATTTAATAATTTATTCAAACTCTATCTCCTCATTGATTTTTTGATGAATATCTACTCTATTATCAACATCTATTATATTTACTAACCATCCATTTAGTGTACAATTTCTGATAAATTCATCAATTCTATTGACACCGTTCATTTCTTTGAGTGTTACTACTACGCCAAATCTAACTCCCACACCATCCTTCGGATCTAATCGGTTATTTGTTTTTACTTCTATCCCCCAATTTTTATTTCTATAAGAATCTTTTGGTATCATTCTTTTAGTAGCACTTTCTGCAATATACTTCACATTATCCCATTTTCTAAACAGCTTTCTAGCTTCACCCTCTAAAATATAATTTCTTTTCACCTCTGATGTATCTTCTGTATTCTGTTTATCTCCTTTAATATCCTTGATTTTGTTATCATCTCCTATTCTACCAAAATGTAAATTAAGTTCCGTATTTGTATAGTCAACACCTTGTGTTCTATTACATAATGGGAAATAACACATAGTAGCTTTTGCAATATACGGATATTTATTATCTTTTAGAGGAACTGGAAAATTGTAGTTATAGGTATTCCATTTTTCACTAATGTCTGATACTACAAATTTTATTTCATCATCTTTCGTTTGAATAATGTCATTTATATGAATTGGTACAACACCATGCCCATATAATGCAACTTCTTCAGGGGTTGGTTTTTCATTCCAATCTCTCGCAGCATCAATAATCATAGCTTTTGCAACTTCTCTATTGAGTCCTAAGACATCAATTAAATAGGATAACTTTCTTGCAACCCAAGGTGCAGCATAAGAAGTACCAGCAACATTTGCAGCACCTAAAGGTTCACAAACTTTAATGTATTGTTCTTCACTACCACCATAATAACTCACATCAGGTTTTGCAAAAAAAGATAATACTAGTCCCTTACGAGAATATTTAGTCGACAAACCATTCTTACTGACTGAATTTACAACTAAACTATTAACAGAATCTGCCGGAGAGCCTATCTTCACTATATCGGCACTTGGTTTATTTGTTCCAGCCACAACAAATATCACATTGTTTTCAAACTGTATTTTATCTAATGTTGCAGCTTCAGCAGAAATAAAGTTATCATTAATTTCTTGGTTACTACCAAGTGAAATATTCCATACTTTTATATCTGAATTATTTGCTACAATGCTTTTTATTCTTTTTATTATTGAAAAAGAAGAAAATTCAGCACCTACAGCAACTCCAAAATGCCTAACTTTAAACCTTCCACAACCATCATCTAACCAAGGATTTAATTTTGCACCATCAACAATAATTGAAGATACCGCTGTTCCATGATTATAATCCTTAGGACTTTTTGGTGTATCTTTTGATACCATATCATGATATTCAACCCATTCATTAAAATATACACTTTTATCAAATAAAGTATCTATCACTCCAATTGTCGGTTCAATAGTTGGAGATGGTATAGTTATCATTTTTATTTGATATTCATCGATAAAATCATCTGGTGATAAACTTGATAAATCAACAGTTGCCATTGAAACAAGATAAGGTGCTTTTTCAAAAAGTAGCTCCACTTGCTTTTTATCTAAATAAACAGTTTGATTATCTAAAATTCTGGTACTTAATATGTCTATTCCTAATTCTTCAAATAATAACTTTGCATCCTTTCTTACATCATAGAGAGTTATAATACTTTGTTTAAGATCAATTGTCGGTACTTCTACTTGAAATGAATTTATATAAGAAGCATCTGCAATTACTTGTTTGAATGTAGACATACTTATAGAAAAGTCTTTAAACAACTTTGGATTGATAATATTTTTATCTTCAAAAATATTTTTATTTATGCTTCCTGAAAATTTCTCAGATAATATATTTGAAGTATTTGAAATCATTTCTATGCTTTTAATTAAATCATTTTCGTCAAAAAAATATGTTATGATATGGCTACTTTTATCTTTATTAAACTTAGCTCCTACAATTGAATCATTGGAATCTGCGCCTTTAAAAATCCCTGCTATTCGATTGCTTTTCGCAACAATTTTATTGTAATAAACACTAACTAAAATTCCTTCAAATGGTTTTGTTTCTTTGTTCCAAAATTCTTTAATCTGCTTTAATTGAGATTTTAATCTGGATAAATGCTCTGTGGTAACTTCTATCCTGCCATTCATAGTTATTCCACCACCATTGCCATTTCTACTAGCTTGCACAAAGCGTTTCCCTTTCAATTCTAAGACATTATTCACTATCTACTTCCTCCCTTTTTAATTTTCTTGATACAGTGCTCTTAGATTCCCCTTTCAGTTTTTCTATTTCTCTCACAGTAAATCGTTCTTCATGAAGTTGACTGATATCCTTTCGTTCTAAGTTCCCTATCAAGTAGTTGTATAATCTTTTCAAATAATCATACTCAGAACCAACATCACTAAATGCAAGTGATGTTTTTATAATATTTTTTAACTCTCCTGGATAAGGTAGTTTTTTTGCCGTCTTTAAAATTTTTTTAAATAATCTGGTGTCCTTTGATGTTCCTTTAAAATTCTTAATAAACGAAGAAAAATAATACTCAGCAACTTCTATCAAATCTTCATTACTATACCTATTAAAATTAATAACTGAATCAAATCTTCTAACTAATGCTTTATCAAAATTTGAATATAGATTCGTAGTTGCAATAAGCACTATTTCTTTATTAAGATCTGTTAATCTATCTAATTCTCTTAAAATCGTAGACGTTACTCTTCCCATCTCCCTAACATCATTAGAATTAATTCGATCCAGAGCAATAACATCAATTTCATCAAATAAAATCACTATCTTATTTGCATTTGGAAGCATATTTATTTCTTTAAACGCCTCTATAATATTTTTATTAGTTTGTCCCAACTTACTATCTATCAGATTTTCAAAATCCACCCTGAAAAGAGATCTATCTAACAATCTTGCGACATTTTTTGCTGCTTCCGTTTTCCCACTCCCTGGTAAACCTTCAAACAAAAATTTATTAATCCCAACATTATGATTTACAGCGTTAATAATACCTTTTATATCTTCTGCTATCTCGAGCGGTAAATTTAACGCCTCTAAACTTCGTGTTTCCACTTGTTTTAAAAATTCACTCTCAAAGTCGCTACTCTGTGGTGAGTATAAATTTGATTCAGATATTAAACCCATAATATATTCAGATAATTGATAATCACCAATATTATCAAAATATCTTGCTATTGCTATTGCCTCATTCCTAAAGGAATTTTCATTCCTTTCCACATGGTATTTTAT
>ERZ772874.2080-NODE-2080-length-10057-cov-9.167766_pt1 | contig 10057 bp, 6 predicted proteins | sample MGYA00580586_ERZ772874 | MGnify/ENA primary metagenome ERZ772874 (study PRJEB29015, sample SAMEA2737952) | human oral metagenome | biome: human oral; feature: human-associated habitat; material: dental | place: China | collected 2154 ... | reverse complement strand
AAACAACCTCTAAACTCTTTGTAGTGCCCTACATGCTTTGGATTGCCCTCTTTGTATTGGCACCCTTGGTCTTGATTTTTGGACAATCCTTTTTCAATATCGAAGGCCAGTTCAGTTTAGATAATTATAAATCCTACTTTGTGTCACAAAACTTGACCTATCTCAAAATGAGTTTCAACTCTGTTCTCTATGCGGGGATTGTGACCATGGTGACGCTTCTCATCAGCTATCCGACAGCCCTCTTTTTGACTCGTCTCAAGCACCGTCAACTCTGGCTCATGCTGATTATCCTGCCTACTTGGATTAATCTTCTCCTTAAGGCCTATGCCTTTATCGGAATTTTTGGTCAAAATGGCTCTATTAACCAATTCTTGGAATTCATCGGGATCGGTTCGCAACAGTTGCTCTTTACAGATTTCTCCTTTATCTTTGTAGCAAGCTACATTGAGCTTCCATTTATGATTTTGCCCATTTTCAATGTCTTGGACGATATGGACAATAATCTGATCAATGCTAGCTATGACCTCGGTGCGACCAAGTGGGAAACCTTCCGCCATGTCATCTTCCCTCTATCAATGAATGGAGTGAGAAGTGGGGTTCAGTCTGTCTTTATCCCTAGTTTGAGTCTCTTCATGCTGACACGTTTGATTGGTGGGAACCGCGTTATCACGCTGGGAACGGCCATTGAGCAGAACTTCCTGACCAATGACAACTACGGTATGGGTTCAACCATCGGTGTGATTCTCATCCTGACCATGTTTCTCACCATGTGGGTGACCAAGGAAAGGAGAGAACGATGAAAAAATTTGCCAATCTCTACCTAGCCTTTGTCTTTATCATCCTTTATTTGCCAATTTTTTACTTGATTGGCTATGCCTTTAATGCTGGTGATGATATGAACAGCTTTACTGGTTTTAGCTTGAGCCATTTTAAAACCATGTTTGGTGATGGTCGCCTCATGTTGATCCTCACCCAAACCTTCTTCTTGGCCTTTCTATCAGCCTTAATTGCCACAGTGATTGGAACTTTTGGAGCCATCTACATCTATCAGTCTCGTAAGAAATACCAAGAAGCCTTTTTATCACTCAATAATATCCTCATGGTTGCGCCTGACGTTATGATTGGTGCCAGCTTCTTGATTCTCTTTACCCAGCTTAAGTTTTCACTTGGCTTTTTGACGGTTCTATCTAGTCACGTGGCCTTTTCCATCCCTATCGTGGTCTTGATGGTCTTGCCTCGTCTCAAGGAGATGAATGATGACATGATTCATGCGGCTTATGACCTTGGTGCCAGCCAATTTCAAATGTTCAAAGAAATCATGCTTCCTTACCTGACACCGTCTATCATTGCAGGTTATTTCATGGCCTTTACCTATTCGCTGGATGACTTTGCCGTGACCTTCTTTGTAACGGGAAATGGCTTTTCAACCCTGTCAGTCGAGATTTACTCTCGTGCTCGGAAGGGGATTTCGTTAGAAATCAATGCCCTGTCTGCCCTCGTCTTTCTCTTTAGTATTATCCTAGTTGTAGGATATTACTTTATCTCTCGTGAGAAGGAGGAGCAAGCATGAAAAAACTCTATTCATTTTTAGCAGGAATTGCAGCCATTATCCTCGTTTTGTGGGGAATTGCCCACCATCTAGATAGTAAAATCAACAGTCGAGACAGTCAAAAATTGGTTATCTACAACTGGGGAGACTACATTGATCCCGAACTCTTGGAGCAATTCACCGAAGAAACAGGGATCCAAGTCCAGTACGAAACCTTTGACTCTAACGAAGCCATGTATACCAAAATCAAGCAGGGTGGGACAACCTACGATATTGCCATCCCAAGTGAGTACATGATCAACAAGATGAAGGACGAAGATCTCTTGGTACCTCTTGATTATTCAAAAATTGAAGGAATCGAAAATATCGGACCAGAGTTCCTCAACCAGTCTTTTGATCCGGGCAATAAATTCTCCATTCCTTATTTCTGGGGAACTTTGGGAATTGTCTACAACGAAACCATGGTAGATGAGGCCCCTGAGCATTGGGATGATCTCTGGAAGCCAGAGTATAAGGATTCTATCATGCTCTTTGATGGGGCGCGTGAGGTGCTGGGACTCGGGCTTAACTCGCTCGGTTACAGCCTCAACTCAAAGGATCCTCAGCAGTTGGAAGAAACGGTAGACAAGCTCTACAAACTGACTCCAAATATCAAGGCCATTGTGGCAGACGAGATGAAGGGTTACATGATTCAGAACAATGCTGCTATCGGGGTGACCTTCTCTGGGGAAGCCAGCCAGATGTTGGAGAAAAATCCTAACCTCAAATATGTCGTTCCGACTGAGGCCAGCAATCTCTGGTTTGATAACATGGTCATTCCAAAAACCGTGAAAAACCAAGATGCAGCCTATGCCTTTATCAACTTTATGTTGAAACCCGAAAATGCTCTGAAAAATGCCGAGTATGTGGGCTATGCAACACCAAATCTATCAGCTAAAGAAATGCTCCCAGAGGAGACCAAGGAAGACAAGGCCTTCTATCCAGACGCTGATACCATGAAACACCTAGAAGTTTATGAGAAATTTGACCATAAATGGACAGGCAAATATAGCGACCTCTTCCTACAGTTTAAAATGTATCGGAAGTAGGAGTTATCCATCATGAAACGAATCAGTCAGGCTGGTTCGTTTTTTGTATTAAAAAAAATTTATATTTGGGCTTGACAAAAGGAATTTTAATGATAAAATAGTATCCTTTATACATTTAAGAGGAATAAAAAAGGTATGTGATTAATTTGGTATTCAGAAATGAAAACTCTTACAAAATATGGTATACTAATAGTAGTTTCCAATAGGTTATATCTAGTGCTTGTTATAGGTTTACATACAAGATATGGGGTATAGCTACCTATCTACCTCGAGAGGGGACGGAAACTGATTTGGTTAGAGCAACTGATACTAGTGCCATTCTGGCAGTATAGACACCTACCTACCTCGAGAGGGGCCGGAAACATTGTGAGTCCAAGATTTTCAAGTGATGCCAATGTACGTATAGACACCTATCTACCTCGAGAGGGGCCGGAAAATACCATTGGGGAAGTGCATTGAAGAGAATTCCAGTATATCCACCTATCTACCTCGCAAGGGGCCGGAAACCTTGATCCATCAGATTCAATCGTTCCCTTAAAGACTTCGTATAGATACCTATCAACCTCGAGAGGGGCCGGAAACAATTTTCGAGGGTAAAGTGCAGCAGATCTTTATCGGTATAGCTCCCTATCTACCTCGAGAGGGGACGGAAACTTATACTGGAGGTAATTTTTTTCTGGTTTTACTTTTGTATATCTACCTATCTACCTCGAAAGGGGCCGGAAACATAGATGGGAAGTATTCAAAATCAGCGTTTCCATCATATAGATATCTATCTACCTTGAGAGAGGCCGGAAACTGTATTCCGATTTCTTTTGCTAAACGATAGGCTGAGTATAGCCACCTATCTACCTCGCGAGGGGTCGGAAACAGATGTCTTAATATAATTAAGAATCGTCATATAGTTCACCGTATATCTACCTATCAACCTCGCGAGTGGCCGGAAGCACTACAGAATCAGTACCTACTTTCTTGTAAATTTTTCTCGTATAGCTACCTATCAACCTCGAGAGGGGCCGGAAACCCCGCATATGCCCAACGTTCGTCATGGTCGTTGATTGTATAGCTCCCTATCTACCTCTCGCGGGGCCGAAAACGTTTTAATACTCTATGTTATATTATGTAGCGTATTGATTTATAGATACCTATCAACCTCGAGAGGGGCCGGAAACTATTTAGTTGTAATCAAACCATCTGGCTCGATTGTGAATTCTGTATAGATACCTATCTACCTCGAGAGGGGCCGGAAACAATTCTATATCGACATCAGAGCTTTCCGCTCCACAGTGTATATCTCCCTATCTACCCCGAGAGGGGCCGGAAACCCCATACCCAGCAATCCAAAGGCTGTTTGGGAATTGGTATATCCACCTATCTACCTCGGTAGGGGCCGGAAACTTTGCCTTAACGGCTCTACCCTCATGCGCCCACTTGCGTATAGATACCTATCTACCTCGAGAGGGGCCGGAGATTAATGATGATGGTAGAAATAGTTATATTTCATATTTTTGTAAAAAAATTGCTAGATTCGCAGTGTTTAGGAACATTAAAGAGTCGCATCCTAAGCTGAGAGAAGGAGAAGTAACCTCGAGAGGGGCCGGAAACTCATAGAGCGTCTGACGTGCCATGAACTCTGTTTTAGTATAGAAACCAATTTACCTCGGTAGGGGCCGGAAACAAGAAATCGTAGTCGATTTTCATTTGTGGGTATTGCAGTATAGCCTTCTATTCACCTCGTGAGGGGTCGGAAACATATCCCCCTCAAAGATTTCCTTTCCGTTTTTATCCAGTATAGATACCTATCTACCTCGAGAGGGGCCGGAAACGATATTGAGAAGTAAGCTTTTTCAACTCGATTGCCATTTTGTATAGATACCTATCTACCTCGATAGGGGCCGGAAACTTGATCGCTTAGATCTGTAGCAAAGACATCTCGAATTTGTATAGATACCTATCTACCTCGAGAGGGGCCGGAAACTCGACAAGCTCCTTGTAAGTTGTCCCATAAGCAAGTATAGACACCTATCAACCTCGCGAGGGGCCGGAAACCCTACGATGGACAACTGACAAGCGCTCTATTTTCTGTATAGACACCTATCTACCTCGGGAGGGGCCGGAAACTATTCTTTTCGTCGAGAATATCCTTATTAATTGTATAGCTCCCTATCTACCTCGAGAGGGGCCGAAAACGTTACGTTTGCAGTTACATTTTGAGGTGCAGATTCAGTATAGCTACCTATCTACCTCGAGAGGGGCCGGAAACTTGATAGACTAAGAGTTATTTAAGACTTCTTGCGTGTATAGCCACCTATCTACCTCGGGAGGGGCCGGCAACTCCAAAAGATCAGGATTTTCGTAGATGTTTCCTATAACTGTATAGCTACCTATCAACCTCGAGAGGGGCCGGAAACTATTCGCCAATTTGAATTTCTTGTCCGTCACGCACGTATAGCTACCTATCAACCTCGAGAGGGGCCGGAAACGCAAATGTGTTTGCAGTTATATTTAAGTTTGGCAGTATAGATACCTACCTACCTCGAGAGGGGCCGGAAACATCGGCTGAAAAATAGTGACATTTCCTTTTAATTTACGGTAAGTATAGATACCTATCAACCTCGCGAGGGGCCGGAAATGCTTGTGATTTTGAACTGTATTCTAGTTTCATATTTCCGTATAGCTACCTATCTACCTCGAAAGGGGCCGGAAACAATTTACCTGTAAATCGAGTTGACAACATAGAAATCACCACACTGTATAGACACCTATCTACCTCGGGAGGGGCCGGAAACCGTCCTGTATCTGAAAGTACGTGATACATATCAAAGGTATAGATACTTTCCTACTTCGCGAGGGGCCGGAAACTCGAAATTCAACACAGCAGCCATCCCTAAGATATTCGTATATCCACCTATCTACCTCGCGAGGGGCCGGAAACCCTTCATTACGAAGTTTTGTTAATACCTTTTTAACAGTATAGCTACCTATCTACCTCGAGAGGGGACAGTTTCATAAGGGCAAAGGATTCTAAAAGTAAAAGAAAAAGCGCTCATGAGAAAGCAAAAGCGCAGTTGTATTAATAAAGGAGGCATATGAAACGCATCGAACTATCATTTAAGCGGATTGACCAATCACCGAGCGATCTGTCGACAAAATTCCAAGGTTTTCTCATGGAAAACCTGGAACCAGACTATGTGACTTGGCTACATGAGCAGGAGACCAACCCCTACTCACTAAAAATCATCCATCAAAAGGAAAAGACCCTATGGTCCCTTCATCTCCTGACGGATGAGGCTGTCAAGCAGATTCTACCTTTTCTCTTGGAGCTCAAGAAAGTAGAACTTCATGATTTGCCAACTCTCATGGTTGAGTCTTTGTCCATGCAAGATCTCAGTTCGGAGCAACTTTTTGAGTTCTTTAATGAAAACCAAGATCGGTCACTCTACACCATTCATTTTCAAACTCCAACAGGATTTCGCTCCCAGGGAGAGTACGTACTCTTTCCGACCATACGCCTCATCTTTCAGAGTTTGATGATGAAGTATGCACGTCTGGTCGAGAATCGTCCGGACATCGAAGAGGAAACCCTGGATTACTTGGTCAAGCATAGTAGGATGACCAGCTATCGATTGGAATCCAGCTATTTTAAAGTCCATGGCAAAAAAATTCCTGGTTTCAGGGGGAAATTGACCTTTAAGATTACAGGACCAAATACCTTGAAAGCTTATGCCAATATGCTTTTGAAATTTGGGGAGTACTCAGGTCTCGGTATGAAAACTAGCTTAGGGATGGGAGGTTTAGAACTTGAAGAAAGAAAAGATTGATTTAGTTTATGGGTCGCTTCTGCACGCTATCGGCAAGGTGATTCAAGATTCCAGGTATGATGAGAAAGACCTGGGGACCATTGGGTCCGAATGGTTTAGACGCTTTTCGGACAATGAAAAAATAGCCCAGCAGATAGCCAAGGAGACTTCTAGTGATTTGCCGACGGACTTAGCTCCTGATAGTTTGGTCTATATCACGTCAGTTGCCACAAAGATTGCTTCAGGTCTAAAAGGGGTAGCATACACTCATCAAGGGGAAGAAGATTTCCTAAGTAAACAATCGGATATCTTTAATGTTTTTTCAGATACCCCTAGTCTGCGTTATCTTGATGCGCGGCTATTAGAGCTTGACGGGGAGCCAAACTATGCCAAGGAATCGAGTGAGTCGTCTGACCAGTCAGATTATGACTTGATAGTAGCGACCTTAGAAAAAGAGTTTGAGAGATTGGACTTTAGCCAATCTGAGATAGATGCCCTTTTGAATCTCCTTGAGTCTACTCTTTCCTATGTGCCTGTTTCGACAAGAACCAAGGAATTATCGGATATTTCCCTAGTAACCTACAGTCGTCTGACAGCTGGGTTTGCCCTAGCTATAGAGGACTATTTAGCAGACAAGAATTGCCGTGACTATGAGAAGGTACTGGGGCAAGATTTAGAAGCTTTTTATAGCGAGAGGGCCTTTTTATTAGCAAGTTTTGACCTGTCAGGGATTCAGGACTTTATCTACAATATCGCAACAGCTGGTGCAGCCAAGCAACTAAAAGCACGTTCCTTGTATCTAGATTTTATGGGGGAACATATCGCTGACAGCTTACTGGAGAAGTTAGAGATGACAAGGGCTAATCTACTCTACGTCGGTGGAGGGCACGCCTACTTTATCCTTACAAATACCGAAAAAACTAGAGAGACCTTGGCTAGCTTTGAAGCAGAATTCAATCAGTTTTTGGTCAAGCATTTCCAGACAGGCTTGTACGTAGCATTTGGTTGGAGTCCATTTTCAGCCAATGATATGACAACGACACTGGCTGACTATCGAAAAGTCTATCAAACAACTAGTCGGATGATTTCCCAAAAGAAAATTTCTCGCTATGACGCCAAAACGCTCCTTGAACTCAACCAAGGAGGAAAAAGATCTCAGAGAGAATGTGCTATTTGCCACTCAGTCGAAAAGCTTACCAAGTATAAAGATCAAGAGGTCTGCCATATCTGTGCAGGGATGTATCACTTTGCCAAGGAAATACAAGAAAATTACTTTATTGTGACAAAAGAAAAAGGCCTGCCGATAGGTCCGGGAGCCTATATTAGAGGTATTTCCAAAGCCAACCTTGCTAAAGAAGAGTGGGACCGTGTTTATGTAAAGAATAGCTATAGTACAGATATCTTAAAAGCCACTCATGTCTTTGTCGGAGATTACAAGTATGATGAGATTTACGAGTATGCTCAACTATCTCAGGAGTCTGGTCAAGGTATCAAGCGTCTGGCAGTTGTTCGACTAGATGTGGATGACCTAGGAGCAGCCTTTATGGCTGGATTCTCCTATCAAGATGGTGGCAAGTATAATACTCTGGCACGATCGGCGACTTTCTCTAGAAGTATGAGTCTCTTCTTTAAGGTCTATATCAACCAGTTTGCCAAAGAGAAAAAACTATCGATCATTTATGCCGGTGGAGATGATGTATTTGCTATCGGTTCCTGGCAGGATATTATTGAGTTTACTATTTGTCTCCGACAAAACTTTATCAAGTGGACAAATGGCAAATTAACCCTATCAGCAGGGATCGGCCTCTTTCCAGATAAAACTCCAGTTAGCCTGATGGCTGAAGAAACTGGTAAGCTAGAAGGAGCAGCGAAGGATAACGATAAGGATAGTATTTCCCTTTTTGAAAAAGCCTATACCTTGAAGTTCGACCAATTTATTGACAATGTCTATAATGGGAAACTGAAGAGCATTCGTTACTACTTTAATATTCAAGATGAGCGCGGAAAGAGTTTTGTATACAGACTGATTGAGCTCCTTCGTAACTACGATCGTATGAATATTGCTCGATTAGCCTATTATTTGACGCGCTTAGAGGATCAAACTTCTAAGGATAAAAAAGAAGAGTTTAAAGAGTTTAAAGAGTTTAAAGATTTATTCTTTTCTTGGTATACAGGTAGCAAAAATGAACGTAAGGAAGCAGAGATAGCTTTACTTCTATATATTTATGAGATTAGAAAGGATTCATAGATGGCAATTTTAACAGATGATAATTACGTAGATAAGGCAGAGAATGTTATTAAATCACTGAATCGAAACACTAGAGATTCTAGGAACCCTGAAGCATTCCTTTTAACAACTAGCAAAATTAGAAACCTGCTAAGCTTGACGAGTACCCTCTTTGATGAAAGTAAGGTTAGAGAGTATAAGGATTTAGCTGACAAAATTGCTTATTTGAGAGTGCAGTTTGTTTATCAATCGGGCCGTGAAACTGCGGTTAAAGACTTGGTGAAAAAGGCTGAAATTCTAGACATTCTAAAAGAAATTAACAACAAGGAAAGTCTCCAACGTTTTTGTCGCTATATGGAAGCGCTAGTAGCTTATTTCAAATTTTATGGAGGAAAAGATTAATGGCATTTGCAAAAATTAAAGTAACAGGACAAATTCGTCTCGAAACAGGACTTCATATTGGGACAAGCAATGCATTTGCGGCAATTGGGGCTACGGACTCACCTGTGATTAAAGATCCAATTACAAACTTACCTGTTATCCCAGGTTCTAGTATCAAAGGGAAAATGCGTACACTGCTGGCAAAAGTATATAACACTAAATTAGCAGAAAAACCAGGAGACGATGGGGAAATTATTAGTCGTCTCTTTGGGAATAGTTCAGACAAAGACTATAAAGTAGGAAGACTCATTTTTAGAGATGCCTTTCTAACTAACAAAAAAGATTTAGATTCACGAGCTGTCAAAGGTTATACTGAAGTTAAGTTTGAAAATACTATTGATCGTATCACTGCTGAAGCAAATCCAAGACAAATTGAACGTGCTATCCGAGACAGTATCTTTGGATTTGAGTTGATCTATGAGGTGACAGACAAGAGTCAAGCTCAAGTGGAAGAAGACTTTAAAGTGCTTCTTGATGGATTAAAGCTGTTGGAACTTGATTATTTAGGAGGTTCAGGATCTCGTGGATATGGTAAAGTTGTTTTTGAGAATCTTAAAGCAAATACAGTTTTCGGAAACTATGATGTTAGTAGATTGAATGAACTTTTAACTACGGAGGTCTAGTATGACCTATAAGATGTATATTATGAACTTTCAGTCTGCTCACTTTGGTGCAGGTACTCTGGATAGTTCTAAAATGACTTTTGCAGCTGACCGATTATTTTCTGCCTTAGCTATAGAGGCGAAAAAAATGGGTAAAATGGAGGAATTTGTGTCATTAGCAGGTCAAGATGAATTTGTTTTGACAGATGCATTTCCCTATCGGTCAGGTCCATTTTTTCCTAAGCCGATAGGATTCCCAAAGTTTGATCAGCCTGACTTAACAACGGATGTCAAAGAAGTGCGACGCCAAGCGAAAATGGCAAAGAAACTTCAGTTTATTCCTTTAGAGA
>ERZ772874.2078-NODE-2078-length-10066-cov-40.052842_pt1 | contig 10066 bp, 6 predicted proteins | sample MGYA00580586_ERZ772874 | MGnify/ENA primary metagenome ERZ772874 (study PRJEB29015, sample SAMEA2737952) | human oral metagenome | biome: human oral; feature: human-associated habitat; material: dental | place: China | collected 2154 ... | reverse complement strand
GAACAAGGCGGCTGGGACTTGGATCGCCTCAACCAGGCCCGTGACACCGAATGGTACCGCCCAGACGACGTGCTCACTTTGTGGGAAAACAGTAAATTCTTAGGATTCCATTGGGTGAAACGCCACGGTGATCTGCGCGCCGGTGCCAAGGGGGAAGTGTATGTGGTGGGCCTGGGTGATGCCGGCCGGGGCCGGGGATTGGGCGGACCTTTGGTAAACGCCGGAATAAACCGCCTGGTAGCCGAGGGGGCAAGCCTGGTGTTCCTCTACGTGGAGGCGGATAATGAGCCCGCCCTACGGGCCTACCGGGATGTGGGTTTTGTTGTTGTTGAACATCATGTTTTGTACACACAGAGCTGAGATGGACTTAAATCGGGGGTACTTCAGACCAGCCATTATTTAAGTAAATTTAAGCTTATATGTGCAGTTAGGGCGCCTCTAATCTTACTGATAGGGGGTAAAGTCGCTGCGCACAGCGTTATGTCACTACTAGTACTGGCGCCTCTATCTGATAATCTTCTTATTTAACGATGTGAGCAAGCTTCGTTTTGCCGTGTCTTTTCTTTATTTTCGTTAAAGGAGAGATGGGTTACTCGTAAGCGAGACAAATGTAAGAAGATAAGGAGAATGCAGTGGGTAAAACCGTAAGTTTTAAAATTTACGCGTTTATAGCTTCCGTGCTGCTGGTATTGACCGCGGGAATGATGAACGTCCCTACGGCTCATGCTGATGAAGAGAAGACGGTCGATATTGACAACATCACTATCGACCAGACCACCCCGCTGAAGCAGTGGGATTCATTTGGTGTTCAGTGGGACTGGAGCGCCAAGAATGGCGTGAAGGCTGGCCAGAAGTTCACCATTCAATTCCCCAAGGAAATTGCTGTCAAGGGCACCTTCGGCATTAAGCTGGTGGATGGTGCCGTTGAGGGTGGTGACTGTGTTGTAGACGGTGGCAATAACCAAGTTGTCTGTACCTTCAACGACAAATTTGAAGGCAAAGATAATGTGCACGGCATGGTGAAGGTCCAGGCTCAGGCCATTAAAACCACCAATAACAGCAGTGAGCCCACCCTGCCGTTCGAAGTGAATGGCAAGGTCGTCAACGTCACCCTGCCCGGGCCGCATGGCGGCATCGGTCCCGCTGACGTGAAGGTTCCCGGCGAGACCAACAAGGATGGTTGGTTTACCTCCAAGGACGGTTCCAAGATTGAGTGGCGTATCGTCATGCTGGGTAAGGACCTGGCCAATATATCCGGCGATGTGGTCATTAACGACTCGATCAGCCTGAAGAACGGTGCAGTGGGCCACAAGTTCATTAGCGATGGCCTGCTCGCCGTGGAATACACCTCCGACCCAGCACAGCTCGCCGAGCCGTCGGCCAAGGGTGAGAAACTACAGGTCACCCAGGATATCGCCGCCGATGGCCTGACCCAAAAGCTCACGCTGAAGAAGCCGGCTGGGGGTTGGCAGGCCGACCGGTTCTATAACGTGTACTACCAGTCGCAGTCTGCCGATGGCAAGGAATCTGCAGTGGACACCACCGTGGGCAATAATGCCAAGATCGAAGGCCTTCCCGCTCAAAACCTAGTTCAGAATGTTACCCGCAAGCAGTCCGGTAGCGGCACCATCACCGGTGTTAACCGTGGCACCTTCGAAGTGAAGAAGGTTCACGACCCGGCAACCCAGCCCGCCGAGCTGCAAAATGGCACGAAGTTCACCGTCAACGTCGACATCCAGTCGCCGCAGGCCTCATTCAACAAGAACTACGACATCCAGGTTCCGCTGAACGGTGACATCGTCAAGGGTGACGTGTCGCTGCCCAAGGACACCAAGGTGACCCTGACGGAGAAGCTGCCCACCAACGATGCCAAGTTCACCTATGGTGACCCGAAGTTCGCCGCCACCACCGCTAGCGATGGCAACGTGGAAATCAAGGACAACGGTAAGACTGCCGTCATCACCATCAGCGACCAGCGCAACGTGGGCGTGACCCTGACCAATAAGGTCACCGCCAAGCCGCAGGTTGGCACCGTGAAGCTGGCCAAGAAGCTGGTGTGGAAGAACAGCGGCGACGCCTTCACCGAGGCCAATGCCATCACCCAAACCTTCAAGGTGAACTATGTCTGCACCAAGGACGGCAAGGACGTGAAGTCCGGTGAAGTAACCCTCAAGGGTGACGGCACCGAGACTGCTATCGCCGACGTTCCGTTGGGTGCTGCCTGCTCCTTCACCGAGGTGGCCCCGGCCGCACTGCCCGGCTTCAACTGGGAAGGCAACCTCTTCCAGACCGCTTCCGGTGAAGTTTCCAAGGACAAGCCGCTGGTTGTGGCTGTCACCAACCCGCTGGTGACCCTGACCAACAAGTACGCCACCGCTGTGGGCACCTTCAAGGTCGTTAAGACACTGAAAGCTACTGGCATCACTGTGCCGAGCACCAAGAAGTTCTCCTTCAACTACACCTGCACCAAGGACGGTGCGGCTCTCGCCGAGCACACCAATAAGAAGCTGGAAGTGACCGGCGCTGGTGAGGTCGTGTCCCCGAACATCCCGGTTGGTGCATCTTGTACCGTGACCGAGGATCGGGAATCCGCCAAGATCGATGGCGCTACCCTGACCGTTGCTGAAGGCGCTCCTGTGACCATCACCGCAGGCACGGTTCCGTCCGTGACCATCGCCAACACCTACGTCAAGGATGAAGGCGACTTCACCATCACCAAGCGGCTGGTTGACCCCGATGGGGTTGCTGCCGGCAAGACCTTCGACTTCGCTTACGTGTGCACCGCCGCCGGCAAGCCGGAGATCAAGGGTGAACTGAAGGGTGTTCCGGCTGGCGGGTCGAAGACCAGCCCCAAGATTCCGGCCGGCTACTCCTGTAAGATCACCGAAACCGGTGCGAGCGTTGCTAATGCCGATCTGAAGACCACTGGCCTTAACGATGTGACCATCGTCAAGAACAGCACTCAGACCGTTGAGGCAACCAACGAGTACTCCCAGTGGAAGGGCGTCGTCAAGCTCAGCAAGTCGCTGACCGGTACCGGTAAGGAACTCGCCAAGAACAAGGAATTCCAGGTTGGCTACAAGTGCGTCAAGGCCGACAAGGTAACCAAGGAAGGCAAGCTGACCGTGAAGGCCGGCACCCCGGTCGAGGTCAAGGACGTTCCGGTTGGTTCCGTATGTACCTTCACCGAAGACAAGGCACAGGCAACTGTGGAAGGCACAAGCTTCAACGAGCTCGACTCCACCACCGTGGCAACCGCAACCGTGGCCGACAAGGGTGCGACCGTTGCCGCAAACCTGGTGAACTCCTACCACGAGTTGGGCGCGGTAGCTGTCACCAAGGCCGTGCAGGGCACCGCCGCTGGTTCCTCGGATTCCAAGAAGGAATACACCATTGTCGCCGAATGGCAAAACAACGGTAAGACCGAAACCAAGGAATTCAAGGTCAAGGCTGGCGAAACCTACACCGGTCTGCCGAAGTTGCCGGTGGGCACCCAGATCACCCTGAAGGAAAAGCTGCCCGAGGGCAACGTGTTCAGCACCTGGCAAACCCCTGGCTACACCTCTGACACCAAGGATGCCGTGAAGGACAACGGTGACGGTACCGCAATCGTGACCGTGCAGGCCGGCACCGGCGCCAAGGCCACCCTGGTCAAGGTGACCAACACCACGAACATTCCGTGGTACTGGTTGCTGGTTCCGTTGATCCCGCTGGCTGGCGCAGCTATCCCTGGTGCTCCGGCACCGCAGGGTGGCAAACCGCAGGGTAACGCTCCGCAGACCCCGGGTGCACAAGCTCAAGGTCAGGCTCCTTCGGGCGCACAGAAGCCTGGTGCCAACCCGGCCCAGAACGTGCAGTCCCAGCAGCCCAATGGCCAAAAGCAGCAGGTCCAAGGCCAGAAGGCCCAGAATAAGGGTCTCGCTAACACCGGTGCTTCGGTACTGTGGGTTATCGCGGGCGCGCTTGTTCTCGCAGTGATTGGTGCGGTATTGGTTCTTCGCAGCCGGCGCCGTAACAACGACTAATAAGTAAACAATAAAACCAGCTCCCATTTGCGGGGGCTGGTTTTTTCTTGTCTACCTGCGGTTCTAAGCCTACCGGCGCCCCCAGCTTGTCGACGCCTGAAGTGGCCGGCCTGGCTCGCTTACTGCGCCAATAGCAAGGCGTTGGGAAGGTTATTCCACACGTGGACCCCTATGGGCATGTACACATTACGGTCGAGCGCATAGATCAGGCTAAAGGACAGACCCATGGTCGAATAGATGCAGAAATTGACCCATTCGGAGGCGGTAAACCCATGCATGTGGATCATGCCAAACGCCAGGCTGGAGATAGCGATTGCCGCCCACGTGGGGATGTAGCGTTCCAGGAAACCAATGAGGAACTGTCGGAACGCAAGTTCTTCCACGATAGGGCCGGCCACGCCGACGCCTAAAACCACGAGGAACGGTAGCGCATTGCCGTTACCCAGTTCTGCAACCCTAGTTTCGTTCTGGGATGTTTCGGTGATGAACCCGAAGATTTTCAGAAGGAAACCGGTGATGGTCGTGAGAATGTTCATCCCCAGGAAGCCGACACACACCACAATAATGGAGCGAATCTTGGTTTCCCACACCTGCTTGGCGGCGGTGAGCAGCACAAGCCGGTACGCCACTATCCCATCAATGGCGAGCACCACATAGATAGCCAGTCGGGCATTGTCAGGAAAGAAAGTAGACAGGCGTAGGGGAAAGAGCAGCACGTAGGTGATAAGAAAGAACCCGATGAGGAATGTTTTCTCCGAAGGCTCCGTGATGGCCTTTGTGAGGGCCTGTTTCATGGTGGGATTATCATTATTGTCGGTCATGGTAAAAACGGTACTCACATGGTGTTATAGCGCAATAAATTAACCCCCATAATGAGATACGATCACCATTGCGAACTGCTGAAATGCTAAAACTACGGGTGCACCAGTATGGTCGGTGGTCCGCGCAGCGGTCGGATAAATATTGTGTGTTACCGATGTGTGTGGCGGGCTGATCGCACACCTATGGCGTCGACAAGCAAAAACCGCGGTACGCTAAAAGAAAACCGTCTTTGATATGCGATAATGGGAGGCATACTAATGGATAGTCCTCTGGGCAGTCCTCGATATGGGTTGGCGTTTATAGAGGTTGATTCCGGCGACCGCAGCATCGACAGTGCGGAGCTGCAACATGTGCTCTCCATGCTGGTGCTCACCTATCTTGACTCGTCTAACTGCATTAATATTCGCCCCAGTTTTGGCGGCGGGCTGGTCGCCACCATGCACCTGCCCGCGGCGATTATCGACATCATCAACACTAATATTGATTATGTGCGGCGAACAGCGCGGCTACCAGCGGATTTTAGTCTGGAGCAATTGGATCTGCTGCGTATGGTCGCGCGTTTCGGCGGCCCGGACACGCACATCCAATTCAATACCACGCTCTACCCGGCGCAACCGCTTGACCAGCATTATTGTGACTGCGTGGATCGGGCGCGGGCCACCCTGGTCACGAACACCATTGGGTCGCTTCAGGGGGAACTATATTCCTATCTTGGCCGTGACCACCTGATGGCCGTGGGATTGGAGCTTGCCAATCGGGATGTCATTGAAATCGACTATGACCCCTATGTGTTTCCCACGTTTTCGGTGGAGATCGAGGGCATTGTGAACCTGCATGGCATTATCCAAACCCACCCGGATAGTGGCCGGCCCATGCGCATTAAGCTCCGTAGATTTAATTTGGTGCAATAGTTTTCCGTGCTTGTCGACGCCTGTCGACGCCGCAAGCGGGAGTTTCGCGTCCAGACACATTGATAGACTTCGGCTATGTCTTATGATTTTTTATTATATGAGCCGGAGCGGACCCCAGATGGCGGCCTGGTTGCCCCGCCGCGGTTCTTTGCCGACCATGATTTCCTGGCTGATCGTTGGAGCAGTAAGGAGACGATTTTTTCTCTCCCCCTCAAGGCTGCCCAGGCGGAGCTTTGCTCCGATGACGCGCTCACGTTCGAATATCTTGACGTTGTGATTGAGGGGGATCGGTGCCTGTGGGTTCCGGTCGCGTATCAGTGGGCGACGGAGGCATGGCAGCGGCTGGAGCGATTGGCGATCCGCCACCATTTGGGGCTGGCGGATATCAGCAGCGCGTTTGTTGTCTGCTACGGGGATGAGGGTCCCGACTATACGGTTCATACCAGTCGGTGGGAGAACATTGCGTTTTCCCGCGCCAGCCTGCTGCCCAGCCTGGAGTATCTGCGCGCCGATAGCACCGAGCGCCGATTCTATATTCTTTCGGAACATGATCGTGACGAGCATTATATTCAGACGATAATGATGGCTGATTTGTCCTATGAGGTGCCGGAGTTTGCGTCGACGGCGCAGTGGTGGGTGGAATACCGGGAAGGCGACGGCGACCACCACTATGGGGCGCCCGCGGCCACCATGGCGGATGTGGTGCGCATGTTTGACCAGTGGTTAGCTAAATCCGAGGAGTTTTCTTCGCACCCATGGACCAAAATGGATTTTTAGCCCGCTGGGGCGTGCTGCCTGGTTAGCCGCCGGAGTGCATGATGTCCGCGCCTTCGGGAACGGTTTCGTCTTCGGGGTCATCAAGCCAGCCTTCCGGCAGAATGACTTTTGCGGGGGAGCCCTGCCGGCCCCGAACCCCATCCGCGTCGGTGGCCAGCGCTGGGGATTCCCGCCAGGGTTCCAGTGCCGCCCGTAGATCCGCTAGGGTTTTAATTGCGGACAATTTTGCCCGGAGGGGCCCGCCCACGGGGAAGCCGCGCAGATACCAGCCCATGTGTTTACGCAGATCCCGACAGGCTTTCTCTTCCCCATCGTAGTGGGTGAGCAGTTCCGCGTGACGGAGAATGATCCCGGTGACCTCGCCGAGCGTGGGTTCCGGGGGAATGTCGACGCCCCGTAACGCGGCGGACAGTTCGGCGAAGAGCCATGGCCGGCCCAGGCAGCCGCGCCCCACAACCACTCCGTCGCAGCCGGTTTCGGTCAGCATTTTTTGGGCGTCGGTCGCCTGAAAAATGTCCCCGTTTCCCAATACCGGGATGCTGGTGTCCGCCAGGTGTTCCTTGAGCGCCGCGATCTGGGACCAGTCGGCGGTGCCGGAGTACCGTTGGGCGGCGGTGCGGGCGTGCAGAGCCACCGCCGCTGCGCCCTCGGCCGCGGCGATTCGGCCGGCGTCGAGGTGGGTGTGGTGGTCGTCGTCAATGCCGATGCGGAATTTCACCGTGATGGGAATGTTAGTGCCGGCCACGGCTTTGACCGCCGCGGCCACAATATTGCCGAAGAGGCGACGCTTGTAAGGGAGGGCAGAGCCGCCGCCGCGGCGGGTGACCTTGGGGACGGGGCAGCCGAAGTTCATGTCGATGTGGTCGGCCAGGTTGTTGTCGGCCACCATGCGGGCCGCCTTATACGTGTATTCCGGGTCGGTTGTGTAAAACTGGAGGGAGCGTGGGTGCTCGTCAGTGCCGAAGGTTGTCATGTGGCGCGTTTTCTCGTTGCCCTCGACAAGGGCCCGGGCGGTAATCATTTCGCATACATATAGGCCCGATACCGTTCCGGTTTTTGCTAGTTCCTGTTCGCGGCAGAGGGTGCGGAATGCCACGTTGGTGACGCCGGCCATGGGGGCCAGGATCACGGGGGAAGCTAACTTGATGGAACCGATTGTTAAACTCACGGTTGTCATTGTTCCCGATGCCGGCCAGGGTGGAAAGTTTCCAACGCCGACTCATTACCTAATACCAGAGAAAGGGGGTAGTGACGGGGGTAGCTTATGGATTGGTGTGTGGGGTTATTTTGGGTCATTATTGCGGTGTTTTGGGAAGTAATTACGGAAATTCGCACATGAACCTACTGTTTTACGTTAATGTGGTCTCCGTAACTAAAAATTTCTGCTTTAGGGGTACTCACAACCCTGTGGGCGGAGTTTCATAGGAGGAATTTCATGTCGGAACGCATTGCGAATGCCAAGCTTGCTGGCAAGGTCATGTCGGCTGATGACGCCGCCCAGTTCGTGAACCATGGTGACAAGGTTGGCATCTCGGGCTTTACTGGTGCTGGTTACCCGAAAGTGCTTCCCGCCGCTATTGCGCAGCGGGCCAAGGAAGCCCATGCTCGTGGTGATGAGTTTATGATTGATCTGTTCACCGGCGCTTCGACAGCTCCTGACTGTGATGGGGTGTTGGCTGAGGCGGATGCGGTTCGGTTCCGCACCCCTTACCAGTCGGATCCGATGATGCGCAGCAAGATCAATGATGGCACCACGCTGTATGCGGATTATCACCTGTCCGAGTCGGGTATGTATGTGGAAGAGGGCTTCTTCGGCAAGATGAATGTTGCCATTGTAGAGGCAGTTCGGATCACTGAGGATGGTGCGCTCATCCCGTCGTCGTCCGTGGGTAATAACGTGGATTATTTGGATGCGGCCGAGAAGATCATTGTTGAGGTGAATTCGTGGCAGTCCCTGGAATTGGAGGGTATGGCTGATATTTACCGCGTTACGCCGCTTCCGAACCGTCAGCCGATTCCGATCACGAGCCCTGGCCAGCGCATTGGCACTATCTCTATTGATATTGATGTGGATAAGGTCGTTGCGGTTGTCGAGACCGATTTGCCGGACCGCAATGCGCCGTTTAAGCCTATCGACGAGCAGTCGAAGCAGATTGCCGGCCACTTCCTGGATTTCTTGGAGGGCGAGGTTGCCGCGGGTCGGCTGACCTATGATGGTTACCGTATGCAGTCCGGTGTGGGAAATGTGCCGAATGCCGTGATGAGTGGCCTGCTCAATTCCAAGTTTGAGAATATTCAGGCCTACACCGAGGTGATTCAGGACGGCATGGTTGATCTGATTGATGCCGGCAAGATGACGGTTGCCTCGGCTACGTCGTTCTCGCTGTCGCCGGAGTATGCGGAGCGGATGAATAATGAGGCCTCCCGGTATTCCAAGCAGATTATTCTGCGCCCGCAGCAGATTTCGAACCACCCGGAGGTGATTCGCCGGTTGGGGCTTATCTGCACCAATGGTCTGATTGAGGCGGATATTTACGGCAATGTGAATTCCACCAATGTGATTGGCTCCCGGATGATGAATGGTGTGGGTGGTTCGGGTGACTTTACCCGTGCCGGCTATATTTCGTCGTTCATTACGCCATCGTTCGCCAAGGGCGGCGACATTTCGGCTATCGTGCCGTTCGTGTCGCACGTGGACCACACGGAGCAGGACGTCAAGGTGGTCATTACCGAATATGGCTATGCTGACCTGCGTGGTTTGGCGCCGCGGCAGCGGGTGCCGAAGATGATTGCGCTGGCTCACCCGGATTACCGGCCGCTTTTGGAAGAGTATTATGAGCGGGCATTGAAGCTGGCCACGGATCGGAAGATGCTGCAAACCCCGCATGATCTGGCCACGGCCTTCTCGTTCCATCAGCGGTTTGCCGAGACCGGTTCGATGAAGAAACAGTAAATTGCGGCGGGGGTGTGAGCGACATGCGATTGCATGCGAGAAAATTCGTGGCACCCCCAAAAAGTACTGCAATTATGCTATACACATAGGTTTTCTGTGATTATCCTGGATTTCATCCAAGATAATTGCAGTCAATCTAAAATTGTTACAAAAAATTGATTAAAAAACGCAAAAGTGTGACTGGCTCTCATGAGTAACAGCTAGGCTGTGGGGCGTTAGAAAACAATGTGTTCTTGCCCCGAGGAGCTGGTACTTATGCGACCGCAGTCACGCTGGATTATGCGAATGGTGGCTGGTCTGTGCGTCAGCATGCTCTTTGTTGTGACGCAAATACCTGCTGCTCAGGCCATGGATTTGCCGGATACTAGTAGTGGGTCAAGTTTCCTCTCATTGCTAAGTAAGTTTTTCAGTAGCAACAAAACAGAGGAACCTGAGCGCGCTTCTGAAGAAAACACCGAGCTGACCGAGCGGAAACTTACTGGTAAAACCCCGAAAGCAGAGAAAATAGAAGAAAGCTTCGATACTGCTGTTGTGGGGAGTATTTCGGCGGCGCAGGCCCTGAATACCGCCAAGCAAAA
>ERZ772874.2077-NODE-2077-length-10068-cov-9.561071_pt1 | contig 10068 bp, 8 predicted proteins | sample MGYA00580586_ERZ772874 | MGnify/ENA primary metagenome ERZ772874 (study PRJEB29015, sample SAMEA2737952) | human oral metagenome | biome: human oral; feature: human-associated habitat; material: dental | place: China | collected 2154 ... | reverse complement strand
ATCCCATAGGCTTTGAGCTCAGGATAGTGGGTCGTCGCCATGGTTTTAATCTGTCGTAGCCTTAAATCTTCCAAGATAGCAATAGCTAGAGCAGCCCCCTCCTGCGGGTCAGTTCCAGCCCCAAGCTCATCCAGCAGGACCAAGCTCTCGCTATCAACCTGCTCTAAAATAGAGACGATATTGGTCATGTGACTAGAGAATGTCGACAGGCTCTGCTCAATCGACTGCTCATCCCCAATATCTGCAAAAATCTGACTAAATATCCCGACACAGCTCCCCTTGTCCGCCATAATCGGAAGACCTGACTGAGCCATGATCTGAGCTAGCCCTAAGGTCTTCAACATGATGGTCTTACCACCAGTATTAGGACCGGTAATCACAATCTCTGTCAAATTCGAGCCAAAATGTAGATCATTAGCCACTGCATTTTCAATTAGGGGATGGCGAGCCTGTAGTAGCTGAATGTCCTGTGTATCAGACAGAGACGGTACTACTGCACCTCGTTCTCTCATAAAAGACAATTTAGCCATAATGAAATCCAGATGACCAATAATCCAAGCATTGTTGGCAATTTCAGCCGCATGCGGACGAATCATGGCAGATAGTTCTTGCAAGATGCGTAAGAGTTCGTAGCGCTCATCTGCCTTGTAGTGAGAAATTTCTTCATTGAGATTGACCACTGCTCTTGGCTCAATATAAACTGTCGTACCACTGGCGGAAATATCATGCACAACCCCTGAAATCCTATTACGGTAGGTATTTTTTACAGGTAGCACATTACGACCGTTACGACTAGCAATAACCTGATCTGCCAACATTTCTGCTTTATTCTTAAGGATATCTTGCAAGAGTTCACGAACCTTGTTTTCATTCTCTTGGATTTTTCGACGAATACGTCCTAGTTCCTCGCTGGCAAAGTTTTCTATAAAACCACCATCATTAACAGCTTGCAAACTCCCTTGAATCGCTGGAAAAACTTCCAAATTCTCAAAAATACGACTCAATTCTTGCAATCTAATGTTTTCCAAATCTGCATAAAAAGTCGCTAGTTCCTGCGAAACTTGTAATATTCGCTTTAAAATGAGCAACTCTTCAATATTTAGATCGCCTTCCAACTCTAAGCGTTTCGTAATTGCTACGACATCTCTTGTTGAGCCTATAGAAAAATGAGGGCTTTCGATGAAAATTTGCTCCATATCTACTATTTCTAAAAAAGCTTTTTCAATCGTTTCTTTTTTACTTAGAGGCAGTAGATGTTGCAACTCTAATTTTCCCTGTTCTGTCTGCAAATAAACAGCAAACAACTCTTTAATCTTGTTAAATTCTAAGGTTTCTAAAATTTTTGTATTCATATCTTATCTATTCTAGTGAAAAAGAACTCAGCTAGCAGGCCAACTGAGTCGTTTCTATCCGATTACCTTAGTCACCCAAAGATTTTTTAAGATGCCAGAAGTAATCGGGGTATGGTTAATAATAAAGCTTGCTAAACCACTGTGATTTAGATGATTTTGTACAAAGGCTAGTGGCACCGTTGCAAAAATCGTCAAAAACATTTCGATGACAAATAAGGAAATCAAAACAGCCATCACGCCGCTTGCTATATTGTACCAGCGTGAATCTGTATTACCCTTTGGAACCAAGTGAATGAAAATACCGACAAAACGTGCAATCGCATAAACAATCGCATAGACAATGAAGAATGCAAGACCCGCATAGAACACTTTATCTAGATGAAAGAGCTGGTTGCTTGGGAAATAATAATTAGTAGCTCCTTCTGTTGCACTCGCATAGGGCACCCATAAACTCAAAAATTTAGCTAGACCTTGATAGGACTGACTAGCAATGATGCCCGCAATCAAAGAAGCTAGCAAATAGTAACCTTGAAGAACGATCCCTCTCGTGTAGCCAATATAAAAGCTCCATGCCAAAACCAATAAAATCAGTATTGAAATAATCATAAGGGTCCCTCTGTTTGCAAGGATTTTTCTTTTAAGTCTGTCAAAGCTTTACGGCGCAATTCTTCTAATTCTCTTTCTTTATCATCAAACTCAATCTCGCGACTCAGCTGAGTGGATAGACTATTAATTGCCAGCAGAATCGCCAATGTTTCATCATCTGCTTGAGGCATTCTTTCCTTAATTGCTTGGTATTTTTCTGTTGCAACCTTTTCGACTTCTTCCATAAATAAATTATCAAATCCTGTTGTCAAAGTCATGGTCTTGTTTCCAAATGTAAATTTATATCGATTCAAATTTGCCATAAAATCACCTCAGTGTATTATACCAAATATCAAGCTTTTTGTCAGATTAGGGCTCATCAAATTGCTATTCCAATCTAAAAATATGCTTCCGCTAAAATATTCATTGTCTCTTTTTTCAATTTTGCACCTTTTTATGTTACAATAGAGGGCATGGGACAGTTTAGCTTAACTCCAAGCGAGCAAGAGATAAAAGCATTTGTAAAAGCACACCAAAATCAGCTCACCCCTAGTAAAAATCCTTATATTCGCTTTTTTTTCCGTTTGGATCAGGCGACGGCGAGCATTTATACTTCCGGAAAAGTTCTCATACAAGGGGAGAAAGCAGCTACTTATGCAAATTTTTTTAATGAAGCCGAAAATATTATAGAAAACAAGGAACAAACGACCTACTCTTCTATGATCGGCACAGACGAAGTTGGAAATGGTTCTTACTTTGGTGGTCTCGCAGTTGTTGCTTCTTTTGTCACGAAAGAGCAAGAAGATTTTCTAAGAAGCCTAGGCGTAGGAGATTCAAAAACATTGTCGGACCGAAACATTCGCCAACTAGCTCCTCTCTTAAAAGAAAAAGTGGCTCATCAAGCCTTGCTCTTATCCCCTAAAAAATACAACGAAGTGATTGGTTCGGGATATAACGCTGTCTCCGTCAAAGTAGCACTCCATAATCAAGCCATTTATCTTTTGCTTGAAAAAGGGGTTCAGCCGGATCACATCATCATTGACGCTTTCACTTCGACTAAAAACTATCAACGATATGTCGCACAAGAACGCAATCAGGTCAGTCAAGTCATTCATTTGGAAGAAAAGGCTGAAAATAAGTACCTGGCTGTAGCAGTCAGCTCCATCATTGCTCGTGATCTCTTTCTAGAGAATCTAGAAAATCTCAGCCAAGAGCTTGGTTATACTCTACCTAGTGGAGCAGGAGAAAAAAGTGATCAGGTGGCTTGTCAAATCCTGAAAACCTACGGCTTAGCAGGGCTTAATACCTGTGCTAAACTACATTTTAAAAATACTGAAAAAGCCAGAAAATTACTAGAAAGGTAAATTATGCGAAGCTTTAAAAAATTTATATTTGAATGGGGATTTTTTATCCTCTTTATGGCAGCTCTTCTACTCTCTCGCCTCTTTCTATGGTCTCCCTTCTTAGTAAGTGGCCATTCTATGGATCCAACCTTGGCTAACGGCGAATATCTCCTTGAAATACGCTATCTGCCTATTGACCGCTTTGATATCGTTGTTGCAAAAGAAACAGACGAAAACGGTCAAGAAAAACGCATTGTGAAGCGAGTCATCGGTATGCCAGGCGATACCATTAAATATGAAAATGACCAACTCTATATCAATGGCAAAAAAACAGATGAACCCTATCTAAAAGAATATATTGCTAAGTTTAAAAAAGACAAGCTTCAGTCAACTTACTCTTACAGAAAACTATTCCAACAAATTGCATCACAAGCCGACTCCTTCACCCAGGACGCATTAGGACGCTCAACTTTTACTATTGAAGTTCCCGAAGGGCACTATTTCTTACTAGGTGACGATCGTCTAGTCTCAAGAGATAGTCGTGATGTTGGTACTTTCAAAGCAAGTCAAATCGAGGGGGAAGCAAAATTACGCTTCTGGCCACTTAATAAGATTGGATTGTTCTAATTAGAAGTTTATAAAGCAAGGGCAGGACAGCATTTTTTATTGGCTTGTCTGCTCTTTTTTGTATAGGATGAGAGAGATGGAATTCTATTTTTCAGGTACAATTGAACGGATTATTTTCGAAAACCCAAGCAACTTCTTTCGTATTTTGCTACTAGATATTGATGATACGGATGCAGAATTTGATAATTTTGAAATCATCGTAACAGGAACCATGGCTGACATCATGGAAGGACAAGACTATACATTTTGGGGAACTATTGTACAGCACCCTAAATATGGTGAGCAACTAAAAGCCACGCGCTATGAAAGATCTAAACCAACTAGCAAAGGTTTGATCAAATATTTCGCTAGCGACCATTTTAAAGGCATCGGTATGAAGACTGCCCAAAAGATTGTGGATCTCTATGGCGACAATACGATCGATGAAATTTTGGCTGATCCCAGTCGTTTGACTACTATTAACGGACTGTCTGCAGCGAATCGCGAAGCATTTGTCAGTAAACTCCGTCTCAATTATGGCACAGAAATGATGCTTGCTAAACTAGCTGAATACGGCATTCCTAACAAGCTTGCGCTTCAAATCCAAGATACTTACAAAGAAGAAACATTAGAAATTATTCAACAATATCCTTACCAGCTTGTAGAAGATATTCAAGGTATCGGCTTTAAAATTGCTGACCAATTAGCTCAGCAACTCGGTATTGAAAGCGATGCTCCAGAGCGTTTTCGAGCAGGACTTGTCCACACCCTTTTTCAGCAATCTATGGAGACAGGTGACACTTACCTGGAGGCTCGCGATTTATTGGCATACACTATTGACCTCCTTGAAAAAGCTCGCCAGGTTGAAATTGACCCAACCAAGGTTGCTGAAGAATTAGCTCATTTAATAGAGGAAGATAAAGTTCAAAATGCCGATACAAAAATCTTTGAGAACAGCCTTTATTTTGCAGAGGAAGGTATTCGAAGTAATCTTGTACGTATTTTAGAAAAAGGCAAACAGGAAAGTTTTGAAATTTCTAAAATCGAGAAAATCATCGCACAGGTCGAACAAGATTTTAAAATCAAGTACGATCAGATACAGAAAAAAGCCATTTGCGACGCCATTAACCATAAAGTATTTATCTTGACAGGTGGTCCAGGTACTGGTAAAACGACTGTTATTAACGGGATTATTGCTACTTATGCCGCCTTACACCAACTGGATCTAAAGAAAAAACAAGAACTACCTATCCTACTTGCCGCTCCAACTGGACGTGCTGCCCGACGCATGAATGAATTAACAGGGCTCCCTAGTGCTACGATTCATCGCCACCTTGGGATGACTGGAGATGATGACATTAGCCATCTTGATGATTATCTAGATGCCGATTTCATCATTGTAGATGAGTTTTCAATGGTTGATACCTGGCTAGCCAATCAGCTTCTCAGTAACATCTCCTCTAATAGCAAAATCCTGATAGTCGGCGATGCAGATCAACTTCCTTCTGTCAGCCCTGGGCAAGTTTTAGCAGATTTTCTACAAATTCCCCTACTGCCACAGACCAAGCTAACAAAAATTTATCGCCAAAGCGAAGACTCAACGATCGTCACTCTAGCCAGTCAAATCCAACAAGGAGTCTTACCTGCTGATTTTACAGAAAAAAAGGCAGACCGTTCTTATTTTGAGGCGCCTAGCGAATACATTCCTGATATGATTAAAAAAATTGTAGCAGCTGCCATCCGCAGTGGCATTGCTGCCCAAGATGTCCAGGTTTTAGCTCCTATGTACAGAGGACCTGCAGGAATTGATCACATTAACCAGCTCATGCAGGACTTAATCAATCCAGCAGAAAATGATCAATTAATCTTTGAAGCACCAGATTGCCAATACCGACAAGGTGATAAGGTCATCCACCTGGTCAACGATGCTGAAAATAATGTCTTTAATGGGGATTTGGGTTACATAACTGATCTATTACCTGCAAAATATACTGACTCTAAGCAAGATGAGCTGACCATTAACTTTGATGGAAACGAAATCATCTATCAACGCAGTGAGTGGTATAAAATTCGCCTAGCATATGCTATGAGTATTCATAAATCACAAGGAAGCGAGTTTCCTGTTGTACTTCTGCCAATTACCAGAAGTAGCTACCGTATGTTGCAACGCAATCTCATCTACACAGCTATTACACGTGCTAAGAGCAAGCTCATTCTTCTAGGGGAACTAACGGCTTTCGACTATGCAGCAAAAAATACAGGAACAGCTCGTAAAACATATCTTATTCATCGCTTTGATGATCTTGTAGAAAACAACATTTCCGAAACTGCTAATACAACTCATTTAACCGATAAAGAGCAGTTTAACGAACCTGAAAACTTTATTCTAACCACCGACAACTATCTAGAAATAGATCCTATGATTGGGCTGAAAGAAGAAGATATTTCGGAATTTTTTAAAAAATAATAGCTAAAATCTAACATCATCTACTCGATTGTTCCAAGTTGATGGCACCAATCTCTAAAAAGTAGGTTAGGACATCTAGTCCTAACCTACTTTTTCTTTACTATTTGCGATGTAAGATTTGCTTGATTAGTGTCTCATCAAAAATATCCAAACCGATTGATTCAAGCATAAATTGCAGAAAATAAATCCGATCAGCTACTCTTTCAGTTGAATTTTCAAACATACTGCCTTCTAACCAGAAATTAGTCAAAAGTAAAATAGCCTCAGCCACCTCATCAGGAAACTGAATATGCTGAATAGAGCCATCATCCATCCCTTTCTTGATAATCCTCGCAATAAGAGGTGTTCCGATACGAAGATTATAGCGCATCATTGTCAACATAAATTCAGCGTTAAAAGACTCTTCATCGAGTATATTCCGATATGACCCCTGACTTTCTAAACTAAATTGAAAGATAGCCTTCAGTTGCTCTTTTCCTGTCAGATGTTCCGTATTCTTCAGCCAGTTCATCAAATCATCTTCCATAAGTTGATAGCGCTGTTTTAAGACTGCAAAGATAATGTCACTCTTTGATTGAAAATGGTGATAAATAGCTCCTTTTGAAATCCCGGCTGTTTGAGCTATATCTTGCATGCTGGTTTTTTCATAACCTTTTTGAACAAAAAGATAAGAAGCTGTTGCCAAAATCTTGTCAATCATTGCTTGAGATTTGTCTGTCCTCGTTGCCATTACTATCCTTTCATCTTTCTTTGCTTTCATTTATTTTATCAAAAAAATAAGAAAAGACAATGATATCACCAAACTATTGACATATCAATGAGATTACTCAAGCTATTTATTCTTCTCTTTCTCTTCCAAGCGTTTGATATGATAAAAGTTAGAAAGAAGCGACACACCTCCTACTGCCATCATTCCTATCCCACGCCAAGGGCTAAAGACAGAAGTCAGCAAGCCACCAGCAAGGACAGCATATCCAGCTTTGACTCCCCACTTGGTATAGCGAAGCGCATTCTCTCCCTGAGTTAATTGATAGACCTGCTTTTTCTGAATGTTTCTTTGTCGATTAATAAACTCCTTCTGCTTCACTAGTTGTTGACTTGCATCTTTGTTTAGCTTGGCAATATGTTCGTTTGTTCTTTCTAATACTGATTTTTTCATGTTAAGCCTTTCTATTTTAAAAACCGTCCGGTCGGTTTTTATTTATTACTAGTATAACAAAGAAAAGTATCTTTGTCTAACATTTAGTAAAAATAAAGTAAAATGAAATCATTTAAAGCTTACAATCTAAGTTTTTGCTTCTTCTTTCCTTTCTTTTGACTCTCAAAATGCTATCTGATATTCCCTCAATATTTTTCATCAAAACCTGTGACGGTTACCCCCAATAGTCGAATACCACGACGCGACTGCTCTTCTAGACTATCGAAAATTTCATGTGCTATTCGCTCAATTTGCTCTGCTTCTTTTACTGCCTGCGACAAGCTTCTGCGTTTGGTTAATGTCTTAAAATCCTCATAGCGGACTTTCAAAACGATTGTTCGACCTGATTTTTGATGTTTCTCTAAACTCTGGACAACTTTTTGAGCCAAAAGAGAGAGCTCTTTTTTGATATCTTCCTCACGATAGAGATGCTTGGCATAGGTGCGTTCCTTACCGATAGACTTTCGTATACGATTAGACTTGACTGGACTATTGCTGATCCCACGCGCTTTTCGAAAAAGATCAAAGCCGAAGCGCCCAAATTTGTCAATTAAGACCATCTCAGGTATTTCAAGTAAATCTGCTCCTGTAAAGATTCCCATTTGATGGAGTTTTTCTACAGTTTTTTTCCCCACTCCATGAAATTTAGCGATGTCTAAAGGCGCTAAAAACTGCTGCGCCTCCTCCGGTAAAATAACCGTCAAACCATGTGGTTTTTCATAATCACTAGCAATTTTAGCCAAAAATTTATTGTAAGAAACACCTGCTGAAGCTGTTAAGCGCAGTTCATTCCAAATATCATGTTGAATAAGTTTTGCAACCTTAACCGCTGATTTCAGCCCCAATTTATTTTCGGTCACATCCAAATAAGCCTCATCAATACTCATCGGCTCAATTTTATCTGTATAGCGTTTGAATATTTCTCGAATTTGACGTCCTACTTCTTGATATTTCTCATAATTACCTGAAATAAAAACTGCTTGTGGACAACGCTCATAGGCTTCTTTAGTACTCATAGCCGAATGAACTCCGAACTTTCTAGCTTCATAGCTACATGTAGAAACAACACCTCGCCCCCCATTTAAACGTGGGTCGTGACCAATGATTACAGGCCTCCCCTGAAGCTTAGGATTGTCTCTAATCTCAACTGCAGCAAAAAAAGCATCCATATCTATATGAATGATCTTTCTTGATGTATCATTCATTAAGGGGAAAATCAACATCTTGTCTGCCTCTTTTTTTACTTTCTAATACTATTATATCGTTTTTCTCCTCTTTACCCAACTATTGGAAAATGCCAACTTAAACGATATAGTACACATCAGGCGAAAACAAAAAACTGTATTATAAAAGAAAAGCTTGTGAACACCTGAAAAACCTTTGTGTAAACGATTACTATATGCTATACTTTACCTATATAAATGTAACAGATGACTGTTACTAGAAAGAAAAACGAGGAATTTAACATGGTCGTTAAAACTGTTGTTGAAGCACAAGATATTTTTGACAAAGCTTGGGAAGGCTTCAAAGGTGAAGATTGGAAAGAAAAAGCAAGTATTTCACGCTTTGTTCAAGCTAACTACACTCCTTATGATGGAGATGAAAGCTTTTTAGCCGGTCCAACTGAGCGTTCTCTTCATATCAAAAAGATTATTGAAGAAACCAAAGCGCATTACGAAGCAACTCGCTTCCCAATGGATACTCGTCCAGCTTCTATCGCTGGTATTCCAGCTGGTTATATCGACAAAGATAACGAACTTATCTATGGTATCCAAAACGACGAACTCTTCAAATTGAACTTCATGCCAAAAGGTGGTATCCGTATGGCTGAAACTACTTTGAAAGAAAATGGATACGAACCAGATCCTGCTGTTCATGAAATCTTTACTAAATATGTTACAACAGTAAATGACGGTATTTTCCGTGCTTACACTTCTAACATCCGCCGTGCTCGTCACGCCCACACTGTAACTGGTCTTCCAGATGCTTACTCACGTGGACGTATCATCGGTGTTTACGCACGTCTTGCTCTTTATGGAGCTGACTACCTCATGGCTGAAAAAGTTCGCGACTGGAACGGTTTGACTGATATTGATGAAGAAACAATCCGTCTGCGCGAAGAAATCAACCTGCAATACCAAGCACTCGGTGAAGTTGTAAAACTTGGTGACCTTTACGGAGTTGATGTTCGCCGTCCTGCCTTTGACGTTAAAGAAGCTATCCAATGGACTAACATCGCCTTCATGGCTGTCTGCCGTGTTATCAACGGTGCTGCTACTTCTCTTGGACGTGTGCCTATCGTTCTTGACATCTACGCAGAACGTGACTTGGCTCGCGGTACTTACACTGAATCAGAAATCCAAGAATTTGTTGATGATTTCGTTATGAAACTTCGTACAGTGAAATTTGCTCGTACAAAATCTTACGACCAACTTTACTCTGGTGACCCAACCTTCATCACTACTTCTATGGCAGGTATGGGTAACGACGGTCGTCACCGTGTTACTAAGATGGACT
>ERZ772874.2073-NODE-2073-length-10074-cov-3.474698_pt1 | contig 10074 bp, 6 predicted proteins | sample MGYA00580586_ERZ772874 | MGnify/ENA primary metagenome ERZ772874 (study PRJEB29015, sample SAMEA2737952) | human oral metagenome | biome: human oral; feature: human-associated habitat; material: dental | place: China | collected 2154 ... | reverse complement strand
AATTTTCTTTGCTATAATTCTTCCCAACATAAAAAATCCCGAAGCCAAAACTTAGGGATTTTTAGAATATATTATTTTTATAAATTCGCTATTTTCTTATCATATATCTTTTTCATTAAATATATATCCAAAAATGAACAGCCAAGTTCTGCAAGAGGTATCGCATACCATACCGTTTCAAGCCCGTATACTTTTGAAAGTGCATAGGCAAAGGGCAGTATCAATACCAACTGTCGTAAAAATGAAGCATACAGTGCATATAAGCCGTTTCCAAGAGACTGGAAGGTAGCAATGGCTATTACATCAAAAGCCGCCAGTATAAAGCACAGACTGCATATCCTAAGTGCGGGTATACCCAGCTTAAGCATTTCCTCATTCGGACTGAAAAGCAGCATAAGCTCATTTGGGAAAATCCAAAAGATTGCAGTTCCTATCACCATTATAATAATTGAAGTCAAAAAGGAATATTTAAGAGCTTTCATTATTCTGTCCTTATTTCTTGCTCCGTAATTATATGCCACAATCGGTGTCATTCCGTTGTTCAGTCCGAATATAGGCATAAATACAAAGCTTTGAAGCTTATAATATATTCCAAGCACATTAACCGCCATATCAGAATATGCCACAAGTATTTTATTTAATCCCAGCATCATAATAGTTGACATAGCCTGCATTGCTATAGACGGCACTCCCACCCTGTATATATCCTTGATTATAATAAAATCAGGCTTAAATATATGTTTTCCGAGGCTTATATCCACCTCTTCATTATATTTTACATTAAAAATATAGGATAAAATCATAGCTATAATCTGCCCGATTACAGTAGCAATGGCTGCACCGGCTATACCCAGCTTTGGTGCCCCCAAAAGTCCGAAAATAAGTATGGGATCCAGTATAATATTTATAATAGCACCTATGCCCTGGGTAATCATATTGTAGATAGTCTTACCCGTAGACTGTAAAATCCTTTCAAAAGCTATTTCAAGCATCAGACCGAATGAAAATATGCTTACAATGGAAAGATATGAATATCCGTAGTTTCTTACAATCTCACTGTTTGTCTGTGAATCAAAAAAAATCTTTGTAGCCAGTACTCCAAATATTGCAAAAGCGGCAGATGAGATTATAGCCAAAAGTATAGCATTATCCGCAGTCTTTTTAGCCCTTTCTTTTTTTCCTTCTCCAAGCAGTCTTGATAAAAGTGCATTTACACCTACTCCGGTACCTACAGATACAGCTATCATAAGTATCTGTATCGGATATGCCAAAGACACCGCAGCGAGTGCATCCGGACTGTATCTTGCTACAAATATACTGTCAACTATATTATATAATGATTGTACCAAAAATGAGATTACCATCGGTGTACTCATTGTGAAAAGTAGTTTGCCCACCGGCATAACCCCCATGCGATTTTCTTTTTCTACTGCCATATTATCTCCTAACAAATGTTTATCATACTATTCTACAACTTATAAAAAAAATTTTCTATTCAAAATTGATTTATACTCCTTTTATCTCTTTATTTTTGACTTTTATTTTACTTTAAACCGTCTATATATGAACATAATATGAATATTTCTTCTAAAAGTTGCTAAAGTACCCGCTAAGTGCTAAAATAGCTTGATTAGTAGACAATTTTACAATAATCTATATTTGGTGTATTATTGTATTATAGTCTAATTTATTTTTGGAGAAACCATAATGAATTTTATTGAGAAGATATTTGGCACACATAGTGAAAGAGAACTTAGAATAATAGAACCTGTTATTGATAAGATAGAGAGTTTACGCCCTGCTATGCAAGCCATGAGTGATGAGGAATTAAGAGAACTTACACCAAAGTTCAAACAAAGACTGGCTGACGGTGAGACTTTAGACAGCATTTTGCCTGAGGCATTTGCTGCCGTTCGTGAGGCTTCAGTCAGAGTTACAGGAATGGAGCATTTCAGAGTGCAGCTTATCGGAGGTATGGTCCTTCATCAGGGACGTATTGCCGAGATGAGAACAGGTGAGGGTAAAACCCTTGTTTCCACCTGTCCTGCATATTTAAATGCTCTTGCGGGTAAAGGCGTACTTATAGTAACGGTTAATGATTATCTCGCACAACGTGATGCTGACGAGATGGGACAGATTCATAAATTCCTTGGACTTAGCGTAGGCTGTGTTTTAAACTCTATGACCTCGGAGCAAAGACAGGAGCAGTATGCCTGTGATATCACATATGTCACCAACAATGAGCTTGGTTTTGACTATCTTCGTGATAATATGGCAATCTATAAAAAGGATCAGGTGCTTCGTTCACTCGATTATGCAATTATCGATGAGGTGGACTCCATACTTATAGATGAGGCAAGAACTCCTCTTATTATTTCAGGTCAGTCCGGCAAATCCACAAAGCTTTATGAGATTTGTGATATGCTTGCAAAGCAGCTTGAAAGAGGTGAGGCAAGTGCCGAGTTTACAAAGATGGGTGCCCTTATGGGTGATGAAATCGAAGAGAGCGGAGATTTTATCGTAAATGAAAAGGATAAGGTGGTAAACCTTACAGAAGAAGGTATCAAAAAGGTAGAAAAATATTTTAATATAGATAACCTTGCAGATCCTGAGCATCTTGAGATACAGCATTGTATCATCCTTGCTCTCAGAGCAAATAATCTTATGTTCAGGGATAAGGACTATGTTGTAAAGGATGACGAGGTTCTTATAGTAGATGAGTTTACCGGTCGTATTATGCCCGGTAGAAGATACTCTGACGGTTTGCATCAGGCTATAGAAGCCAAGGAGCATGTAAATGTTCAAAGAGAATCAAGAACTCTGGCTACCATCACATTCCAGAACTTCTTTAATAAGTTTAAAAAGAAAGCAGGTATGACCGGTACCGCTCTTACCGAGGAGAAGGAGTTTAGGAATACCTATGGCATGGATGTTATTGCCATACCTACCAATAAGCCTATCGCAAGAATTGATCATGAGGATGCCGTTTATAAGTCCAAAAAAGAAAAATTCAATGCGGTCGTACAGGATATCAAGGAGACTCATGCCAAGGGACAGCCTGTTTTGGTGGGTACCATTACCATAGAGACCTCCGAGATGCTTTCAAAGATGCTTAAAAAAGAGGGTATTCCTCATACGGTACTTAATGCCAAGTTCCATGAAAAGGAAGCTGAGATTGTAGCGGGTGCGGGTATACATGGTGCCGTAACCATAGCTACCAACATGGCAGGTCGCGGTACCGATATTAAGCTGGATGAAGAGTCTGTAAAAAATGGCGGTCTTAAGATAATAGGTACTGAAAGACATGAGAGCAGGCGTATCGACAATCAGCTTAGAGGTCGTTCAGGTCGTCAGGGAGATCCGGGTGAATCAAAATTCTATATTTCACTTGAAGATGATCTTATGAGACTGTTTGCATCTGAAAGACTTATAAAGATTTTTAATGCCATAGGTGTGCCTGAGAATGAAGAGATTCAGCACAGCATGCTTACAAGAGCCATTGAGAAAGCTCAGATGAAGATAGAGAGCAATAACTATGGTATCAGAGAAAATCTGTTGAAATATGATGAAGTAAATAATGAACAAAGAGAAGTTATCTACGAAGAGAGAAATAAGGTATTAGAGGGCGATAATATGCGTGATACCATTCTTCGTATGATAAATGATATAATAGAGCGTTCTGTAAATATGGCTATCTCTGATGAGGTTCCTTCTTCCGAGTGGAATATTACAGAACTCCACGAAATTTTATTGCCAATCATTCCTCTGTCTCCTGCCGATTACAGCAATATGGAGAATATGAAAAAGGATGAACTTGTCCACAAGCTAAAGGAAGAGGCTGTAAAGCTTTATGAAGCAAAAGAAGCCGAATTCCCTGATGCTGAGAAGATTCGTGAACTTGAGCGCGTAGTTTTACTTAAAGCTATCGACAATAAGTGGATGAATCATATAGATGATATGGAACAGCTTCGCCAGGGTATCGGCTTACAGGCACTTGGTCAAAGAGATCCTCTTGTAGAGTATAAGATGGCTGCCTATGATATGTTTGATGAGATGACTGTCGGAATAGCCGAGGATACAGTGCGTATTCTATATCATATTAAGGTGGAGCAAAAGGTTGAAAGAGAGCCTGTAGCCAAGGTTACCGGTACAAATAAGGATGACAGTACCGTAAAGAAACCTATTCGTATAGAGGCAAGAGTTTATCCTAATGATCCATGTCCATGCGGAAGTGGAAAAAAATACAAGCAATGTCATGGTAAACAGGGAATGACATTATAAAATTCGGGGAGAGATTATGAATATTAAAAATAATAAAATCGCTTTGTTATCATCTATTATTCTGGGTGTAGTGCTGATCTTGGGAGGAATGGTATATGCCTGGTATAATTCGGAGGTATTGCTTACCTTTAACTCTGCAAGTAAGATGTACAAAGACGGATATTATTTTACTTCAGCTGCAAAGAATGATACTGAAAGTATTTATTCTGTAGCCATATATGATATGTTGGATACCGGATACGGAACAGATGACGGTAAATCCGAGGTTTACAGCATCTTCGGTGATGACGGAATATATTTTTTGGAAGCCAATCCAAATGATAAAAAGATCAAGTCAATGTTTGAAATGTATGATAAATATGCCGATGAGGAGCATGGCGAAGATGAGATGCCTCCTGTATCCTATTTGATAGTGGATGTTAATAATGACAGCTACAGTGTACTTGAGGAGATTGCAAATGAGATTGACCCTGAGCGTACCTACAGAGATGCCGGTCAGCTTTTTGATGACTTCTATCTTTCAAAAACCTCACTGACAAAGAATATTGCTTTACATTTGGCAGTAACTTTGGTAGCTATCGGTCTCGGTATCGGAGTTATTGTAGTAGCATTGTTTAGAAGATCCAAAAATCAGGATACCTACGAGAAACTTTGTGAGCTTGATAAAAGGCTTATAGATAATGTGGATGAACTTGAAAATATCGCCGACTATGTAGATAAATCTCTTGGGGTTTATATCCATAAAGATCATTTGATACTTAATACCAAGTTCGGCTTTGATATGTTTAATCTTAACAATCTTGTATGGATTTATCATAATATTACAAAGCATAAAATGTATGTTTTTATCACTGTAAGTGTGGATTATTCATTGCAAATCAATATGTATGAAGACGGAAAGTTCCGTGAGCAAAGAATTATGCTCAGCAATAATAAAAACGCACAGGGGGCGGTAGAGTCACTTCTTACCTATATAGGTATGAACTATCCTAATTCAATTGTCGGATTCACTCCTGAGGCAAGAGAAGCATATAAAGAGTTTAAACTCTCACACAGATAATTTAACCGGTCTTAAAATCATAAGTAATCTTATGATTTTAAGACTATTTTTTTGTCATCAATATTTTTTTTTGATATAATGTTCTCTAGAATAGCGAAAACACTGTATTTAGTATCATTTGTATGAATACAATGAAACTTAAGGATGAAATATGAATAAAAAAACATTAAAAATACTTGAATATGAAAAAATAATAAACAGCCTGGTAGATATGGCAAGCAGTGAGCCTGCAAAAAAGCTATGTGCAAAATTGCAACCGTCTACAGACATTTTGGAAATACAAAAAAATCAAAGCCATACCACCGCTGCACTTGATAGAATCAGACTGAAAGGAAGTCTTTCATTATCTGAGGTAAAAGATATCTCCGACTCTCTAAAAAGACTGGAAATCGGATCCTTACTTTCACAGCCTGAACTTATGAAGATTCTCTCCATACTGAATGCGGCTTCCAAAGCCATCGCCTACGGACTGCACGTTGATGAAGAGGATTATGATATTTTGGAAGAATACTTCAGATCTCTTGATGAGATAAAAGATCTCAAAAAAGAGCTGTCAAGATGTATTATCTCAGAAGAAATAATGGCTGACAATGCCTCTCCCGAACTTAGTCATATCAGGAGAAAAATAAAACAGATAAACTCAAAGATGCATACCGAACTCAATAATATATTAAATGCACACAGGGAATATCTGATGGATGCCGTTATCACACAAAGAGACGGCGCATACTGTCTGCCTATAAAAAGCGAATACAAAAACAAGGTTTCCGGTGTAATACATGACCAGTCAGCCACCGGTTCCACAGTATTTATAGAACCTATTGCTGTGATTAAAATGAATAATGAGCTTAAATCACTGTCCATGGATGAGAAAAAAGAAATAGAAAAAATACTTGAAAACTTAAGTCTTTTATCCGCACAGTATATTGAACCGCTCAGACAGAATACAAAAAACCTTATCTTCCTTGATTTTGTATATGCCAAGGCAAATCTCTCAAAGAAGATGAACGCAAGTGAGCCTAAATTTAATTCCAAACATTATATCAATATAAAAGAGGGAAGGCATCCTCTGCTGGATACAAAAAAGGTGGTTCCTATAAATATTTCCATAGGGGATAGTTATGATTTACTTATTATTACCGGACCTAATACCGGCGGTAAGACCGTATCCCTAAAAACTGTAGGACTTTTTACTTTGATGGGGCAGTCAGGGCTTCATATACCTGCATTTGAGGGAAGCGAACTGTCTGTATTTGATGATGTATTTGCGGATATCGGTGATGAACAAAGCATTGAGCAGTCACTTTCCACATTCTCGGGGCATATGAAAAATATTGTCTACATCCTAAACCATGCCGATGCCAATTCACTCTGCCTCTTTGATGAGCTATGTGCCGGTACGGATCCTACCGAGGGTGCCGCACTTGCCATATCCATACTTTCATTCCTGCACAGAATGAAAAGCAGATGTATCGCCACCACCCACTACAGCGAGTTAAAGGTATTTGCTCTGAATGAGCCCGGTGTAGAGAACGCCTCCTGTGAGTTTGATGTGGCAACCCTCTCTCCTACTTACAGAATACTTATAGGCGTTCCCGGCAAGTCAAATGCCTTTGCCATAGCCGGCAAGCTTGGACTTCCCGATTATATCATCTCGGAAGCGGATACACATCTTGAAAAGGATGCCAAGGACTTTGAAGACCTGCTTACAAGACTTGAAAATGACAGGCAAATCATAGAAAAGGATAAATTGTCCATTCAAAAATATAAGCGAGAAATAGAAAGTCTGAAGAGGCATTATGATAAACAAGAGGAAAATCTCGCTCTCAGAAAAGAAAAAATTCTGGATGAAGCCAGAGAAGCCGCCAGAAAGCTTTTAGAAGAAGCCAAGGAAACGGCGGATGATACTATAAAAAATATAAATAAAATAGCCTCAGGTGCAGGACTTGGTTCGGCTCTTGAGGAACAGCGTACAAGGCTTAGAGAGTCCATAAATAAAAATACCAGGACCATGGAGATAGCGCAGCCTTCCAAAAAGGTTAAAAAACCCAAGGAGCTTAAACTTGGTGACAGTGTTCATGTTATCAGTCTGAATCTTGACGGCATAGTGTCCTCTCTTCCAAACCAAAGCGGAAACTTCTTTGTTCAAATGGGTATACTAAGATCACAGGTCAATATATCGGATGTGGCTTTAGTTGAGGAAGAGGCTGTAAAGACCGAGCCTAAGGCAAGAAGCCGAAGTTCTTCCATGGTAAAATCCGCTACAATATCTACAGAGATAAATGTAATAGGTAAAAATGTGGATGAAGCCTGCTCAGAGCTTGATAAATATCTGGATGACGCTCTCCTTGCACATCTGCCCGGAGTGAGGATTATTCACGGCAGAGGTACCGGTGCATTACAAAAGGGCATACATGCCTATTTAAAGAGACAGTCATTTATAAAAAGCTACTCTCTTGCAGACTTTAATGAGGGCGGCAATGCTGTAACAATTGTGCGTTTTAAATAATATAATAAAGGTGAAATATGGCAGAAAAGCAAAGAATTTTAATTGTAGATGATGATGAAAATATAGCAGAGCTGATTTCATTATATTTGATGAAAGAATGTTATGAAACAAAAATAGTAGGTGACGGAGAGTCTGCATTGGCTGATTTTGATGAGTTCAAACCACATCTGATTCTCCTTGATCTTATGCTTCCCGGTATAGACGGTTACCAGGTTTGCAGAGAAATCAGGGCGAAGTCCGGCACACCTATAATAATGTTATCCGCAAAAGGTGAGGTCTTTGACAAGGTTTTAGGTCTTGAACTCGGTGCGGATGACTATATGATAAAGCCCTTCGATTCAAAGGAGCTTATTGCCAGAGTAAAGGCTGTAATAAGGCGCTATCACAGCAGCAATATATCGATTCCGGACTTACATACCGGCGGAGAATATGTTGAATATCCGGATCTGGTGGTAAATATAACAAACTATGCCGTTACCTACCTTGGAAAAAATGTAGAAATGCCCCCAAAGGAATTGGAGCTTTTATACTTTTTATCCTCCCATCCAAATCAGGTATTCACCAGAGAACAGCTGCTTGACAATATATGGGGCTATGAATATATCGGTGACACCAGAACCGTGGATGTACATATAAAAAGATTGAGAGAAAAAATACATGACAATCAATTTTGGTCAATATCCACTGTTTGGGGTATCGGATATAAATTCGAGGTCAAAAAATGAGAATACCTCTCTATCTGAAATTTATACTTGCCTATATAATTTTTGGAATAGCAGGCTTTATAGCAATAGCCACTATCTCCAGTGATTTGACCTATTCATATCTGGTGGAGTCAAGAAGCCAAACTCTCTATGATGAAGCAAATCTTATAGCTTCCACCTACTCCACCGTATATGAAGGTCAAAATATCTCACTTGCAGAGAGTTATCCTCAGCTAAAGGCTGTAGCTACATTCCTCAATGCAAAAATATGGGTAATGGATAAAAACGGTAAAATAATAGTGGATGCGGACAATAAAATGGTATCTGAAACCATCTCAGACTTTGATCCTACCGCCACAGGCAATAAATCCTTTATGGTAGGTGATTACTTTCATTCCTTTAATGAAGACTATTTAAGTGTTTCCGCACCCATCACAGGTAATTTCCGTACCTATGGCTATGTAGTCATTCATCTTCCCATGAAAAATGTTACCAAAAGTCAGTATCATATTCTGAATATAGTATATATAACATCATCGATAGTATTTTTACTCTCTCTGATTATTTTAATAGTATTCCAGAGCATAGTTTATTCTCCTCTAAAAAAGATAACCGATGGAGCCAAGGCTTATGCGGACGGCGATTTAAAATATGAGATAAAGGTACATTCAAATGACGAAATGGGATATCTGGCTGCAACCTTAAACTATATGTCGGATAAGCTGGATGATACGGAAAATTATCAAAAAAAATTTATTTCAAATATATCCCATGATTTTCGCTCACCCCTGACCTCAATAAAGGGATATCTTGAGGCAATACTTGACGGAACAATCCCCTCTGAAATGCAGGAAAAATATTTACAAAGAGTTATAGATGAGACCAACAGACTGACAAAGCTTACCGAGAGCCTGCTCTCTCTTGATTCTATTGAGAGCGTAAAGCTTAATAAAACAAGCTTTGATATAAATAAGGTAATACGGGATACCGCAAGCAGCTTTGAGGTACAGTGCAACAGCAAAAATATCACTATTGAATTGATTTTAATAAATGTATCACAGTATGTTATTGCAGATTTAAGTAAGATACAGCAGGTACTTTATAATCTTATTGATAATGCTATAAAGTTTTCTTCACAGAACTCTTCCATCATAATACAGACCAGTCTGAAAAAGGAAAAAATTTTTATTTCGGTAAAAGATACGGGCATAGGTATTGCAAAAAATGAGCAATCCAAAGTCTTTGACAGATTTTATAAATCGGATCTTTCAAGAGGTAAGGATAAAAAGGGCACAGGGCTTGGACTTGCCATAGTCAAGGAAATCCTGCAGACTCATGGTGAAAATATAGATGTTATAATCACTGTAGGTATAGGAACCGAGTTTATTTTCTCATTACCTGTAAGCAAGGAAGTTTAGCTGTATTATTCATACTAAAATAAGGGCTTTCGCATTGCGAAAGCCCTTATAGCATATTTTCCTTCTTTATTTTTCTTCTTTTTTAAGTTCAACTTTTTGATT
>ERZ772874.2064-NODE-2064-length-10100-cov-8.911896_pt1 | contig 10100 bp, 5 predicted proteins | sample MGYA00580586_ERZ772874 | MGnify/ENA primary metagenome ERZ772874 (study PRJEB29015, sample SAMEA2737952) | human oral metagenome | biome: human oral; feature: human-associated habitat; material: dental | place: China | collected 2154 ... | reverse complement strand
AGCCACCCTGTTCAAGCAGGCTGTAGGCCACGGAGTAGGAGAGCGCCAGCGTGGGCATGTAGAAAGCTACGCCCAGCGTGTAGAGCGCAAAGAAGGTTCCGAAGGCGACGGACGGTCCGGCCGAGAGCCCATAGGCACCCGCAGCGGCCATGAAGAGGCCGGAGGCTAAGTGGCAGAGGGCAAGCATGCGTTGCGCCGGCACGTAACGGTCGGCCAGGATGCCGAACAGCGTGGGCATGAAGATGGAGACGAGACCTTGCACGGAATAGAAAAGTCCGATGTGTTCGCCCATGCCCGCAGGCCCGAGGTAGCGCGACATGGAGGTGAGGTACGTGCCCCACACAGCGAACTGCAAGAAGTTCATGATGATCAAGCGATGTTTCAGGTTCATAGTAAACTCTGGATAGATGGATGAAGTTTAGGGGGGAAGTTATAGGGTTATATAGGTACGGAAGACGATGACGCGGCCCCGTGTCTCGATACGGAACGTATCCGTGAGGGCCTCGTTGAGCGTGGCCTGCCACCATCGGGTGATGCGTCGCCCTTCAAGCGGCCAACGCACATCGCGGAGGGTAAGCGGCGCGTCGTCCAGACAGAAGACGGAGACCTGTTGGCCAGCCCGCGAGGCGAACGTCTGGCAGCCTGTGGCGGGGGTGAAGACGCCGTAGTCGGTCCACATCTCCACGTCCAGCCCACGCGCCTGATAGTCGGCCAGCAGACTGATGTTGCCCAGCGTATGGTCCTCGCGGCGGCCCGTGGCGCCGAGGATCGTGAGGCGGCGCATCCCTTGAGAGACAGCGTAGCGCACGGCCTTACTCAGGTCGTTCGTGTCCTGCTCCGATTCTATGTGCAGGCGGTCGGATAAACGGCGGCGTGCCTCGGGCGAAATCGAGTCGCCGTCGCCCACGACAGCCAACGGCGTGAAGCCCTCGCGCAGCAGTCGGTCAGCCGCACCGTCGCAGCAGATGATGTGCCCCTCGGCCGCCCTCGCCAGCAGCCCCAGCGGGATCGGATGCGTAGGGAAATCACCCGCCGCAAGGATCACCGCGTCCGTCTCCGAGGCGTTTTGTGGGCCGGAAAAATCAGGTAGAATATCCATGTCAGTCGATTGTTAAAACCTCGCAAATATAGACGCTCTTCCGGCCGAGGCTTAGGGAAAGGGATACTTTTGTGCGTCAGTGTTAAGCCTGTAATCAGGCAGATAGGGGATTTGGGGTGCCCCTTATCCCCCTTTATCTTTTCGGATCATCCACTATTATTCAAATCCATAAATAGCCCCATATGAGTGTGAGAAAAACCTCCTTTTATTTCTGTATGGCGATCCTCTTTGCGATCGCAGGAGCCTTTCCCTACAGCGCCTCAGCGCAAGTGCAGAAAGTGCAGCAAATCGTCAAGATCGAGAAGGACACCCTGCGGATGTACGTCGGCCAGGAAGATTCCCTCCGCGCCTATGCCTATCCCAGTGCCCGCGTATTCTATTGGGACAATCGCGTCTCCATCCCCGTCGTAGCCTCCATCGCCCCGCCCCATTCGACCAACCCCTACGATTCCGTCTACATCGTCAAGGCCTGGAAGCCGGGCAAGACCGTCATCGTTGTGCGCGTCAATGAGGTGGCAGCCCGCTGCATTGTGGTCGTTACGCCCAAGATCTACGTCGACAGCCTTCGCCTGAAACGCGACACCATCCGCCTGCGCACCGGCGACACGGCCTCTGTCACGGCCCGCATCTTCCCCTACAACGCCTCGGATAAGAAGCTCGGATGGACCACCGTGGGTGGCGCGCGCGTGCTTGGCACCACGGACAGCGTGACCCGCGTCATCGCTGCAGCTGATGCAGATACGAGCCTGCTTATCGTCGGAGCGCTGGATGAGTCTGACAAGCGTGACACATGCGTCGTCATCACCCGCCGCATCCCTGTGGAGAGTCTGGCGATCAACCACGACACAATCCGAGTGGACATCAATAAAACCGACACACTCCGCGCCACCCTCCTCCCGCGCAATGCGACGGATCAACGAGTAAAGTGGACCGTCGTCAGTGGTGCAGTCAAGGTCCTACCAGTCGATTCCATCGGGCAGGCAGCCGAACTGATCGGTGCCACCGTAGCCGATACGGCGCTCGTTGTGGCTGAAGCCGCTGACGGCCGACGCGATTCGTGCACCGTACTCACCGTCGATCCGAACCATCATCCCAACGCAGCCGTCGAGGTGGACGAGACGATCGCCGTCCATGGTGTCGACGGTGGCGTGATGGTGCACGTTGACCGCCCCGCACGACTCGAGATTTACACCCTGACCGGCGCCCTGGCCCATCGCGAGAGCCTCACGCCGGGCGACCGTTTCGTACCGCTCCGCCGCGGTCTCTACATTGTCGCCATAGACCGAACGAGGCGCAAAATCCTTGTTCAATAAGCCAGTATATCAGCCAAGAGAAGAGGACTGGGAATCCTCCTCTCTTGAACTTATCCTTGACCGCGGTTGTTTATACTGCACATCACCCCGATTATTCAAACCCCCTAATAGGAAAGAACATGAAGAAGATTACCATCCAACTACTGGCCGTCGCAGGCGCGATGGCCTTGTTCGCCAGCGAAGCCCGGGCGCAAGCCACGGTGCAGCTGAACAGTCACGAGACGATCCAACTGATCTACGGACAGAAGGACTCCGTCAAAGCCACCATCTCCGCCCCGGGCCAAGTCTTGTCATGGAGCACAAACCCCGCTTCCGCATACGTCGCCAAGTCTGCCGCTGACAGCACATGGGGCGTGATCACTGCCCCCGCAGCCGGCCCCAACTACGATGGATGGGTTGTCATCAGTTATGGCGCGGCCAAAGACTCCGTCAAGCTCCTAATCAACCACGCCGTTGACAGCGTGAGCTTCGGCGCTGCCCCCCGCGACACGACGATGGGTATCGGAACGACAAAGACACTCACCGCCTCCGTCTTCCCCAATAATGCATTGCAGGAAGTGCTTTACTCTTCGTCAAACAGCGCTGTGGCCGAAGTGCAGACCGTAGGCTTGCAAGGCATCATCACCGCCAAAGCCGTCGGAACGGCCCGCATCACGGTATCGGCCGGCAAGGGCGCAGGCATGAAGACAGACACCTTCTTGGTGAAAGTCGATAATCCCATCACAGGCCTCAATTTCGCCATCACCACGGACACGATCCCCATGCAGATCAATAGCGAGCTGGACGTTCAGGCCGTGGCTACCCCAGCCAATGCTGACAACATCAACACGCTGCAGTGGTCTATCGTCCCGATCGCACCCGCCACACCGGGCCTCGTGACGATCGCCTCCAACAGCGGCCTTACGGTCAAGATCCAATCCGCTGCCACACCGGGCATCGCCCGCCTGACCGTCACCTCTACCAACGGTGTCACGGCAAACCGCGTCATCAAGGTGCTCGATCCGATCCACGTCACTGCAATGACCATCGATAAGGACACCGTCTCCCTGCCCGTGGGCAAGAAGGACACGCTGACAGCACGCACCCTGCCCGCCGAAGCACTGAATAAGAAGGTAACGTGGACCTCCACCAACCCCTCTTTCGCCGCTGTAGAGCGCCTGACGGATACCACCGCCGTTGTAACAGGAAAGACTGTAGGCGTGGCCATGATCGTCGGTGAGACCGAGGATGGCAACTTCAAGGACACCTGCTACATCTACGTCCGCAATGCCGTCGAACTGAAGGCCATCAAGTTGGACAAGCAGAAGATTCGCCTGAAGCTGAACACCACCGACACCTTGGCCGTAGCCTTCAGCCCGGCCAACGCCTCCGATCAGCGCGTCAAGTTCTTGTCCGCTGACACGTCCATCGCCACCGTCGACGCTAATGGCGTCATCAAGGGCCTCAAGACGGGCACCGTTTACGTGAGCGTGACAAGCCTCGAAGGCGGCTTCAAAGACTCCTGCGAAGTGACCGTTTACGATCCCAGCCCGAACGTTGAGACCGCTGCCGGTGTCAACATCTGGAGCGCCGAGAATGGCCTCCGCGTACAGTCTGACAAGGCCCGCACGCTGGCTGTATACAGCATCTCCGGCGCGCTTTACCGCAAAGAGACCGTCGTAGGCGACCGCTTCATCGCGCTCCCGAGCGGCCTCTATATCGTCACCTTGGGCGAGGTTAGCCGCAAGGTGGCCATCCCTTAACCACGGACTTGTTTTCATTTGTATTGATAGGGCTGCCTGCCACGGAGAGGTTCACACCTCTTCGCCGGCGGGCAGCCCGCTTTTTATGCTGGCGGTAAGGTTCCGTCGACCGGATCGACGGCCACCTTCAGAGTGAAACGTCCCGTCGATTGAATCGACAGCGGTTTTCAGATCGAAATGGCCTCGTCGATCGAATCGACGGCTGTTTTCAAATCGGAATGGTGCCGTCGACTGAATCGACGACCTCCTTCAGGGTGAAACGTCCCGTCGATCGGATCGACGTAGCCTTACCACTCCATTCAAACACCGTTTAATCCCCATTCAAACTCCACATGAACGTCAAGTTTTTATCCCTCCTCCTACTCCTTCTGGCCACGGCTACTGTCGGACGTGTCACAGCGCAATGCGACAGCCTTGGCTTTCGGGCCGCGGTGTACGTCTCGGCCGACGGCGATTCGCTGCCTTACCGACTGTTGACGCCGGACACGGTCGTGCCCGGACAGCGTTATCCGCTCGTGCTCTTCCTACACGGCGCGGGTGAGCGCGGCCGCGACAACTGCACACAGCTGAGACACGGTGCGGCACGCTTTGTCGACACCATCGCCAGACGACAGTTCCCTGCCTACGTACTCTTTCCGCAGTGCCCATCGGACGAGTTCTGGCCGGCCATCCTGCGGCAAGACCATTTCGGGCGTGGTGCAAACCCCTTCCCTCTGTCGCAGCCTATGTCGCGTCCGCTGCGGCTGGCCGATGAGCTGCTGGAGCACACGATCGCACAGTTCCCCATCGACACGATGCACATCTATATAGTCGGACTCTCGATGGGCGGCATGGGCACGCTCGACTTAGTTAGCCGTCGGCCGCAGCGGTTCGCTGCCGCGGTGGCCATCTGTGGCGGCGTAAACGTGCACCGGTTAGAGCTGCTGCGTGGCACACGGACACGTTTCCGTCTCATTCACGGCGATGCCGATCCGGTTGTGCCCGTACGTTTCTCGCGTGAGGCTGCGGCGGCATTGCGGCGCGCAGGTGCGTCGGTCGAGTATATCGAACTACCTGGCGTCGGCCATGGTAGTTGGTACAACGCCTTCCGTCGCCCAGACTTCCTCGAGTGGCTGTTTGAAGCCAAAAACTAAAAAGGCATCAGGGATGCCCGCCAAGTTGGCCGGGTACATACGACGAGGATAGATGATCACGTATCCGGTCAAACTCTCCGGCCTCGGTGAAGCCCTGATTTTCCTTTGTATCCAAGGCGGAAAAAGAAGGTAGATAGAGAAAGAAGCACTCCCCCATCCAAAAACACCGAATCCCCGACACAGCCTCATCAGCTATGCCGGGGATTCTTCTTTGATGTATGGGCGGACACCGGGGCCCACCCATACGATAGGAACGGGGGCGTTACTTCACGATCACCTTATGAACGGAACCATCCTTCAAGGTGATCACGTACGCACCGCGACTCATCGGGATCGACGTGTCGCCTTCGGGCAGGTCAACGCGCTTCACTAACTGACCAGCTACGGAGTAGATGCTGGCAATGTCAGCACGCTCTACACGGATGTAGATCTTCTCACCGTGCGACCAAACGGCTGTGCCAGCCGTCAGCAGCTCGTTCGCAACCACATCCGGACCGAAGGTCAGCGTCACTTCTTGCTGTACGCTCGGCACGATGTACTCGTATTCGCCGTTCGCATTCTTCACGCCGTTCAGCACTTCCTGCTGGCCATTGACCTTGCGATTCGTGCGAACTACGAGCGGCTTCGCACCCGAGTAAGTAGCACTGAAGCGGAAGCTGGTGCGCGTCGGCAGCGGATAGATACCCTTGCTCGGGGTCGTCTTCACGCCAGCCGTCTCCGGCATCGTTACCGTATGCGTCAAGCCAGGCGTTACTGCGTTGCCTACGCAGACGTAGACAATGCCGTCGGTCGATACGTTCAGCGACAGCGGATACTCCTCGCCGTCGATCTTCACCTTACGCGGGTTCAGCTTCAGGTTGTTGAGGCTGTTCGGCGTCACCGACTTGTAGTACATGATCGGATAGCAACGCTTCTGCATCTTCTCGCACGGACGGATCTCGATGTTCACGTTCACCGGACCGTAGGTCGTCAGACGGTCTACGTCGATAGCGTCGCTGTATTCGCCATTCAGACCCTTCGTCGTACCAACAGAGAAGTGGAGCTCAGAGCCTCCGTCGAGACGGAGATCCTTCATCGTCAGCGTACCGCAAGCCTGCTCGTAGCACTGGCCGCGGAGGCGCAGCGAGGTGAAGCCCGGATTCAGGTTCGCACCGTTCTCCACGTGCACGTCGGTGTACTGGATACCGAAACCACCAAACGTCGACGTCGTGATCACGTCGAGTGCAAGACCCGGAAGCCACAGCTCACTCGTCGGGCGACCGCAAGCGCCGATCGGCTCCAAGTGCAAGTGACGTGTGTAGAGACCAGCGTAATCCTTCGAGCCCATTTGCTCCTCAGAGATCAGTTCGAGGTGACCGTCACGCTCATGCTTGGCGTCGGTCCAGAACTCTACCTGGTTGCGGATCTTGGTCGTATCCACGAAGTAGCGTGCATGCCGCACATCGCCACCCTTCACATGGTCGAACGAGTCGGTGAGGAAGGAGATCACGGTATGATCAACCACCATCACGTTCTGACGCTCCCACTCGGTGTCGGGGCCAAACTTGACGAACATCGTATCGAGCGGCGTTTCGCCCGGAGGATACACTTTGCCTTTGTAGTGTGAGACGCACTCGCGGCAGATCTTCTGCGTACCGCCATCATCGTAGGCGTATTCCATGAACGGCGCGGCCTTACGGCTGTAACCGAGTTTGATGATCGGCTGGTCCTTCGGCAGACCGCTCCATGTCGTCAGCTGCACCTTGCCCTTACCCTTACGGATCAAGCTGTCGTGGCAGATCAAGGAGTCCGTCTTGATCGTAATCATTGCCTTAGCGCCGGCACCATCTTCAGCATTCAACTCCAGTGCTCCGAAGGTCTCGATCACCGGAGATTCGAGGTGCACGTGCTGATTCTCTGCAAAGAAGCGTGCGTCGCTGTGGAAGGTCATGCGCACCGTGTTGTGCAAGAAACCTGTAGCCGGACGACCGCCTTCGCCGCAACCCGTCGGGGAACATGTCGTGGGGCACTTCGGTGCTTGCAGGAGGATGTTGTCCGTCCAGTTGTGCTTGTTACCCTGCGTCTTCATAAAGAGACCGTAACCAGCCACATCCTCGCCGTGGAGTGTACCTGTACCCGGTACGGAGCTCAGACCAGACCCTGTACCACCATTATATTTCAGATCCGTATAGACATCGATCATATCCGAAGCCACGGCTGCGAAACCACCCGAGGTAACCGTACCACTAAAGTTTAGCAGCAGGGGACGCGCCTTATTCTCATCGCCATTCAAGTCGCAGTGATAGTTCAATCCGCAACCGGCATCTACACCCTTATAGCCACGACCAATCTTCTTTACGGCTCCATTCGGATAAGTCTCGTAATCGGTGCTCAAGAATGGATCTTGGCGTGTACCGATGTTCGTCAGACCGCCGTAGTTCAGCTTGATATTGTTGTCTGCACCTACGAACACGCTACCGCTGTTGCCCGTAGCCGTATACTTAAAGTCTTGCAGATAGACGTTGTTACGCATCTCATCGCAACCGCAGACGCCGATCTTTGACAAATCACCGAGCTGTTCAAGCTGTGCCAAGAAGAGTAGACTACCCTTCATCTTTTCAACGTCAAAGACATCGCGCATATCGATATCACCTGCACGCGTACGGAAGGTGGCGTTACCGGTCTTATCTTGGAATTCGATCTGAGCTCCCTTGTTCAGAATGATGTTACCACGCTTGCCAGCGTCTACGATCAGGTTGCCTTCGTTGCCTTTGTACTTCAACGAGCGATCATTTACAGCCATGCTATTGAGTGCAGCAAGAGTTCCAGGGTTATCCAGTGCGCCTGCATATTTCGTCCAACCGGCTGTCGTCTCTTCACCACAACGGCCGAGGCCACCGATGATACCTGAGTGCTCATACTTTACCATTGACTCTCCGGAACGCTTATACAAGTCTTCTCTCACATCGCAGATATATTCGCTCGAATAAGGAATGGCGATCGTCGTATTGTGCTTCTGAGTGGCCTTCAAATCCGTGATAATGCGGGTGAAGTAGACGTTACCGCCCTCCATGCCTTCTGTATGGGTCATCGCCGGATGACTGTCGTCCCAGCCGGCCATGATGTTCAGTTGGCCATCCTTTGTCGAGGAACCGGCGTCGTACTTGAAATCATTCGTGTTACCGGCGGTGGTGGTGGAAGCTACATAGGCATCCGAAGCGTTATATACGTTCGAGCCTGCGCTGTATCCGAGATAGATGTCGCCGTCGCGAGAGATAATGTTCGTCGTATCCTCGTTAAGGTGCGTCGAGGTGAACTTCGCCGTACGAATATTATTCCGAGCGATAAAGTTCGTCTGCGTAGAAGCCGTCTGCGCACGCTCAATCTTGAATTCATCGTTGAGATAGATGTTTCCGTTGTCCTTATTGCGAGTACCTGGTGTACATGCACCATTGATATCCGTCCGGCCAGCCGTCATAAAGTTGATCAGACCGTGCGCCGGCTCTGTGCCCGAATTGTCGTTCTTGATCGTCAACTTTTGCGCTACGATATTGCCTGCATCAGAAAGGACGTAGATGTTGTTTTTGTTTCCAGCAGCAGCATCCCATGTACCATCGGCATTAAACTCTACGTTGTTCAGCGCCTGAATCTGCAAAGCTCCAAGACCGGTAGCACCATTTCCAAATGCTTCAGCAATAGAGTCTACCGAAGTAGTGTGGAATTGCAGCTTAGCCCCACAAGTATTCGCCCCGTTGTTACCAAAGTTGACAATATACAGCGTGTCGTTAGTATTGATCTTGAACACCGGTGTACCGCCGTAGTGGATCGTTCCTCTTTGATCTCCGAACTGCATAGCGAAGTTGGCAGAAGGACCATTGCAGCTCTCAAAGTTCTTCAGCATACCCTTACCATAGACATGGAAATGGCTCTTGTTGGCAGTACGGGGGCCGACTTCGATTACACCCATGTTATGGTTCTTGAAATCAGCCAATGTAGGAGAGGTTGTTGCTGCCGGTACAGTATCCGTATGGATCTCTGCCATAGTCGGGGCAAACAAATAGTCTCCATGTACACCGAACACAGCACCTTCGGTACGGTTATATGGCTTTTGAGTGGCCGTAACGGCACGGTAGTTATGGAACGGAATGGTATAGTTCGGATACTCGACCATACTTGGCAGGCCGGCAAAGTCTTGGAAGTCGCCAGAGGTTGACTTCAACAGGATGTTATCGTTGTTAGCGATCGGGAATTGGGCCTGTCCATAAAGTACATTCTCTGTATCCACAGAGTCTTTGTCCAAATGCACCATGTTGGCCCTGAAGTTCCCTTTCGTACGCAGCGTAAAGCGGTTATAGAAAGGCACTACGATTGCAGCGTCTGTCTTTGCTCCACCTCTTTCCGGTGTCGTCCCCAGATTGCCTGTATTATCCGCCACACTGTCTCTTATACAAACACGCGCCCCCTTCAACAACTGAACGGCAGCATCCAATTTAGTTGTACCAAGCACTGTATCTACTACCCATGACTTGATAGAAGTCAATGTCAGAAAAGCACCGTCCATATGCCCACACCCAGTCCACCAAGGTGGTGTCAGTCCAGCTGCTCGGCCGACAAGACCTAATGAATAATCTGTCCGAGCTCCAGGACTATACCAACGTCCATCACTATATTTCTCGAGATTATGCGTTTTGATCCACCATTCCAAAGTCTGGAAATTGATGGTATTAAAGGTGCTTGATCCACCCAATGCGACCGTTGTCGGACGGACGTAAGGCGTTGTTGTTGCAGCTGTAGCTTGCCCTACATTGGCAGTCATTGAAACGCCTTCTTGCCC
>ERZ772874.2063-NODE-2063-length-10110-cov-3.503332_pt1 | contig 10110 bp, 15 predicted proteins | sample MGYA00580586_ERZ772874 | MGnify/ENA primary metagenome ERZ772874 (study PRJEB29015, sample SAMEA2737952) | human oral metagenome | biome: human oral; feature: human-associated habitat; material: dental | place: China | collected 2154 ... | reverse complement strand
GAGATGAATATTAATACTTACGATGAAGATTACTCTATTAATAAAACAGGTTTTTGTGAATATATTGCAGAGGCTTTAGAAATTATACAAGCTAAATACATTGAAAAATTTGAGACAATAGAAATGGGAGAATAATATGACAAGGGAAAAAATTTTAGAAGAAGCAAAGAAGTGTATCTGTGGCGATAGAGACAAACAATACGGAGAACCAGAGGATAATTTTGAAAGAATCGCAAAACTTTGGGGCATATACCTTAATAAAATCTTGGTTGCGGAGGATGTAGCTATCTTAATGTGTTTATTTAAGATTGCTAGGCTGCGAGACAGCAACTATAAAAGCGAAGACAGCTGGATTGACCTCATTGGCTATGCGGCATGTGGTGGTGAGATTGCAGAGAGAAGAAAGTCATAGAATGCGAAATAAGCCCTAAAATATCAATTTTAAGACACGTTAAAGGAGGAAGGTGATAAAATATGCATGAAAAATTTAAAGTGCCTTTAAGGGGCGTTAAAATTGATTTAAAAGAGGAAAGAGGAGTGTGTTTTTTAAATGGAACTAAGTAACCTAACAAAAAAAATATTAGAATTATTTAATATTTCTACAGTAGCAGAGTTAGATACAGCGATTATGAAAAACTTGTCTTGTGAAAAAAAACTGGAGGGTTTTTGCGATATTGTAAATGGAGATTTAACTGTAGACTGGATGCAGAAGATATATCAGTATCATAAAGCGGATAGGAAGGAGAAAAAACAAGATTATACACCTTTAAGTATAGCAAAATTAATGTGTAGACTAGTAGGCAGAGCAAATAAGGTAGTAGACATGTGTGCAGGCACAGGGGCGTTGACAATACAGTATTGGAATGATAAGCCCGATACAGAATTTATCTTGTATGAAATTGATAAAACTGTCATCCCGTATTTGCTGTTTAATCTTGTAGTTAGAAATATAAAAGCGATCGTGATTGTAATGGATATTCTAAAAGATGAAGTATACGAACAATGGGAGATCCAGAAAGGTGAAAACTTTGGAAAGTGTATTGATATCAAATCCGCCATATAACATGAAATGGAAACACCCTGAATTTGTAAGATTCGAACGGAAATATGTCGGTTTCGAAGTGCCGCCTGAGAACAATGCAAATTATGCTTTTGTTCTTACAGGGATAAATATAGCAGACAAGAATTGTTTTTTACTTCCTGCTAGTGCTCTTGAGGTAAGAGATGTTGAAAAAAAGATAGTTAAAGCACTGATAAATTTAAATCTTTTGTCGGCAGTTATTGCACTTCCTGACAAGATGTTTGAAAGTACAAGTATTGCCACATATATTTTAATATTTGATAAAAACAAACACACGCAAAAGGTGGTTTTTGTAAATGCTAAAAATGCCGGTAAGGTTGAGATAAGAGAACAAAAAGGAATGTTCGGGGGTGCTTCTCATGAACAAAGAACTTACAAGAAAACACTCAATACGCTAGAAGATGATGTTATAGATAATATTGCAGACATAGTAAGAACTCTAAAAGAGGTAAAAGGATTTAGCGCTGTAGTAGATATAAAAACAATAAAAGATAATGACTATTCTATTAAACCGAACTCTTATATAAATGTTGAACTTAAAGAAGTAGCGCATAGGAGCTTCAAGGATATATCAAGCGATTATAACAGGATAGTTAAACAAAAAAATGTTTTGAAATTAACTATTAATGAAACCCTTGCAAAAAGTCTAGGACTATATGAAGCGTACAAAGATAAAAAAGAAATAGATTTATCAAGTAGCTTTAAGGTAGTTGGTGAAAAAGCTGAAAAAGAAAATTTTATAACTTTTACGAAAAGTGCTGACTTTAAGATTGAACTTAAGACCAAAGAATATTTACCTGAAATAATGATTTTATTTATAAATATGTGGAAGCATTACATGATGTGCTTGAATAATGAGCAGAACAGAATATTGACAGAATTTCGAGACGCATTATTGCCAAAGTTAATGAACGGAGAGATAGAAGTACAAAAAATAAAACAGGATGAAGCTTTAGAAGTTGAAAATACACGGTTGGAGGTAAAAAAATGAACATAGGCGACACCATAAAGTGCAATGATGCAGATGACATGATAGAAACAATGTCAAAGCTTTTAAAAGACGGAATAGAAAGTAAATTTTTATATGAGAAAGATGGTATCAAAGGTCTTTGGCTTAAAATAGTTGCATTGAGAAAGGCGGATATTTAATTGACTGCAAAAGAATATTTAAAAAAAATCAGATTTTTAGATATTAAGATTAATCAAAAAATTAAAGAGCTTGATGAACTTCGCACAATGTCGCAAGCAGTAAGGGGTATAGATTATTCAAAAGAGTGTGTTCAGACTTCACTATCAAGCGGAGCAAACTTTGAAAAAGCTATACTTAGAATCAGTGAACTTGAAAGACTGATTGATACGGAAATTGATTATTTAGTTGATTTAAAACATAAAATAATCAATCAAATACAGAGTTTAGATAATCGAAATTACGCTGAGATTTTATATAAGCGTTACATAGAGTTTAAAAGATTGGAGCTGATTGCGGTTGAGCTGGGATATTCATATAACCGGATAAGGCACCTGCACGGCGAAGCTTTGAAATATTTTGATAAGTTAACACATGTTAGCACACAATAGCACATTATTTTGTGGTATACTATAAACAGTCAAAAGTGTGAAAAAACGCTTTTGATTCTCATAGTACTCTCCTCCTTGGTTTTATACTACACAAAAAAGGTAGCTTTACGGTGGCTACCTTTTTCACATATTTTTATAAAAAAGTATTGACATCATTGGTTTTATTATTGCTTCTGCTGTTGTTTATGAGATTAAGCTGTTATTTAATTTATGAATGAAAAGCAAATGAAGCAACAAAACGAATGGAAGAAAAAAGCTGGGTATATCAGTAAGTCCTATCAGATGAAAAAAGAATTTGCTGATAAATTCAAAGAAGCTTGCAATAAAGCCGGAGTAACTCAATCCGGTCAAATAGTCAGAATGATGACAAGTTTTATAGAACAAGTAGAAAAAGAATAGGTTATACAAAAAAGCTGTATACAAATGTATGCGGCTTTTTTGTTATGAGAAAAGAGGATGATTAAACTAGCTGATGATATATAAAAGATGTGTACACTGCGGCAAAAGGTACGAAGTCGGAAAGAAATGCGGGTGCGGTTTTAAGAGGGAGTACCCCGCGCCGATGGGGACTAAGGCTTTGTACAGAGGTGCAAAATGGCGGGCATTGAGAAAACTTATTATTGCACGATACAACGGACTTGACCCTTGGGCTTTATATCATGGGCGTATAGAGTATGCCCACACTGTCCACCACATAGTCACTGCAGAGGATGACCCTGATAGGTTCTATCATGAAGACAATTTAATACCTCTGTCAAGGTCAAGCCATGACGAAGTACACGTCCTGTATCGCAAGAGTCGGCAGAGTAAGGAAGAAACACAAGCAAAGCTTAAAAGTTTGATTAGGAGTGTAGGTATGTTGAATTGACAAGAATGTGTTTTGGCAATGGGTAGGGGGGTGTGAAAAAGTTTTTTTATGCTTTTTTACGACCGCCGTCCCAGCTTTTTACACATAAATTTCTAAATAGTCGCCAAAAGTGGACAATTTCGTTCACGACAGGAGCAGGAAGGAGGGCGAATGGGTAGGCCAAGAAAAATAATTTCAATGCAAACTGGCAATATAAAGAAAGATGTCAGGGTAAAAAGAGAATATGAAGAGTCATTAGTTAAGACCGATAAGGATGAGTTAGGAAAGCTTCCTTCATCGGTCTTTTTAGATGCGACAGCAGAGAGAGAGTATGAAAGGGTACGAAAGAACCTGCAGAGCATCGATATTATAGGCAACTTAGACCGTAATAGCATGATTGTGTACGCAAACGCCTATTCGATGTATCTGCAGGCGCTAAAGGAAACAAAGAAAAAAGACTTCTGTCCTACAGTAAAAACAAGTTCGGGAGAAAAGCCGAACCCCGTGTATACAATCATGGAACAGGCAAAAAAAGATATGGATAGCTCCGGAAGTGCTTTAGGAATGTCCGCAAGCTCAAGATTAAAAATTGCAGCGGAAAAGGCTAAGGGACAAGAAGAAAATCTTATGCAGATGTTTGGAGATATATAGATATGAGTCACTTAGAGGATATCAAGCAGTACGCAAGAAGTTGTTTGGCTGATGAAATACCCTCAGGGCAAAAACACAAGTGGGCGTGTCAACGCTTTCTTGGCGACTTGGACAAAATAGTAACAGCAGACTTTCCATATATCTGGAGTGAAGATAACGCCGATAAAATAGTTAAATGGTTTTCTTTGCTGAAGCACTCAAAAGGCACCTTAGCAGGCAAGCCTATAGAACTTACAGCATGGCAGAAGTTCAGAGCGTGCCAATTATATGGATGGGTACATAGAGAGACAGGAAGAAAGAGATTTAAAAAGAGCTTTACCGAAGTTGGGAGAAAAAATGCAAAATCTCAAATGGAAGCAGGTGAAGCACTCTATGAAATAGCCATACAGGCAACAAAAAATATGGAGACCTACGAAGTATATACAGCTGGTACAAAAAGAGACCAGTCGAAAATTGTATTCAGTGAATGCAATTTAATGACAAAAGGCTCAATACTTCGGTCAAAATTCAATTTCAAGCGTGATGAGATTGTACACATCAAGACAGGTTCTTTCATAAAACCGCTATCAAAAGAGGACGGAAAAACGGGAGATGGTACCAATCCTGCATGTTTGATTTTAGATGAATACCACCAACACCCAACAACGGATTTTTACGACTTAGGACTTGGCTCAAATACCAAAGAGCCAATGCTCACGATAATCACCACGGCGGGCAAGGATTTAACATACCCTTGTTACACACAAGAATACGACTATTGCTCAAAGGTTTTAGATCCCGATGTTGATGTCAAGAATGACGAATATTTTATTGATATTTGCGAAGCTGACAAGGGCGACGACCCCGGAGCATTAGAAACATGGCAAAAAGCCAACCCGATTAGAGCCTTTTACGATGAAGGCATAAAAAAGATAGCTGAAGACTATGAGATAGCCAAGCAGATACCTGAAAAAATGATAGCTTTCATGACTAAAGTCTTAAATATTTGGGTATCGGCATCGAATAACGGCTATATGGACATGAAAAAATGGAAAGCTTGTGAAGTCAAGGTGCTACCTATCGACTTAAGAGGGCGACCTGTATATGTAGGTTTTGATATGTCGTCAAAAATCGACCTTACATCGGTCGCCTTTATTGTGCCATTTCAGACCGATAAACTGGACAGCAGTGGCAAGAAGATAGTCTATTATGCGGTATGGACGCATAGCTTTATACCGACAGTTGATAAACTTAGAGAGCACATTATAAAAGATAAAGTGCCGTATGATGCATGGAAGCGACTTGGTTACTTGACGCTGACAAATACTCCAATAGTCGACCAAGCGACCGTAATGCGATATGTGCTTGATGAATGTGCGAAATATCAGCTTGATATACAGTGCTTATGCTTCGATCCCGCAAATGCATCAAAAATGATGATGGATTTATCAGATGAGGGCTATACAGTCGAGGAAGTGTACCAAAGTCATAAAAGTCTTAATGAGAGTACTCGAGGGTTTAGAGAACAGGTCTATTCTGGTAATGTGGTTTATCTACATAACCCGCTTTTTAATTACGCAATGTCAAATGCGGTTGTAAGGACAAACAACGGCTTGATAAAGATTGATAAAGATGCGACTACTAAGCGTATTGACCCCGTGGATGCGACCTTGGGGGCTTTTAAATTAGCCTTATATCACGATTTTGAGTCGGAAAGCTATAGCGAATACATAGAAAACTTTTTGAAAGGGATGACGGGTTAAATGGGATTTTTTAATAACTTAAAAAACTTACTTATGCCTGAGACGGTGGACACGGCAAGCGATAAACTTATGCAGTGGCTTGGTATTGATACTGACAAGCCGAAAGCCCTGGCAGAGACGACATACTTCACTTGTTTGAAAGTCTTATCTGAGACTATGGGCAAAATGCCCTTGAAACTCTACCAAGAAGAAGAGTCGGGCGGAAGGGTAAGAGCGCCGACAGCGGATATATTGCTGTATCGACCTAATTCGGTTATGACGCCGTCAACTTTTTGGTCAACAATGGAGGCAAACTGCCAGCACTATGGCAATGCTTATGCTTGGATACAGAGGGATTACAAGGGTGGACTGAAAAAAGGCGAGATAAAAAAGATGGCTTACTGGATTATGAAATCCGATTGCGTGACTGTATACATGGATGATGTCGGAGTGTTTGGAGATCGTGGCAGGCTTTACTACAGATTTACAAATCCCCAAAACGGTGAGGCGGCTGTTTTTAGGCAGGAAGATGTCCTGCATATAAAAAATTGGTTGTCGTGGGATGGAGTGATGGGCATATCTGTCAGAGATATCCTGAAAAGCACGATTGACGGTGCCGGATACTCACAGAAGTACCTTGAAAAGCTGTATGAAAGTGGATTGACTGCTTCAAGTGTACTGCAGTACACGGGCGACTTAGATGAAAAACTAAGAAGTCAATTACAGCAAAAGTATAATGACTTGCTTACAGGTGCAAAGAATGCAGGTAAGGTGGTGGCGCTGCCTTTAGGTATGAAACTAGAGCCACTTACATACACTTTGGCAGACGCTCAGTATATGGAGCTTAAAAAGTACAGTGCTTTGCAAATTGCGGCAGCTTTTGGAGTCAAGCCAAATCAGATAAATGACTATGAGAAGTCAAGTTACTCAAATTCAGAGTCGCAACAGCTTAGCTTTTTAGTGGATACTATGATGTATAGGCTTAATCAGTACGAGCAGGAAATAAATTATAAATGTTTGACTAACAAGCAAAGGGAGGACGGCTTTGTATACAAATTTAATGAAAAGGTCCTTTTAAGGGCAAACATGGAAATACAAATGCAGTCAATAACTTCGGCAGTACAAAACGGTATATATACCCCCAACGAAGGCAGGCACTTACTGGATTTACCCTCAAAGAATGGCGGTGATGTGCTTATCGTAAACGGAAACTATGTACCACTTACAAACGTGGGGGCTGCATACAATATCGGAAAGGAGGGCAAAGAAGATGATACTTAAGATAAAAGGCGACATTGTCAGTAATGACATGAAAGAAATTTATGAATGGTTTGGCTATGAATGCACAACTCCGAAGGATGTACTTGATGCGATCGCTGAAATGCCAAAAGGCGACCGACTGCAGGTCAAAATAAATTCAGGCGGCGGCGATGTGCTTGCAGGTCAGGAAATCTATGCAACACTTAGAAGTCGTAATGATGTCGACATAGAAGTGGAAGGGCTTGCGGCATCTGCTGCCTCCATCATAGCGATGTCTGGTAAAAGCACAATATCACCTATCGGAATGTTAATGATACACAATGTAAGTATAAATTGTACAGGCGGAAACCACACACAGCTATCAAAACAGGCTGAGATATTAAAAACATGGGACGAAGCTCTCGCAAATGCTTATGTTGAAAAAACCGGCAGGAATAAAGACGATGTAATTGAAATGATGGATGCTGAAACATGGATTACCGCCGATCAGGCTGTAGAGATGGGATTTATTGATAGTATAAATCAATCCGGGCAGGCGGTTATCACAAACAACATTGGCAATTTAAAGGTTACGGATGAAATGATAAAACAGTATACAGCCAAGAAGGCTGATATTGAAGAAGAAAAAAACAATTTGTTAAAAGACCTTGATGCATTCGGGGTATGAAAGGAGTAAGGATATGAATTTACAGGAACTTTTAGACGCTATAAATGAAAAAAAGGCAGAAGTTAAAAACCTTGTAGAACAGGGTAAGCTTGAAGAAGCTAAAAAGGCAAAAGGTGAACTTATAAATCTCCAAGAGCAATACAACCTTCTTAAAGATGTTGTAGAGGGAGAGCAGAGCGGTGCAGTGGATCCGCAGGCAGATAAGACTGTCGTCAACAACGTTGTTGACGCAGTGCATGAGTTTGCTGAAGCTGCAAGACACGGTTTTTACACTAATACAATGACTGAAGGAACAAAGGCTGACGGCGGTTACACAGTTCCGGAGGATATTAAAACAAAGATAAATCAGTATAAAAAGGCTGCTTTTTCGCTTGAAAGCCTTGTCGATGTCGAAAAGGTAAGTACCAGCACGGGAAGAAGAACGTTTCAGAAGAGAGCACAGGTTGAAGGTTTCAAGGCTGTGGCAGAAGCAGGAAAGATACAGGCAGCCGCAACGCCGCAATTCGAGATCCTTGATTACGCAATTAAGAAGTATGCAGGATACATGCCCGTTACAAATGAGCTTTTAGCGGACTCAGACGCCAATATCACAGCTGCACTTGTAAAATGGTTTGCTGAACAGGATGTTGCAACAAGAAACGCTCAGATTTTAACAGCGATCGGAACAAAGGCAGAGACAGACTTAAAGAACCTTGACGGCATAAAGAAAGCTATTAATGTAACTTTGGGGTCTGCTTTTTCAGGAAGTGTAACAATCGTAACAAACGATGATGGCTTACAATATCTTGATACTTTAGTAGATAAAAACGGCAGATATCTGCTTACTCCAAGTATTCAGGATCCGGCAAAAAAAGTGCTTGCGGTAGGAGCTTCTACAATACCTATCGTGGTTGTGCCAAACGCAATTTTAGCAACTAAAACAAATAAAGTGCCTTTTGTGATTGGTGACTTTAAGGAGGCTATCAAGCTTTTTGATAGGGATAAGCTTAGTATTATGACATCAAATGTCGCAGCGGTGGGCACACTCAACGCTTTTGAGCAAGACTTAACCCTTTTTAGAGGTATTGAAAGACTTGATTGCAAGATTAAAGACACTGATGCCTTTGTAAATGGAACAATTACAGTAACACCTTAATAGATTTATTTAGCCCTTGCAAACACAAGGGCTTTTTTGGAGGTATGAGCCTATGACGATTGAGCAGGTTAAAGACTATTTAAGAGTGGACGGAGATGATGACGACAGCATCATACAGACTATGATGGAAGCAGCAAAAGAATATATCGTATCCGCAGTAGGCGAATACGATGAGAAAGATAAGACGGCAAAAATCCTTTTTTGTGCGATAGTGCAGAATATGTATGACAATAGAGAGCTTATGCAGTCAGATATACAGCAAAAAAAGGCAATTGAATACACTTTTAAGAGTATGATTTTGCAATTGCAAATGAAGAAAGTTATAAAGGGGGATGTATGAAAGGTATAAACCCCGGAAGGCTTAACAAGAAGGTCAACATATTGCGATATGTGGAGACAGAGGACGAACTTGCCAATATCGTGAGTACCTTAGCAGTATATAAAAAGGTCTGGGCAGAGATAAGACCTTTAAGAGGAAGCGAGCAATTAGAGCATTATAAGACTACAAGCAAGCTTGTATACAAAATTACAATCAGAAACACAGATGTTACTGAAAAAGATGTAATTGAGTATCAAGGCAGGCAGTTTCTTATAAATTATATTGTAAATCCCTTGGAAGCGAATTATTATCTTGAACTTATGTGTACCGAAAACAAAGACCATGAAGAAAGGAGTGAGTAATGGAGTCAATACGTTTTATAGGACTTGATGGACTGCTTGAAGATATGCGAAGTATGGTATCAAAGGTACCTGATGAGTTTAACAATGCCATCATTAATACGGCTAAAGCATGGATAAAGGACTGCAATGCGAAAATGCCGTCAAGCTATTCTGGAGTGTCAATGGTTGATGAAGAAGGTGAAAGAAAAGTAAACAAGGCAAGTTTAAAAAGGTGGAAGATAACAAAAAATTACAGCCCTTCAGGAATGATCGCAAGTGTTGAAGTTACAAATAAGGCTCCCCACTTCCACCTTGTCGAAAACGGCCACAGAAAATTTATTAATGGCGTGGACACGGGCGGTTTTGTTCAAGGTAAGCATTACGCAGAAAAAACAAGAGCGGAATATGAAAGCAAATATCCCGATATGATGCAGTCGGCTATAAACAAGGCTCTTGCAGATAGGGGGCTTACATGATTACCTATTCTGACATTATCAAAGAAATAAATTT
>ERZ772874.2059-NODE-2059-length-10113-cov-6.588884_pt1 | contig 10113 bp, 8 predicted proteins | sample MGYA00580586_ERZ772874 | MGnify/ENA primary metagenome ERZ772874 (study PRJEB29015, sample SAMEA2737952) | human oral metagenome | biome: human oral; feature: human-associated habitat; material: dental | place: China | collected 2154 ... | reverse complement strand
CCAATAAATTCTCTTGGGTATAAAAGACCAACAATTTATTAGTCTACGAGGTTTATCCAGTATAAAAAGGCTACCATTTAATTCCTGATCATTTTTGCTCCATGATAAAAAGTCACTTTTTCATTTTCGAACAAAGCCGTTCAGTATAAGAAAGTGGCTTGCTATTTATCAGATAAAGGAAGACCATGCGGATAATCCAGCTGTGGGGACATACCAGTAAGAGGGTAACGGCATCGGGTGGAGTGACGGGGCTTTCTATACTTCGGGTAACCCGAATTTGTCGCCCGACGGCACTTTCCGGGCCGCGGACAAGGCCATCACAGGCAGGGTTTGGGTCGCGCGGGCGAAAAGCCGTCCTTTGCGCCAAACAATTTCACGATCAAGATTATGAACAGAATAAAAATAGGTGACAAGGTGCGCTTCCTCAACAGTGTGGGCGGGGGCGTGGTGAAGGCTTTGAAGGATAAGCAGACGGTGATGGTGGAGGACGAAAATGGATTCGACTACCCTGTGCTCGTGAGCGAATGCGTCGTGGTGGACGACGGGAAGCGACCAGCGGCGGGCGGTGCAACGCGCCCCACAACGCCTGAACCTCCGCGGCCAGAGCCGGCTCAGCCTCGGCCGACGGCCTACCGTCCGGAGGAGACGCCGGGCGGGGAGCGCCTGAACGTGAGCCTGGCCTACCTGCCGATTGACCCGAAAAACCTGGTCGATAGTGGCTATGAGGCGTACCTGATCAACGAGAGTAATTACGAGCTTTCCTATAGTTATATGTCTGCCTCGAACCGCAGCTGGACACTGCGCGCCGGGGGGACGGTGGAGCCGAACACGCGGATCTTCCTCGAGGAGTTCGGCAAGGAGCAGCTCGGGGATCTGGAGCGGCTCTGCGTGCAGCTGATCGCCTTCAAGCGGGGGCGGCCGTTCGGGCTGAAGAACGCCATCTCGGTGGAGCTGCGGCTGGACACGGTGAAGTTTTACAAGCTGCACTGCTTTGCGCCGAACGACTACTTCGACGAGGGGGCGATCGTGGTGCCCATCGTGCGCAACGATGTGCCGGAGCGGCCGCTCCTGATCCCGGTGGCCGAGCTGGAGGAGGCCATGATGACCAAGGCGCGCGAGGACCGTCGGCGGCCGCAGCCTGCGGCATCGAAGCCCAAGCGGAAGGAGGACGAAATCGTGGAGGTGGACCTGCACATCAGTCAGCTGCTGGACGACACGACGGGCATGGCTCCGGGCGATATGTTGCGCTATCAGGTGGACCGTTTCCATGCCGTGATGGAGGAGTTCGCCGGTCATAAGGGGCAGCGGATCGTCTTTATTCACGGCAAGGGCGAGGGCGTGCTGCGGGCGGCGATCGAGAAGGAGCTGAAGACGCGGTATAAGTCGTGTGAGTATCAAGACGCCTCGTTCCGCGAGTACGGTTTCGGGGCTACGATGGTCAAGATCCGCTGAGCGTCATGGCACAAGAGACGGAACGGAAATTCCTTGTGGCGGGCGACTTTATGCCCTACGCGACGGCTGCGATTCCCATTGCTCAGGGCTATCTATGCACCGATCCGGAGCGTACAGTGCGCGTGCGTCGGGCGGGTGATTCGGCCTATCTGACGATCAAGAGTGCGCCGGACGAGCGCGGCTGGAGTCGGTACGAGTTTGAGCAGCCGATCCCGGTGGACGATGCCCAAGAGCTGCTCTCGATGTGTGTGGGTCACCGGATCGAGAAGGTGCGCCATCTCGTGCCCGGCGGCGACGGTCACACGTGGGAGGTGGACGTCTTCAGCGGCGCCAACGCGGGGCTAACCGTGGCGGAGATCGAGCTGCGCGATGCTGACGAGCCGCTCACATTGCCCCCGTGGGTGGGTCGTGAAGTGACGGGCGATGCCCGCTATTACAACTCCGCGCTCTCCACCCGACCGTACACGGAGTGGGCATAGTGAGACGAGAAAGCGAAAAGTCCTGCCGGCGGGAGCACATCTCCTACCAGCAGGACTTTTTGCTAACCACTCCTCAAGCCGAACGAAAGAAACCTTGAGCGTTGACTGTGATTAATGATGTCAGTCATAGAGCCACTATATACGTGTATCTGAAAATCATTCCCATCTCTCGATGAAGATCCTTCCACGTGGCAACGGCGTGGCAGCGCACGATCACTTGCTGATACTTATGGCGTTGTTTGTGGAGCTGGAAGGTCTTTTTAATATTGTTTACAACGGTCCCACAAACCATGCTGATACCGTCCTAATGACCGATTTGGCAGCTGCAAATTATCCGGGAGATATGTCTAGTGCTCAGAATATTTTTAATGCGGAGGCAGAAAGAGACTTTAACACGGTGTTTGGGAAACGAAAGGCCGATGCGGTGGCTGTTCCCGAGCGGTGCCGTGAAGAGAGCTACTGCTTCTATGTCAAGCGGGATGCACCTCCCGTTCATCAGCGCTCGGTGTTTATCCCGACGGTGGAAGGGGTGACGGTCGTTTCGCCGGGAGTTGGATACAGCTCGATACCTTCACAGAAGAACTTCACCTTCCGCGTCAAGTATACCGGCGAACCGATGACGGTCACGGCTAAGCGTCTGATCGACGGTCGCGTGGTGGAAGTGCTGACGGGTACGCTGAATGCAGATGGCGAATATGAGTATGTGATTCGTCGCGTGATGCAAGACCTGACGCTGGAGTTCACCAAGACGGTGGCCAATACGCTGGTAGATCAGCCGTCCGTATGGGCGAACAGCGGTGCGGTTCGCATCCACGCCCCGAAGGAGACGACGGTGCGCATCTACTCTGCCTCGGGTGTGCTGGTAAAGCAGGCCACGGTGCAAGGTGACAAGACGGTGCCTCTGGCTGCCGGTCTGTACCTCGTTGTCCTCAGCGACGGCACAACGCAGAAGGTATTGGTACAATAATCCAATCGTAACGCTACTCCGTCCCCCCCCTCATCTTTTTGACGTGGAGGGCGGTATAAAAGAAGAAGCGGGCATGCCTATCCAAGGGTGTGCCCGCTTTCCTTTTCTATACGTGCCTCCCAACACATGGGGACGGTGGCGAAGTTTGGCCAAGTACCCGGTGTAGGGGCGAATTGCATTCGCCCCATTAGACGGCCCCCGTGGGGCCTAATGATTGCACGGCCGGGTACATGTGGGGCGAATGCCATTCGCCCCTACATGGACGCAAAAAAATGAACCGGGTTTTACACCAAAAACCGTTTGGGAGCCCGAAACTTGGGGCAGTTTCGCTTGCGTAAGCGTACGGGGGAGGATGGCCTGCACCCCTACGGAGATCAAAACCACGCGTGGGTGGGCTTTCCGTAGGGGTACGGAGATTAAAACCACACGTGGGTGGGCTTTCCGTAGGGGTACGGAGATCAAAACCACGCGTGGGTGGGCTTTCCGTAGGGGTACGGAGATCAAAACCACACGTGGGTGGGCTCTCCGTAGGAATAAAGCGCCCCCAAAACTCGCGCGTGACCCGAGCACTCCGACGTGCTGATGCGGCCAGACTCGATTTAGTCCGCGGATGGGTTACTGAAAAAGGCATACTTTTGCCACCCCTAATAAAACCAGTAGATGATTCTTTCAGCATTAACGGCTATCTCTCCGGTCGACGGACGTTACCGGGGCAAAACAGAGGCGCTGGCCTCGTATTTCTCTGAATTTGCATTGATCCGATATCGTGTACGCGTGGAGGCGGAATACTTCTGTGCGCTGACCGAGGTGTTGCCGCAGCTCAAGGCGGCCGATCGGCCAGAGGTGCACGAGGCGCTGCGGCGCGTTTATCTCGACTTCTCGATGGCGGATGCGGAGCGCATTAAGGAGATCGAACGGACAACGAACCACGACGTGAAGGCGGTGGAGTATTTCATCAAAGAGCGCATGGATGCGGCGGGCCTTGGAGCGCACCGCGAGTTTGTGCACTTCGGGCTGACGTCGCAGGACATTAATAACACCGCCCTCCCGCTCTCGGTCAAAGAGGCCTTAGAGGAGGTCTATTATCCAGCTCTCGACTCCGTGATGTCCGTATTATATAGGTATGCAGAGGCGTGGGAGGAGATCGCCATGCCGGCCAAAACGCACGGGCAACCGGCCTCTCCAACACGGTTAGGCAAGGAGATTCGGGTGTTTGCTTACCGACTGGAACAGCAGCTGACCCTGCTGCGGGCTGTGCCCATTTCAGCGAAGTTCGGCGGAGCGACGGGCAACTTCAACGCGCACCATGCGGCCTATCCGCAGACGGACTGGCGAGCCTTTGCCGATCGCTTCGTCAGCGAACGGTTGGGGCTGGTGCGTGAAGCGTGGACAACGCAGATTTCGAACTATGACAACTTGGCTGCACTCTTCGACGGGCTGCGGCGGGTGAATACGATCCTGATCGACCTCTGTCGCGACATGTGGCAGTATATCTCGATGGATTACTTCAAGCAGAAGATCAAAGCGGGCGAGGTGGGATCGTCAGCCATGCCGCACAAGGTGAACCCGATCGACTTTGAGAATGCGGAGGGCAACCTCGGGGTGGCCGATGCCATCTTGACACACCTGAGCACGAAGCTGCCTATTTCTCGCCTGCAACGCGACTTGACGGACTCGACCGTGACGCGCAACATCGGTGTACCGCTGGCACATATCGCCGTGGCACTGGCCAGCCTAAGCAAGGGGCTGGAGAAGCTGGTGCTGAACCGCCCTGCCATCGATCACGAGCTGGATGCTCACCGTGAAGTGGTGGCCGAAGCCATACAAACCATCCTCAGGCGGGAGGGTTATCCCCAGCCTTACGAGGCACTAAAGGCGCTAACGCGCAAGAATGAAGCGGTAACGGAGGAATCGATCGACCGCTTCATTGACTCACTGGAATTAAGCGACGCGGTGAAGGCCGAATTGAAGGCTGTGAACCCACATAATTATACCGGCGTATGAGGGGGCATCGTTCCCCGCTGAATGGCCCCTAAAAACCCGGAACTAATAGTCGCGACGACTATAATCCCCAATTAATCAACCCCCATTTATTTTCTTTTTAAGCATGGAAATAGAAGAGAACGACGGACGCGAGCCTCGTCCGACCAGTGAAAACCAAGAGATCAGCAAGGAGCCGACTCCGCAGAACAAACCGGAGCGGCAACGCCCTGCCTATCGTGCCACACGCGAAGGCGGCGGCTACAAATTAGACAGCAAGGGCAGGCCAACGCCGCCCCCTCCCCCCTCGACCACGAAGCGCCGTCCGCGCATCAAGGACAGTCGGCCGGCAGGGTATAATCGCATCGCCTACGGGTCGTATGGCCCGGCCTACGAAAAAGACGAGTATCTGCACACATCCTACTCTGCGCCGGACAACCGTCCCTACGCTTACGAGCAGCCGACGGAAGGCGTGGAGCGCAAGCCCTATGTGCCGCAAAGTGCCGACTCGGATCGTCGCAGGCATTACGCGTCCTATCCGCAGGGCGGCGAACGTCCGGAGCGCCGTCGACCCTTTACTCCACGCGAAGGCTATGGCGAGCGACCGAACCGCCCCCATGACCCGCGTCAGGCGTATGGCGAGGGTGAATCGAGACCCGCGGGACCGTTCCCACCGAAGAAGAAGGTGATGATGAAAAAGAAGAAGCCGAAAAAGCCCGTCACACCCTTCATCCCGGAACAAGTCAAGTATGAGGAGCAGCTGAGCGACCCGAACGAGCCGATCCGTCTGAACCGCTTCTTGGCCAACTCGGGCGTCTGCTCGCGTCGTGAGGCCGACACGTTCATCCAGGCGGGTGTCGTGCAGGTGAACGGCGAAGTAGTCACCACGCTCGGCACGAAGATCACACGGCAAGACGAAGTGCTCTTCCGCGACCAGCCCGTGCACATCGAAAGCAAGATCTACATCCTACTGAACAAGCCGAAGAACTGCATGACCACCGTCGACGATCCGCAGAACCGACGCACAGTGATGGACCTCGTCAAGAACGCCTGCCCGGAACGCATCTACCCCATCGGCCGCCTTGACCGCAACACCACGGGCGTGCTACTGCTTACGAACGACGGCAATCTGGCCTCGAAGCTCACCCACCCGTCGTTCAAGAAGAAGAAGATCTACCACGTGTGGCTCGACAAAGAGGTCGCTGTGGAAGACATGGAGAAGCTGGCCAGCGGTCTGGTGCTGGACGACGGCGAGATCCACGCCGACGCCATCAGCTACGCCAGCGAGGAGGACCACAAGCAGGTGGGCATCGAGATCCACTCGGGCCGCAACCGCATCGTCCGCCGCATGTTCGAGGCGCTCGGATACCACGTCACGAAGCTCGACCGCGTCTATTTCGCCGGCCTGACGAAGAAGAACCTCGGCCGCGGAAAGTGGCGCTACCTGAACGAACAGGAGGTAAACATGCTGCGCATGGGCGCCTTCGAGTGAACGCGTAAAACCATCATCACAACGTAACACACGATGAAACGAACGAAAATCAAAGAAATACTTGCCAGTGAGGCGTACGACACCGACGTCGTCGTCTGCGGCTGGGTACGCACACGCCGCGGCAGCAAGCAGGTGGCCTTCATTGCCCTCAACGACGGCTCCACGATCCACAACCTGCAAGTGGTGGCCGACATCGACGGGATCGGTGAGGAGGCACTCCGCAACGTCACGACCGGTGCCTGTCTGCGTGTCAACGGACGGCTCGTCCGCTCGCAGGGCAAAGGGCAGACGGTAGAGGTGCAGGCCGCAAGCATCGAGGTGCTCGGGCCGGCCGACCCCACCACCTATCCGTTGCAGAAGAAGGGGCACTCGATGGAGTTCCTCCGCGAGATTGCCCACCTGAGACCGCGCACGAACACCTTCGGCGCCGTCCTCCGCATCCGCCACCACATGGCGATGGCCATCCACACCTTCTTTCACCAGAAGGGATTCTTCTACCTCCACACGCCGATCATCACCGCCTCCGACGCCGAGGGTGCCGGGCAGATGTTTCAAGTCACCACGCTCGACGTGTCCAACCCGCCGAGACGACAAGATGGCAGTGTGGACTACGACGCCGACTTCTTCGGACGCCGCAGCAGCCTGACTGTCTCCGGACAGCTGGAGGGCGAGCTGGGCGCGATGGGCATCGGCGAGATCTACACCTTCGGACCCACCTTCCGCGCCGAAAACTCCAACACGCCGCGCCACCTGGCCGAGTTCTGGATGATCGAACCGGAGATGGCTTTCTACGAGATCGAGGACAACATGGATCTGGCCGAGGAGTTCATCAAATACTGCGTCCGGTGGGCGCTCGACCACTGCGCCGACGACCTCCACTTCCTCAACGACATGTTCGACAAGGAGCTGATCGCCCGCCTCGAGGGCATCCTCCAGGCGCCCTTCGTGCGACTGGCTTACGGCGAGGGCATCCGCATCTTGGAAGAGGCCGTTGCTGGCGGCACTCGGTTCGAATTCCCCATCTATTGGGGCGCCGATCTGGCCGCGGAGCATGAGCGCTTCTTGGTGGAGCAGCACTTCAAGCGGCCTGTCATTCTGACCGATTACCCGAAGGAGATCAAGGCCTTCTACATGAAGCAGAACGACGACGGACGCACGGTGCGCGCCATGGACGTGCTCTTCCCGAAGATCGGCGAGATCATTGGCGGTAGTGTTCGCGAAGAAAACTACGACAAGTTGGTGGCTCAAATAGAAGAACGCCACATCCCCATGAAGGACATGTGGTGGTATCTAGACACACGTCGCTTTGGTTCATGCCCCCACGGAGGTTTCGGTTTGGGTTTCGAAAGGCTCATCCTCTTCGTTACCGGCATGCAAAACATTCGCGACGTCATCCCCTTCCCACGCACGCCGAAGTCGGCAGAGTTCTAACAACGCCGTTGCGAAAGGGATAAACCAATCCGCATACTGATGGAAAGGCAAGAAAGAAACTAGCTCCACGCCCCCAAAAGGGCAGCGCGCAGGCTCTCTCTTGCCTTTGCTTTTTCGCTAACAAAAGGTTAAAGAAACAGCCCAACACGCCATGACACGCCGTTTTGAGCAAACGGATACCGAACAAACACACTTCGCCCACCGCGCGGAGGCACTAAGAAAACAAACCAACAAAACGATAACGATATGAAAACAATTACCTTAATGGCTTTGGCCATGTGCCTAAATCTGCTTTCGGCAATGGCACAAGTAACAGCTAGAATTGAGTATCCGCACCGCGGAGACTATGAAGACCAAGTGGTTGCACCCCTTGGCGAACGTGGACTCATTGTCTATTCGTTTGCCAAAAAGGCCGATAAAGGCAAGCGATACTTCAAAACCGAGTACCTCTCTACCGACCTCAAACCCCTGTTTACCGACTCAACGCTGATAGACGACGACTTGTATTTCTACAGTTGCACATTCAACAACGATGTTAACTACACCGTTTTGCGCGCCCGAAGTGGGGCTTTCTCGGTGTATGCCTTCAACACGAAGGACCACAAGACGAAAGTTACCGACAGCGAATACACACGCAAAGCCAGCATGCGCGACCTTGTTATACACGATGGCAAGCTGGTATTCAGTTCCACCCAGAAACGTTTGGAGCGCATTGGCATTGTAGACCTCAACACAGGTGAAAGCCGTTTTGCCGACATACACATACCCGGCGTAAGAGATAGAAAGGTGTTTATACTGCAAAACACCATTCTCGACAACATCATCTACGCCGTTGTAAAGGGCGAACGCGAACTTTACTTGGCGCGCGTAGACTTCAACGGCACGCAGTTGGGCATTACCAACCTCACCACCGACATCGACCAAGACCTGCTTTCGGCATCGCTTTCTAAGGCCAACAACAAGTATTTCATGACTGGAACCTACACCAAGAGCAAGAAAGGTGGCGCGCAAGGCATCTATTTTGCACAGCTGGAAAACTGGCAAATTAAGAAACAGCGGTTCGTTAACTTCCTCGATTTGAAGAATTTCACCGATTATATGAGCAACAGGCGCAAGGCCAGGATAGAACGAAAGAAAGAAAAAGCCGAAAAGGCTGGTAAGGAATACAGCCTGAAATACAACATCGCCTCGCACGGCATCATGACCGACGGCAAGGATTACTTTTACCTAGGCGAGGCCTTCTATCCCACTTACGTAACCTATTGGGCCGGAACGGTAATGGTAACCCAGTTTAACGGCTATGCCTACACCCACGCCGTGCTGGCCAAGTTCGATGCCGACTGCAACCTACTTTGGGACAATTGCTTTGAAATGCGCCCCCGACAAAAGCCCATGTACGTTAAGCGCTTTATCTCTGCAGGCATTAAGAAAAACGATGTAGACCTTGTTTATGCCGACGATAAGATGCTTGTGTCTAAGCTCTTCAACAACAAAACGGGCGAAGTGGCACAAGAACGCAAGTCGGAAATGATTGAAACAGACAACGAAGACGAGGATGTTAAGAAGATGAGATACTCTGGAACGCTGCACTGGTACGGCAAAAACTTCATCGTCTACGGCAGGCAAATCATCAAAAACCACAACACCGGCGAACGCCGCAAGGTATTCTCAATCACCAAATACACCATTAAATAAGCACAACACATGAAAACAACACGCAACACACAAGGGCTTGCACGTCTGTTTGCAGCCCTACTCCTTGCCTTTTGCTCGGCAACACCCCTCTTTGCACAAGCATTCGACGGCAGCGACGACAGTAAGATATACCTCGGCTACACCAATGTAGGCGGCAGGCATGGAGTTGAGATTGGCTACGAAGAAGGCATCAACGACTTTCTTTCGTATGGCGCAAAGTTCACCACGCTACGCTATAAGGACGACGAAGGCGAGAAAGAGTCTAGGTTTTACGACTTTTCCGACCTCGGCATTTATCTAAACTACCATTTCATGGAAGTGTTAAAGCTACCCGATAACTTCGACATTTACGTAGGCCCGATACTTAGTACCAAAACCATGTCCTTGCAAACGGGCGTGCGCTATAACTTCGGCGAGGTGTTCGGCGTATACGGCTCAGTGCAATACAACTTCTTCGAGACCATAACCATAGGCAGCAACTTAGGCGTTTACCCCGAAAAGTTCGCTTTCTCGGCAGGTTTCACCATCAGCATATAATGGTGTAGGCCGCCGAACGGCTGTTAAAACAAAACATGAAGGCGTTGCCTTCCACGCGCAATACGTGGCATAGGCAACGC
>ERZ772874.2057-NODE-2057-length-10118-cov-13.752857_pt1 | contig 10118 bp, 4 predicted proteins | sample MGYA00580586_ERZ772874 | MGnify/ENA primary metagenome ERZ772874 (study PRJEB29015, sample SAMEA2737952) | human oral metagenome | biome: human oral; feature: human-associated habitat; material: dental | place: China | collected 2154 ... | reverse complement strand
GCCTGTCTGATGAAATCAATCATGTCCGCCAGTACCTCTTTATCCAGAAACAACGTTATGGGGAAAAGCTGGAGTATGAAATTTCTGAAGATCCTGACTTTGATAATTTAGTCTTGCCTAAACTGGTGCTACAACCCCTTGTAGAAAATGCCCTTTATCACGGCATCAAGGAGAAAGATGGACAGGGACATATTAAAGTTTCCGTCCAGAAAAAGGATTCAGGACTAATCATCCGCATTGAGGATGATGGTGTTGGTTTCCAAGCTACTAGCGATAGTAGTCAAAGTCAGCTCAAACGTGGGGGAGTTGGTCTTCAAAATGTTGACCAACGGCTCAAACTTCATTTTGGAGAAGATTACCAAATGAAGATTGATTCTATTCCCTCAAAAGGTACGACAGTTGAAATATACATAAATGGAATAGAAACTAGCTAACTCCCAGTCAATTCTGGGAGTTTTATGCGTAATTGGGCAAGCTTTCTAGGTTGTCTATCTTGCTAAAACGTAGAAAAAACGATATGATAGATAATGACAAAAGAGGTATCAAGTATGAAGGAAAAAGACATTCAAAGAGCAACAAGCCAGATTGTAGAAGATGTAATAGACAAGGCTAATTTGAAGCAAGGAGCTATCTTTGTTTTGGGCCTTTCTTCTAGTGAGGTGATAGGTGGTCAGATTGGCAAGGAATCCAGCCAAGAAATTGGCGAAATCATTGTGAAGACCATCCTAGATATCCTAGAGAAAAAAGGAATTCATCTAGCTGTTCAAGGTTGTGAACATGTCAATCGGGCCCTCGTCGTTGAACGTCAGGTGGCAGAGCAGTTTGGTCTGGAAATGGTCAGCGTCCTTCCTAGTCTCCATGCAGGAGGTTCAGGTCAGTTGGCAGCCTTCAAGTTTATGCAAGATCCAGTTGAAGTTGAATTTATCAAGGCTCATGCTGGATTGGATATCGGAGACACTGCAATTGGTATGCATGTCAAGCATGTTCAGGTTCCGATTCGCCCTGTACTGCGTGAAATTGGGTATGCCCATGTAACGGCTCTAGCTAGCCGTCCAAAACTCATTGGTGGTGCGCGTGCGCAGTATCCAGAAGATTCTATCAGAAAGTCATGAGAATGAAAAAAACAAAACAACAACTAGAAAAAATTACCAAATATTCCATTCGTAAGCTAACTGTTGGGGTAGGTCCTGTAGCCATTGGTGCCTTCCTTTTTGGTGCCAGTACCCTTTCAGTAGATAAGGTGCACGCCAATGAAGTCGGTGGTGCTCATAGTGTTCATTACCGTTATTTGGCGGAGCAGGAATTGACCGAGTCTGATAAAGCCTTGATTCATCATGAGGTTCCTACAGAATTTCAAGATGAAGATATTATTTATGTAGTTTATCGCAAGAAGGAGACTAACAGTCAACAACTTCCATATACAGGAAGTAAGGAGCTTGCTTTGGCAGGTCTTGGCTTGGCAACAGCCTCACTAGCGGTTCTATTAGTTTCTAAGAAACACCGTAGTAAAGTACTTGGGATTCTGTTAATCAGCTCTATCGGCATCAGCAATTTTGTACCTTTTACTGCCTTTGCATTTGAAAATAAAGAATTGCTTTCTTATAACCAAACTATTTCTGCATCTACACATGAAGGTTTGGCTAAAGGTGTTATTCATATTGAAGGATATGAGTATGTTGGTTACTTTAAAGAATCAAAATCGACTATCAACACAAGCAGTAAAAAAGGCGAATCTTTAGTTCAAGAACCGCAAGCAGCATATACTGGAAAGGTTGAGGCTAAAGGCACTCAAGAACCTGGTAAAGAGGGCGAGTCTTTAGTTCAAGAACCACAGGAAGCATATACTGGAAAAGTTGAGGCTAAAGGTACTCAGGAACCAGATAAAGAAGGAGAATCCTTAGTACAAGAACCACAGGCGGAATATACAGGCAAGCTTGAAGCTAAAGGTACTCAGGAACCAGATAAAGAAGGGGAATCCTTAGTACAAGAACCACAGGCGGAATATACAGGCAAGATTGAAGCTAAAGGTACTCAGGAATCAGGAAAAGAGGGTGAGTCTTTAGTTCAAGAAGTACAGGCGGAATATACAGGCAAGATTGAAGCTAAAGGTACTCAGGAACCAGGCAAAGAGGGTGAGTCTTTAGTTCAAGAGCCACAGGCGGAATATACAGGCAAACTTGAAGCTAAAGGTACTCAGGAGCCAGGTAAAGAGGGCGAGTCTTTAGTTCAAGAACCACAGGCAGAATATACAGGCAAGCTTGAAGCCAAAGGTACTCAGGAACCAGGCAAAGAAGGTGAGTCGGTAGTTCAAGAAAAGTTACCTGAATATAAAGTAACTGAGGGAGCGGTTACGAAAGAAACTACTACGGAGATTGACTATAAGACAGAAATTATCGAAGATCCAACCAAATATACGGATGAAGAAACTACAGTTCAAGATGGAGAAAAGGGCAGCCAAATTACCAAAACGACTTATAAAACTCTCGAAGGTGTTGAGACTGACCAAGTTTTAAATACAACAACCACTGTCATCAAAGAACCAGTCACTAAAAAAATAAGCCGTGGTACAAAACCAATTGAAGAAACTCTGGTAGAAGAAAGTCTTGAAAAGATTCCATTTAAGGAAGTTGTTAAAGAAGATGACCAACTGAAAAAAGGTGAAAGAATTACTGTCAAAGAAGGAAAAGACGGACAGAAAAAGGTTATAAAGACCTATAAGACAATTAAAGGGCTGAAGACTGAAGAAGCACCGAAAGTTGTCGAACAGGTTTTGGAGTTGGATCAAGATCGTATCGTCAAATTAGGAACTAAAAACTTTGAAAAACCAGTATTGACCATCACAGCAGTTGAGCCTAAGGATTTGAAGCGTACTTCAGATGTTAAGTATAGTCTAGAAAATCCAAGTAAGGCAGCCATTAAATCTATCACCTTAACTCTGAAAAAAGGTGATGAGATTGTCAAAACTTTGACTATTTCACCAGACAACTTAACAGCTAGCCTGACAGATTTGCAGTACTATAAGGATTATAAACTCGAAACCAAAATGGTTTATGACCGTGGTGAAGGTGATGAAGAAGAAGTTCTAAGGGAAGAACCACTAAGAATTGACCTAAAAAAAGTTGAAGTCAAAAATATTAAAGAAACAAGCTTAATAAGTGTTGATACTGATGGTGTTGAAACAGATAGTAGCTTCTTAACTTCTGTTCCAACTGATGTAAAACCATACTATCTAAAAATCGCTACGCATGATAATAAGGTGACCCGTCTTGCTGTGGATAAAATCGAAGAAGTTACTGTCGATGGAAAAACACTATATAAGGTCACTGCTAAAGCTCCTGATCTAGTTCAGCATACTAATGGTAATGAACTCAGTGAAGAATATGTTCATTATTTTGCCAAGCCAAAATCTCACGAAGAGAATGTCTACTACGATTTCAATGAATTGGTAAAAGCAATGCAAGCTAATCGTAAGGGGACGTTTAAGCTTGGTGCAGATTTGAACGCAGCAAATGTTCCAACTCCAAATAAACAATATGTACCAGGTGTATTTAATGGTCATTTAACAAGTGTTGATGGAAAACAGTATACCATTCATAATATCGCTCGACCATTGTTTGAGCGTATTGAAAATGCTTCTGTGAAGAATATCAATCTTGGCAATGTGAATATTAATATGCCTTGGGCAGAAAATATTGCACCCGTTGCAAGAATTGTTAAAAATGCTGTAATCGAAAATGTCAAAGTTACAGGCCATATTATTGCGAAAAATGACATTGCTGGTGTGGTTAATAAATTAGATGGTGAGGGCGCTAAAGTTAATAATGTTGCTTTCATTGGTAAAATTGATGGTGTTGGGGATAAAGGATGGAATCTTGCTGGTATTGTGGGTGAGATTTGGAAAGGCCATGCGAATAAAACATATGTAGAAGCTGATATTACAGCAACTAAGGCGCGGGCTGCTGGTCTTGCGTCTACTGTTGACAATAGTTCGGACCCTAATGGCATCGGTAAATATGGGACTGTACGAAATTCAGTCGCTAAAGGAACAATTAAAGTTAAATCACCTGTAGATGTTGGAGGTTTCATCAGTAAGAACTGGGTATGGGGCAAACTTGAAAATAATGTTTCAATGATGAAAGTTGAGAACGGTGAAGAATTCTATGGTTCCGGTGATATTGATTACGATGGGGGATACTTCACGAATAACTCTCTTGAAAGAAACTTTGTTGTAAAAGATGTTAGTGCAGGTAAACATTCGTTCAAATATTCTCGTTCGCATAGAATTAGGGAAATTAGTCTCGGAGAAGCTAATACCAAGATTGATGCAATGGGAATCACTGCTGATAAGTTTGAAATTAAACCTCTAATTGAGGACACTCTTAACAATACGAAATCATTAGATAAGACCTATAAAGATACTCAAGACTATAGAATTGACCGGGAACTTGCTTATCGCAACATCGAAAAATTACAACCGTTCTACAACAAAGAATGGATTGTAAATCAGGGTAATAAGATTCCTGCAAATTCTAAATTACTAACTACTGAAGTTTTATCTGTTACAGGTATGAAAGATGGACAGTTTGTGACTGACTTGTCAGATGTTGATCATATTATGATTCATTATGCTGATGGTACTAAGGAAGAAAAAGTTGTCACACGTAAAGCCGATTCTCAAGTCCAACAAGTTCGTGAATATAGTATCGAAGGTCTTGGTGACGTCGTTTATACACCGAATATGGTTGTTAAAGATAGAACACAATTAATCAACGATATTAAAGCAAAATTAGCAGGTGTTGAATTGATTTCACCTGAAGTGCGTGCGTTGATGGACAAACGTGGTAAAGCTGAAGAAAATACTGATGGTCGTAAAGATGGTTATATTAAAAATCTATTCCTTGAAGAAAGCTTTGAAGAAACTAAAGCTAATTTGGATAAATTAGTCAAAGCTTTAGCCGAAAACGAAGACCATCAATTGAATAGTGATGAAGCTGCCATGAAAGCTCTTCTTAAAAAAGTAGAAGACAACAAAGCTAAAATTATGATGGCTCTTACTTATTTAAATCGTTATTATGGATTTAAATACAATGATATGAGCATTAAAGACCTTATGATGTTCAAGCCTGATTTTTATGGTAAGAACGTTAGCGTTATCGATAGATTGATTCAAATTGGTTCACGTGAACATTTCTTGAAAGGGGACCGAACTCAAGATGCTTATCGTGATGTGATTGCGGGAGCAACAGGTAAAGGTAGTTTAAATGACTTCTTAACATATAACATGAAACTCTTTACAGAAGATACTGATATGAATGTATGGTATAAGAAAGCTATTTCTCATACTAACTATGTAGTTGAGAAACAATCATCTAACCCTGATTTTGCTAATAAGAAATATCACTTATATGAAAACTTAAATAACGGTGAACATGGTCGATACATTTTACCACTTCTTAATACGAAGAAGGCTCACATGTTCTTAATTTCAACGTACAATACGCTAGCGTTTAGTGCATTTGAGAAATATGGTAAGAATACAGAATCTGAACGTGAAGCGTTTAAGAAAGAAATCAATCTACGTGCACAAGAGCAAATTAATTACTTAGACTTCTGGTCAAGACTTGCTGCTGATAATGTACGTAATCAATTGTTGAAATCTGAAAATATGGTTCCATCAGCAATTTGGGATAACCAAGATGTTCCAGGTAATGGATGGGCTGACCGAATGGGGCATAATAAGAATGGTGACTATGCTCCAGTTCGTGAGTTCTATGGACCTACAGGTAAATGGCACGGATATAACGGTATGGGTGCGTATGCTTATATCTTTTCTAACCCACAAAATTCAGAAGCTGTATACTACATCATCTCTAGCATGATTAGTGATTTTGGTACATCTGCATTCACTCACGAAACGACTCATATCAATGACCGTATGGCCTACTTAGGAACATGGCGTCACCGTGAAGGGACAGATATTGAATCATTTGCTCAAGGTATGCTACAATCACCATCTCTTACAAACTATAATGGTGAATATGGTTCACTTGGATTAAATATGGCGTACGAACGTAAAAATGATGGTACACAAATTTATAACTATGATCCTAATATGTTAAGTAGTCGTGAGAAGATTGATCACTACATGAAGAACTATAACGAATCAATGATGATGCTTGATTACTTAGAAGCAGAATCTGTCATCAAGAAAAATACTGGAACTAACGATAAGTGGTTCAAGAAAATCGATAAGAAATATCGCGAAAAAGCGAGCTATAATAAGTTAGAAGGTGCACCACACCAATGGGATTTAGTTCGTGATTTAAATGATAATGAGAAGAGTATGAAACTGACAGCTATTGATCAACTTGTAGAGAATAACTTCGCTACTAAACACGGGCTACCAGGTAATGGTCATTACCGTACTGAAGGATTCGATTCTGCTTATACTGTTGTGAATATGATGACTGGTATTTACGGTGGTAACACAAGTAAGAGTACGGCTGGCTCAATCTCATTCAAACACAATACATTCCGTATGTGGGGCTACTACGGTTACCTTGATGGATTCTTAGGGTATGCATCTAACAAGTATAAACAAGAATCTAAAGCAGCCGGTAATGTAGGTCTAGGTGATGACTTTATCATCCAAAAAGTTTCTAAAGGTAGATTTAATACATTAGAAGAGTGGAAGAAAGAATGGTATAAAGAAGTCAGAGCTAAAGCTGAGAAAGGTTTTGTAGAAATTGAAATTGATGGTCAAAAGATTTCAACATATGAAAAACTTCAAGAGCTATTCGATGCTGCAGTTGAAAAAGACCTTCAAGGTAATAAATTTGATAATACAGTGAATCTTAAATGGAAAGTTTACAAACAACTCTTGCAGAAATCAGACGGATTTACTGGAGATTTATTCACTAAATAGTAGATAGGACTAGTAAAATGAAAAAAGGTAGATCAGCTTTGTCTGTATCTGCCTTTTTGTGCTATACTTAAGATATGCATAGAAAAACAGTGATTGATTTTAGGGCTTTGGGGGAGAGATACACCTTTACCCAGCCGATCAAAGAGTTAAAAACGAGAGATTTAGCAGAAGTAGCAGACTTGCTAGCACAAGTGGAAAGCTACCAAGAGCAAGGCTATTATGTGGTGGGCTATGTCAGTTACGAGGCTGCACCTGCATTTGAGGAAAAACTAGCAGTTCACAAGCTTCCTCTACTGGGCGAGTATTTGCTTTACTTTACCGTTCACGATAGGGTGGAAACATCCCCTATTCCTCTGACTTATGAGGAAGTAGAACTGCCTTCAAATTGGCAGGAAGTAACGTCTGCAGCAGACTATGAAAAAGCTATTGCCCAGATTCACCATCATTTGCGTCAGGGGGACACCTATCAGGTCAACTACACTGTCCAACTCAAGCAAGACTTAAGTGCCAATCCTTTTGCCATCTACAATCGTATGGTGGTAGAGCAGGAGGCGGGCTACAATGCCTATGTTGAACATGACGAGATGGCAGTGATTTCCATGAGCCCAGAGCTCTTTTTTGAGCAAAATGACCGTGAGTTGATAACGCGACCAATGAAGGGAACAACCCAGCGGGGAGTGACTGACCAAGAAGACCTTGCCCAAGCTAGTTGGCTAGAACAGGATCCTAAAAATCGCTCTGAAAATATGATGATTGTGGATCTCTTGCGAAATGACATGAACCGTATTTCTGAAGTTGGTAGTGAGCATGTGGAGCGTTTATGCCAAGTAGAGCAGTATTCTACAGTTTGGCAGATGACTTCAACTATCAAGAGTCAGTTGCGACCGGATGTGGACTTGGTTGCCATTTTTCGCTCCCTCTTTCCTTGTGGATCCATAACGGGAGCTCCGAAAATTGCGACCATGGATATCATCAAGGAATTGGAGCCACAACCCAGAGGAGTTTACTGTGGAACGATTGGTCTCTTGCTTCCAAATGGGCGACGGATTTTTAATGTCGCCATTCGGACTATTCAACTCCACAAGGGACAAGCCATTTATGGAGTTGGCGGAGGGATTACTTGGGATAGCACCTGGGAGTCTGAATACCGTGAAGTGCATCAAAAGGCGGCTGTTCTCTATCGTAAACAAGCTCGTTTCAAATTGATTACTACAGGAAGAGTCAGCCAGAAGAGCCTGCTATTTGAAGATCAACATCTGGAAAGACTGACAAAGGCGAGTCGTTATTTTGCCTATCCTTTTGATCCAGAAAAACTGAGACAAAAGATAGAGGAAGAGTGTCGAGCTTGTGCTTCCCACCAAGACTACCGTTTGCGAATAAGCCTCAGCAAGTCTGGAGAGATAGAACTCAGTCGCCAAATCTTAACACCTCTTAGTCCAAGCTTCTGCAAAGCTAAACTCTGCCTGCAAGAAGCTGATTTGCAAACGCCATTTACCTACTTTAAAACAACTCATAAACCGCATTTAAGCCTAGGAGAGCAAGAGAAGATTTACCACAATAAGTCAGGAGAACTACTTGAGACCTCTATTGGAAATCTGGTCTTAAAAATTAATGGTAAGCTCTACACACCGCCTATCAGTCTAGGGATTTTGCCAGGAATTTACCGCCAGCATTTGCTGGAAACAGGACAGGTAGAGGAAAAAGTCTTGACTTTGGCAGACTTGAACCAAGCAGAAGCTGTCTATGGCTGTAACGCAGTCAGAGGTTTGTATGAGTTGGAAGTGAATCCTAAATGATCCTTTAAATTTAAAAACAACATGATAAATATGTTAAATAATTTGAATTGTTGAATTAAGTTTGATAAAATAAAAAGAAAACGATGTCCTTTTAAAGGAGGAAATGATGAAAAAAACTTTTCTTTTAAAAACGAGTCTAGCTAGCTTATCTGTTTTGACAATACTTGCTCAACCGACTTTTGCTAATGATACAATTCACTTTTCTAGTTGCACAGAAGCATGGCAAAATGGCTACTCTGATATTCATAGAGGAGAGCCTGGATATTCTTCTAGACTAGACAAAGATGGTGACGGAGTTGCCTGTGAACGCTCAAAAGCCCCTCGAGGTGTTTTTAAACCACGTCAATCTCATTCTCAATCTAGTCGAACAACTAGTGGTTGGGTGAATCGTGACGGTGCTTGGTATTACCTCAAATCCGACGGATCATATGTTACAAACAGCTGGCAAGGAAATTACTATCTAAAGTCAGACGGTAAGATGGCTAAAAATGAATGGGTTTTTGACAACGTCTATCAGGGGTGGTATTACCTCAAATCAGATGGTACTTATGCAAAGAATAGCTGGCAAGGTGATTATTATCTCAAGTCCAATGGTAAGATGGCTAGTAGCGAGTGGGTGTATGATGGAGGTTACCAAGGCTGGTATTACCTCAAATCCGACGGATCATATGCTAAGAACAGTTGGCAAGGAAATTACTATCTCAAGTCCGATGGTAAGATGGCTAAAAGCGAGTGGATTTATGATGGAGGCTACCAAGGCTGGTATTACCTCAAATCTGATGGATCATATGCTAAGAACAGTTGGCAAGGAAATTACTATCTCAAGTCCGATGGTAAGATGGCTAAAAGCGAGTGGATTTATGATGGAGGCTACCAAGGCTGGTATTATCTCAAATCTGACGGATCATATGCTAAAAGCAGTTGGCAAGGAAATTACTATCTCAAGTCCGATGGTAAGATGGCCAAGAATGAATGGGTTGATGGTGGACGTTACTTTGTAGGTTCTGATGGCTTATGGCAAAATCAGTCAGTTAGCCAATCCAGCTCTAACCAGACTAAAACAGACTATGCAAATGCTCTTGAGAAAGCAAAAAATTACAATTCGTGGGCAAATATGTCTAAGAAGCGTTTGTACAAACAATTGACTTCTCAATATGGAGAAAAATTTACAAGTGATGCCGCACAATATGCCATCGATCATTTGAATGCAGACTATAAGGCAAATGCCTTAGCAAAGGCTAAAATTTACCAAAAACAATTTAATAAATCGAAAGATGCAATATACGATCAGTTGGTTTCGCCTTATGGTGAAGAATTTACTGAAGAAGAAGCTAATTATGCAATTCAACATCTTGACGACTAATTATTTAGAATAACTATTTTAACACTGATTGACA
>ERZ772874.2050-NODE-2050-length-10135-cov-3.186905_pt1 | contig 10135 bp, 7 predicted proteins | sample MGYA00580586_ERZ772874 | MGnify/ENA primary metagenome ERZ772874 (study PRJEB29015, sample SAMEA2737952) | human oral metagenome | biome: human oral; feature: human-associated habitat; material: dental | place: China | collected 2154 ... | reverse complement strand
GACGGAAAAACAGCGAGTGTTTCCGTGGTGCAGGAAGGCGGTGTGCACCGCGCCATTGCCACCAACGGCAAACCGGATGCCGGCATCAATATGCAAGGTAAACCTTCTGTAGATGAGGCAACGATGACGCTGCTTGGCGCGCTGCCGCTGGCTATACACGACCATCCCGAAGAAATTGGTGTCATTGGTTTTGGTTCTGGCATGAGCACGCACATCCTGCTCGGCGATGAACGGGTGAAACGGGTCGATAGCATCGAAATTGAGCCGGTAATGGTCGAAGGTGCGCGGGCTTTCGGCGCCAAAGTCGCCCGCGCCTATGACGATCCGCGCTCACATATCATCATTGACGACGCCAAGTCCTACTTCTCCGGACGACAGGCGAAATACGACATCATTGTCTCCGAGCCGTCTAATCCGTGGATTAGCGGCATTGGTGCGCTGTTTGCCCGTGAATTCTACGAATTTGTGCCGCGCCATCTGAAGCCAGACGGCCTTTTCGTGCAATGGGTGCAGCTCTACGAAATCAATGATGAACTGGTTGGTTCCATCATCAATGCGCTGACCCCAGCTTTTTCCGACTACCGCGCCTATATCAGTAATGGCATTGACCTCATCATCATTGCCACCCCCCAAGGTGCCTTGCCCGAAGTACAGGCAGAGCGTACCTTGCACGGCCTCATCGGTGAAGATCTGAAACAGCAGGGTTTGAACCACAAAGCACAGCTGCAAATGCGGCAAATCGCTGATGCCCGCCTTCTCCGTGCCTATGGTGCCTTATTCGACACCGAAGCGAATTCCTACTACTACCCGCGCCTAAGCTTATATGCGCCACAAAGCCGCTTTATCAAAAGCACTGCCACCGTCTTGAGTAACCTGGGCAGTCCCATCCCTGCCCCTAACGGCATGTTGACCGAAGCGCTAGGCATCCGGCAGGCACTGCCTGCTGACATTGCCGCGGCCGAGCTGGATCAGTCCCAGGGTGAAAAGGACACACGTCAGGCGCGTCTCTATGCGGCATTACTGCGCGACGGCAGCCTGCCTGAAGATGTGCACATGCATATAGAGCCGACCCTGCTGAACTTCGCTTACCTGCTGCGGCAAACCGCCACGCAAAGTTGCGTCCGACCCGCAGATCAGCTGGCAGTGGGGCTGCTGGCAGCCAACCTGCGCCGCAGTGTGGATCTCACCCTGATGACGCTTTCGCCCGAACTGCACCAGGGGGTTCTCATCAACCCTGCCTGGTTACCCTGCACGCCGGAAGCCATCTCCACCGACTTTGCCGACATCATGCGCCTCAATGCCGCGCTGGCGGCGCGCGACTGGCAAAGCGCGCATGCACTGGGCGAAGCATGGTTGAACCGGACGGATGCCAATCCGCTGTGGAAAGCGCAGTTTGACGATATCGCGTTTGCTGCTGTTCTGCTTGATCATGCCCGCAACGGTCAATGGCAGGCATTGCAGGCAGCGGAGAAACGCCTCTCGCCAATGATGACAGCACACAACAACCACAGCTACCGCCTGATCAGCCTGCTCTTGGCAATGGCTGACCGTGAACAGCAACAAAATACAAACCACTAAAAAACAGCCCGCCGTCAGGCAGGCTTAACACTTTCTGAAACTACGGAGCAATGTATGCCCTCCTTCGGCAACGACTATCTCGCCGGTTGTCACCCGGCCATCCTTGAACGCCTCATCACCAGCAATCTCGAACAAACCTCCGGCTACGGTCTTGACCCCTACTGCGCCTCCGCGCGCGCCAAAATCCGTGCCGCCATCGGTGATGAAAACGCCGACGTGCATTTCCTTGTCGGCGGTACGCAGACCAACGCCACCGTCATCGCCCATATCCTGCGCCCGCATCAGGGCGTGATTGCAGCGGAAGCGGCGCATATCGCTACTCATGAAACCGGTGCTATCGAAGCTGCCGGGCATAAAGTGCTGGCGTTGCCGTCCTCCGACGGCAAGCTGACGGCGGCGCAAGTGCAGGATTTCTTCACCCAGTACTATGCGACGAGCGGCATTCAGGAGCACATCGTGCAGCCCGGCATGGTGTATATCTCGCAGCCGACTGAACTCGGCACGGTGTACAGCCGCGCGGAACTCGCCGCTTTGTCGCAAGTCTGCCGCCGCCACGACCTGCCGCTCTTCGTCGATGGCGCCCGCCTCGGCTATGCCCTGCATCCTGAAGTGAGCGATGTGACGCTTGCTGACCTCACCGCCCTGAGCGATGTGTTCTACATCGGCGGCACCAAATGCGGTGCCCTCTTCGGCGAGGCGGTCGTGATCACCCGTGATGCCTGCAAACCTTGTTTCCGCGCGACGATGAAGCAGCACGGTGGCCTGCTCGCCAAAGGGCGGCTGCTCGGTATCCAGTTCGACGTGCTCTTTACCGACGACCTCTACACCCGCATCTGCCACGACGCCATCGCCCATGCCCGCCGCATCCGTAACGCCTTTGAAGTACGAGGCATTGCCTTTTACGGCGCTTCCACCACCAACCAGCAATTCCCCATCCTGCCCGAAGCAGAGGCGGCGCGTTTCATCCGCGATTACGGCTTTGCCGACTGGGGAAGGCACGGCAACGCTCACATCGTGCGTTACTGCACCAGTTGGGCGACCACGGCTAAGGAGGTCGAGGCGCTGCTGACAGCTATCGCGTCCTAGTGCGCCTCATCCCAGTTGGCGCCGAGGCCGGTATCGACAATGAGCGGGATGCTCAGTTGTGCGGCATTTTCCATCAGTGTCTTGATTTGCGGGATGAGGGCGGTGCTGCTTTCCGGCGCGATTTCAAAGACGAGTTCGTCATGCACTTGCATGATCAGGTGCAGGTCGTCCCTGCTGCCGAGTGTGCGGTCGAGGTCGAGCATGGCGCGCTTGATGATGTCAGCGGCGCTGCCCTGCATCGGCGCATTGATGGCGAGGCGTTCGCTGGCCTGCCGCCGTTGCGGGTTTTTGCTGTTGATGTCCGGCAGGTAGAGGCGGCGTCCCAGGAGGGTTTCGACGTAGCCCTGACGGCGCGCGGTTTCGCGCGTCGTTTCCATGTAGTCGCGCACTTTCGGGTAGCGCGCGAAGTAGGTGTCGATGTAGTCCGCCGCCTGGCCGCGCGGGATGTTGAGCTGGCGGGCGAGGCCGAAGGCGCTCATACCGTAGATAAGGCCGAAGTTGATGGCTTTGGCGTCGCGGCGCTGTTCGCGGCTGACGGCTTCCGGCGCGACGCCGAAGATTTCGGCAGCGGTGGCGCGGTGGATGTCGTCGCCTCTGGCAAAGGCGGCGAGCAGGCCGGGGTCGGCGGAGAGGTGCGCCATGATGCGCAGTTCGATTTGTGAGTAGTCGGCGGCCAGTATTTGCATGCCGTCGGCGGCGATGAAGACCTGGCGGATGCGGCGGCCTTCGTCGCTGCGCGCCGGGATGTTTTGCAGGTTGGGGTCGCTCGATGAGAGACGGCCGGTGCTGGTTACGGCCTGGTGGTAGCTGGTGTGGATGCGCCCTGTCTGCGGGTTCACCAGTTCGGGCAGGCGGTCGGTGTAGGTGCTTTTCAGTTTGGCGAGGCTGCGGTGTTCGAGGATGAGGCGTGGCAGTTCGGCGCCGTGGCTTTCGGCGAGTTCGGCCAGGGTTTCTTCGTCGGTGCTGGGCTGGCCTTTCGGGGTTTTGCGGATGATGGGCAGGTTTTGTTGTTCGTAGAGGATTTTTTGCAGTTGTTTGGGTGAGCCGAGGTTGAAGGCTTCGCCCGCGAGGTCGTGCGCCTGTTGTTCGAGGGTGGCGAGGCGGTCGCTGATTTCGGCGCTGTGAGCGGCTAGTGCGGCAGGGTCGATGCGCACACCGCGTTCTTCGATGCGGTAGAGCTGTTCGGCCAGCGGCAGTTCGAGGTCGCGGTAGAGGGCTTCAAGGCGCGGCGCGGCGGCGAGTTTGGGCGCAAGGTGTTCTTTCAGGCGCAGGGTGATGTCGGCGTCTTCGCAGGCGTAGTCGCTGGCGGCTTCCAGCGGGATTTGGTCGATGGTGAGTTGTTTGGCGCCTTTGCCGACGAGGTCTTCGTAGGGGGTGGTTTTGTGATTGAGGTAGTAGTCGGCGAGGTCGTCGAGGTTGTGGCGGGTGGCGGTGCTGTTGATGGTGTAGCTCATCAGCATGGTGTCGTCCGTGACGCCGCGCAGGGTGATGCCGGCGTGGGCGAGGATGTGGCGGTCGTATTTGTGGTGCTGGCCGGTTTTGGCGATGGCGGGGTTTTCGAGGATGGGTTTGAGGCGGGCGAGGGTGGCGTCCCAGGGCAGGTTTGGCGTGAGCTGGTGCGCGAGCGGCAGGTAGTACGCTTCGCCCGCCTGCACCGCGATGCTGATGCCGACGAGGCGGGCGCGCATGTAGTCGAGGCTGTCGGTTTCGGTGTCGAGCGCGAAGCCGTCTGCGAGCTCGGGCAGGAGGGCGTCCAGCTCTGCCAGGGTGGTGATGGCGCGGTAGTGGGTGGCAACAGGCGCGGGCGGCGCGGCGGGCGCGCTGTGGCTGAGGTATTGGGCTTTGATGCTGGCGAGTTCGTAGGTGTCGCAGAGGGCGGCGAGTTTGTCCGGCTGGCGCGGTTGCAGGGCGAGGTCGGCGATGGTGGTGCCGAGTTCGAGCCGGGTGTTGATGGTGGCGAGTTCGCGCGCGAGGTGCAGGGTGGGGATGCCGGCGCGCAGGTTATCGCCGATTTTGCCGGGGATTTTGCTGGCGTGGTCGATGAGGTTGTCGATGTTGCCGTATTCGGCCAGCCATTTGGCGGCGGTTTTCGGCCCGACTTTGGGTACGCCGGGGATGTTGTCGGCACTGTCGCCGACGAGGGCGAGGTAGTCGATGACCTGGTCGGCGCGCAGGGCATCGACTTTGAAGCGCGCCGCCACGTCGTCGGCGGTGGTGATGGCATTTTTCATGGTGTCGAGCAGGGTAATGTCGGCATGAACCAGGAGTTGCGCCATGTCTTTGTCGCCGCTTGAGATGACGACCTGGTAGTGCTGCGCCAGCGCCTGCATGGCGAGGGTGCCGATAACGTCGTCCGCTTCGACGCCGTCTTCGATAATCAGCGGGAAGCCGAGCGCTTCGATGAGGCGGTGCAGCGGTTCGATTTGCGCGCGCAGGTCGTCCGGCATCGGCGGGCGATGCGCTTTGTAGGCGGGGTAGAGGTCGTGGCGGAAGGTTTTGCCCTGAGCATCGAAGACGACGCCGATGTAGGCGGGTTGATGGTCGTCGTAGAGTTTGGCCAGCATTTTGACGACGCCATGCAGGGCACCGGTGGGGTGGCCGTCGCGGGTGGTGAGCGGCGGCAGGCCGTGGAAGGCGCGGAAGAGGTAGGACGAGCCGTCCACGAGGACGACAAGATGGTTGGGATCGGGATGTTGCATGGGTGTCCTTGGATGAAATACCAATGCCGGGCATTCACTGCGCAGGCGGCGCGCCAACAGGGTCAGATGATGTCAGGATTGGTATGGATAGGGCTTTGCGGCACAATGCGCGCTTTCTCCGGTGCGCGGTATTGTGCGGCGCAGCGGTTTTTTGTCAATTTTTAGAGGGACTATTTATGGCTAAACGTCGTCCGCCGAAGGATGTGCATGCGAATGGACAGAACATGGAAGGGGAAGCATGGCGGATATTCCGCATCGTGTCGGAATTTGTGGAAGGTTTTGCGCGGCTTGCGGTGATTCCGCCGTCGGTGAGTATTTTCGGCTCGGCGCGTATCCCGCCGGAGCATCCGGTCTATCAGCAGACGCAGGACATCGCCAAACGCCTGTCGGATGCGGGGTTTTCCGTGGTTTCCGGCGGCGGCCCCGGCGTGATGGAAGCGGCGAACAAGGGCGCGTATGCGGGCGAGAAGGGGCTGTCGGTGGGGGTGAATATCGTGTTGCCGCATGAGCAGTCGTCGAACGAGTTTCAGGATATTTCGCTGCTGTTCAGCCATTTTTTTGCGCGCAAGGTGATGTTCGTGCGCTATGCCAACGCTTATGTGGTGATGCCGGGCGGCTTCGGCACGCTCGATGAGCTGGCGGAGATCCTGGTGCTGATTCAGACGGGGAAATCGCGCAAGATTCCGGTGATTCTCGTCGGCAGCGATTTCTGGCGCGGGCTGCTCGCTTGGATGGAAACGACGATGGTCGCTGGCGGGCTGATTACCGCCGAGGATATGGCGCTGGTGTCACTGGTCGATGACACGGAAGCGGTGATTCAGGTCATCCGCGATTTTTATGCGGATCGCGAGTTTGCCCCCAGTGCGGAGGAGGAGCATTTGCTGCGGCATTTGTGATGCCCTTGCGAAAGCCCGCAGTTGCGGGCTTTTTTGTGGACGGCGAAAGCGAGGGGTTTCCCCGCTTGACGAGCCCAGTGTTTATCCCGCTTGGCGGGTTCAGTGTTTACGCCGCTTGGCGGGCCCAGTATTTACGCCGCTTGGCGGGCCCAGTGTTGCGCCGTTTGGCGAGCCTAGTAATGACGCCGCTTGGCGGGGCGAGGCCAACACGGTATCCGTTCCCCGAAACGACTATAAAAGAGGTCTGTAAGGGATGGGTAAATGCCGGGTTCGTCAGAGGTGCGGCAGGGTTTTGTCGCGCAGTTCGCGCAAGGCCTGTTTGGCGTCGCTGTCGCCCTGGATGGCGGCACGTTCATACCACTGGCGCGCAATGACAAGGTCTTCCGCCACGTGTTTGCCGTAGCGGTAGTAGTCGCCCAAGTTGTATTGCGCGTCGATATCACCCTGGGCGGCGGCGCGTTCCAGCCAATGGCGGGCGGTTGCAAAATCGCGTGGTGCGCCGTAGCCGTTGTCGTACATCCAGCCGAGGTAGCTTTGCGCGCGGGGGTCGTCCTGCCGCGCAGCTTTTTCGAACCATTGCCGTGCTTTGTGGTTGTCGCGGGGGACGCCCTGGCCGTCGAGATAGAGCAGGCCGAGGTGGTACTCTGCTCCGCTATGTTGTTGTGCGGCGGCTTTTTCAAACCACTGCCGTGCGGTGGCGTAGTCCTGCACGAGGTCGTCACCGCCGAAGGCGTAGAGCAGGCCGAGGCCGTATTGCGCGGCGGCGTCACCTGCCTGCGCCAGCGGCAGCAGCAGTTGCCGCGTGGCGTCGAGGTTGCCCACGTCGTAGGCGTGGGCGGCTGCGGCATGGGTGCGGGTGATGGGGGCGCGGCTCACGCGTCCTCGCGGGTGAGGTGCGGGTAGAAGTTGCAGGGGCGGGTGCGCGAATCGAGTTGTTCTTTGAGGACGTGTTCCCAGGCGGTTTTGCAGGCGCCGGTCGAGCCAGGCAGGCAGAAGACGGCAGTGCGGTTCGCCATGCCCGCCAGTGCCCGTGATTGCAGGGTACTCATGCCGATTTCAGCAATAGAGGCGGCGCGGAAGGCTTCGCCAAAGCCGTCGATGGTTTTGTCGAAGAGGACGGCGACGGCTTCCGGAGTGTTGTCGCGGCCATAGAAGCCGGTGCCGCCGGTGATGAGGACGACTTGCACGGCGGGGTCGGCGATCCAGGCGGCAACGCGGGCGCGGATGGTGTATTTGTCGTCTTTGTGCAGTTCGCGCGCGGCGAGGTGGTGGCCGGTGGCGCGGATGCTGTCTTCGAGATATTGGCCGGAGGTGTCTTCGGCGAGGCTGCGCGTGTCGGAGACGGTGAGGATGGCGATGTTGAGCGGGTAAAAGGGTTTGGGGGTTTTGTCGTGGGGCATGGGTTTCTCTTGGTTTGCTGTTGGTCGGTATTGGAATGGTGGGTTAGCGCACATCCACGTTAATGGGGTTTTCGGCATTATCCGCCAATCTGCGCGAGGTGCTGCATCATGCCGGGGTTCTGTTCGTGCAGGTAGTGGCGTTCGGGTTTGTGGGCAATCAGGCGGTGCAGTTCGGTTTGCAGGCCCGCCACGTCACCGGTGCATAGCCACGGGCGCAGGTCGTAGTTGAGGTCGGCAAAGAGGCAGAGGTGCATTTTCCCGGTGGCGGTGACGCGCAGGCGGTTGCAGCGGGTGCAGAAGGTTTTTTCGTAGGGGGCGATGATGCCGATGCTGCCCGCGTAGTCAGGGTGGCGGTATTCGCGCGCGGGCCCGGCAAGCGGGCTGCGTTCGCGTTCTTGCCAGCCGTCGGCAATGAGGCGGGCGCTGATGGCGGCGGCGCTGATGTGCGCTTTGTGGTAGAGCGCGGCGTTGTCGCCGGTCTGCATGAGTTCGATGAAACGCATGGTTACCGGACGGGTTTTGAGGTAGGCAAGGGTGTCGGCGAGCAGCTCCGGGGCGCTGTCGCGCATGAGCAGGGCGTTCAGTTTGAGGTGGTTGTAGCCCTGCGCGAGCAAGGCTTCGACGGCCGCGAGGATGCCGGGCAGGCTGTTTTTGCCTGTGAGGGCGCGGAAGGTGTCGGCGCGGAAGCTGTCCACCGAGAGGTTGATTTGGTTGACGCCTGCCGCGAGCAGGTCGGGGTAGATTTGTTGCAGGCGGTGGCCGTTCGTGGTGATGGCGACTTTTTGGATGCCAGGGGTGCTCGCGCAGAGGCGGATGATGTCGGTGATGTCGCGGCGCAGGGTCGGTTCGCCACCACTCAGGCGGATTTTTTCGGTGCCGCAGGCGGCAAATGCCCGCACGAGAGTGGTAATTTCGCCCAAGGTGAGGTCATCTGCTGTGCCGCAGCCCTGGTAGCCGTCGGGCAGGCAATAGACGCAGCGGTAGTTGCAGAGGTCGGTAACAGAGAGGCGCAGATAGGCGATGCGGCGGGCAAAGGGGTCCAGCAGCATTAGTCACCCCCAAGGTGGTCGGCAAGGAAGGGCAGGACGGTCACGCACGCCCCGGCAGGCTGATCGGCGCTGTCTTCAGGCAGGTCTATCAGGCAGTTAGCGCGGGCGAGGCCATAGACACGATGCGAGTCTTGTCCACCTTGTGGCTGCACTTGCCAGCCGTCCGTGCCTGCACTGAGCAGGCCACGCTGAAAGTCGCGCCGTCCGGCAGCTTTGCGCAGCGGGGCGGTGAGGGTGGCGGTGAGCGCGAGCGGCATTGGCACGGGGTTTGCGCCCGCCAGTTGCCACAGTGCAGGGCGGATAATGCGGCTGAAGCCGACGAAACCGGATACGGGGTTGCCGGGCAGGCCGAAGTAGGCAGCTCGGTCAATGCGGCCATAAACGAAGGGTTTGCCCGGCTTCATTTTGACTTTGTAGCTGGCGACGGTGCCAAGGTGTTCAACGGCGGCTTTGAGGTAGTCGTAGTCGCCGACAGATACGCCGCCTGAGGTAATGATGGCATCCGCTGTAGCGGCTTGTTGCAGGGCAGCTGTGATGGCGGTCTCATCGTCGCGGATGATGCCGAGATCCAGGATCTCGACGGGCAGGTTTTGCAGCAGGGCTTTGAGCAGGTAGCGGTTACTATCGTAGATTTGACCGGCTGTGCGCAGTGCCTCACCTGGCGTGGCAAGTTCATCGCCAGTTGAGAAGAGCGCAACGGTCAGGCGTTCGTACACCGCAACTTGCGCCTGCCCCAGCGAGGCGAGCAGTAGTATGTCCGGTGCGGTCAGTATGTTTCCTGCGCGCAGCACGGTCTCGCCGATGCGCAATTCTTCGCCGCGATAGCGGATGTTTGCGCCTGCTTTGACGGGCCGTTGGCGGGTAATGCAGTTGCCGTCATGCTCAATGTGTTCCTGCATTTCTACGGTATCCGCGCCGTCTGGTACGACCGCGCCGGTCATGATGCGTACACATTCGCCCGCGCCAACGGTACCGGCAAAGGGTCGCCCGGCGATGGATTCGCCGATGAGGGTCAGGGGATCAGCAGAAGTAGTGGCGAAGGCGTAACCATCCATCGCGGATACATCCGCGACCGGCAGCTCCAGCGGTGAAATCACGTCTTTTGCCAGCACACGCCCGCAAGCGGCATCTAGTGGCACGGTTTCCACACGCGCAGTGGCAGTGAGTGAAGCGGCAATGAGATTGTTTAATTCGTCGAGTGTTTTCATCATTTTTCCCCATGATTATGGGGATATTGTAGCGCGGGTGGTGTATTTCTTGTGTGTGGCTACTGGATGGAATGTCCCTAGGGCAATGATGAATGAAAGATGAAGTAATGCGCTTATGTCACCAAGCGAGATAAATGCTGGGGTAATCAAGCTGCCTTGTCTCAATCTTATTTGAAGCGACTATGGCAAGCCATGAGGTATTTGTGATTAGAAAGGAGC
>ERZ772874.2048-NODE-2048-length-10142-cov-20.725587_pt1 | contig 10142 bp, 7 predicted proteins | sample MGYA00580586_ERZ772874 | MGnify/ENA primary metagenome ERZ772874 (study PRJEB29015, sample SAMEA2737952) | human oral metagenome | biome: human oral; feature: human-associated habitat; material: dental | place: China | collected 2154 ... | reverse complement strand
TTAAAGTAAGTTTTATATGAAAGTTTTTTTATATATTTCAAAAATAAAAAACATTAGATTATATCAATTTTCTTGATTTTCCAATGTTTTTTATATTTTATAGCCCTGCCCCAAATTCAAATCCTTTTCCAGAATATTTAAATTGTGCGTTCTTTTCTGGGAATGGTGTCACTCCAAATTTTAATGAAACTACTGGATAATAACCTAGTTTTTTATTATTTGGCTTATCCCATTTCATTCCTGCTCCGATTTCCCATTCTATATTTTCAAATCTATGACTTAAAGTTGCCATTCCTAATGTCAGCTTATTAACTTTTTTTGCATACCATGAACTTTCGTAAATTTCTGGATCTGATGCTTTTGAAGCTCCATTTTGAACATATTGGAATGTTCCTCCAATCCACCATGGTTTATCAGGGTCCCTTGAAAACATATATTTTCCTTCAAATTCGTGTTTTCTAAAATCAAATGTGCTGTTACGAGTTGAAGCTTTTCTGTAAATTCTATCTGGACGTTCCATTATAAAAGCATATCTTAAAAACATTTTTTCCAAATATCCACCTTCAACTTTGAAACTTAAATCATTAATTCTTTTAACACCTTTCATTCCAGTCGGATTTGTCGCGTCTGAACCATCAATTTGCATATCCATTCCTATTTGAAAATATTTTTTCTGACTTCTCAAATTTTGTAATTTTGTATTAAAATCATTTAAACTAAATTTATTTTGACGGTAGTTTTCTTCTTCCACAAAACTTTTATATGCTTCTTCTTCTTCATTACTTAAAAATAGCCTGTCATCACTATTAACAACAATTTTATCAATAGCAGATTTATTTGAATTATTAATAGAAAATTCCTGTGTATTAGAATTTTTTACCATATTAATATTGTTTATTTGATTTTCAATTTCAGAAATCTCAGTTTTCTTTGTTGTTTCCTTTTTTTCTAAATCAGCTGCAAATCTAGGTTTGGCATTATTTTCATATTTATATAAAAATCCAATCGTCGTATAGTCCTTTCCACGAATATATCTGTCATCTGCCGCGTTCATTGGCGTATTATTAATATCCCTGTATTCTTTTTTACCAAAACCAAAATTTATTTTGAAATAATGATCTGATTCAAATTTTTTATTTTTCATTTTTGAAGTATCGTAAACAAATCCAAATCTGTTGTAGTCTGTTTTTAATTTTAAGGCTGGATAACCAAAAGTAGCATTATTGCCAAAAATATCATTTGTTTTATTTCTAGATTTTGTATATTCAACTCCCCATTCATTAAAATTAACTCCAAGACTTCTTTCTTTTAAAGATTCCTTATATATTCTTTGATTCCATCCAAGACTTGTATTATACGGGAATAATTGTTTATTTTTATCTGTAAATTTATATAAAAAATTATCTCCCGCATTTGACAAATATCCGTATTGAATTTCCCTATTAAAGTTTCTTTCTGATCTGAAGTTTTCAAATTCATATTCTTCATTATTTTCAAAATCAAAACTAACAAATCTTTTATTTGCAATATCAGCTTTCAAATAATTTCTAACATATCTATTTTTTAACCAGTCATATTTAAAATGCCTGTCATCTCTCATTGTTAAATTATAATTAAAAGTAACATTTCCAATATGATAATTAAAATTATTTTTAAATCCTAATGCATTTGTTGGAACTTCTACGATATCATAGCCATTATATGTTGCACTTCCTGCATTTGTCCTTTGAAGAGTTAGTGTTGCATCATTTGTGACTTTTACATCATATTTATTATTTCTTTTGGCTGTATTGTCAAAAAATGTTGTGTACAATCTTGTATCAAGCGTAAAAATTGTCATTGATGGACTTTGCTTTATTGTGTCTCCGCTGGCATCTCTTGCAACCTTATAACCTGACTTAGAATCCAGATCTTCAACTTTTCGTCCATTTATAAAATCTGGTACTGCCAAATTGCTATAATCACGATTTTCAAATGCCATATTGTATCCAATAAAAGAATCCTTGAATGGAATATCAATTCTGTCATTTCCTATGTTAAATTTTTGCGATCTGTATTTTTCGTAAATAATCTTTTTGGGACGACGAATTTTTTCATTATCTTCGTATATTTCATAAATTCTACTTTCATCAGTCGTTAATGGGTTTAAGAATAATGCGTTATAATTTTCATTATCACGTGTATAATCATATTCGTATTCTTTCTTTCTTATATCAACCTGTTTCACTTGTGCACCAAAATACAAAGTATTTGTCAAATTTTGATACTGTGTTCTAGGTTTGTAACCAAAAAAGTCGCTTTCCTTGAATGGATAATAATTTCCGAAAGTTAATCCCCACTCATTTCTTCTGTCATAAGCAACATTTTGTACCCAGTGAATAGTTTTATCATCACCACGATCACGCATTCCTTTAAGTTCACCATATTCATCTTTATCTGAATCCAAATAATTAAATTTTATTTTGGGTCCTCTAAGATTAATTTCATAACTTCTTTTTTTTCTGTATGAATTCAAATCTCCAACATATCCTGGATTAATATCACGAAAATCTTCATTATCGATTGTTATTCCCATATCCTTGTTTCCATTTGTATATTTTATACTTTTGTATAAATCGACATCGGTTCTACGTGGATCTAGATTTTCATCTTTCATAATTTTATCATTTATTTCGGTTAGAGCTTTAAGTGCATGTTTATCTTGAGTCCAGTAATATTTAGCATTTAGTTCTCCATTTTGTCCAAGTTCCTGATTTATGTTAAAATCCCAGAAACCAATATGTTTATATTTATCTACAAATGCAGTATAATCATCTTTTAATTCTGTTCCATTTACTGCATACATCAAATTTGTTGTAATATTTTGATAATTTAAATTCCAGATTCCATATCCTGCATCATAAAATTTCATATTTTCTTTTTCTTTTTTGGGAGTATTTTTCACTTTATGATTCCATTTGAAATCCCATTCCTTTTTATGATTTCCTATAGGAACTACAACCCTATTTATAAATATATTTCCAGAATTATTTCCCCAAAAAGAATAATCATTTGAAAATTTTAATGCTAATTTCTTTTTAGTACTTAGCTCAAAATCTACAAATCCTTGAGCGAGCGGACCTAAATCATAGTCAAATCCCATAATTCCAAAAAAACCTCTATCACTATCCATACCAATATATGGAAATAATGTTGCCCTTTGTGTATAAGGCTTTAATGAAGTTACATAATATGGCAATTTTAACCACGTCTTTCCACCTGCAACAATTCCAATGTTTCTAGCAATAGCTTTTCTGTTTGGATAAATTTCCAGTTCTTCTGCATTTATTTTATAACTTGGGTTTTCATAAGGACTCGTTGTAAACCATCCATTTTTTATAAAAATCCGTTTATTTCCTTCAGCCAAAGTTTCTTCTCCGCCATAACGTAATTTTAAATTAGTGTCATAACTTTCAGAATTAAATATTTTGGCTAATTTTGTATCCATATCAAAAATAAGGTTATCAGCTTTTATAATCTGAGAACCTTGAGTAAATTCAACATTTCCGGATCCTGAAATAATATTTCTATTAGCAATCTTTTTTAGTTTATCTGCATTTATTGTATAGTCTCCGTATTTTACAGTAACGTTACCTTCAGTCTCTATTTCTTCTGTTTCCAGATTTATTGTAGATTTTTCTGTTTCCAAATCTATAATTTCTCCAGCTGCCTTTAATTCGCTGAAAAGTATAATATAAAACAGTAAAATAAACAATCCTTTATATTTTATTCTTTTCATATTTTCAACCTTTTATTATTAAATGTAGTAGTCATTTTAAAATCGAACTTAAAATTACAACCATTCTACTTAAACCCCAAGGTTATTTTTTTAGCAGATCGATTTTCAGGGGTGTGAGTGTAGTTCGATTTTGATAGGATTAGAGCATAATTTGCTAAATTATACCACATTTTTATCCTTATAACAATTTATTTTACATTTGAAACTTTTTAAGCAATTTTATTCTTACAAAATATATTTTTTCCAAAATAATGCCATTTTTTCTATATTTGCAATTACTAATAATATATCACTTTCACTTATTGCAGTATTTGGAAGAGGCATAATATTTAATTCTTCTTTGCTTTTTATTCCAATAATATTCATTTCGTACTTATTTCTCAAATTTAATTCTATAAGATTTTTCCCAACAAAATCCTTTGGTGCTTTTATTTCAAACATTCTATATTTTTCTGAAAACTTAAAATGTTCTGTTATATTCGGCCTTATTACTCCAAGTGCTGTTTCCTTGGCCATCGTTTCTTCTGGGTAAACAACCGATGTCGCTCCAATTTTTTTTAAAATTTTACCTTGCAATTCATTCTTTGCTTTGCAAATTATTGTTTTTATTCCTATTTCCTTTAAAATTACAGTAACAAATACGCTGGACTGAGTATTGTTTCCAATACATACAAAAGCTGTATCAAAATCATCATTAACAACCTTTTTGATTGAATTTTCGTCTGTTACATCCAATGTAATTGCATCACTTGCAATTTCATCATCAATTACTTTTTGCACACGTTCTTCCTGTTGATCTATCGCCAGTACCATTTTACCATTTTCATATAATGTCTGTGCTATACTTCTTCCAAATGTTCCAAGTCCGATTACTAAATATCCTGCCATTTTTCACCTCTTTTTTATCCTATCAAAATATCTTCTTTTGGATAAACATATCTTCCTTTTGAATTTTTAACTTTAGACAATGCCAATGCTATTGTTAATGGTCCTACTCTTCCAACAAACATTGTAATCATAATTAATAATTTAGAAATATCCGATAATTGTGGTGTTAAATCTCGCGATAATCCCACCGTTCCAAAAGCAGATACTAATTCAAATCCTAATTCTATAACTCTTATATCTTCTAGCCAAATTAATAAAAATAATATTACAACAACATATATAATTGATATAAAAACAATAACCATAGCTTTATTATATATTTTCCAGCTAATTCTTCTCTTATTGTATTCCAAATGTTCCTTATTTTTTATAGTTGTAACTATCCCAAAAAGTATCAATCCAACTGTAGTAGTTTTTATCCCACCACCTGTTGAGCCAGGTGAGGCTCCAATAAACATTAATAATACAAACAAAAAAACTGTAGGTTCCCGCAGTTCAGCTATGGAAATTGTATTAAATCCAGCTGTTCTTGTTGTTACACTTTGAAAAAAAGCAGCTCCTATTTTTTCAAAAAATGGCAATGTTCCTAATGTTTTATTATTTGAATACTCTAAAATAAATGTTAAAATTGTCCCAAATATTATTAGAAAAATTGACATTTTTATAGCTATTCTTGTTGTTGTAGTAAGCCTTCTATCTTTTTTTAGAAAATATTGATAAATATTAAGAATTGCTGCAAAACCTATTCCGCCAAAAAAAATTAACAATGGAATTATAGTATTTATGATTACACTGTTTTTAAAATCACTTAAATTATTTGTAAATAATGCAAATCCAGCATTACAGAATGCAGAAATAGAATGAAATATTGAATAATAAATCGCTTTCTTATAATCAAATATTTGTATAAATTTTAAAAACAATATTGCAGCCCCGATAATTTCTATTGTAAAAACTGTTATCAAAACTTTTTTTACAAATTTTTGTATTTCAAATGTCGTATTAGTATTTATATCTTCCTGTATCAGCTTTTTTGTAAAATATCCCACTTTTTTAGAAATCATCATTACAACTATTGCTGAAAATGTGATAATTCCTATTCCACCAAGCTGGATTAATATCATAATAACTGTTTTACCAAATAAATTATAGACTTTACTTATGTCATTTACCGTAAGCCCTGTTACACAGACAGCTGATGTTGCAGTAAACATACCCTCAAGCAAATTTGTCTTTTGTCCATTTTCTGTTGAAATTGGTAAAGAAAGTAAAAAGCCGCCTATTAATATAATTATTATAAATGACACTAAGATTATTGTATATGGTGATATTTTCTTTTGTTTCTTTAACATCAGAATCGCCTAACTTTCTTTTTTAAAAACTTTTTTCAATTTCCAATTTTTAATTTTTTAAATAACCCAGAAATCAAATTCTTCAATCATATTTTCATATGTTTTGTCTTTTGCCAGTAAATTTGTAAATTCCCTAAAATCTTCGCCAGTTTTTCTTAGATATTCATCATTTCCAACCAGTTCTTCAATTTTATCTCCTATTCTTTTCCATGCCTTATTAAGCTCAGGTATGACTTTTAGCCCTTCTTCTGTTATCTTAGTAAAAGAATTCTTTCCTGATTTTTCTCTTTCTACATATCCTTTTGAAACTAATTTATCTACAAACCTTGTAACTGTTGATGGAGCTATTGCTAAAGCTTCTGATATTTGATTTACTGTGAGACCATTCTTTTCTTCTTTTAATATAATCATTAAAAAAGCGTGAGTTGGATAAATACCCAGATTTTCAAATGATTCTTCTGCTATTTTGTTAACCATTCTAAACATTTTTGAAATCGTAAAATAAATACACTTTTGAATTTCTATCGTTCCTTTGCTATTCATAAATTTTTTTACTCCTTTATTTTTTATTTATTTATTTTTTACTATATATTTTTCCCAACAGAATACCCATGTTAATTTAATAATAATATACACAGGAATCGCAATAAATGCACCGCTGATTCCAAACAATGCCCCTCCAATCAAAACTACCAGAAGCGTTGTAATTGGATGCATTTCCACTGATTTTCCTGTAAGCCATGGTTTTACGATGTTCGCTTCTATTGTCTGAACAATTGTAATTAAGACCACTATCAAAATTACCAGCTTAAATGATTTTGTAAAAGCATACAGTATTGCTGGAATCAATCCAATAAATGGTCCTATAAACGGAATTACATTTCCAAATCCTACTATTACTGAAAAAAGCATACTGTAGTCCATTTTCAGAAAATAAAAAATTATAAATGATATAATTCCTACAATCATACTGTCTAACGCAGTTACTAGAATATATTTTCCAATAGTTTCATCCATATTTTTTATTAAAATAATCAAATCTTCTCTTCCAATATTTCTAAAAAAACGTTTGACTCCATTTTCAATATTATCATAACTGAAAATTAACATTATTGTAAAAATAGGTGTCATAAATAACAGACTGAATGTACTGCTTATTAAGGAAAAACTTGAACCTAAAACTTTTATGGCATTTGATATAATTATATCTTTAGAACTCATAAGAGAACTTCGCAAATCAATATTGTTACTTTCTAAAAATCCAAAAAAGTTATTTTGCAGTTTATCCTGATTTTTTAAAAGGAAATCTATAAGGCTGGAAACTTGTTTTGTAATAATTGGTACAATTGTCAAAATTATATACAGGAAAATTATGAAAAATACTGATAAAACCAGTAAAATCGCAAATGTCCTATTTAATTTTATTTTATTCTTTCCTTTGTCTTTGTTATCTGTTTCAAAGCCATCAACTTCCTTTTTTTCACTTATCATATCTATAAATGGCATAAGGCAATAGACTATTGTAAATGACAAAATGAATGGAAAAATTGTACTTATTACGAGTCTTACTGGTTTTGCAAAATAATCATAAACTTTGAAAAACAGCAATATCGCCAGAAGTGCCAATACTGCTATAATTAAAAGATTTCTTAATTTCAGAAAATTTTTTTCATCATAAAATTTCATTTAATTTTTTATCCTTCCGTTTTTATCCAAATGATTTTTCACTTTTCCTATTAAATACAATATCAATAGGACATCCTTCAAATCCGAAATATTCCCTTAACTTATTTTCAATGTATCTTTGATAAGAAAAATGTATAAGTTCTGGATTGTTTGCAAAAAATACGAATTTTGGTGGAGCCTGACTTACCTGTGTAGCATAATTTATTTTCACAGCTCTTCCTTTTCTTGTAGGCACTGGATTCTGTGCTATCATTTCAGCTAAGATCTGATTTAACAATCCTGTTGTTATTTTTTTGTGATATTCTTCGTTAATAAATTTAGCTTGCTCCAGAATATTCAATGTTCTTTTCCCTGTCAATGCTGAAATTGTAACAATTGGCGCATAATCCAGAAATGCCAAGTCAGCTTTTACAAGCTCAGTAAACTCTTTCACGCTATTATTATTTTTTTCAATCAGATCCCATTTATTAACTGCAATAATAATGGGTTTTCTCTCCTCATAAATCATTCCTGCGATTCTTTTGTCCTGATCTGTCAAAAGCTCTGTCGCATCAAGCATCAGCACACAGACATCAGCCCTTTTTATCGCTTTCATTGCCCGAAGTATGCTGTAATATTCGATATCATCTTCCACTTTGGATTTTCTACGAATTCCAGCCGTATCAATCAATGTATAAGTTTCTCCATCATATTTAAGGCTTGAGTCAATTGAATCTCTTGTAGTTCCCGCAATATCGCTTACAATCGAACGTTCTTCATTTAAAAGTTTATTTACAAGCGAAGATTTACCAGCATTTGGTCTGCCAAGAATCGCAATATTAAGTCCATCTTCAATCTGTTTTATTTTTTTATCTTCAAACTTTTCAATTACTGCGTCCAGTAAATCTCCCAAATTTGTCTTATGTTCCCCAGAAATTCCAATAACTTCCTCAAATCCCAATCCATAAAACTCAAAAATATTTTCCTGATCACGCAGATAATTGTCAATTTTGTTTACAGCGACAACAACCTTCTTATCCTGCCTTCTAAGTACTGTTGCCACATCTTCGTCAAGTCCAGTAATTCCAGCTTTTCCATCTACTAGAAATATAATTACATCCGCCTCGTCAATTGCAACTTGTGCTTGCTGCTTAATTTTCCCCATCATAAAATCTTCTGTCCTAGGCTCAAGACCTCCAGTATCCACTAGAATAAATTCCTTTCCTGACCATTCCATTTCACGATATAGCCTGTCTCTTGTAACTCCAGGCTCATCTTTTACGATGGATAGCCTATCTCCCACCAACTTATTAAATAACGTTGATTTTCCTACATTAGGTCTACCAACAATTGCTACAGTGTGTTTCATTTTTCCTCCATTTTTATTATATATGTTTTATGTCTTAATAATTCTCAAAAACAATATTATATTTATTTTATCATATTTTTGGCATTTTTATTAGTTTTTTTTAACGAAAAGAAAAACTTTTAGAAATGTATGATATAATAAAAGAGTTGAAAGATTTATCATATACTGAAACAGCTTCATATATAGTGCAAACTTTGATAGATATGCAATTATATCTTTAATTTCTGCTCTTGAATAGAAACTAATTCCTCCAAAAACTTTATGAGGTATGTTATATCTTAAAAGCCCTTCTTCAAATATTCTTGATTGAGCATTAGTTCTATATAGTATTGTCATATCCCTATAAGGAACACCATTTTGATGATTTTCTTTTATAATTTCAATTATTCTACTAACTTCATCTCTACCATTATCACAAGCTAAAACTTTTATTAAGTCACCTTTTCCATTTTGTGTCCATAATTTTTTATCTTTTGATGATTTATTATTTTTTATTAGTTCATTTGCTGCATCTAATATTGTAGTAGTTGATCTGTAATTTTCTTCTAATTTTACTATTTTACTATCTCTTATAGCTACAATATCCTTAATAATTTCATCATGTATTTTCTCATCATTTAAAAGAGAGGGATTTATAGAAATTGTATATTTTCTATTATTAAAGGCAAGCTTTTTTCCTTTATTATCATATATTAAACCTCTTTGTCCAATTTCTTTGTTAATACTTAACAGTTGTTCATTCATAAGAGCAACATACTTAGATTTTTGAAGATATTGGATTCCAAGTAATCTAAGTGCATAAACAATTAGAAAAAAGAGTATAATTAACAACATTATACTACTTCTCTTTGCAAATAATTGTTTTTCTCCCCAGTTGCTGACTACCGCAATAGAGAAAACAAGATATACTATTGAAAATAAGAAAAGTGTTAGAAGAAAAAAACTTTTATTGTAAATAAGATATCCAGATACACTTAGAACAAATAGTAAAAATAGGATTCCACCTATTTTAATTTTCTTCTGCACTTTCTCCTCCTAAACTTTTTAATGTTCTACTATAATCTTTTTCTATAATCATTTTTTCTATACT
>ERZ772874.2047-NODE-2047-length-10143-cov-3.860230_pt1 | contig 10143 bp, 8 predicted proteins | sample MGYA00580586_ERZ772874 | MGnify/ENA primary metagenome ERZ772874 (study PRJEB29015, sample SAMEA2737952) | human oral metagenome | biome: human oral; feature: human-associated habitat; material: dental | place: China | collected 2154 ... | reverse complement strand
GCACGCCCCATGCACATTCAGCAAAAGATGTGGAACAAGGTAAAGTACACGCCAATGAAACCGTATTTAAATTTATGGGCTTGGCAAATTTTATTCTGGTACGTTATGAGCAGGGGCAACATCTTGTCGGTCAAGGAAACCAAGCAATTCACTGGAATGACTTGCCTCAAGAGTCCGGCAAATTCGGTTGTCGTCCATCAGATATTATTCTCAGCAAACAAGGGGAAGGATTACACGCCAAAGTAGTGCGTGCCAGTTTCCTCGGCGCAGTGATGGATTATATGTTGGAAATTGACGGTGTAACGCTCCGTACAGAAGTGCCGACTAATAAAGCATTACAACAAAATTTAATGTTTACGGAGGGAGAAAGCTGTTATGTGAATTTTCATGATTTGCTTTGGTTCCCGAATACAACGGATTCGGCAAGGGGGTAAGTATGGCCGTAATAACAAATAAAAGTCCGTTTAATATCGCCAATGCCATTCTTGCTCTATCCATTGGGATTTTAGTTATCGTTGTTGCCGTGCCGGTACTGTTAATTTTCATCAACTCCTTCTGGGTTGACGGGCAATTTAACATTACCGATGTAGTACAAATTCTCAAACAGCAGGAAACCTATGAAGCATTATTGAATTCGTTATTCATCGCTTCAGGCGTAACAATCATGAGTACCTGTGTAGGTACATTCTTCGCCTGGTTGGTAACCAGAACGGATCTGCCTTATAAAGGCTTTATGAAAGTTATGTTTTTAGTGCCGTTCATGCTACCTTCATTTATCGGCGCACTTGCTTGGAAAATGCTACTTTCACCACGTGCAGGTTATATAAACCAATTCTTCATGGATACATTGGGATTTGAAGAACCGATATTTAATATTTACAGCTATGCCGGCATTATGGCGGTGGAAACCATGTATTTGTTCCCGTTCGTATTCATTCAAGTGTGCGGTGCGTTGGAGCGCATGGACCCAACTCTAGAAGAGTCTGCCCGTATTTCCGGTGCCAGCCTGTTCACGATTACCCGTAAAATCACAATCCCGTTAGTTATGCCGAGTATCGTTTCCGGCGCATTATTGATTATGCTCTACTCCATGGCGCACTTCGGTACAGTGGCTGTATTAGGTATTGAAAACGGCATTTTCAATATCCCAACCTTAATTTACGAACGGATTCACCAAAGTGCGGGTAGTTTTGATGCCATTCGTACAGGTACGGTACTGGCAACTGTGTTAGTGGCTACCGCAGCCTTTATCATTTGGCTACAAAATAAAGTGTTAAATCGCGGACGTTTCCAAATCATTGCCGGAAAAAGTTTCCGACCGGTGGAAGTAAAGCTCAGAGGCTTACGCATGCCGTTATTAATTATTTGCCTACTCTATATCGCTTTCACCATCGTATTGCCGACAGCAACGATTTTCTTAGTGGGTGGCTTAAAAACTTACGGCTTACCGATCACTTGGGAAAATCTCACCATGGAAAACTATAAGTTTATCCTATTTGAATGGCAACTGACCAAAGACGCCATCCGCAATAGTGTTTCCCTAGGTTTAGCCGCTGCTGTCATTACCATGTTCGCAGGGGTGATGATCTCTTACGTTATCGTCAAAATGCGGGTCAGAGGTAAAGGAATTTTAGAATTCCTCGGTATGCTTCCATTCTCCGTTCCGGGTTCCGTTATCGCCTTAGGGGTGATTCTGGCATGGAGTGGCAAATTCGGTATTAACCTCTACAATACTGTCTGGATTATCCTCATCGCCTACATTGCTCGTTATATGGCGTTCTCGTTGAAAGCCAATTCCGCCGCCTTGGAACAAGTGCATGATTCCTTAGTAGAAGCAGCTCGTGCTTGTGGAGCAAGTATGTGGCAATCGTTGAAAGACATTGTCATTCCGTTGGTCAGACCTGGCATGATTGCCGCATTCTTCTTGATTTTCTTACCTGCACTACGCGAATTAACGGTCTCCGTTATGCTGTACGGACCTTCTACCCGAACCATCGGGGTTGCGATTTATACTTTAAATGAAGATGGTGAAACCGTTTATTCCGCCGCACTGGCAGGCATTGCGTTAATTATTATCGTGGTAGGTCAAACCGTGATAAAACGTTATGCCGAAAAGAAAACGCAGAAATAGCCGAATATTAAGGAGAATAAGATGAGTTATATTCAACTAAATAACGTCATGAAAAAATTCGGCGACGTGATAGCCATTCCCGATCTAAATCTGTCCATTGAAAAAGGTGAATGTTTTTCTATGCTAGGGCCATCCGGTTGCGGAAAAACCACGACGTTACGCATGATTGCCGGCTTTGAGGATTTAGATGCCGGCGAAATTAAAGTGGGAGATAAAGTGCTTTCTTCCAAAGCCACCAACTTTTATTTACCGCCGGAAAAACGTCATTTTGGCATGGTGTTCCAAGCCTTCGCTGTGTGGCCACATATGACGGTATATGATAATGTGGCGTTTCCGCTAACGCTAAAGAAATTATCCAAGCAGGAAATTGAAAAACGTACGACCGATGCCTTAAGGCATACTAATTTGCTGGACGTAGCTTCCAAAAGCCCTGATGATCTGTCCGGCGGTGGGAAACAACGGGTTGCATTGGCACGAGCCCTAGCCCTAAACCCGGATGTGATGTTGTTGGATGAACCGTTGTCCAGTTTGGATCCTCACTTAAGAGAGGAAATGCGATTCGAAATCAAAGAGTTGCAGCGTAAATTTGGTTTTAGCATTATTTACGTGACTCACGACCAATCGGAAGCCATGGCATTATCTGATCGAATTATGGTGATGAAAAAAGGTATGATTGAACAAATTGATACGCCACTTAATATTTACAATAATCCGATCAATAAATTTGTATTTAATTTTATTGGTTTATCCAATCAATTAAACGTCAATTTATCCGCGCAAGGCGTTAAAATTGATCACTGCGAGGGTGTATTCGACATTCAACCGCCGCCACCTGCCGAATTACTGGCACAAGGCAAAGCCTTATTGGCAAGTCGCCCGTCAGAAATTGAATTCGTCAATCAAGGTGGCATTCCGGGGGTGGTGAAACGTCGTTCTTACTTAGGTGAGATCATTGATTACAGCGTTCATATCGGTAATCAAGAACTGCGTGTACAAAAAGGACGTCGCGACCCATTATTAAACGAAGGCGAACAGTGCCAAATTCAGTTTAGTAAACTGCATTGGTATCCCGCTGAATAAAAACGTTTGTAAAAATGACCGCACTTTTGTGAATGATAAGCCAAAAGTGCGGTGAAAATTTTAACTGTTTTTAGCCTATCAAAGTGCAGTTAAAAAATGCCGTGGATTTTGACCGCACTTTTCGCTCTCTAAATTCTCGTTACATCAAACTTGGTTAAATCAATTTTATCTTCCGTGCCATAAAACTTAGCTAAGGCTTGACGGAGGGTTTCAGCACGTTTCGGTAGCCCTTTAGTCGCATAAGTTTTGACTTGTTCATACACCGCCAGCTTGAAAGGTTGGGTATCGCCCGGTTGGCCGTTAAGGTTATCGGAGCTGGCGAAATAGAGGAAATTGGCCGCTGTGGCGAGGATCCATTCAAGCGCTTGCGGTTTGACTTCTACTTTTTCAAATAAGCGCTGTTGCTCTTCTGTTCTCCCATCGGGTTCATACCAATAACCGAAATCTTCTAATTTACGCCGCTCCTTGCCGGCGACCAGCCAGTGGGCGATTTCATGTAATCCACTGCTGTAAAAACCACGCGCAAAATAAATGGCATTGTAAGGGCAATCCTCATTTGCCGGAACATACAATGGCTCATCGCCCCCTTTGACTAATTTGGTGTTGTATTCTTGTTCAAAACATTGATTAAAAATATGGATTAAATCTTCGATATGATGTTCCATTTTGACTCCAAAAAATAAACCCGCTTAAAGAAGCGGGTTGCAATAATAAAGCCTTTGCGGCGAACCGAAAAGGCTTTTTTTGTTTAGTTATCAGAGGAGGCAGAATCGTCGTTTTTTTCTACCGCACTTTCAGCCTATTGAGTCTCTGCTGCTTTAGGCTCTTCAGCTTTTGGCTGTTGAGGCTCAGCGCTATTAGTGTCCCTCGGTTCTTCCCACCCAGCTGGTGGTGTAACCGGTTGGCGATTCATCAACTGTTTAATTTGCTCTTCTTCAATGGTTTCATATTTTACTAACGCATCTTTCATGGCGTGTAAAATATCCATATTGTCGATCAGAATTTGTCTCGCACGTTCATAGTTACGACTCACAATTGCACGCACTTCCTCATCAATCACATGAGCAGTTTCATCAGACATGTGTTTTGCTTTCGCCATGGAACGTCCCAAGAACACTTCCCCGTCATCCTCAGTGTAAAGAATTGGACCCAGTTTATCGGAGAAACCCCATTGAGTCACCATGTTACGAGCAATATTAGTTGCCACTTTAATATCGTTAGAAGCACCTGTCGAAATATTTTCTTCGCCGTAAATCAAGTCTTCTGCTAAACGCCCTGCATACAATGTAGAAAGTTTACTTTCCAATTGTTTTTGACTGATGCTGACTTGGTCGCCTTCCGGTAAGAAGAAGGTTACCCCTAGGGCACGTCCGCGTGGAATGATAGTTACTTTATGCACAGGATCGTGTTCCGGCACCAAATAACCAACAATGGCATGACCCGCTTCATGATATGCGGTGGACTCTTTTTGCTTATCAGTCATGATCATGGTGCGACGTTCAGGTCCCATGTTGATTTTATCTTTGGCTTTTTCAAACTCAACCATTGTCACGGTACGTTTATTGGTACGTGCAGCAAATAACGCCGCCTCATTCACCAAGTTTGCCAAATCCGCACCGGAATAACCCGGTGTACCACGTGCAAGCGTCATTGCATCCACATCCGGCCCAACAGGTACTTTTCGCATATGCACTTTTAAGATTTGCTCACGGCCTTTAACATCAGGCAATCCAACCACAACTTGACGGTCGAAACGTCCCGGGCGAGTTAACGCTGGGTCTAAAACATCCGGACGGTTAGTTGCAGCAATCACGATAACGCCTTCATTGCCTTCAAATCCATCCATTTCAACCAACATTTGGTTTAAGGTTTGCTCGCGTTCATCATGACCACCACCAAGCCCAGCACCACGTTGGCGACCGACGGCATCGATTTCATCGATAAAAATCAAACAAGGCGCATTTTTCTTCGCTTGTTCAAACATATCACGCACACGAGAAGCACCAACCCCGACGAACATTTCAACGAAATCGGAACCGGAAATTGTAAAGAAAGGTACTTTTGCTTCACCGGCAATGGCTTTTGCCAATAAGGTTTTACCGGTACCTGGAGGACCCACCATTAAAATTCCTTTTGGAATTTTACCGCCTAAATTTTGGAATTTTTTCGGTTCACGTAAGAAGTCAACGATCTCAGCCACTTCTTCTTTCGCTTCATCACAACCTGCAACATCCGCAAAAGTGGTTTTGATTTGCTCTTGTGTCATCATTCGCGCGCGGCTTTTGCCAAAACTCATGGCTTTACCACCACCGCCTTGCATTTGACGCATGAAGAAAACCCAGACGCCGATTAATAACAACATTGGGAACCAAGCAATCAAGATTTGAGATAATAATCCTCTTCTTTCCGGAGGTGTGCCTTCTACTTTGACTTTTTTATTTAATAAATCATTCAGTAAGTTTTTATCTTCTAAAGGAATGACTGTTGTATATCTAGAACCGTCTGCTTTGGTAACTAAAATTTCATTGTCTTCAAATTTAGCCTGACGCACCTGACTATTTTCAACATCAGTAATAAAAGTTGTATAGTCCGTTACACTGCCGGTAGAAGTCGAATTAAAACTTTGATATGCCGTCATCATGACAACAGCAACAACAACCCAAAGAATTAAATTTTTTACCATATCGTTCAAGGCATTACCCCATACTTATAAAGTTAATAAAATGTTGCAAGGTTACTATATTTGTTTCGAAAGTTAAAGTTATCAAATTGATTGTCTTTCTTTGTTACTTAACCCATTAAAACTTATAGCCACTTGCAACGATATAAACTTCCCGAGAGCGATCTCGAGAGGCTTCAGGTTTCCGAACTTTTACCACACTAAAGAGAGAACGAATCTCTTTTAAGTATTCATCAAAACCTTCACCCTGAAAAACTTTTACAACAAAACTGCCTTTGTTCGCCAACACCTGTTTGCACATATCCAATGCAAGCTCGACCAAATACATTGCGCGTGGAATATCTACTGACGGCATTCCACTGAAATTCGGTGCCATATCCGACATCACCACATCGACTTTTTCTTCACCGACGCGCTCTAGCAAAGTATTCAACACATTTTCATCACGGAAATCCCCTTGTAGGAAATCAACCCCTACAATGGGATCCATCTCCAAAATATCGCATGCGATAACGCGTCCATTTCGACCAATTTGGCTGACGACATACTGCGACCAACCACCCGGAGCGGCACCAAGATCGACCACTGTCATACCCGGTTTAAATAAACGGTCTGTTTGCTGGATTTCATCAAGTTTGAAATATGCACGGGAACGCAGTTTTTGTTTATGCGCTTTTTGTACAAAAGGATCTTTAAAATGTTCATTTAACCAGCGAGTAGAACTCGCCGAGCGTTTTTTCTTGCCCATAACCTGTCTTGTATTTTGTAACGTCGTTGTATATGAAGGCTTAAGCTTTACTTTTCAAGCCTTAAATCATCATTAATAAAAAATCCACCTTTCCTCGATTTTTGGCGGAAAGGTGGCTTAAATCAGAAGGGTGCTTATTGTAGCAATTAAAGTGCGGTCTATAAAACGATCGTTTTATTTTTATAAACGAAAATACGATCGTGTAATGCCAAATCTAAAGCTCGGCTCAATACAGTTTTTTCTACATCACGACCAGCTTTCATCATGGCTTCCGCGCTATAAGTATGGTCAATATTGATCACATTCTGCATAATAATTGGTCCTTGATCCAACTCATTATTAATAAAGTGCGCTGTTGCACCAATAATTTTCACGCCACGTTCATAAGCCTGTTGATAAGGTTTCGCACCAATAAATGCCGGTAAGAATGAGTGGTGAATATTAATAACTCGATTAGGATAACGAGCCACAAATTTTGGATTTAGCACGCGCATATACTTCGCAAGCACAATGTAATCCGGTGCAAATTCGTCAATTTTTTCAGCGAGCAATTGATCGTGTTCTTCACGGGTTAAATCTTGATGACTAATGCAGAAAAACGGTACATCAAAACGTTCTGCCAACGTACGCAATGAATCATGATTTCCAATCACTGCAGCAATCTCCACATCAAGACCACCATAGTAATTTTTCATCAAAATATCGCCTAAACAATGTGCTTCTTTCGTGACTAAAATAACAATTCGTTTACGTTTTGTACTGATAAGACGGCAATTGGTCCCTTCAGGTAAACTCAGTACCAAATCGGCCAGCAAGGTTTCTTCATTAAAAATCCCTTGTAGTTCCGTGCGCATAAAAAAATGTTTGGTTTCAAAATCAACAAATTCATTATTATGCACAATATTTAATTGATGCTTATAACAAATATTTGTAATCTTAGAAATAAGTCCTTTCGCATCAGGACAATCCGTCAATAATATTTTATTTTCAACCATATTATCCTCTTAATAAAAAAGAAACCCATAAAAATGGGTTTCTCACAATAATTAAAACAATATTAAATTTCAAAATCGGATAAAGATTTACCTTTATCTAATTTTGTTTGAATCGCTTTTGGCGTACGACCTTGACCAGTCCAAGTTTTTGTCACGCCATTTTCATCAACATACTTATACTTTGCAGGGCGTGCTTCTCGCTTCTTACGAGGAACTTCCGCACCTAAAATTTCAGCTAATTCATCGACGGTAATACCTTCTTGTTTCAATAAATCTTTATATTTAGCGATGCGTTCTTGACGCTCTTTTTCCTCTTGTTGAATTTTCAAGAGTTCTTCTCTTTTTTCAGAAATAACCAGTTGTAACTTTTCTAAAATACTTTCTAATAATTCCAACGATTCGTTTCGAGCAAGTACACGTAAACTACGAATATTTGTTAAAACTTTTAACACTTCAGCCATTAAATTTACCTCCGATATTCATTATTAATATAAAATCCTTAACTATCATAAACAAATAAATATTCTAGGTAAACAGAATTTATCGAATTTATTTATGACGTAAAATTTCATTTTCCTTATTGGCATTCCTCTTTTTTTATTGTAGTCTTGTGGTGTCCTATACATACGTAGAGGTGCAAACGTTATAAGTATATTTTCAGAGTGGATAACGATGAAGAAAATGGAAAGGAACGTTTGCCGAAATCAGTTAAAAGTCGTTTTAACTGGTTGGTGGCGTCTTCGAAAGAACCGTCACTGTCATAGTCAATAACAACTATGGAGCGCTACTGGTTAGGTTGGGTCTTTATTTACCTGCCGTTTTAAATCATTTCTGATTATTCTAAATATTTAAAGTCAGTGGTTCTCCCTTAATTTTAGGTAGAACAACATATGGAACTCATCGATTATTCATCGTCAATTTGGTCAATACTTCCTCCTTTACTTGCGTTAGTATTAGCGATTGTTACGCGTAAAGTTATCCTTTCTTTAAGTGTCGGGATTCTGGTCGGTGCCACCATGTTGGCGAACTTCGAACCGCTGAATACCTTAGTGTATTTAAAAAATAATATTTCTTCCCTTTTCATTACAGAAGACGGTTTGAATAGCAACAACATTAACATTCTGCTTTTCTTATTATTGCTTGGCGTTTTGACCGCACTTTTAAGCATGTCCGGCAGTAACCGTGCATTTGCCGAATGGGCGCAAAAACACATTAAAGATCGTCGTGGTGCAAAATTAGTTGCCGCAGCACTAGTTTTCATTACCTTTATTGATGACTATTTCCACAGCTTAGCTGTCGGTGCAATTGCTCGACCAATTACCGATAAATTCAAAGTATCTCGCGCTAAATTAGCTTATATTCTCGACTCTACAGCCGCGCCGATGTGTGTGCTTATGCCGGTGTCCAGCTGGGGAGCGTACATTATTACGTTAATCGCAGGCTTATTTGCAACCTACTCACTCACCGGCTACACCCCTATCGGTGCATTTATGGCAATGAGTGCTATGAACTTTTATGCCATTTTCTCCATTTTAATGGTGTTCTTTGTTGCCTATTTCTCTTTTGATATTGGCTCGATGGCACAACATGAAAAACTTGCATTAGAAGCTGAAAATACAGAAGAAGAACAACTCTCTGACATAAAAGGCCATGTACGTAATCTTGTACTACCGATTTTAACCTTAATTATCGTGACCGTTTCCGCCATGATGTATACGGGTAACGAAGCCTTAGCCGCCGATGGCAAACCTTTCTCTATCTTAGGTGCATTTGAAAATACCACCGTTGGCGTGTCATTAGTGACCGGTGGTTTAAGTGCGGTATTAGTTGCTTCACTTTGTATTTTTGCCGATCGTTTGGTGAATACCTCCGAATACATCAAAGCGTGGGGCGTAGGGATTAAATCCATGTCTGGTGCGATTCTCATTTTATTCTTCGCATGGACAATTAATAATGTGGTAAGCGATGTGAAAACCGGTGCTTATTTAGCCTCTTTGGTTTCCGATACATTGCCACTTGCTTTATTACCTGCACTTTTATTTATTTTGGCATCCGTTATGGCATTCTCCACCGGCACCAGCTGGGGAACCTTCGGTATTATGTTACCTATCGCTGCAGCAATCGCCTCTCACGCAATGCCTGGCTCTGTAGAATTTATGTTGCCTTGCTTATCCGCAGTGATGGCGGGAGCCGTTTGCGGTGACCACTGCTCACCGGTATCCGATACGACCATTTTGTCTTCCACTGGGGCAAAATGCGACCACATGGATCACGTTACCTCACAGTTGCCTTATGCCCTTACCGTGGCAACCGCAACTATTGCGGGCTATATCGTTGTCGGTTTCACCTATTCCGGTCTACTTGGTTTTATCACCACAGGTGCTGTACTTGCCTTACTCGTGTTTATCTTTAAAAAACGCTAAATTGTGATCTAGCGCACAAAACCAAAACAAAAAAATATAATTTTGTTAAATTTATAACATGCGGCATAAAGTCGCACTTTTTATAC
>ERZ772874.2039-NODE-2039-length-10155-cov-11.186931_pt1 | contig 10155 bp, 4 predicted proteins | sample MGYA00580586_ERZ772874 | MGnify/ENA primary metagenome ERZ772874 (study PRJEB29015, sample SAMEA2737952) | human oral metagenome | biome: human oral; feature: human-associated habitat; material: dental | place: China | collected 2154 ... | reverse complement strand
GCTTGATGCGGAAGAGCCAGCCGCCCTCGAAGGGCTGCTCGTTGACCAGCTGCGGAGCCTCGCCCAGCGCGTCGTTGCCGGCCACGATCTCGCCGGCGATGGGGGCGTACACGTCCGATGCCGCCTTGGTCGACTCGACCACACAGATCGCCTCGCGGGCCTCGACCTGACGGCCGGCTTCCGGCAGCTCCACATAGACGAGATCGCCCAGTTCGGCCTGCGCGTGCTCGGTGATGCCGACGGTGATGGTGCCATCCGCCTCGGGGCGCAGCCACTCGTGCGATTCGGTGTATTTCAGATTGCTGGGTACTTGTGCCACGGCAATGTCTCCAGAGAAAGGGAATGAAGGGATCGGAAGGGCGGCAGCCGTGCCGCCACCCCGCAGATTAACAGAGCTTTACATGGGCATGGCCGATATCGGCCAGAACCGGCTGCACTACGCCATCGCCCGGTGCCTGCCAGAACTGGTCGCACCGCGCCATTGCCCGGTGCTTGCCAGAGCTGGTCGCACCGCGCCACGATACGGTCACATGGATCGCACCGTGGCGGCGCTGTGCACCTGCCGGAAAAACCCGCCCCCTCTGTATCTGTGCCTGAGATCGTACCCTTCGGCGAAGCCTGGGGCCGTGCCTGCCCGCCTGCCGCCTGACGCTGCCTTTGGCGGCCACGACATGGATGTCATGACCCGGGCCGGGCGACGGCCCGGACGGCATGCGTGAGGCGGTGCGATGCAGCACCGGCCCTGGCTCTCTCTCCAGAGCGTTCGCGCCGCAGCAGTCCTTTTGCCTGAGAGTTTGCGGGGATGCTGCCCCTTCGGCGCCACCACGGGGGCGTGTCTGCAGGGCATGGAAGCTGTTCGATCCATGCCTGAAACACGCCACGCTGGAAGGTCTCTCCTGCTGCGACGATGGGGTGTTGTAGGGAAAACCCTGATGTCCGGAAGCCCCGGTGATAAAGATTTGGAGGCACTCTGGTCCCCGTGCCCGGGCGATCCAGCGCGTTGTCATTGCCGCCAATGGTTCTGCCATTGCCGGCAAACGACGCCTTCTGGCTCGGCCCGATGCTGGTTTCAAGGTGCTTGCAAACTTTTCCGGAGGCTCCCGGGGTTTCCAGACAAAACCCCGGAACTGCCAGAAAATTAGCTGACGTATGGCGGCAAGTCAAACCGGGCGTATTACAGATGACGTGTGCACCGGGGCCCGCACTTCGGGTCTGCACGGGGGTGAACAAGCCCAGGACACGCTCTAGAATGAACGAAGACCCTGCCCGTGAAAGGGAGAGCAGGCCCCGCCGGCACCGTACGGACGGGCACCTGCCCATGACACTGGAGACCCATGCCGTATGGACAACGGCCCGTCATCGCCCCGGCCGGGGCAACCGCCAGCCCGGTCGCACCCGTCAGCCCGGTTGCATCCGCCTGTAGTGCATGCCGGTGTGCCGCCCCTGTGCGACAACCCGCAACCGGTGGACACCGAGACGCAGGCATTTGCCCTGCCACGGCTTCAGGAGGGCGAGCAGCCGTGGCAGGACATTGCCCGCCCGCTGCCGCCCGGGCAGGCGCGTCAGCTCATCCAGCGCCTGCAGCAGATCCTGCCGGCGGGCAGTGTCCTGCACCGCGAGGAAGACCTGCGTCCCTACGAATGCGACGGCCTGAGTGCTTATCGCCAGTTGCCCCTGGTGGTGGTCATTCCCGACGCCGAAGCGCAGGTGCAGGCCATCATCCGCCTCTGCCGTGCGCTGGACGTGCCATTGGTGCCGCGCGGGGCTGGCACGGGGCTCACCGGCAGTGCCTTGCCCCATGCCGGCGGCGTGCTGATGTCGATGGCCCGCTTCAACCGGATCGGGCACGTGGACCCGTACAGCCGTACCGCCCGTGTCCAGCCCGGTGTGCGCAACCTGGCCATTTCCGAAGCGGCCGCGCCGCATGGCCTGTTCTACGCCCCCGATCCCTCCTCGCAGATCGCCTGCACCATCGGCGGCAATGTGGCCGAGAATTCCGGTGGCGTGCATTGCCTCAAGTACGGGCTGACCGTGCACAACGTGCTGGCCGTGCGCGGGCTGACCGTGGATGGCGACCCCATCACGCTGGGGCCGGGGATGGATCCGGCTGTGGCGGAGGGCAGGGCGGCGGCCGCACCTCCTGGCGCACCGGAAACGCCGGGCGTATCGTGGGGGCAGGGCGTGTCACGGATGCAGGGTGTGTCGGGAATGGGGGCCGCGTCAGGAGGACCTGGCGCGCCGGGGCCTCGTGACGTATCGGGGGCGCCGTCCGGGCCGGCCTGTACGACATCTGCCGTGGCGCTGGACGCCCCGGGGCTCGACCTGCTCGGGGCGGCCATCGGTTCCGAGGGCATGCTGCTGGTCGTGACTGAGGTGGTGGTCCGGCTGCTGCCCATGCCCCGGCAGGCACGCGTCATCATGGCCTCCTTTGACGACGTGGAAACCGCCGGCAATGCCGTGGCCGACGTGATCGCTGCCGGGCTGATCCCGGCCGGCATGGAGATGATGGACCAGCAGGCCACACGGGCCGTCGAACCCTTCGTCAACGCCGGCTACGATCTAGATGCAGCCGCCATTCTGCTGCTCGAATCCGATGGCACCGAAGCGGAGGTCACCGAAGAAATCGCGGCCATGGAAGCCGTGCTGCGCAAGGCCGGGGCCACCCGCCTGCAGGTATCCACCTCCGATGCCGAGCGCATGCGTTTCTGGTCCGGCCGCAAGAATGCCTTTCCGGCGGCGGGCCGCATCTCTGCCGACTATTACTGCATGGATGGCACCATTCCCCGGCGCACCCTGGGCCGCATGCTGCAGGCCATTGCCGGCATGGAACGCAAATATGGCCTGCGCTGCATGAACGTCTTTCACGCGGGCGACGGCAACCTGCACCCGCTCATCCTGTTCGACAGCTGCATCCCGGGCGAATGGGACCGGGCCGAGAAATTCGGTGCGGAAATTCTGGAACTGTGCGTCGGGCTGGGCGGCACCATCACCGGCGAACATGGCGTGGGCGTGGAAAAGATCAACTCCATGTGCGTGCAGTTCTCCGAGGCAGAACGCGCAGCCTTCTTTGCCTTGAAGCGCGCCTTCGATCCCCCGGGGCTGCTCAACCCCGGCAAGGCCATTCCCACGCTGCACCGCTGCGCCGAATACGGACGCATGCACGTGCAGCAGGGGCGGCTGAAGTTTCCGGAACTGCCGCGGTTCTGAGCATGGAGATACCCTTGTTTCCATCTATCCCGGCCATGTTTTCGGCTATTCCTGCCATGCTTCCGGCTATCCATGCCATGTATTCGACTGTCCCTGCTATGTTCCCGGCCGTCCCTGTCCGGTTTCGAAAGGAACGATGATTTCGAAAGGAACGATGATCATGTCTTCTTTCTGCAAGGAAAACGGTACGGCACAAGCGTTCACGAATGCGGGCGACATCCCCGCGGCTGGTGCAATCCGTGAGGCACGTGCTTCCCATGCAGCCCTTGCCGAACTGCGTGAACAGCTGGTTTGCGCCTATCGAGGTGGCTATCCCATTCTGCTGCAAGGGGGTGGCACCTGTGCGTTCTACGGCAATCCGTACCGCTTCCGTGGCGAGGAGATTGCCGGTGGGACACCAGCTGGTTTCGTGCCGGAGGGCTCCACAGACATCGCACAACCTGCTCCTGTCATGCTGGACTGTCGCCGTTACGCCGGCGTCGTTTCGTACGATCCCTCAGAGTTGGTCGTGACGGCACGCTGCGGCACATCGCTGGCCGAACTGGAGGTGCTGCTGGCCGAACAGGGCCAGTGTCTGCCCTTCGACCCACCGCACTTCGCCCCGGGGCGTACCGTGGGCGGCATGGTGGCCACCGGCCTGTCGGGACCGCGACGCATGTCGGCGGGCGCCGTGCGCGATTTCGTGCTGGGGACCGTGCTGCTTGCGGCCGATGGCAGCGTCATGCGTTTTGGTGGCGAAGTGATGAAGAACGTGGCCGGCTACGACATGTCGCGTCTGCTCTGCGGATCGCTCGGCATGCTGGGCATGATTGCCGAAGTCTCGCTGAAGGTGCTGCCCGTGCCGCGTGCCGATGCCACCCTGCGCCTGGAGATGACCGAAGCCGATGCACTGGCCGCCTGCAACCGCTGGGGCGGCCAGCCCCTGCCACTGGCGGCTACCTGCTGGTACCGGGGCGTGCTGCATGTCCGCCTGTGCGGGGCGCGGCGCGCCGTCGATGCAGCGTGCAGGCTGCTGGGTGGCGAAGTCGTGGACATCAGCGAGGCCGATGCCTTCTGGCGTGCGCTGCGTGACCAGCATCTGGACTTTTTTACCGGCCCGGCCAGCGCAACGGCGCCTCTCTGGCGCCTGTCGGTCCCCGCCACCACCCTGCCGCTCGATCTGCCGGGTGAGCATCTGATCGAATGGGGAGGGGCGTTGCGCTGGTGGCGCCCGCCCCTGGAGCACGGCCAGCCGGTGTACCGCTTCGGGGGCAGGGACCATGCCTGGCCCGGGGCTGCTGCGGCACTGCGCCATCTGGTTGCACGCCAGCGCGGGACGGCCACGCTGTTCCGGGCCGGCACGGCTGCGGCTGGTGTGCATGCGGGTACCGCTGTCGGGCTTTCCCTGGGAACATGCGCCGGCGCGGAGCGTTTTCATCCACTGGATCCCGTCAACCTGCAGATTCACCAGCGCCTCAAGCAGGCCTTCGACCCGCGTGGCCTGATCAACCCGGGCCGGATGTATACCGGGCTGTGACTGATGCACGTACCGGCAGCCGTCCGATGGACACACGGGTCGCGTGGTCTCACAGGAGCGATGCCCGATTGCCTGACTGAATGGCTGAATGACTGAATGACTGAAGTGATGCCTGACTGGGGTGATGCCTGACTGGGGTGATGCCTGACTGGAATGATGTCTGACTGAAGCTGGAGTGATGTCTGATGGAAACCCACCTTGCTGCCCGTTTTCTCGGCACGCCTGCCGGGGAGGAGGCCGAACGCATCCTGCGTGCCTGCGTCCATTGCGGTTTCTGCACCGCCACCTGTCCCACCTACCAGCTGCTCGGCGACGAGAAGGACAGCCCGCGCGGCCGCATCTACCTGATGAAACAGGTACTCGAAGGTGCAACGCCCACCCTGTCGGCCCTGCATCATCTGGACCGGTGCCTGACCTGCCGCAACTGCGAAAGCACCTGTCCTTCGGGCGTCCAGTATTCGAAACTGCTCGACATCGGTCGCGACATCATTGGCACCGAAGTGCGCCGGCCCCGGCGTGAAGCGGCCGTCCGCACGCTGGTACGCCGCGTGGTGGGCTGCAGGCCGCTGTTTGGCGGCCTGATGAGAATCGGCCGTGCCCTGCGTCCGGTCCTGCCCGCGGCCGTACGGGCCAAGGTACCCCCCGTGCACCATCCCGTGGGCCAGTGGCCCGCCCGCGCGCATGCCCGCAAGGTGCTGATGCTCAACAGCTGCGTGCAGGAAGCCATGCTGCCGGCCGTGGATCGTGCCACGGCACGGGTGCTGGACCGGCTGGGCATCCAGGCCATCGTTGAGCGGAAATCGGGCTGCTGCGGCTCGCTGCCCTTTCATCTGGATGACGAACCCGCCGGCCTGCAGGATGCGCGCCGCAATATCGATGCCTGGTGGTCGCACATCGAGGCCGGCGCCGAGGCCATCGTCATCAACATTTCGGGGTGCGGTGCCATGGTCAAGGACTATGGACACCTGCTGCGCAACGATCCCGTCTATGCCGAACGTGCCCGCCACATTGCCGGCATCACCTTCGATCTCAGCGAATGGCTGTCACGTGAACTGGCGCAGTACCGTCCCGCCATGCCCCTCAAGCCCCAGCGGCTGGTGTTCCACCCGCCCTGCACCCTGCAGCATGCCCAGAAAATCCGTGGTGTGGTGGAGGACATGCTTACCATCTGGGGTGCCGAACTGCAGCCCATCCGCGATTCACACCTGTGCTGCGGTTCGGCCGGCGCCTACTCGGTACTGCAGCCGGACATTTCGCAGCAGCTGCGCACCCGCAAGCTCGACAACCTCGAACACAGCCGGCCCGAACTGATCCTGTCGGCCAACGTGGGGTGCATTGCCCACCTGGGTGCCGGAACGGACACGCCGGTCATGCACTGGATCGAATGGATGGAGCAGCGGCTGGATGTGGGGGGCTGGTTGCTCGGAGACGACTGAGTCCTTGACATTGTTCTGAGTTACTTGTCTGTCCCAAGTTGCGGCGCTCCCAGGGCAAATCACGTAGAAAACCGCCGAACGGACGTTAATCGGCGACCGATGGCAATGATTTTGAGATAAAAAAATCACAAAATTTGAGATAATGTGTTATTCGTGGCGCGCAAGTCTTGGTTTGAGAGAATTTCTGAATTGTTGCGCGTAAGCCTTTACCAGGGAGAAAGGAACGTGGCTTCGGAACACACGACTGAGCATTTGCAGATCGAGCGGCTCAAGGAGCTGATGAATTACTGCCAGAAAGCTGCAAGGCTCCGACAGAGAACGGTTTCCGATGTTGCTGCTCATGACGGCTTTCGCAGATACGAGCACGAACTTGAGGGAATTCCTGGTCTTGTGCTGAATGCAGCCCAGGATAATGAGGAGGCAGAGAATTGGCTGTCTTTGAAGCGTGTGACGGAAACCAGACCTCCAGTGCCATCCAGCAGACTGCTTCAACTGTGGATGTTGCCGTCCAATGACCCAGACAAACTTCCTGTTTTGAAAGGTGAAGTGTTGGCAAATGAATTGGCCGAGATGCTGGGAGAGGGTTTGGCGTATGAGGACGTTGGACAAGAAGATGCGCTGGTTGCCCTGGAGGTGTACCCCGAAGGGGAGGTGTTGAAGTCCGAATTTTCGCAATACCTGGACCAGGCATGGCGTCCATGGGCGGCGAAAGAGAAGACGGTACGGGAGAGCGTGAAGCTTTACGGCCAGCTCTTCGAGCTGCGTCAGGACATCAGGAAGGGCTCGGGCTCTTCCCAGATCGAGCTGGTTTGGGGGATTGGGGTGGGACTCTGGGATCGAGAGGGGCAGTGTTATAGATATCCGCTCATAACCCAGGCTGTGGAGCTGGTATTGGATGAGAAAACATCCATCCTCAGCATTCGTCCTCGCGAAGTACCTCCTCGTATTGAAACGGACTGGTTTGATGCCAACGGTATTGACGGCGTCAAAGATCTTAAGGAATTTTGGCAGCGTTATATTGATCAGACAGAGGAAAGCATAACTCCATTTTCGAGAACATCTTTCGATCTTGTCCTTCGTCATGCAAATAGCTGTATGGACAGTGGGGGCGTGTATTGGCCGGACAGGCGTGATCCAGAAGACATTATGCTTCCGGCGCCCGATGATCATCTGTGCGTCACGGATTCATGGGTGATCTTTGCTCGCCCGAAGGGTGCTTCCGAGTATCTGCGTGATCTCGATGCACTGTTTGGAAAGGTTTCATCTGCAACGGATCTACCGGAGGCAGTGGCCAAACTGGTCACTGAGCCATCGAAAGAGATTGATGATCAATTTCTTCCCTGTATGCGGGGATTGCTCGCTACCTATCATGATATTACGTCTGGTAATGGAGATGGGGTGTTCGAAACAGACAGGGTAAGAGAGTTGTATTTTCCCAAGCCATTCAATAATGAACAGGTAAAAATTGTTCAGTATCTGGAGAAGTATCCTTGTGTTGTCGTGGAAGGGCCGCCGGGTACGGGAAAGACGCACACAATTGCTAACGTTATATGCCATTATTTGGCAATGGGTAAGCGTGTTCTTGTGACGTCAATGAAAGAGCCTGCACTGTCGGTCGTTCAGGAAAAGATTCCGGAGGGGATCAGGTCTCTGGTGGTCCCTCTTTTGTCCGGAGATGAAGATGCGCAGAAGCGCTTTCAGAATGCCATTACCCAGATTGCGTCGCAGGTTCAGGGTATCGACAGAAGTGCGACACGCAGTGAAATCGAGCGGCTGGATGTGCAGATCGAGCAGTTGCACGGGCGTCTTGCTCATGTGGATTTCCAGTTGCGCGAACTGGCAACCAGGGCGCTGACCCCGCTCATGGTTGATGGGGTGTACATTGATCCATCTGATGCTGCACAAGAGCTGGTCAATGCGACAGAAGGGCATGCTTTCATTCCGGATGAGTTTGATGGTTCGGAAACATTCAGACCGAGCTTTGATGAAGCCGACGTAGAGGCATTACGCGCTGCGAGGTTTGCACTGGGGCCAGATGTTGTCTATGCGGGTGCCCCTCTCCCTGATTCTGCGCACCTGCCGACGGCCTCTGAGGTACGGAAACTTCATGAAGATCTAAAAAAGGGCAATTCGCTGCGCGAGAAAATTGAAAAGGGAGATATTCCTCCCGCTGCGGAAGGAGTCACGCTGGAACGTCTTGAAGCAATAGGAAGAGATCTTAAAGTCCTGTCTGCCGAAACTTCCTTCCTTGAAGAGCATGGAGAATTGGTCGCACATGTGGCGCGTGATGAATTCAAGCGTATTCAGGGGGATTTTGAGGTATTTGGTGTAGAGGTTATCGCCCAGGCGGATAGATATAACCAGCTCCGGAAGTCTGCTATTTCTCTACCCAAAGGGCTTGAAAGCGGCCAGGATGAAGAGGTCATACAGGCGATTCGTCAGTTGGCGGATGGGCGCAAGCCATTTGGCATGGCGGGTGTGTTTGGTAAAAGAGAGCAGAAGGCAATGCTCGCAGAGATCAGGATCGCCGAGAGGCCTGTCAGCACGCCTGATCAGTGGAAGGAAGTGCTCGAATGGATTGAGCTGTTGAGGGATCTTCGCGTCCAGGTGACTCGGTGGGAGGAATTCGCTTCATTGCTTGGTATGCCGCAGGCAGCAAAGGATCGGCGTGGGTGGGAAAGCGTTCTTCATTCATATTTGCGGTACCAGCGCGTCCAGCGTGCACTCGACTTGGTACGCAATATTCAGTCAGAGGTGAAAGAGGTATTCCCTACGCTGGCGGTCTCTGGCAGTATGGCGCGAGGAAGCATTCAGGGAGTAGTAACGCCAGTTCTTGAACAGCATCTGCAATTTATTAAATTGCAACAGACGGAGCGACAGAGGGATGAGCTGGCCGCGAAGTTTGGAGAAGGTAGTGTGGAGATCCTTGAAAAGGCTCGACAGCTTGTCCTGGGGCGTCTCGGCGATTCTGCGTTGCAGGGAGACGGTCTGGAGCAGTGGTGGAATGCCATGTGTTCCACGCTCGAACGTTTGCGCGGCCTCGCAAGGCATCTTGAGGTGGTTTCTCGCGTGACGCAGCTGATCGCTGAGTCCGGTGCCCCACGGTACGCATCCCTGTTGAAGCGGCATGTCATGGAAGGGCAGGCTGACCCTTTGTCAGGTGATCTTCTTCGTGCTTGGCGTCTCAAGCGTCTGGATTCTATGCTGGAATCTACTCTCTGTCACCGACAACTGAAGGACCTGGCTGCTCAGCGGAAAGAGATTACGCAACGGCTTGCACAGTCCTACGAAGAGGCGGTGATCCGACGTGCGTGGTTGGGGCTTGCCGAGAAGGCGACACCTGCTGTCAAGTCTGCCCTGAAGGCTTTTCAGATTGCAATCCAGAAGATCGGTAAAGGAACCGGTATTCGTGCCGAGCGTTATCGCCAGAACGCTCGTGCAGCAGCGGCAGAGGTTACGGATGCAATTCCGTGCTGGATCATGCCTCACTACCGCGTGTCTGAGAGCCTGCCAGCAGAGCTGGGGTGCTTTGATCTCGTCATCATCGATGAAGCTTCGCAGTCTGACCTTAGTGCCTTGCCCGCCTTGTTGCGGGGGAAAAAGGCCCTTGTCGTTGGAGATGACAAGCAGGTGGCCCCTGAGGTGGTTGGGTATGAAGAGAAACAGATCCGTCAGTTGGTCAATACCGATCTGGTGCAGCAGGTCCCGACATATCGTCAGGCAATGTCGCCTGAGCGTTCTCTGTATGACCTGTACATGGTTGTCAATGCGGGAACTAGCATCATGCTGAAGGAGCATTTTCGCTGCGTTGGCCCCATCATCGAATATTCAAAGCGGGAGTTCTACAATCACGAGCTGATTCCATTGCGTGTGCCTGTGCAGTCGGAGCGGCTTGATCCACCATTGATTGATATTCTTGTGACCGATGGACATCGAAGCGGGGCGATCTCAAGAGTCAAGTGCAACAAGAGGTCTGGCGTAGTCATCGAGAATTTT
>ERZ772874.2036-NODE-2036-length-10167-cov-9.900415_pt1 | contig 10167 bp, 10 predicted proteins | sample MGYA00580586_ERZ772874 | MGnify/ENA primary metagenome ERZ772874 (study PRJEB29015, sample SAMEA2737952) | human oral metagenome | biome: human oral; feature: human-associated habitat; material: dental | place: China | collected 2154 ... | reverse complement strand
GCGGCGCTCGCCTTCGACGCCGGCCAGTAGGCGTTCGGCGCGACGCGCCATGTTCTGGGCTGCCACGGCCTTGGTGGCCTTGGCGCGCATCTTGTCCGCCTGCCTCATCAGGGCGTCCGCCTTGTTGACCGCGTTGGCCCGTTCGCGCCGCCTGCGCCTCTCGTCGGTCTCGCGCTGGCTGAGGTAGTCGCGCCATCCCATGTTGTAGACGTCGAGCGCCGCCCGGTTGGCGTCGAGGTGCCATACCGCGTTGACCGTCTCGGCCAAGAGATCGACGGAATGGGAGATGACCACGAAGCCTCCCCTGTAGGCGCGCAGGTAGTCGCGCAGCCAGAGGACCGAGTCATGGTCGAGGTGGTTCGTCGGCTCGTCCAGGAGGAGGGTCTCGGCCTGGGAGAAGAGGATGCGGGCGAGCTCGACGCGACGGCGCTGCCCTCCCGAAAGGGTGCCCAGGGCTTGGTCGAGAACCCTCTCGGGCAGGCCGAGGGCCGCGGCCATCTGCGCGGCCTCGGCGCTGGCGGCCCATCCCCCGGCCGCCGTGAACTCCTGGTCGAGCCGGACGTAGCGCTCCATCGCCTTCGCCTGGCGCGCTCCCTCGGCCGCAGCCATGTCGCGCTCGGCTTTGCGTATCCGCCTGATGGTCTCGTCGATGCCCCGCACGGAGAGGATGCGTTCGCGCACGGTCTGGGAGGGGTCGCCTTCGTGGGTGTCCTGCGGAAGGTAGCCGACGGTTCCCCTCCGGTTGACGGCGCCGGTCGCCTCGACGACGCCGGACGTCGCGCCCCCGCCCGCCAAAAGGCGCGTCAAGGTGGTCTTGCCCGCGCCGTTGCGCCCCACGAGGCCGATGCGCATTCCCGCATCGACGCGGAAGGAGGCGTCGACGATGAGTTCGCGCGTGCCGATGCGCACCGTGAGGTCCTTGGCGTCAATCACCCCACTAGCCTACGCAAGCCGTTCGCGCGGACCCGTCGACCCCGGTGTGATCTTGCCCCTCCGCGGCGGCTCCGGGATCGCCGTCCGCCTGCGGGCCGCCGGGCGTTCAGCGGGTCCCGGCCGGCCCGGGCTCACACGTTGAAGCCGAGGGCCTGAAGCATCTCGCGGCCGTCGGCGGTGATGCGCTCGGGCCCCCACGGGGGCAGCCACACCCAGTTGATGCGCATGGAGGCCACCAGCCCCTCCAGTGCGCGGGCGGTCTGCTCCTCGATGATGTCTGTCAACGGGCAGGCGGCCGAGGTCAGCGTCATGTCGATGACCGCCGACGCGCCGTCGAGCGTCACGCCGTACAGCAGGCCCAAGTCGACGACGTTGATCCCCAGCTCGGGGTCGATCACGTCCTTGAGGGCCTCTTCGATGTCCTCGATCGTCGGCGAGCCGTCGACCTCCCGTCCGTCGGCCGGGTAGACGGGGGCCTCCTCGAGTTCGTCAGACATTGACTCCTCCTTCAGATGCCGCAGGCGAGAGTGCGGCAACGGCTTTGTCCGTCGCGTCCCGCATGGCCATCCAGCCGAGCAGGGCGCATTTGATCCGCATGGGGAATTTGGCGACGCCCGCGAACGCGGTCGCATCCCCCAGCGCGTCTTCGATCTCCTCGTCGAGGGCGTGCCCGCGCGAATCCATCAGGGCGCGGAACACGTCGTAGAGGTCCGCGGCCTCTCGGACGGAGCGCCCCTCGAGCATGTCGATCATGATGCCGATGCTCGCGCGCGAGATCGAACACCCGTCGCCGGTCCAGCCGATCCTCTCGATCCTCTTCCCGTCCGACGACAATTCGACTTGGAGGTTCACCTCGTCTCCGCACGTCGTGTTGACCTGGAAGGATTCGCCCTGGAAGCGTTCGAGCCTCCCCTCCCCGTTGCGCGCCTTCGCCGCGTCGAGGATGATCTCCTGATACATCGCGTCCAGATCGTCCATCAGCCCTCCACTCCGAAATAGGGACGCACATCCGTCAGGGCGTTGAGGAAGGCGTCGACGTCGTCTGCGGTATTGTACGGCCCGAGGGACGCCCTCGTGGACGAGCGCACGCCGAAGTGACGGTGGATGGGCTGGGCGCAGTGGTGTCCCGTGCGCACGGCGACCCCGGCCATGTCCAGAACCTGGCCCACGTCGTGGGGGTGCACGCCCTCCACGGCGAAGGCGACGGTTCCCGTGCGATCGACCGCCTCGTCCGGACCCAGGACGCGCACGCCCGGGATGTCGGCGATCCCGGCAAGCAGGCGTTCGGCCAGGCGGTGCTCGTACTCGGCCACGCGCTCCATGCCGACGTCCGTCAGGTAGTCTGCCGCCGCGCCCATGCCGACCGCCTCGGCGACCGGCTGGGTGCCCGCTTCGAAGCGCTCCGGCGGAGGCATGTACGTGGTCCCCTCCATGGTCACGACTTCCACCATCGACCCCCCGAACTGGTAAGGCGGCATCGCCTCGAGCAGCTCGCGCCGCCCGTACAGGGCGCCGATCCCCGTCGGCCCGAGCATCTTGTGCCCGCTGAACGCGGCGAAGTCGACGCCGAGGCCGTGGAAGTCCACGGGCATGTGGGGAACGCTCTGGCAGGCGTCAAGCACGGTCAGAGCGCCGACGGACGCCGCGGCGCCGACGATCCGGTCGACGGGCGCGATCGCGCCCGTCACATTGGACACGTGGGCGAAGGCGACGAGCTTAGTCGTCTCGTCGACGGCCGACAAGGTCGCCGGATCGAGGCGGCCCCTCTCATCGCAGTCGATCCACCGCAGGCTCGCCCCGGTACGGGCGCACAGCTCCTGCCACGGCACGAGGTTGGCATGGTGCTCGGCCCGCGTCGTGACGATCGAATCTCCCGGGCCGACCCGGAGACGCTCGGTGAGCGGCGTACTCGCGACGCTCTCCCCCCGGCCGGCCGAGGCGTTCGACATGACGTAGGCGAGGAGGTTGAGCGCCTGGGTGCTGCCGGAAGTCCACACGACCTCTCCGGGGTCGGCCCCGACGAAGGCCGCGACCCGGCCGCGGGCCTCCTCGAAGGCGAGGCTGGCCTCCTCGGCGAGCTGATGCGCTCCCCGCTTGACCGACCCGTTGCGCACGGTCAGCATGCCCTCGACCGCGTCGATCACGCTCGACGGCTTCTGGGACGTGGCGGCCGAATCGAGGTAGACGAGCGGCCGTCCGCCGCGAACCGTCCGCCTCAGCGCCGGGAAATCGCCGCGAGGCGCGGGTGAGCTCGCGTCAGGCCCCGATGAACGCATCGTATCCGTTCGCTTCCAGCTCGTCGGCGAGTTCGGGGCCGCCCGTCTTGACGATCCTGCCCGCGGCGAAGACGTGGACGAAATCCGGCTTGATGTAGCGCAGGATGCGGGAGTAGTGGGTGATGAGGAGGATCGAGTTGCCGGTGCGCTCGTGCACCCTGACGACGCCTTCCGAGACGACGCGCAGGGCGTCGACGTCCAGGCCCGAGTCGGTCTCGTCGAGGATGGCGACTTTGGGTTCCAGGAGCTCCATCTGGAGGACCTCGGTGCGCTTCTTCTCGCCTCCCGAGAATCCGACGTTCAAGTCGCGCTTGACGAAGTCGGGCGAGACCTTCAGGGCGATGCTCGCCTCGCGCAGCCGCTTCGTCCAGTCCCGCAGCTTGGGGGCCTGGCCGTCGATGGCCGTCTTGGCGGTGCGCAGGAAGTTCGTCACCGACACCCCCGGGACCTCCACCGGATACTGCATCGCCAGAAAGAGCCCGGCTCGGGCCCGCTCGTCCGGCGTCATGTCGGTGATCTCCTCGCCGTTCAGGAACACCCGGCCCTCGGTCACGGTGTACTTGGGGTGGCCGGCCAGAGCGTAGGCCGTGGTCGACTTCCCCGACCCGTTCGGCCCCATGACGGCGTGGATCTCTCCGTCGCCGATCGACAGGTCGACCCCGTGGAGGATCGGCTTGGGCCCCTCGGCCGTCTCGACGGAGGCGTGAAGATCGCGGATTTCAAGGCTTGGCACTTTTGTCCTCTCTCCTACTGCATGGTTGCGTCGACGTCCACGAGGACGTCGTCGCCTGTTATTTCTATCGCGTACACGGGCACCGGCTCCGTGGCCGGAAGAGTGAGCGCGTCTCCGCTGGCGAGGTCGAACGTCGCCCCGTGCTTCCAACACTCGATCACGCCGTCCTCGACGTCGCCTTCGGACAGCGAATAGTCCTCGTGCGAACACGTGTCGCCCAGGGCGTGCCACGTTCCGTCCGAGTCGCGGACGATCGCCACCGGCCGCGGTGCGCCCGAGGTGTCGTCGAGTTCGACCTGGAGCGCCCCGGCCGGCTCGACGTCGCCCACCGAGCACGCGCGCGCGAAGGTCATCCGAATTCCCTCTGAGAGTCCTCGGCCAGATCGAGCTCCCTCTCGATCGCCGCCATCAGCTTGTCCTGGACCGAGGCGACGCCTATGGAGTCGATGAGCTCGGCGAAGAAGCCGCGGACGACGAGCCTGCGGGCGACGTCCTCGGGGATGCCGCGGGCGCGCAGATAGAACAGCTGCTCCTCGTCGAAGCGCCCCGTGGCCGAGGCGTGGCCCGCTCCGGCGATCTCGCCCGTCTCGATCTCCAGATTCGGGACCGAGTCCGCGTACGCGCCCTTGGTCAGGACGAGGTTGCGATTGAGCTCGTAGGTGTCGGTCTGCGTGGCATCCTGCCGGATGAGGACGTCGCCGATCCACACCGCATGCGCGTCCCGGCCCTGGAGGGCGCCCTTGTAGGTCGCCCGCGACCTGCAGTTCGCCGGGTCGTGGTCGATGAAGAGCCGGTGTTCGTGGTGCTCGTCGGATTCGGTGATGTAGGCTCCCAGGAGCTCGAGGTCGCCTCCCTCGCCGCTGAACTCCGCGCTGGTCGTCACACGGACGACGTCCCCTCCGACCGTGACGACGATGTGGCGGAGCTTGGCGTCGCGCCCTACGCGGATCCTCTGGTTCGACAGGTGGCGCGCCGTGCGTTCGGCCTCCTGGACCGAGACGACCGTCACTTCGGCGCGGTCTCCCACGTCGATCTCGACCGTTTCGGTCAGATCGCCGACTCCGCCGTGCTCGAGGACGACGGTTCCCCGTGAGTCCTCCTCGGCGAGGACGACGATGTGCGCCACGTGCATGCCCTCGGGGACGTCGACGGCGAGCATCGCGTCGTCGGCACGCCCTCGCAGGGTGACGACGTGCGCCCGCTCGGTCGCCTCCCACGCGAGGGCGCCCGTCAGATCCTCGGGTCGTCCGACCGTCCCGACGCGGCCGTCGCCGCGATCGACCTCCTCGCAGCTTCCCGACTCCGCCCGCACCTCGATCCGGTCGGCGGTCAGCCCTCGGGCGAGGAAGGGGGCGATCCGCTTGACGGGGGTGAACCGCCACTCCTCCTCGTGGCCGGCGGGGGTCGCGAAGTCCGCGGAGCGGAACGACGTCGGCCTGTCGGCGCGGGACGCCCCCGTGCCCGAGGAGATCCCCTCGCCTTCCAGCACGGCTTTGGAATGATCGGTCGTCATGTCCGCGGCCATCAGCCGACGCTCCCTTCCATCTGGAGCTCGATGAGCCGGTTGAGCTCGAGGGCGTATTCCATGGGAAGCTCGCGGGCGATGGGCTCGACGAAGCCGCGCACGACCATCGCCATGGCCTCCTCTTCCGACAGGCCGCGCTGCTGAAGGTAGAAGAGCTGGTCCTCCGACACCTTCGAGACGGTGGCCTCGTGCCCCATCTCCACGTCGTCGGTGCGCACGTCCACGTACGGGTAGGTGTCGGTGCGCGAGACGTCGTCGACGAGAAGCGCGTCGCACACGACCGAGGACTTCGAGCCGTGCGCGTCCTTGCCGATCTGGACGAGGCCGCGGTAGGAGGAGCGGCCTCCCCCGCGGGAGATCGACTTCGAGACGATCGAGGACGTCGTGTTCGCCGCCGCGTGGATCATCTTCGCGCCGGTGTCCTGGTGCTGCCCCGGGCCGGCGAAGGCGGCCGACAGCGCCTCCCCGTGAGAGTGCTCGCCCAGCAGGATGCACGAGGGGTACTTCATGTTCACCCGGGAGCCGATGTTGCCGTCGACCCATTCCATCGTCGCGCCCTCGGCCACCGTGGCCCGCTGCGTCACGAGGTTGAGGACGTTGTTCGACCAGTTCTGGATCGTCGTGTAGCGCACGTGGGCGTCCCTCTTGACGATGATCTCGACGATGGCCGCGTGCAGGGAGTCCGACTGGTAGATCGGCGCCGTGCAGCCCTCGACGTAGTGGACGTAGGAGCCCTCGTCGGCGATGATGAGGGTGCGCTCGAACTGCCCCATCGACTCCGTGTTGATGCGGAAATAGGCCTGGAGCGGGATGTCCACGCGCACGCCCTTGGGTACGTAGATGAAGGATCCGCCCGACCACACAGCGGTGTTGAGGGAGGCGAACTTGTTGTCCCCCGCGGGCACCACCGTGCCGAAGTGCTCGCGGACGAGCTCGGGATGCCGCTTGAGGGCGGAATCGGTGTCGAGGAAGACGACGCCCTGCTGCTCGAGGTCGTCGCGGATCTGGTTGTAGACGACCTCCGACTCGTACTGGGCGGCCACTCCCGCGACCAGCCGGGCCTTCTCGGCCTCGGGGATCCCCAGGCGGTCGTACGTGTTCTTGATGTCTTCAGGCAGGTCCTCCCAGGAAGACGCCGGTTTGTCCGTGGTGCGGACGAAGTACTTGTACTCATCGAAGTCGATGAACGAGAGGTCGGGCCCCCACGTGGGCATCGGCCGCCGCTCGAAGAGACGCAGCGCCTTGAGCCGCCTCTTGAGCATCCACTCGGGCTCCCCCTTCGCAGCCGATATGTGCCGGACCACGTCTTCGTCCAGGCCGCGCCGCGCCCTCCGCCCGGCCTCGTCCGAATCATGCCATCCGTAGTTGTACTTCTGACCGAGGGCTTCGATCGTCTCCTTCTGCTCGGAGATCGCCTCGGCAACCGCGGCTTCATGCCGGGTTTGTGTCATGAGCATCCTTCCTTGTGATCGTCTCGCGGATCCGCGAGACGAGGGGAATCGTCAGCGTGCAGACGTGCTCTCCACCCGCGAGGGTGGCGAGCCTCTGCACGTGCACGTTCAACAATCGATGAAAGGCCTGGGTCTCGGCCTCGCACATCACCGGATACGAGGACGCGACGTCGTGTATCGGACAGTGGCCCTGGCACAGTTGGAGAGTGAGCCCCCCGGGGCCTTGACGCACGGATGCAGCATACCCGTCGCGGGTCAGGGCGCTGGCCAGCGCCTCGGCCCGCGCCCTGGGGTCCTCGCCCGCCTCGTTGACCACGTCGGCGTAGCGGGCCTCGAGTTGGTCGATGCGCTGCGTGGCGAAAGCCTGGACTCCTTCCTCCCCCATCGCCTCCTGGAGGAAGTCCAATGCCTGATTCGCCACATCCGCGTAGGCGTCCCCGAAGGAGGCCTGCCCGAGGGTGGTGGCGACGTACCTGCGCGACGGCCGCCCTCGGCGCGCCGGCCTGGACGCCGCACCCGTGTATTCGGCGATCTGCCCGTCGGCTTCCAGCTGCGTGAGGTGCCTCCTGACCGCGGCGGGCGTCAGGACGAGGATCGACGCGAGCTCGGCCGAGGTGATCGGACCGCGTTCGATGATGAGGCGAAGGATGTTGTCGTGGGTTCCCACGTCCGAATCGGGCATGCCCATGCCGCCTCCTCTCGTGACCGGTACATTATGTAACACGGTGCTTGCATAAATCCAGTTTAGAGCGGAGGGCGCGGCGGCGCATGCGCCGCCGGCGAAAAGCCTATGCGACGCTGCCCACTCCCAGGCGTCGGGCGGCCGCGAGGACGCCGACGACGAGCGTCGGGCTGCCTAGGTCCCCCCGGTCGACGGCCGCGAGCACGTCGGCCAGGGGGAACCACTGGGAGACGATCTCGGCCTCCTCGTCCTCGCGGACGAAATCCGGCGCTGCCTCGCTCAGCTCAGTGGCCATGTAGACGTAGAGCCGTTCGGTCGAGCATCCGGGCGACGTGAGGAAGGTCGCGAGGCGCTCGTAGGCCCCGGCCTGGAGCTCGGCCTCTTCGGCGAGTTCGCGGGCCGCGGCGGTGAGCGGGTCTTCGCCGTCCACGTCGAGCAGGCCGGCCGGCACCTCCCACAGCATGCTTCTGACCGGGTGCCTGTACTGCCGGATGAGCAGCACTTCGGGCGCCCCGTCCGCCGCCCGCCGGACGGGGACGACGGCGACGGCGTCGTCGTGGACGATGTACTCGCGCGACATGCGCGCGCCCGTCGAGGCGAGCACGAGGTCGTCGTCGACCACGTCGATGATCCGGCCCCGGTATTCGACCGCCGAATCGCGGACCGTCGCATGGTCGGGGACGAGGGAGTCCCGCAATTCTCGATTCACCGCTGCCCCCTCCTCTCCAGTGCGGCGCCGATGAGGCCCGCGAACAGCGGGTGGGCCTTCGTCGGCCGGCTCGTGAACTCGGGGTGCGCCTGCGTGGCGACGTAGTAGGGGTGGAGTGAGCGGTCGAGCTCGACGAACTCGACGAGCGACCCGTCGGGCGAGGTGCCCGAGACGCGCAGTCCGGCGGATTCGAGCCGGTCACAGTAGGCTGAGTTCACCTCGTAGCGGTGCCGGTGGCGCTCGCTGGCCCGGGCGGCCCCGTACGCCTGCGCGACGAGGGACCCTTCGGCGAGGGACGCCGGGTAGGCTCCCAGCCTCATCGTCCCGCCGAGGTCCCCTTCGCCGCCGACGTATGCGCGCTGTTCGGCCATGGTGGCGATGACGGGGTCGGCGGCGTCGGGGTCGAATTCGGTCGATGACGCCTCGGGAAGGCCCAGGAGGTGGCGGGCGGCCTCGATGACCATGCACTGCAGCCCGAGGCATATGCCCAGCGTGGGGATGAGGTTCTCCCGTGCGTGGCGCAGAGCGCCTATCTTCCCGTCGAGTCCGCGCACGCCGAACCCACCCGGGACGAGGACGGCGTCGACTCCCTCGAGCTGCTCGCGCGCGCCCTCAGGGCTCTCGCACGCGTCGGAGGCCACCCACTTGACGTTCACGTGCGCGCGATGGTGGAACCCTCCGGCGCTCAGGGCCTCCGCCACGGACAGGTAGGCGTCGTGCAGGTCGACGTACTTGCCCACGAGCGCCACGGTCACCTCGTGCCGGGGGTGCCTGACCCGGTCCAGGAGCCAGTTCCACACGGTCCAGTCGACGTCGCGGAAGCTCATCCCCAGGCGGCGCACGGCGTAGGCGTCGAGCCCCTCGGCGTGGAGCGTCACGGGGATCTCGTAGATGGAGTCGGCGTCTTTGCACTGGATGACGGCCTCGCGGTCGACGTCGCACATGAGCGCGACCTTCTGCTTGACGCCTTCGGGCAGGTCGCGGTCGCATCGCAGGACGATGGCGTCGGGCTGGATGCCGATCGATCGGAGCTGCGCCACCGAATGCTGTGTCGGCTTGGTCTTCAACTCGCCCCCTGCGGCCAGGTAGGGAACGAGGGAGACGTGGATGAAGAAGCAGTTGTCGCGGCCGATGAGCTGGCGGACTTGGCGCGCGGCCTCCAGGAAGGGCTGGGACTCGATGTCGCCGACGGTGCCGCCGATCTCGGTGATGATCACGTCGGGGACCTCGCCGCTGTCGTCGGGGTCGGCCTGGGCGCGCATGCGCCGCCCGATCTCGTCGGTGATGTGGGGGATCACCTGGACGCACTCCCCCAGGTAGTCGCCGGCGCGTTCCTTCGTCAGCACCGACTGGTAGACCTGGCCGGTCGTCGAGTTGGCCTTGCCGGAGAGTTCGACGTCCAGGAAGCGCTCGTAGTGGCCGATGTCCAGGTCGGTCTCCGCGCCGTCCCTGGTGACGAACACCTCGCCGTGCTGGAAGGGGTTCATCGTGCCGGGATCGACGTTGATGTAGGGATCGAGTTTCTGCATCACCACGCGAAGCCCCCGTGCGCGGAGCAGGTGCCCCAGGCTCGAAGCCGTCAACCCCTTGCCGAGGGAGGAGGCGACGCCGCCGGTGACGAATATCTGGCGTGTGATCGAGTCGCGGTTCCCAGGAAGCCGAGTCTGCATGTGTCCCATGGGTTTTCATCCTATCATCGGCGGCGGGCCTCCCCTCATGCGCAATGCGGAGCGGTCGGCGGCCAGGATGGCGGCCGCTCCCCCGGCCAGGACGATCCCGCCGGCGAGGACGAGCGCGACGAGCGCACCGGTCCGCCACGCCAGTGCCGCCGGCCTCTGCCTCCCACGGCGCGGTCTGG